>ERZ825670.99-NODE-99-length-118989-cov-9.403291_pt1 | contig 118989 bp, 108 predicted proteins | sample MGYA00519929_ERZ825670 | MGnify/ENA primary metagenome ERZ825670 (study PRJEB31778, sample SAMEA3449207) | human gut metagenome | biome: human gut; feature: human-associated habitat; material: faeces | place: United Kingdom | collected 2010/2012 ...
TCGTAACAAGGTAGCCGTATCGGAAGGTGCGGCTGGATCACCTCCTTTCTAAGGAGAACAGAGAGGAATCTCAAAAGTTCTTGAAGGATTTTGTAAAGAAGTGTATGTTCAATTTTGAAGATATCGAAGTAATTTGACAAGAGGATACACGGGGGTGTAGCTCAGATGGGAGAGCACCTGCCTTGCAAGCAGGGGGTCACGAGTTCGATTCTCGTCATCTCCATAGAAGAGGGCGCATAGCTCAGGTGGTTAGAGCGCACGCCTGATAAGCGTGAGGTCGGTGGTTCGAGTCCACTTGTGCCCACTAAAAAAACTCTTGACAAATCAGAAAAGATATGTTATAATAGTTAAGTTCGGTAGTGAATTTGAGTAAACACGGTGTGTTTGCTGAAACTTGTTTCCGAATGGAACAAAAAGCATCTTGAAAATTGAATAAAGCAAAAGTAAAGCAATGAGGAAATTGTAAATATTTTAACGACAAGTTTTAAACGAGTCGGGTGTAAAATTTTTACTACAATTTTCAAAACAATGAGAACTCATATAAGGACACTAATTGAAAGGTGAAACTTTTAAGAGCGCAGGGTGAATGCCTTGGCATTGGGAACCGATGAAGGACGTGGTTAACTGCGATAAGCTAGGGTTAGTTGTAAGCAAACTTTGACCCCTAGATTTCCGAATGGAGCAATCCGCATGGGAAAATTCCATGCACTGCGTAGTAAATACATAGCTACGTGGGGGAAACTGCCTGAACTGAAACATCTAAGTAGGGCAAGGAAGAGAAATCAAACGAGATTTTGTGAGTAGTGGCGAGCGAAAGCGAAAGAGGCCAAACCGATTTTGGAAACGAAGTCGGGGTTTTGGACTGCATTTAGCATCGAAATTTGCTAGTTGAAGTGGTTGGGAAGCCACACCAAAGAGTGTGAAAGTCACGTAAATGAAAGCAATTTTTGGCGAGCAGTATCCAGAGTACCGCGGGACACGAGGAATCCCGTGGGAAGACGGGGGGACCACCCTCCAAGCCTAAATATTCCCCAATGACCGATAGCGTATAGTACTGTGAAGGAAAGGTGAAAAGTACCCCGGGAGGGGAGTGAAATAGAACCTGAAACCCTGTGCTTACAAGCACATAGAGCACATCAAAGTGTGATATGGTACCTTTTGTAGAATGGTCCGGCGAGTTATCGTATGCAGCAAGGTTAAGTTCTTAAGGAACGGAGCCGTAGCGAGAGCGAGTCTTAATAGGGCGTCAAGTTGCATGCGATAGACCCGAAACCGAGTGACCTAGCCATGTCCAGGCTGAAGTGGAGGTAAAACTCCATGGAGGGCCGAACCGACCTCCGTTGAAAAGGCGGCGGATGAGGTGTGGCTAGCGGAGAAATTCCAATCGAACTCGGATATAGCTGGTTCTCCCCGAAATAGCTTTAGGGCTAGCGTTGTGTAAGATTGTCGGAGGTAAAGCACTGAATAGGCTAGGGGCCGAGAGGTTACTGAACCTTATCAAACTAAGAATGCCGAATAATCGTTGCACAGCAGTCAGACTGTGTGAGATAAGTCTCACGGTCAAAAGGGAAACAGCCCAGACCTACAGCTAAGGTCCCTAAATGGATTTAAGTGGAAAAGGATGTGGAATTGCACAGACAACCAGGATGTTGGCTTAGAAGCAGCCACTCATTAAAAGAGTGCGTAATAGCTCACTGGTCGAGTGGTTCTGCGCCGAAAATTCAACGGGGCTAAAATCCATACCGAAGCTTAGGCTTGATGGTTCGCCATCAGGGGTAGGGGAGCGTCATGTGAGAGGAGAAGTCATAGCGAAAGCGGTGGTGGATTTCACATGAGTGAGAATGCCGGAATGAGTAGCGAGAATTATGTGAGAATCATAATGGCCGAAAATCTAAGGTTTTAGGAGGAAGGTTCGTCCGCTCCTAGTTAGCCGGGAGCTAAGGCAAGGCCGAAAGGCGTAGCCGATGCACATACGGTAGAAATTCCGTAGCCTCCAAAAGATTTAAGCACGAGGACACTTTTGAAGCGATTATCCAGTAGTTGGTATCTGGTCGTAAGGGACTGCATTAGGCAGGAAGTAATCGTGGAGGAAGGCGAGAAAAGTCGTGTGTATATCTGAGGAGCCCGTACCGCAAACCGACACAGGTAGATAGGAAGAGAATTCTAAGGCCAACGGGAGAAGGGTTGTTAAGGAACTCGGCAAGTTGACCCCGTAACTTCGGAATAAGGGGTGCTCAAGAGATTGAGTCGCAGAGAATAGGTCCAAGCGACTGTTTAGCAAAAACACAGCTCTATGCTAAATCGAAAGATGACGTATATGGGGTGACACCTGCCCGGTGCTGGAAGGTTAAGAGGAGATGTGAGAGCGTTGAATTGAAGCCCCAGTAAACGGCGGCCGTAACTATAACGGTCCTAAGGTAGCGAAATTCCTTGTCAGGTAAGTTCTGACCCGCACGAATGGTGTAACGATTTGGACACTGTCTCAACAGCCCGCCCGGCGAAATTGTAGTACCGGTGAAGATGCCGGTTACCCGCGACTAGACGGAAAGACCCCATGGAGCTTCACTGTAGCTTAATATTGAATTTCGGTATTTCATGTACAGGATAGGTGGGAGACTGGGAAATACAGGCGTCAGCTTGTATGGAGTCACTGTTGGGATACCACTCTTGAGGTGCTGGAATTCTAACCTGTAGCCATGAAACTGGCTAGGGGACATTGTTAGGTGGGCAGTTTGACTGGGGCGGTCGCCTCCTAAAGAGTAACGGAGGCGCTCAAAGGTTTGCTCAGCATGGATGGAAACCATGCTCTTGAGTGTAAACGCATAAGCAAGCCTAACTGCGAGAATGACGGTTCGAGCAGTAACGAAAGTTGGAGTTAGTGATCCGGCGGTATGAAAGTGGAATTGCCGTCGCTCAACGGATAAAAGCTACCCTGGGGATAACAGGCTGATCTCCCCCAAGAGTCCACATCGACGGGGAGGTTTGGCACCTCGATGTCGGCTCATCGCATCCTGGGGCTGAATTCGGTCCCAAGGGTTTGGCTGTTCGCCAATTAAAGCGGTACGCGAGCTGGGTTCAGAACGTCGTGAGACAGTTCGGTCCCTATCTGTCGTGGGCGTAGGATATTTGAAAGGAGCTGTCCCTAGTACGAGAGGACCGGGATGGACGCACCTCTGGTGCACCAGTTGTCACGCCAGTGGCACAGCTGGGCAGCTAAGTGTGGAACGGATAAACGCTGAAGGCATCTAAGCGTGAAGCCGACCTTAAGATAAGATATCTGTTAAGACCCCTTGAAGACTACAAGGTTGATAGGCTCAAAGTGTAAGTGCAGTGATGTATTAAGCTAGTGAGTACTAATTGGTCGTACGTTTCTCCTAGAAATTAGTGTTTGAGTAATCATTGATTGCAACTTTTGTGTTTGTTCAATTTTCAAGATGCTTTGAAAAAAGTATCAAAAAAGAATAGTCGGTGTTAATTGTGCAGAGGAACCACCCGTTCCCATTCCGAACACGGAAGTTAAGCTCTGTAACGTTGAAAATACTTGGTTGGAAACGATCTGGAAAGATAAATCAATGCCGACACTTATATTCCTCAATAGCTCAGTCGGTAGAGCATGCGGCTGTTAACCGCAGGGTCGTTGGTTCGAGTCCAACTTGGGGAGTTGTTTAAAGTCCAAACTTCGTTAGTTTGGACTTTTTTTATATGTGTAATTCAAAAAATCGGAATGTTTTAATAAAACATTCCGATTTTTCAGCTAAGTATTAGTATCATTATGAGTATTATCTGTTTGAGTTTCCTCATTAGTGGAAGATGAAACTTCAGTAACTAAAGACAATCTTTTCTTATTTATATACTCTTGGAAAAATTGATACAAAACAGCCATTATAGGAACTCCCAAGAACATTCCAGGAATACCTGCAAGACCACCACCGATAGTGACTGCTGAAAATACTAAAATTCCAGGAACTCCTACAGTAGTTCCGACTACTTTTGGATAGATTAAATTACCTTCAATCTGTTGTAGAACTATTATGAAGATAATAAAGTATAACGCTTTAATAGGTTGTTCCGTGAATACTACGAAAGCTCCAACAGATGCACCTATATATGCTCCTAAAATTGGAATAAATGCTGTAATTCCGATTAGTACACCTATCATGATAGCATATTTAGGGCAAATTATCAACATACCCAACATACATAGAAATCCAAGAATAAAAGCCTCTTTGCATTGACTTATTACGAAGTTAGAAAAGCATTTATCGGAAGTTTTTAGTATTAGGATAATCTTATCGACCATGGCAGTATACTTGGAACTACTTAATATCAACTTAAATCTATCGTAGATTTTTTCTTTGCAACTTAGAACATATATTGCAAAAACCACGGCTATCACTACGTTGAAGACTCCCACCGTAACAGAACCGATTATAGAAACAGTAGTACTAACTAGAGTTCCAGTGCTATTGGTAGCAAAAGATATTATCTTTTGGAAGATACTATCCCAATTGATTTGTAAACTTCCAAACTGGTCAGCTAGAGCAGGTAACTTATCACCATTTTTTATTATCCAATTTTGAATTTCTTTGTAGTACTTTGGAACGGTAACTTTTATTATAGAACAAGCATCGGTAAATTGAGGTATTACCAATACACTCATAAGAGTTAATATTCCAATTACAATCAAAAGAGTTATAAGTATAGATAATCCTCTTTTTAATTTAGGAAACTTTTCCTCAATGGCTTTTATGAGCATATTTAGAACGTAAGCTATAATCAATCCTAGAATTAATGGAAAGATTACACTCCATACAGAACCTAAAAATTTCAAAAAGTTATTGAAGTACATTAAACTTATCACTATAAGCATTCCCCAGATAGTATACTTTAAAACTTTTTTATCCAGACTATTCAATAAAAATCGTTATTAGAAAGTATCTAATAACGGGTACACCTCCTTAAATAATAATATGTAATCTCAATAGCACATCAAGATTACATACATTATACTCAAGAAAGATTAAAGCTACATTAATATTAACCAATTTTAGATAATTTTAATTAGTATATATAAATACGTTATCATCACCAAAGGAATAGCCATCGTTGTACTGCTTGAACGTAGTTTGTGATGTTGTGGTTTCTGGAATTATATAAGTTTCGGTATCATCATAATAGGTTACGACGTTATTGTCAGAGTTTTCAGTAACGACAGTTTCAGGAGTAAGAGTTTCTCCAGAATATTCAGCGATACCATATCCACGAAGTTTTTCCCAACCCTTATTAGCCACTTGCGAATGGTTTAATGCTTGGTTCATATACTCATCGCCATCGGTGATATTATCTGCAAGATAACATTCTATAGCTTTTTGAATTAGTTCAATAGAGGCAGTATAGTCTAGCATACATGAAGTAATACTATCATGGCTTTTTTGATACATTTTAGGAACAGCATTAGTATCTTTAAGTTGGTTCATGAAGTCTATCCATTTATTAGAGGTATCCAAGCAATCTTGAAGGTCAGCTGACCAAGTATCTGAAGTGGAGTAATTTTTAACTATGCTATTAAGTTTCATAAGCATAGTTTCGTAGCTTACTATAGCATTTTGGATATCTGTTTTATATACATTAGGTTCTAAGGAAGTCAAAGTAGTAGCTTGTGTAGTAGTGGTAGTAACTGTAGTAGTTGCTTGTGTAGTCACCATAGAAGTCGAACTAGATGAAGTTCCTATTTGAGTAACAGAGTTTCCTAGAACTTCGGTATTCTTTTTATATGAACAACTAGCCATACAACATACTAATGATATTATTATAGCAGTTAAAATATATCTATTTATATTTATCATGTTAAAAAAGTCCTCTCAGCAATAAACTAAAGTACATAAGTATGATATAATCACATCTTTTACATTGTTTTATTATACCATTCAATTAGTTGATTGTCAATACATTTATATAGTGGAACACTACATTTAAAGCGTTCCACTTGAACTTTTAGATATCATTTTCAAACATATTTTCAGAAAAACCTAAAAGATAATCGGCAGATATACCCGTATATTTGCAAATTTTCCAGAGGGTATCAATTCTAGAGTTTACTCCTTTAAGTTCCAAGCCTATTATACTATTTTTATTTAGTCCACTGCGTTGGGAAATTTCACTAATAGTAATTCCCTTAGACCATCTAGCTTTACGAAGTCTTAAGCCTATGTTTTGCACAAAAAATCACTCCTTGATGTAAAAAATCAATAATATATATTAGCCTAAAAGCTATGAATTTATTATATACCAAATGACCGACTATGTCAAGTCTAAAATACCGAATTAATGAATATTTGTGAATATCTCACAAATAAATTTGGTATTATCTGTACGAATTGAAGTTTTAATACACTCTTAAATGTAAAAAATATAAAAATTTTAATAAAGTAATCTTGACCTTCTTTAGAAATTGATGTATTATTATATTTAATATTTCAGATTATAATAAAAAAAATTTAGGAGGACTTTTTTATGCAGTTTAAAGAAAGATTAAAGGCTTTATTATCGGAGAAAGGTTGCACTCAACTAGCTTTAGCTAACTTTTTAGGAGTAAAACCTAATACAGTATCAGATTGGCTTAATAAAGGAACTAGTCCAAAAATAGAGCATATATATCGAATTGCCGAATTTTTTGGGGTATCTTTTGACTATATATTTATAGGAAAAAATACTGATTTAAACAGTATTGAATATTCTCAAGATGAACAAGAGTTAATATCTTACTTTAGAAAACTATCTAATAAGGAAAAATATATGGAATTGGGAAGACTTCAAACTTTAGTTGAAAAGTTTGAAGTCGAAAAAAATGTAGTATAATGGATATTTCTAACTATATTAAATTCGATGATTAAAAAACTCTTTTGAGTTGCAAAAGTATGGCTTTTATGATATAATAATATCATTATTTATTGTACGGAGGTATGTATTATGCCGATAATAGTATCAGAGATAAAATCATCTTTAAGTGATGGTAAAGATGTCATCTTTAATAAGGCTCTAAAAAGTTTAAAACTCTCTTATAAAGATGTTTCATCTATTGAAGTTTATAAAACCTCTTTAGATGCTCGTAAGCGTGATAATATTCACTTTGTGAACTCTGTTTATATTCAGTTGGATAACTCTATTAAAGAAAAATCTATCTGCGATAAGAATAGGTTCTGTATGTATGTAACTCCTAGTGGATTTAATCCAGTAAAGGCTGTCGATAACTACAAGGGTAGACCTATAATCGTGGGTTTAGGCCCTGCTGGATTGTTTTGTGCGTTGGCTCTTGCAGAAAACGGCTACAAACCTATAGTTCTAGAACGTGGCGATTGCGTGGATAACAGAATTAAAAACGTATCGGACTTCTGGAATGGTGGGGAGTTCTTAGAAAGTAGCAACGTTCAATTCGGTGAGGGTGGTGCAGGTACTTTTTCCGATGGTAAACTTACTACTAGAATTAAAGATAGTCTTTGCAGATATATCTTTGAACGATTAGTTGAGTTTGGTGCTCCTGAAGATATTCTATATAAGGCAAAGGCTCACATTGGTACTGATAAGCTCAGAACTATTGTAAAAAATATTCGCAATAGGATTATCGAATTAGATGGAAAAGTTTATTTTAATTCTAAAATGATAGACTTTACTATTCAAAATAGAACTATAACATCTGTTAAAACTAAAGATTTAGAGTTTTCTCCTAGTGCTTTAGTTTTGGCAGTAGGTCATTCTGCTAGAGATACTTTTGAACTCCTACTTAATAAGAACGTATTCTTAGAACCTAAACCGTTCTCCGTTGGCGTGAGAATAGAACACTCTAGACATAGTGTAGATTATAGTCTATATGGTGAACACTATAATAATCCATTATTGCCAGTAGGAGAGTATCAACTTTCACATAGATTGAAAGATGGTAGAGCAGTATATACTTTCTGTATGTGTCCAGGGGGGTATGTAGTTCCTGCATCTAGTGAGATAGGTGGCGTAGTTACTAACGGTATGAGCGAATATGCTCGTGATGGTGAAAACTCTAACTCTGCAATGGTGGTATCCGTATCCAGTAAGGACTACGGAAGTTCTCCACTAGATAGCATAAACTTCGCCCGAACCATTGAACAGAACGCTTTTAAAATCGCTGGAAGTAATTACAAAGCCCCTGCCACATCTGTAAAAGGATTTCTTAACGATAAAGCAGATATTACATCTAATATAACTCCTACATACGCTAGAGGAGTTACTCCATGTAATATTAGTGAAATCTTTCCTAGCTTTGTAACGGATATGCTCAAGACTGGTTTAGATGTCTTTTCTAAAAAGATGGTCTGTTTTGGCGACCAAAACGCCATCATGACAGCCCCAGAAACTAGAACATCTTCGCCAATTAGAATTACTAGAGATTTAAAAACTTTAAATTCAATCTCTGTAGATAATATGTATCCATGTGGTGAGGGTGCAGGTTATGCTGGTGGAATAACATCATCGGCAGTAGATGGTTTAAGAGTAGCTTTAAAAATTATGGAAAAATATTCTAGTAAATAGTAAAAATCCCTTATAGATTAAATCTATAAGGGATTTTTTTTAAAGTGCTATATTCAAACTTTTTATAACTCTATTCAATTTAGATATCGGCAGACCTACTACATTAAAGTAATCGCCATGTATCTTTTTTACCAATAAAGAACCATAACCTTGGATAGCATATCCACCAGCCTTGTCAAAGGGTTCTTTGGTAGATATATATTTGTATATTTCGTCATCTGTTAATAGATGGAACGTAACTTCTGTTACTTCCGAAAAAGATGTTACTCTATTTTGATATATTAAACAAACTCCAGTAATTACCTTGTGGGTATCGTTTGAAAGCGATTTTAAATATTCAAAACACTCATTTTCATTAGATGGCTTACCTAGTATTCTATTGTTATGTAAAACTATGGTATCGCAACCTATAACTAAATCGTTTGGATATTCTTGTGCTATCGCAGATGCCTTTAACTTAGCTAAGTACTCAGCAGACAGTTCAACAGGAATATCTTTTGGTATAGTTTCGTCTACGTTGGAAGGCTTTACTATAAAATCATTAGATATATACTTTAAAAGTTCCTTACGTCTAGGCGAATTAGATGCTAATATAATATTCATAGTACTACTTTAAAAGACTTTTAGGGTCATAATCTGGTTGAAGAACAATCTTATCATTTTCGGTGACATCTTTTTTAAATACGTCTTGCCATTCTAGTGGGGTGAAATCTTCAACGGATACGGATATGTGAGTAGGGTCACAACCAATAGCTTCAGCAAGAGCATCTGCTACCTTTATACCTGCTAGAGTTTTTTGTTCATCAGTTCTACCTTTCAGCATTTTTATAGTTATGTGTGGCATAAAAAAACCTCCTAAATAGTTATTAACATGAATTATATCACCAATTGAGAAAAAAGTCAATTAAAAAAACAAAAAAAAGTTTTTGTTTAACCTATACAAATAAACCTATAAAAATTTATGTATTATGCCAATATGGAAATTTCATATAAAAGATATCTAGTTGAGTATCTTTTTAGGATAAGAAAACTTTTTAGTTAAATTGCAATCGATTACATTTTGCTAAATTTTATGTGATTTGTGTACTATTATACATTATTAGTTAATATTCACAAAAAACTTTCTGCATATATGGAAAAAATGCCGTTTTTTCCTCTGAACTCTTTACTTTTTTTATTTAATATACTATAATATTATCAGTAAGAACGGTGAAAAGAGTGTGAATAATAGTTAAGCTATTAATAAAAGTTTTTTACAAGTCGGCACGAAACGTTCTACTCCGTTAAGAGTGTAATATTGATTTCGTGGAAAGTTCATACTAAGTAAACTTATTAAACGTTTAAGTTTGCTCAATTATTTTATTTCAATTTTTAGGAGGAAATTAATAATGAAGTTTAATCTAAAGAAGACTTTAGCTACAGTTTCCGCACTATGTATGGTATCCTCTATGATGATGCCTATGATGGCTCCAATGGAAGCTAGTGCAGGTCAATTGCTAGGTCAACTCGACTTTGAAGAAGGTGTAGGTCTACCTTGGCACATTTGTGAAAGTGCTACTGCTAAAATGGATTTCGATATCTCTGGTGGTACATATAAAGTTACTATTATTAGCCCTGGTGGTAGAAGCCGTGGTGGTGAAGACAGATGGGACTGTCAATTCCGTCATAGAGGCTTAAAGATGAGAGCTAGTGATACTTATACTCTTCACTTTGAACTAACTGCTGACCAATCAGGTATGTTCTATACTAAGATTGGTAATCTAAACGGTAACGTTGAAGTATGGCACAATGGTAGTACAAACTCTGGTGACTTTGGTCAAAAGTGGGATTGTATCCAAGTTCAAGCTGGTCAAACTTACACTATGGATTGTACTTTCCAACCTACTGAAGATGTTGATGTTGCTGAATGGACTTTCCAATTCGGTGGTGATGGTGAATTTACTCCACATGACTGCTTCCCAGAAGGTACTACTTTAACTTTCGATAATATGTCACTTATCAATGAAAGTCGTGACGATGATGACTGGGTAGATGAAACTCCTCAAGTATTCAATAACATTTCCTTAAACCAAGTAGGTTACTATGTAAATCGTTCTAAGGAAGCTACAATAGTTGCTGATAGCGGAAATCTTCCTTTTGAAGTTAAGGACGCTAGTGGTAACGTTGTATACTCTGGTACTACTGGTTCATTAATCGATGATGCTGACTCTGGTAATAAGGTTACTTTAGCAGACTTCTCTGAAGTTAGAACTGCTGGTAAGTACACTATCGAGTGTAACGGTAACACAAGTTATGAGTTCGAAATCTTTGATAGCCAAGGCGGTACTTATAAGGAAATGGCTAAAGATGCTCTTAACTACTTCTTCCTAAACCGTGGTAACCAAGATACTACTACTGAATATATCTCTGGTGGTTATGCTGATAGCACTGTTCTTGATAAGAATAACAAAGTTATCTATAATTCTGCTGATGAACATACTCAAGCATTAACTATCTCTGGTGATAAGTGGAGAAAGACTGATACTGCTTTCATTACTAATGAGTGGAGATGTGACTACTTATTCGATGGTTCTGACGTTCCTCAAAGTAAGGGTTCTATCGATGTTACTGGTGGTTGGTATGACGCTGGTGACTATGGTAAGTACGTAGTAAATGGTGGTATCTCTGTATGGACTCTACAAAACATCTACGAAAGAGCAATGGCTAATGGTGCGGCTGATGCTTGGAGTGAAAGCGGTAAGTATGCTGATTATATGCATATTCCTGAAACTGGTAATACTTTCCCTGATATCTTAGATGAAGCTGCTGTTGAGTTAGATTGGTTCATTGATTGTATGCAAAGAGATGATGGTATGGTTTACCACAAAACTCACGACTACAAGTGGACTGCTTTAGCAACTACTCCTTCACAAGATGTTGGTCCAGATGGTAAGACTAAGTTAATGCGTATCGTTAAACCTGCTACTTATGCTGCTACTCTAAACTTAGCTGCTACTGGTGCTCAAGGTTACAGAGTTTGGAAAGATGTTGATAGCTCTAGAGCTCAAAAGTATTTAGATGCTGCTGAAAAGGCTTATAAGGCTGCTAAATCTCTATATGATAGTGGTGCTACTGAACTTGATGGTGCTAGTCTATATGCTCCTATGGACCAATCTGTTGGTGGTGGTCCTTACGGTGATACTGAGGTTAGTGATGACTTCTACTGGGCAGCTTGCGAACTTTTCGCTGCTACTGGTGATGCTTCATATGAAACTGATTTGAAATCTTATAAGGAAGCTCTAACAGTAACTACTAACTTGAGTGGTGGCGAAAACAATGGTTCATTCTCATCATTCAACTGGGGTTGTACTGCAAGTTTAGGTACTTTATCATTAGCTTTAAATACTCAAGGTACTGTTTCCGATGCTGATGTTAAAACTTGTCAAGATAGCTTAGTTAAGGCTGCTGATACTTACATGGCTAAGGAAGATGAACAAGGTTATGGTCTACCATATCAACAAGCTACTTACACTGATAAGGGTAATACTATTACTGGTTATGAATGGGGTTCTAACTCTTTCGTAATTAACAATGCAATCGTAATGGGTTATGCTTACGATATCACTAAGGAAGGTAAGTACGTTGATGGTGTTACTGAAGCTGTTGACTACATCTTAGGTAGAAACCCACTAGAAAACTCTTATGTTACTGGTTATGGTTCACACTATACTAAGTACGTTCACCATAGATATTGGTCTTATCTACTTGACCCAGAATTCCCACTTGCTCCTGCTGGTGTACTTGCTGGTGGTCCTAACTCTGCAATGCAAGACCCATACATCAAGGGTGCTGGTTATAAGGTTGGTACTATTGCACCTCAATTGTGCTACCTAGACCACATCGAAGCTTGGTCTGCTAATGAGTGTACTATCAACTGGAACTCTCCACTATCTTGGGTTATCTCCTTCATGGAAGATACTTACGATGCTCCTGCAGCTGGTGAAACTCCAAGTAGTAATGTAAAACTAGATAAGAATACTGTTACTGTAGGTGTTGGTGAATCTGATACTGTTAAGGCTACTACTGGTACTATTACTAAATGGGAAAGTGCTGATGATAGCATCGCAACAGTTAAGGACGGCGTAATCACTGGCGTTAAGGAAGGTACTACTACTATCACTGCTACTGACTCTGAGGGTAATACTGCTACTGTAACTGTTAAGGTTACTGCTACTACTACTGTAACTACTGCTGAGACTGACCCAACAGATACTACAACTTCTTCTACATCTGGTACAACAGCAGACCCACAAAATACTACAACTACTTCTAGTACTTCTGGTTCTACTTCTGAACCTAGCACTGATATAGTTTGGGGCGATATGAACTGTGATGGTCAAGTTAAGTCTAATGACTTACTTCTATTAAAGAAGTATCTAATCGGTCTTGCTGATGCTCCAGCTGACTTCCCAGAACAAGGTCTAAAGAATGTAGATGTTACTCATGATGGTGCTGTTAAGTCTAACGACTTACTAAAACTTAAGAAGTATCTACTAGGTTTAATTGAAGACTTAGGTCCTAATTCTGCTAACTAATCTTTAGGTTAAACTGATTTATATTGACGGCTTACATTATATTGTAAGCCGTCTTTATTTTTTACTTTTCTATTGAAAATTTCTTCAAAGTATGATATTATTATAGTATATTTAGTTTTGGAGTTGATTTTTTGAACAGTATAAACATCGATTTTGATAGCATTAACGCTAGACAAGAATTTTTAAGTATATACTATCTGTACTTTTATATATGTCAAAGAAATAAGTTCAATTTTGATTTGGGTAACTTTATCTTAGCATTGCTATCCTACATAGTTGAAAACGGTAAACTGGATTTTTATGCTATGAAACCTAAAGATATTAAACTTTTCTCCGATAAGTACTTTTTCGATTTAAAAATTAAAAATCCTTTTAGTAACGATGATTTAAATACTCTATTAAATAGGTTGGAGGGTGTTAATCCCGATGGTACGGCGATAGTGTATAGTATGTCCAAAAGTTCAGAAAAGGTTGCATACATTTCTTTTGATATAGAAAATGATGGCTATAAGATTACAGATATGGGTTTGCAATTTTTAATATCATCTAAGGAAGTGCCACAAGAGTCTAAATTAACGGTATCATTGTATCTATTTAGATTGCAAATTAAAAAACATAAGTATCAATCTGCTTTGGATACCATAAAAAATATAAATTTGGAAACTAAACGTCAACTTGCTTTGAAAAATAAAGTCTTGGATATCGCACGTTATGATGCTCTACTTGGGAACAAAATGTATAATGAGTATTGGAAAGATTTTGTATCTTTAAGAAGTGAAGAAAATCAACATTACCAACAAGCTAGAGATTTCTTAAAAGAGTATCAAGATATATCTCAAAATGATAATATTACCCCTCAAGATAAAGAACTACTTAGAAAAATCGATTTGGAACTTAATGCTAGTACAACCCTTCAAAATAGTTATATCTTGGAAATATCTTCAATGGGCAAAGAGTTGGCTGAACTGAATATTAACAGTATTAACAATATATTTGATAATAAATTTAACTTTAATGAGCATTTTAAAACTGCTTATACTTCCAAAAATATGCCCATCTCTTTGATATCTTTATTGACTCCATTACTTTTGCCTAAAAAGATTAAGTATTTTGACCTTTCAATTCCGTTTGCACAACAACCAGTTAAATCTAAAGATGATGTTTCTAACGTTAAAACGGTATCTAAAAAGGATATCAACTTTATAGATTACTCTAAAATCTATGAAGATAGAAAGTTGAATAATTATTCGGTGTTCTTTGGAATATTAATAGATATGCTTAAAGTAGCTCCAATAGATGATATTAGAAAGTTTATCCAAAATGTAGAAAATCTAAAAGGCGATGTCGCTATTCAATCCATAGATTTTTTGGGATTTTTAACTGAACTCAGTAGTTTCTCCGATGTTAATAACTCTGTTGGTAATAACGTCCAGATAGTTAATCTAACGAATAAGTCTAAAAGTATAGTGTGCAGTGCCTTTGAAGATATGCTATCTAAGTTTTGGTTTGAAACTTTAGATAACTCACAATCGGCACAAATATTAATATCTACTGATGTCAACGACATAATCTACTTGGACGTTGATAAAAAACGTAGCATCGGAAATATAAAGCTTGAATTGAAATTTTTGAAAGGTGAAGTTTAATGAATATTAATACTATTGGTGAGGCTCTTAATATACTGTTGGAATATGGTGAACTTTCATTGAAAAAAAATCAAGAGGTATATAAAAGTATCTCTACAGATTGGAACATGTATAATCAATTGAACGAATTGGCAAACTCTATAGGCTTGTATATTGTAAACTATAATGAATGTTATTATATATCGGCTATGCCGAAGTGCAAAACTTTTGCTTATTCTAATGATGAGTTGCGTCGTGAATTGAATAGTCAGTTCAATAACATAGATTTATACTTGGTGCTTTTAATCATTGGAATTTTTATTACCGAAGTATCTCCAGATGGCTCTGAACCTAAAGTATCGCTTATAACCCTAAACGATTTTATTAGTTGCGTTGAAAAAAAGTTTGAGTATTTTGCATCTATGGAAGATTTAGAAAAAGTATCTGTTGAAAGTTCCTATAATCTTTTCGATTGCTTAAATCGTTGGAACGAATTGCTACCTGTAAATAGAAATCAAAATAATGAAATTTCCGAAAAGGGTAAAAATTCCAGATATCAAATATGTGTGACGGCTATAAAGTTTATGGAAAAACAAAAGTTAGTTAAACTATCTGGTGTTGATGAGAAAAATATATATATTCAAGATAGATTTAAGGCTATAATTGGCAACACTTATAATAATGCTTACGTTCAAAATCAAATTTTTGATATAATTCAATCAGCAGGAGGTTCTTTTAACTATGATTAAGTTGCAAAGTTTTAGATTGGTAAACGTTCATGCAAATAATAATACTATTATCTATCCTGATGTTACGTTTAATCTAAATGAAGAAAATACTCTAATTGATGCCAAAAATGGTGGCGGTAAAACTTTAGCTGTTCAGATGCTTTTCCAAACTCTATTGCCTAATTCCTCCTTTGATGGCAATAAGACTATAAAAACTCTATTTGAAAACGTTCCAGTTAAGACTACTATGCATAGTGTATCTTGTTTTAAGTTGTCTAATAACCATGATTATGATAATCTTTGTTTAGGTTTTGCCGTTAGTAAATCTCAAGATGTTTTTAACTCTTTGAACATATTTAACTATGTTATTGAGGGTTTTAACTTGGAGGAAAATAATCTAAGTGTAGAAACTTTGAACTTAAATTCTAATGGAAAAGTCATATCTATAGCAGATTTGAAAAAGTTGTTTGCTGAAAAAAATCAACATAAGAACTCCACCTTTAAGATAACTACCTTTGATAATGCTATTGAAGATTATATGCAATATCTTAAAAAGTTTGATATAAATAGTCAAGTATTCAAATTTTTAATGAATATCAATCAAACGGAAAACTATATACAACAGTATTTTGAAAAAAATTGTAGCACTCAACAGGGCTTATTGACAGATTTTATTATTCCAAATACCATATCTGCATTAGATGAAAAGAAAAATATATCGAGTTTAAAAGATACCTCCGAAGATGATATTTCTATATTAGCACAATCTTTACTAGAAAAATCCAAAAGTTTGAATGAGTTGAGAACCTTTGAAGTTCAATTGGACGAATATCAAAAGATAGTCAATCTTATTGATACCTTTATGATTGCTTTCAAAAATAATAGACAAAGTTTTGTTAAGTATCAAAAGTTCTTAGGGGAGTATTCTAAACAGTATTCTAACTTTCATAATGAAATGCTATCTTTAAAAGATAAGTTGGATAAAGTATCTACTGATATTGAAGAAAAACAAACTCAATCCGATGCCCTTGACGAAAAAATTGAGTATCTTATTACTAGAAAAATCGAACTCGACGTAATTGACACTCAAGATAAACTTTCTAAAGCTGAAAAGTCGTACACTCAATGTAAAAAGAACGTCTTAGAGTTGCAATCTAAATTGAACAGTATGTTGGCTATAAACAGTATGGTCGAATACAAACAGATTGAAAGTTTCTTGAACGTTATAAGTCAACCTAAAACTTTGGATAAAAATATATCTAAGTATGCTAACACCATACAAAAGATATCTTCCATGCAGTTGAAAAAAACTGAATACGAAATGCAATATGTTAAAGATAAAGTATCTAAATTGAATGATGAGTATTCTAAATATATGCAAACTATCGGTAGATTGAAAACTCTATCCACGGCTTGCGAAGATAATATTAGAGATTGGTCGGAAAGTTTAAACAATCAACTTATTGACATAGAAAATATTCAAAATAAGATATCGTCTTTTAAGATGTATGGAAGTTCCCTTTTGGAAAGTGAAGAACTATTCTCCGTAGTGGATAACATTAAAGATATTAAATCTAAACTTGATATCCTTAAAGATAACAAACTAAAGTTACAAGCTAGTATATCTTTAAAAGAAAATAGTGTATCTATGCTTGAAAAGTGTGTCCAAGATTGCAATTCTTTAGTAGAAAAAAATTCCAATGCAAAACTTAGTTACGAAAACGAAGTTGTATCTTTAAAGAATGAACTCGGGGTTGAAGAATTTGAGTTTGAAAATAAGTACAATGATTTAAAAGCTAGACAATCACAAATTAGTTTAGATATCATTAGATTGACTGATGAAATTAAACTTTGCAAAGATAACATATCTACTATGAAAAAGTACGGTATGCTTAGAGAAAAATCCCGTTATGATGCCTTGGAATTACTTCAAAGTGAATTGGAAACTGCTTGTTTTGGTTCGGAAGTTCTACAGGGTATAGGTAATATTAAACTTCTTGAAAAGTTGCCATCTTTAGCAGAAGTGGTAATAGTATCGGATAAGGACTATCAAAACATTAAGAACGGCAAAAAGAAAATTCCAGAAGAAGTCCTAAAGGAAAACTTCGTTATAATGCCCTACGATACCATTAGAAATATTAACAAACTAACCTTTTCGGAAATGCTTTTCTTAACTCGTGATGCTAACTATTATAAATCCATGATGGATACTAAACTTAAGATTGAAAAGTTTAATCAACAGATTTTAAGCAATAAGTATCAAATTGAAAAACTCAATTCCGAATATGATAACATTCAAATATTGTGCAATAAGATATTAACTCACGTTAGTATGTACTCCTTTGATGTTGTTCAAGAGTTGACTAATACTCTTAATGAAAATACATCTAAGTTGAACCAATATACAACCTCTTTGGAAAGCATTAAAACTTCTTTGAGTAAGGAAAAAACTCAACTTGAGGATTGTAGTGCTGAAATATCCACCCTAGAGGAAGAACTATCTAATGCAGAAAGTAAGAAAGTTCTACTTGATGACTTAATTAGATTGATTGGTGAAAGTCATAGAAATCAAATATCTATTACCAATGAAAATAAGAAGTTATCTTCTTATAATGTGGATATTAAAGATACTCAACTTAAACTTGTATCCATACAATCTAAGATATCTTCGTTGCAATCGGATTATGAGTATCAAAAGAGTAGTATACTAACTTATCAGGGATATATTGCAGAAGTTAAAGGATATCTAAACGATAACGCTACTACCTTAGATGAAAAAAATTTAGAACTATTAGTTCAACAGTTTAGAAATCTAAAAAGTGGTTCAAAGTTTGAAAGTATTGAAACTTTAAAACCTGCTCTTTTAGAACTTTTAAGTAGCATTAAATCCAGAGATATATTTACTCATGTGGATTTTAAACAACTACATAACAGTTCCGATAATATAGTTCCTTTTGATACTTCTATTATAGAAAAGTGTAAACTGGATATCAAAAGAGCTAAAAAGTTGTTAAAAGAACAGAGTGCTTTCATGATATCTCAAAATAATGCCTTGGAAATATATATGTCTAGGTTTGATGAACGTCTTAATGCTGAAGATACTCATTATGATATCTACAGAAATTATTCCGTGAATGATGTTGAAGTCGATTTGGATAAAACTTACTCCAACAAAGATATTATATCCGAACGTTTGAAAACTTTAAACTCTCAAAAAGTTGAATTGGAAAGTTTATATAATCAAGATTTGGTTCAAAGTGAGTTGTATAAGTTTTTCTGTTTAGAAAAAAATCTTGAACTAAATCAACCTTGCGATAACTCCAAAAAGATTATGTTCTCCGATATGACTACTAAATATAATCAACTTAGTAGTGAATATAAGTCTGCATTGAATGAGATAAATAGTTCCATTAAGAAGTTATCTTCTGGTGTAGATAGTCTAAACATATCCGAACAGATAAAGTATACTATAAAGAATAATGCCATAGTTAAAAGAAATCATTTTGAAGTGCAAACCTTTGCCGATAAACTTAAAAGTTTAAAATCTCAAGCTGAGGCTATGATACAAAATCTTAAAACTACCGTTGAAAATATCGACCGTATTGATGAAGATATTTCCGAACAGCTATACAGAATATTAGTCGAAATTTTAGATGAGGTTATAGCTATTCCTAAGATATCTAAGTGCAAGTTTGGAGATGCTTATAAGGAAACCTTTAAAATTAATCTGTATGAGGGTGGAAAAGGTTGTCGTTTCTCGGAAGAACGCATTAAAAATAGTATTAGAAAGTATGTAGTAGAACTTGCTAAAGATATATCTGTAAAGTCTTATGATAAATCTACAGTTAGGGAACTCCTTTCTATAGATAAGATTATCCGTTTTGGCGTGGATATGAATAAACTCAACATTCAAATTTTAAAGATAGACCAAGAAAAACCTATATATCAAAATTGGGAAAATGTAGTAGCATCTACAGGTCAAGAGTACATTATGTACGTTATGTTCACCGTTACTATGATAAAGTATTTTAACAACGTTATGGGTAATGGAAACACTTCGCCATTGTTTGTATTTTTAGACAATCCGTTTGCATCGGCATCAGATGTACAACTTTGGCAACCAGTTAGAAAGTTCTTGGATAAAAATGATGCTCAACTATTGTGTTTGGCTCATAATGTGCCATCGGTTGGACAGATACTCTTTGAACGACAAATTATACTAGAACAATCTCGCAATGATGAGGGAAATCAACTAATAACTTCCATTAGAAATCAAAAGACGGAACTAAAAGAAAATACTCAACTTTCATTATTCGACCACTTGGAAATAGTATAAATAACGCAGGTATGTGGAACGATTTTTAAAATCGTTCCGTGTACTGTAATATTGTTAAGTTATCCAATTGATAGTAGGGTTTTTTGTTATAATATACAGTTGATTTTATATAGTATTAATGGTATAATCTATTATATATAATACACCAAAAGGAGCGTGATTATTTTATGTTCGATAAAGAGATTCAACAGGCTATTGATACCTTCAATGATAATTTGGATTATATTTTCTTAGATGTCGTGAAACTTTTAGATGATGCTAAAGAAAAAAACAACCCTCTATATAAGGATTTAGATGCTTGTTATAATCTATTTTTATACCATCAAAGTCAAGATGAAATTTTTGCAGGTTCGGAATATCTTAGTAGGATAAAATCCGATACTGTTACGTTGTATAAAAAGTATAAAAATTATACGCCTATAATAAATTCATTTATGGGCTTTCTTTGTCTATATGATAAGGACTATAAAAATGCTAAAACTTATTTCTTAAAAGATAATGACTACAGTGACGCTTTTTATGTAATGATTAATAAATATCAAGAAAGCAACGACCCAGAAGATAAAGAAATTGCTTTTAATATCGCTAAAAAAGAAATTGAATTTGAATGTCGTGAAAAAGATATAAATTATATAGATTTCGCACTGTTTAAGTTTATTATAGAATATTGTTCCGAAATTGATGACTTTTCTAGTATAGTATCCTTTATAGATATTATGTATGCTATGCCTTTTAAGAAGAATCAAAAGTTTGAAGATTTTTACTTTTCTTTAATTAAAATCGCTAAAGATAAAAAAATTCAACTGAGATTTTTGCAGAGTAAAGAGTTTAACTCTAAGGAAAACTTTCAAACTATATGCATTCAAATAAAAGATTTTTTATCTTCGACAGTATATGAACAGAATACTATAGTAGTATCTTTTGATGAACTTATATCTAATGCTGAAAAGTTTAAAAAACAACACGATTTTCAAAGTGCAGAAAATTCCTATAGAGAGGCTATAGATATAGCGGAAAGTTCTAAGCAAAGATATCTAGCTTTTAAATGTATATATAATCTTTATCAAAATACCGACCAATTTAAAATGCTTTCTATTATAGAAGAATTTTTTGATAAAGATGTCTTTGAAAGTGATTTCTTTAAATACTACGCTAAATCTAGAATGTTGATTTTTACTCAAGCTGGAAATGTTTCTATATACGAAAGTTTGAATTTATTATGTAGTAGTCTTGCATCTTATGAACGGAAGTCTTGGCGTTGGAATGAACCTATTATTCAATGTATGGAATTGATTAAGTTACATATTCAAAAGTTACTACAATCCCAAACCTTTGGAGAAGCTCATTCAATGTGTAAGATGGGCTTAAATTTAAACTCTAGTATAAAAAAACATGATGCCGTTACTGAAAATTATCTGAAATTCTTTTCTAATGTACAAACCCAATGCGGAAAAGTAAAGAAAGATTTGGCTAAAAAAGGTACTGCTAAAATCAATGAGCCCCCTACTATAAAGTTGGACATTAAAAAAAATAGCAAAGAGAAATCTTATGAAGATATCGAAAATATGCCTATGTTTAAGTTCAATCCAAGTGGATTGCTAAAATGTTCTGATATGGTTAATGCTCAACAGTTTGAACAGTATACTAATGACGCAAATAAGAATCTAAATCAAGAGGCTATTAGTAAGAAAGTTCTAAAGTTGATAAACAATGTGGAACTTAATCATATTATAAAAAGTATATACGTTCAAGATAATTTTTTCGTCGGAAATCCTAAACAGGCTAGAAAAGATATTGATTTTTATTTGAACTCTAAAATAGTCTTGAGTTCTCAACGTAAAAGAGATGAGTATTTATCGTTTAGTAAAATTTTGAAAGATGTTATTGATACATTCGGTGAATGTCCTGAATATAACATAACTAATAATATTCTAAAAGAATATGTTATGTATGCTATGAAATATCATAGCGAATGTGCAACTTCTGAGGAGGGAAAACAGTACTATTTAACTATTGCTGAACTTATTCGCAGAGATTTGTTTGAAAAAGATATCGACAAAGACAAGCTAGTCGAAAATATTAATTGAAAGTGAGTGATTTTTTATGGATACTATGCAATATGCTCCTAAATGTATTTATGAAGATATTAGTTCTACTTTAGAAGCCTTAACAGAACAGTCTAAACTTTTAAACTCTAGTATTAGTGAAATTCAAGAAAAATGTTCTAATTTGGAATTTATTTCAGAAACTCAAATAGACCAACTTATCGACTTGATTAGAAATTATACCTTAATTAAAGAGGTATGTTTGGAAAAATCCAGTAAGATTTTACCTAATATGGAATATACATCTATACCAGATTTAAGTTGCGATGTGGAAAGACATCAAGAAAATTCAGTGAAAATTTTGAACGAAGTACTATATTATGCCTATGAATTTTTAAAGATACATTCTAAAAATGTAATCACTGATAGTCTACTTCAGGACCATAAGGAAAAGTTGCAGAATATTATTAATTCTATGCTAAATGAGTTCGTAAATATAGACGATATCATAAAACAGTTAGAACCTTATAAGATTGCTATTCTTTATATAACCAAAAATCTAACCGATTTAACTCAATATGCAGAAATATTAAATAATAATTTTGGAGCTATTCTATTTTATAATATAATCTCTGGAAATAATTTAGAGTATGATGCTGATGCTAATTTATCTGTGGAAGAACCATCAATTGAAGAAGTATCAGAGGAAGTAGCATCAACAGAAGAACCATCGGTTGAAGAAGTATCGGAGGAAGTAGCACCAACAGAAGAACCATCGGTTGAAGAAGTATCAGAGGAAGTAGCATCAACAGAAGAATCATCAATTGAAGAAGTATCGGAGGAAGTAGCATCAACAGAAGAACCATCAATTGAAGAAGTATCGGAGGAAATAGCACCAACGGAAGAACCATCAATTGAAGAAGTATCGGAGGAAGTAGCACCAACGGAAGAAACTATCAGCTTATATGAGAAGATAGTCGCATCTATTACTGATAAGACTAAATATTCTAACGTTCCAACGTATAATCAAGATAGCTTTAATGAAGAAGTGGCTTTAAATACTATTTGTGATTATATTATATCTAAAAATTTTGCGTGTGCATCTATGTTATTTAGAGAGTACTCAAAAGTATCTAAGAGTATGCAAACTTTGTATAATGAGTATGGTCTAGCAGTAGGCGACCCATATATAAAATGTGACTATGGTGATATATTTTTAAATAGTACTATCGAACCTTTACACTCATGGTTGCAACTATCCACATTGTTTAGAGAGATGTTTACAAATAAATATAAGTCTAGCAAATGTTATAACTATATGTCTTATATGAGTTCTTTAATTCAAAATTTAGACGTTTCAATAGTATCTAAGATAGAAAGTCTAAGTGATATGCTATCTGTATTTGAAGAAGTAGGCTATAATATGGACTATCTACTTGGAGTTAATCTATTCTATCAAAAGAACGATATTACAAATTCTTTAAGAAAACAAGCTACAGAGATGTTAAGCTATTGTGAACAATCGGTAAGCATTTGGACTCACAAGGGTATGATTGCCGTAACTAAAGGATTGTTCTCTTATAGTGGTGGTTATGTTTACTATCTAATTAAAGAGATATCTTTAGGTAACTTTAAGGTTATGGACGCTATAAAACAATATTGCAAACCTTTCGCTAATGAAGATGGTTCTATATTAAACGATATGCTCCTAACTGATAAGATTAATAACTATCTACATGAACTTCTAATAAACAATAAACGCAATGATACCGATATAAATATAGGCTACAGAACTAAGTTCGCTAATAGATTTACCCATGTATTGAAGTTCCTATTCTTATGTATAGAAAAGTTCAACGCCTTTGATGTAAACTATGTAAATGAAAACAATATTTCTCGTTATGCTAAATTAAAAGATACTCTAAATGGCTTTATTAGTAAAAATCTTGAAGTACTACATAAAAACTTTATTAGTGATAATGTTTCTAAAATGGATAAAGTAGGTATTATATGTTTAGCTAAAACTTTTGAGTATATTAAAGATAGTCTTAACCATAAGATATCTAATAAAAATTACTACTATTGTGACTTCTTAAAGACTAATCAGTTTATATTAGATATAGATTACATTCCATATATCAATGATATTATTGACAATATTTCCGATTTTACTATCCAAGATAGAGTTCAACGACATATTCAAGATTGTAAATATATAAACTCATGGAAAGATGCTTTAAAAAATCAATCTAAGAAGTGCAACGTTGGAAGTATACAACTAATAACATCTTACCTAAAAGATATGGATTTATTCACTGAGGATTTACAACCTTATTTAGATGATACATCTACTTTTGAGTTCAATATTGAAAGTGCATCTAATAACTTTAGATATCGTATAGGTAGATTATACTTAAATCAAAGTATATCTGGTAATGAAGTTCTATTTAAAATCTTAGATTGTGAAAATACTCTTAAAGAGGAAATTCAACAGTTATGCGATTACGGATTTTATAACTCTTATTTGGAATATCTTGAAAAATATGCCTTAAAAACCGCAGAACAAGAATACAATATCAGAAGTAACATAATAAACGAAATAGGAAACACTATAGGTTATGACAGTGATTACTATATGGATATAGTTAAGTATACTACAGATAATCTATATGGTATGGCAGATACTTTAATAAGTATGTACTTTAACAATGAGGAATATCCTAAAGTTGCCGATAATTCAAGTGTTCAACAGTATGATGAGATATTTAGACAGTTTACAGAGTTCGTAAATACCTATGCTGATGAATTAAGTTCTCCTAATGGATATATATTTATGAATGAGTTCTATGAAAGAACTATTAAACCTATCGTTCTTGAACGTTTTTCTGGTTCATATGATTGTGTTAAATCTGATGAGTTAATAGACTCTTGGTCTAAGGGTCAAGGAACTACCAACGTAGTATATGATATATTAACTAACATCGGTTTTAGCATAGAAAAATCTATACCAATAGATAATCGTACCTTTAAGATGGTTCTATCTAACTATGAAAAGAATAATAGTCAGCCTTATATAATTCCAGAAAATACTATATTCTTGAACGGAATATATAACATCGCTCAAGCTGATAGAAATTTAAATAGCTTAAATATATCAGAAGATACTCTTATAATCATGGATTACGCTTTGAACTCTTTAGAAAGAAAGCATATTCTTGAAGTTATGGGTAAGATATCCAATGGTAATAAACTTATAATCGCTGATAGATGTGTTATAATGTTCTTAACTATAATACCTAGCAATATCCGAAAGTTAGCACTAAAGATATGCAGTTTATGTAACGTATCGGGAAGTATTTCGTACTCTGCAAACTTTAGAGGCGATTTTATTAAGAACTATATCAAGCAAGGTGGAAGTAATCTATTATTGGGAAGTGCCTACTATGGAAAATCTTACATTGTAAATACTATGGCTGATACGCTATCTACTACAAGTGATAACGTTGTACTTAAAATAGATGCCATAAATGACAATATGTCTACTCCACAACTGATAATATCTGCTTGTAAAGATTTAGAGTTAAAAATCAATCCATTTACCGATTGGGCTACCTTTGAAACTTCTATGACTAGATATATAAATAAACACCCTAGCAAGAAAGTATATCTATTGGTAGATAATGCAGATACTTTCGTTCAAACTTGCCTAGAGGATAAGTATAACTCTCCTATGATTAGATTTAGAAAACTATCACAACAGTTTAAGGATAGATTTAAGTTTATCTTAACTTGTGAACTATCACAAGAAGTTATAGAGTACTCTACAGATTTAAAACTAACCTATAACATCTTAGAACCTTTAAACTTCAATGAAACTATTACCATGTTTGAAGATTATTTTAATGCATCTAAAGTTTCTATAAACAGTTTCGATATTAGAGTTATGTTAGTATCTCTTGCTTTAGGAAATCCTAAGATAGTAAAGTTAATATCTAAACAGATATTGGCAGAGATATCTAACCACCCTAGCTACTTCAACGATACTTTCAACTACGAACTTACTCAAGATGTAGTATACTCAGCACTATGCAATGAAAACTTCTTAAAAGATGTATTATCAGTATTTTTAAATAGTGTAATAGATAGCAAACAATCGGATAGTATAATAGTTCCAGTATTGTATGGCATAGTGTACTATCTATATGAAAATTCTGATGTTTGTACCTTTAGTATTGAAAATATTTCCAAAGTATTAAATATCTTTGATATTGATGAAAACTCTAATTTGAATATTATAAATAGTATAAAACAGTTATCTACAGTTGGAATAGTTAAAAGTTTAAATGATACTGAATACTTCTTATCTCATAACGCTTACAGATACTACTTCGGTAGCAAAGAGTTCGCTTTTGATATGCTTGACTATTCCTCTAAAATATTAAAAAAGGAAGGTATGGCTTAATATGAGAAGTTCTGCTGAAATGTGGTGGACTGGCGTTATTGGAGCTTCGGAATATATAAACTGTATAACGCAATCATTGGAAAAGAAAGATTCAATACTTATGTTCGTACCACAAAAAATTCCATGGCATAGCACGTTTATGGAACACATAAAAAAGGCAAATCCTAATAGAAATACTATGAGTTTTAACAAAATAGATTGCTCCAACGTTAAAGAAGATAATCTTGGCATGATGCTCCTAAAAAGATACGCCTCTGAAGAACAGATACTTAACTATAACGAAAGTGGTTCAATAACTGAGTATATCTTGGATATTGGTATACTCAATAACAGAACTATTTGGTTGTATAACGTTCCAGAACGCTTGGAAAATCGTTGGATTAACGTTATTTGTGAACTTCAACGTAAAAAAGTGAACTATAACAATGTAAGTAATATACTATGTATGGAAATAGGTTATATTCATAGAATGTCAGTAAACAGTCCATTTACAGACGTTATATCATGGGAAGACCATATTTTCAACTATGATGTGCTAATGTTTGCTATGCATAGAGTAAGAAATCTTAACGAACCCGAAACTATTAAAACGTACGTTTCACAAATATCGTCAACTATATCTTGCTTAGATATAGAACTCTGCGACGCTTTGATTGAAAACTATTATCGTCTTATTAGATGTCCTGATAGAACCGTTCAAAACGTATGTAATATGGTGTACACTAATGATAAAGCTAAAATTTTCCAAATGACTAAAAGACAGTTTAACTATATACTATGGTCATCACAAGAACAGGTTCTTTTTCCAGTGATAGAAAAAGAAAGGTTGAACTTTATAAAGAAGTACTATCATATAGTATCTGCTAACTTTCAAAAGGCTAGAGTTAAAGAATGTCAATCTATTGACCTAGATACCCCCATGGATATGGAACTAGGTACTTTAGTAGATATCTGTAATAAAAAGTTTGAGGGTACTAACGAAATTAAAAATAATACTAATGATTGGGCTATGCTTAGAACTCTACGTCATGCTAGAAATCGAATTGCACACCGTCAACCCGTGGATTTTGAAACCTTCTACAAGGTTGTAACTTGCAATTTTGAAGTATAAGTTTTCACAAAATTTTGTAATAAATCTTGACATATTAAACTGGCTTGATTATAATATTATATGTATATTAAAATCGGTTGCGATTTTGGAAAGGGGATTTTTTGTTATGACAAATTTATTAAATATGCTATCAATGTTAGCAGTTACATCACCAGCCACAGGCGATAACAGAAATATAAATTTAATATTAATATTAGCTATAGTTGCTGGTTGTTTAATAATAGCTATGGTAGTTAGCAAAGTTATAGGTAAAAAGAAATAATAACTTTTTGTTGACGTTCTATTAAAATATAGCATTACATATAATCTTAATAGGTCATACTTGTGTAGTATGACCTTTAATTTATATCGATATGAGGTGGTCTTTCTTGGAATGTACATTGAAAGAGTTGCGTAGCAAGGAAGTTATAAATATATTCAATGGCGAACGTCTGGGTTTTATAGATGATATACGCTTTAATACAGATGATAACTCTGTTATGACTTTTATAATATACGGTCGTGACAGATTTTTTGGTATGTTAGGTAAACAAAGCGATATAACTATAAATTGTAATCAAATACACTTAGTAGGCGAGGAAACTATATTGGTATCGGTTGAAGATATTGTGTATGAAGATAACTCTAGTGAAAAACGCTCACTTTTACACAAATTTTTCACTTGATGTTGTCTAAAATGTCTATGGACAAATAACACTTATCTATGATATAATTATAAACGCAGTTCGCACGTTCGTGCTTTTATAGTTGGTTGATTGGTTATATATTATCTATTTCCGATTTTAGCTATAAGTTAAGTCGAACGGTGGAAATTTATATTTTAAATTTATTAAACCAAATTAGGAGGAAAATACTATGGCAAATGTAGTATCAATGAAACAACTTCTTGAAGCTGGTGTACACTTTGGTCACCAAACTAGAAGATGGAACCCAAAAATGGCTCAATACATCTTTACTGAAAGAAATGGTATTTATATCATTGACTTACAAAAGACTGTTAAAAAGCTAGAAGAAGCTTATATGTTTATCCGTGACATCTCTGCTGAAGGTAAGAGTGTACTATTCGTAGGTACTAAGAAACAAGCTGGCGATTCCGTTAAGGAAGAGGCTCTTCGTGCTGATGCTCACTATGTAAACGCTAGATGGCTTGGTGGTATGATGACTAACTTCAAGACTATCCAACAAAGAATTGGTAGACTTGAAAAGCTATACAAAATGAAAGAAGAAGGTACTTTCGACCTACTTCCTAAAAAAGAAGTTGTTAAGCTAGAACTTGAAATCGAAAAGTTAGAAAAGTTCATGGGCGGTATTAAGAACATGAAGGAACTTCCTGGTGCTTTATTTATCGTTGACCCTAGAAAAGAAAAAATCGCTGTTGCTGAAGCTAAGAGATTAAATATTCCAATAGTTGCAATAGTTGATACTAACTGCGACCCAGATGAAGTAGATTATGTTATCCCTGGTAATGATGACGCTATTAGAGCCGTTAAGCTAATCGCTGGTACTATCGCTAATGCTATCATTGAAGGTAGACAAGGTCAACAAGAAACTGCTGACGCTGTTGAAGAAACTGCTACTGAAGAAGTTGCTGAATAATTGATATCTTAATAGGAACGGCTTTATAGTCGTTCCGATATTTAAATATAAATATATCGTATAGGAGGATTTTAAAATGCCTAATTTTACTGCTAAAGACGTTACTGCTCTTAAAGAAAGAACAGGCGTAGGTATCATGGATTGTAAAAGAGCTTTAACTGAAACTAATGGTGACGTTGAAGAAGCTATAAAGATTTTAAGAGAAAAAGGTTTAGCTACTCAAGCTAAGAAGTCTGGTAGAGTTGCCGCTGAAGGTATAGTTACTGCCGTTGTTGATGGTAATGTTGGTGTAGTTCTTGAAGTAAACTCTGAAACTGACTTCGTTGCTAAAAATGAAGAGTTTAAGGCTTTCGTTAATGATGTTGCTAAGACTATAATCGCTACTAACCCTGCAGATGTTGAAACTCTAAACAACACTACTATGGCTGGTTCTGATAAGACTGTTAAGGAAGTTTATGACGAACTATTCCTTAAGATTCGTGAAAATATGCAAATTAGACGTTTCGTAAGAATGGAAGGTACTTTAGTATCTTATGTTCATGGTGAAGGTCAATTCGCAGTTATGGTTAAACTTGATACTGATGCTAACCCTTCCGATGAAAAGCTAATCGCTTGTGGTAAGGACGTTTGTATGCAAATTACTTCTATGAATCCACCTTATTTAAATAAGGAAAGCGTTCCTGCTTCTGCTATCGAAGAAGAAAAGAAGATTATGCTATCTCAAATGGCTGAAGACCCTAAGATGGCTAACAAACCTGAACAAGTTAAAATTAAAATCGTTGAAGGTAAAATCAGCAAGTACTACACTGAAAACTGCTTGTTAGAACAAGCTTTCGTTAAGGACGATAAGATGACTGTTGGTAAGTACGTTGAAAGCGTTGCTAAAGAACTAGGTACTACTATCACTGTTGCTGATTTCGTTCGTTACGAAAGAGGCGAAGGTATTCAAAAGAAAGAAGATAACTTCGCTGATGAAGTTAATAGCATGATTAAGTAATCTATTTTACTTTTGATATCTTTAAAAGGCACTGAGTATATCTCTAGTGCCTTTTGTGTTTTAAAATATTTTTTATTTATAGCAAAAATATACTTTACAATTTATCATTTTTAGTGTACAATATTAATTGTATAAATTATTATTGTGAGGTGTTTTCTTTGGAACCTAATTACAAAAGAATTTTGCTAAAGATTAGTGGCGAGGCTTTAGCAGGTTCAAAAAAGTCTGGTTTTGATAATAGCGTTCTTGAAAGTATTGCTAATACCGTAAAAAAATGCTCCGATGCAGGAGTTCAAATTGCTATAGTTGTCGGTGGTGGAAACTTTTGGCGTGGTCGTTCTAGTGAAAATATGGACAGAGCTATCGCCGATAATGTTGGTATGTTAGCTACTGCTATGAACGGCTTAGTACTATCTGATGCTCTAAAACGTGCAGGTCTAAGATGTAGAGTTCAATCGGCTTTCCCTATGGAAAAGGTCGCTGAATATTATACTAAGGAAAAGGCTGTAAGTCATCTTGAAGAAGGTAAGGTAGTAATATTTGTATGTGGTTCTGGAAATCCGTTTTTCTCTACAGATACCGCTGCTGCTATTAGAGGCATAGAAATTGAAGCCGATATATTCTTTAAGGCTACTATGGTAGACGGTGTGTATGATAAAGACCCTAATAAGTATTCCGATGCTATTAAGTACAATCAACTAACTTTTAGCGAAGTTATAGAAAAAAAACTTGCTGTTATGGATACTACTGCTGCAACTCTTTGTCGTGAGCAAAACTTACCTATACTCGTATTCGATATGAGTAATCCAGAAAATATCTATAATGCTATATTCGATAAGAATATAGGCACAATCGTTAAGGAGGATTAATTTAATGAAAGAACAAATTAATATCGCTAAGGAAAAGATGGAAAAAACTATTAACAGTCTTGATAAGGAATTTAAAGAGATTAAGGCTGGTAGAGCAAATCCTGCTGTTTTAAATAAGGTTTTTGTAGACTATTATGGTGCATCTATGCCAGTAAATCAACTTGCATCTGTATCTGTTGCAGAGGCTAGAATTTTATGTATCACTCCTTTTGATAAGTCTGTACTACATACTATCGAAAAGGCTATTCAAAAATCCGATATCGGCATTAACCCTACTAATGATGGTTCTGTTATTCGTTTAGTGTTTCCTCAACTTACCGAGGAAAAACGTAAAGAACTTTGCAAGGATATCAAAAAGTACGGCGAAGAGGCTAAGGTTACTGTTAGAAACGCTAGACGTGACGCTCTTGATAAGGTTAAAAAGATGAAGAAAGACAATCTTATAACTGAAGATGACGTTAAGACTGCTGAAAAGGATATCCAAAAACTTACTGATAACTATTGTTCTGATATAGATAGTATGGTATCTGCTAAAGAAAAGGAAGTTATGAGCATATAACATCTGTAAAATTATTATGGGGAGTTTGTTATACATCGCATTGATACAACCCCCATATAACTATTTTAATCTATAAAGAAAGGCTTTAGTATGGCGATAGTTAAAAATAAAGCTAAAAATGATGTCGCAATCTCTGTATTACCTACACATATTGCGTTTATTATGGACGGAAATGGCAGATGGGCTAAAAAAAGAATGTTGCCTCGTTCTTTAGGTCATGCCGAGGGTGGTAAAACTTTTAAGGATATTGTTACCTATTGCAGAGAGTTAGGCATTAAATATGTATCTTTTTATGCCTTTTCTACTGAAAATTGGAAACGTCCTAAAGAGGAAGTTAATGCTATTATGCTCCTTTTTAAACAGTATATAGCCGATGCTAGAAACTATTTTAAACATGAAATTAGATTTATCTTCTTGGGCGATAAGGCTATGTTTACTCCCGATATTCGCAAAGAAATGATTGCTCTTGAAGAAGATTCTAAACACTTCGACAAGATGACCGTTCTTTTAGCTATAAACTATGGTGGTCGTGATGATATAGTTCATGCTTGTAAGGGTATATGTACTAAGGTTCAAAGTGGCGAACTCTCTATTGATGATATAGATGAGAATACCTTCCAAAAAGAGTTGTATACTCTACACGCTCCATCTGTAGACTTGCTAGTTCGTACTAGTGGTGAATATAGAATTTCTAACTTTCTACTTTGGCAGTGTGCTTATGCTGAGTTCTATTTTACAGACGTTCTTTGGCCAGACTTTAATAGGTCTGAACTGGACAACGCTATATTAGAATTTTCTAAAAGAAGTAGACGCTTTGGAGGTGTTTAACGTTTGGCAACTAGATTAATTTCCTCTGGAGTTGGCATAGTAATAGGCGTTTTGGTTATGATTTTCTCAGATACTATAGTTCTAAACTTAGCAATAGCTTTAATATGCGTTGGTATGTTACACGAACTTTTTCACGCTGAGGGTTGTGACCGTTACAAAACTTTTGTATATATGTGCTATACTCTAGTGGCTTTGATTCCTATATTGCTATATCAAAAATTTTCATATTTACAATTAATATTCCCAGTATGCATGGTATTTGTGTTCTTAATATTTGCGACCTACATTTTTAAACACAAGGAACTTAATCTTGACAGATTGATTTTTATGATTGGTTGTTGTGGTTTTGTATCTTTTCCTATGTGTTGTATGATATTCATTAAAAATTTAGATGCTCAATTAGGAACTATTTACATGGTAATTGCTCTATGTTCGGCTTGGTTAGCAGATTCGGGAGCGTACTTTGTAGGTACTTTTTGTGGTAAACATAAGTTGTGTCCTGAAATCAGCCCTAAAAAGACCGTCGAGGGATTTATTGGTGGCTTGATTAGTAATGGAATACTATTATGTGTGTTCGTATTAGTATATAGTAAGTTCTTTGCACCTACAGATTTAACTGTAAACTATGTATCTACATTTATTATGGGAATTATTACTGGTGCTATTGGTACTGTCGGTGATTTAACTGCATCTTTGATTAAAAGACAATGCAATATAAAGGATTTTGGTAAGATTATGCCAGGTCATGGTGGTATTCTTGACCGTTTCGATAGCGTACTCTTTGTAGTGCCTTTTGTATTTTTGTATCTTAACTACATTGGTATATTTAGTAGATAGTTTTTTTACTAATCAATATGAATATAGTAATTCAAAAGGAGCTGAAAAAACTTTTTTAGCTCCTTTTTTATCAAAAAGGTGGGATTTTATTTTGGAAAGTTTTTCTTTATTGGGTTCAACTGGGTCAATAGGAACTCAAGCGTTAGAAGTCGCTAGAAAACATAACTTAAAGGTTACTGCTTTAGCCGTAAATAAAAATATCAAGATGTTAGAAAGTCAAGTAAGAGAGTTCAAACCTAAGATGGTTTGCATATATGATGACTCTTTGTACAAAGATTTAAAATTTAATCTAGCTGATACTAATACTAAAGTTCTATCAGGTATGGACGGTCTTTGTGAAATCGCTGTAGATAAATCTGCTGAAATTATGCTTAACTCTGTAGTTGGTATGGTTGGATTACTTCCTACACTATCGGCTATAGCAGTAGGAACTCCAATAGCTTTGGCTAACAAAGAAACTCTTGTAGCTGGTGGAAAGATAGTCATGGACGCTTGTAAACGTAAAAACGTTACTATATATCCTGTAGATAGCGAACATTCAGCAATATTTCAATGTTTGCAAGGTAACAAAAGAAGTCAGCTTAATAAGGTTATACTTACTGCCTCTGGAGGTCCTTTCTTTAACAAGACTAAACAAGATTTACAGAATGTAACGGTATCACAAGCGTTAAATCACCCAAATTGGAGCATGGGTAACAAGATTACTATTGATAGTGCTACCCTCATGAACAAAGGTTTAGAATTTATTGAGGCTAAATGGCTATTCGATTTAGAACCATCTCAAATTGAAATAGTAGTCCATCGACAGAGTGTGTTACATTCAGCCGTTGAGTATAAAGACTATTCGGTAATAGGTCAACTGGGTTTTCCAGATATGAAGATACCTATTCAATATGCGTTACTGTATCCTAACCGTGTGGATTGCCCTACTAAAAGACTATCTTTAACCGACTTTGGAACTCTAACCTTTGAAAAACCTGATTATGATACCTTTGAATGTCTATCAGCGTGTATAGAGGCTATCACTGTTGGTGGATTGTATCCATGTATTGCGAATGCATCTAATGAGGTTGCAGTATATAGTTTCTTGCATGGCGATATAAAATTCCTTCAAATTGCTGAGGTGGTTAAGCAAACTCTAAAACACTTCGACTTTAAACAACCTACTGGCTATGGCGACATCGTTAGAGCAGATAAATCTGCTAGAGAATATGCTACAGAATTAATTCATAATATGTTATAATATTGCTTATGTGTAGATATCAGTTTTAAGGAGGTTTTATATGAATATTGTTAGTATATTAATAGCTATACTTATATTTGGTATTATAGTTACCGTCCATGAGTTTGGTCACTTTGCCGTTGCTAAACTATGCGGAATTAGAGTGAATAAGTTCGCTATAGGTATGGGACCTGTTATTTTAAAACATCAAAAGGGCGAAACGGAATACTCTATTAGACTTCTTCCAGTGGGTGGCTTCTGTGCTATGGAGGGCGAAGACGAAACTAGCGACGATACTCATGCTTTTAATAACAAATCCATTCCAAAAAGATTTGCCGTGTTGGTCGCAGGTGCTACCATGAACATAATATTAGGCTTTATCTTACTAATAGTAACTACTACTGTAGTAGATAAAATTCCATCTTGTACGGTTAAAGAGTTCCGTAGTGATACGGCATCATCACAAGCTAGTGGTCTTAAAGAGGGTGACAAAATAGTATCTATTAATGGTATGCACGTTTTCACTGATACCGACCTTAGTTATAAAATCAGTAATACGGCTGATAATGATTTCACTCTTGTGGTTAAAAGAGATGGTAAAAAAGTTACTCTTAATGATGTTAAGTTTTACTATCAGTATAAGTACTATGTGGATAAGGATACTAACTCTTATGTTACTGTAGATGATACTTACAACGGTTCGGAAGAGGTTAAAACTGCTGAAAGTCGCTTTGATTTCTATGTAGAAGCTGTTCCTAAAAATCCTATTAGTGTGCTAAGTTATTCATTTAGAAGTACTATATCCACGGGGCGTTTAATTTGGATATCTTTAATAGACCTTGTTACTGGTAAGTATGGTGTTGAAGATTTATCTGGTCCAGTTGGAGTAGTTACAGCTATTAGTCAAGCATCGGCAGTTAGTTGGACTTCTGTTATAAGTTTGAGTACTTTCTTAACTATCAACGTTGGAATATTCAACCTACTTCCACTACCTGCTCTTGATGGTGGTAGAATATTCTTCTTAATAATCGAGGCTATTAGAAAGAAACCTATTCCAAGAGAAAAAGAAGGTTTAATTCATGCTATAGGCTTGATGCTATTCTTTGCTTTGATGGTATTCGTTACTATTCAAGATATTCATAGGTTATAACACATCATATCGGAACGGCTTTAAACCCGTTCCGAACTTATGAATTATTACTAATGTATAATAATATCTATTATATGTTAGTAATAGTTTATACTACTTTTTTAGAAAGGATTTTTTACTATGAGAAAAGTTAAATCGGTTACTATAGGAAACTGTATCTTAGATGGAAAACATATATATATACAATCCATGTTAAATAAACGCTCCGATGATATTGAGGGTAGCGTTAAACAAGCGATAGAATTAGAGAAAGCTGGTTGTGAAATAGTTAGAGCATCTATTCCAAATAAAGATGCTTTGAAGTTAATTCCAGCTATTAAAGATAAGATTTCTATTCCACTTGTAGCAGACATTCATTTTGATTACAGATTGGCTATCGAAAGCGTTGCAATGGGCATAGATAAGGTTAGAATTAACCCTGGTAATATCGGCGATATGGATAAGGTTAAACAAGTAGTATCGGCTTGTAAGACTAGAAACGTTCCTATTAGAATTGGTGTGAACTCTGGTTCTGTAGAAAAGAATATCTTAGCTAAGTATGGCTCACCAACGCCAGAGGCTCTAGTAGAAAGTGCTTTAAATCATGTTAAGATGTTGGAGTATTTCGACTTTAACGATATAGTTATATCTATAAAGTCATCTACTGTAGATACCATGATTAAAGCATATCGCTTGATGGCTCAAAAGTGTGACTATCCACTACATCTTGGAGTTACCGAGGCTGGTACTGAACGTATGGGTTTAATTAAATCTTCTATTGGAATAGGTTCTTTATTGGTAGATGGTATCGGTGAAACTATTAGAGTATCTTTGACAGACAATCCAGTTAAGGAAGTGTATGCAGGTATAGATATCTTAAAAGCTATAGATATGAGAAAAGGTATTCAATTTGTATCATGTCCAACTTGTGGCAGAACTAGAATAGATTTAATAGGTTTAGCTAACAAAGTGGAAAACGCTCTTAAAGGTGTTGATAAAGATATCAAAGTAGCTATTATGGGTTGTGTAGTAAATGGTATCGGAGAGGGCAAAGAAGCCGATATCGGAGTTGCTGGAGGAGATGGTTCAGCGGTTATATTCAAAAAGGGCGAAATTGTAAAAAAAGTTTCCGAAGATGAGATTATTCCAGTACTACTAGAGGAGATAGAAAAGTTATAGTATCTTGGGATAAAAAAATACCATCTTGATATAATGGGTTGCAAAATTTTTAAAAAAAATCTATAATAGTATATGGATAGCTAATGTATATTATCTATTAATACCATTTTATTTAAGGAGTGATTTGCTTTTGAAAATAGGTGATTTCTTTAAGGAGTGGCAACTCCCAAATGATATAGCTAGTGGAGATATCTTAAACTTTGAGTATAATCATGATTATACTACTTTGATAATTCATGCAAAATTCTTAAAACCAATACCATGTAAATCCATTGAACATCTTACTATGCTATTTTGTACCACCTATAAGAATACTAATCTTTTTTGGCTAGATTGTAAATATCCTACAGATACTTTTACCATAGAATATTGTCACGAACTTATTAATAAGTTGCGTATGCAAGTTAGAACTATCAACGGATATTGTAACGGTTGTGATATCTTACAGAATGATAATCAATTGACTATTAAACTTAAACGTGGTGGTTTGGATTTCTTGCAACGTGAAAAGTTTCAAGAAAAGCTATCTAAACTTATTAAGAGTGAGTTTAATATCGATTTTAAAGTTAATCTATTAGATGATTTTAACCAACAAGAATATGAACAGTATCAAAAAGACGTTGATGCTAGAATGTTACAAACTTCTCAAGAATATCAACAGCAAATTAGTTCGGAACAACCACCTGTTAAGGTTGAAAGTATTCAAAGTAATGTGGAATATCATTTAGATTATAACAATAGTAATAGTTCGTCTTTGTTTGGCAAAAAGATATCTGGTAGACCTATATCTATGAATGAGGCTTATACTCATATAGATGAAAATATTATAGTTTGTGGCGACGTTATTAGTACCGAAGTGACCGAAACTAAGAACGGTTCTACAATATTCACTTTCGACGTTACAGATTATACTAATAGCATAAGTTGTAAAAAGTTTATCAATAAAGGTAGCATCGATATTGATATGGTAAAACAAGTTAAAATTGGAATTACTATATTAATCAGTGGTAAAATTAAATACGATACTTATTCTAAATGTTATATACTAACTCCTAGAAATATATCTATTACCGAAAAGAAACAACGTGTAGATACATCTTCTGTTAAACGTGTAGAGTTGCATAATCATACTATTATGTCATCTATGGACGCATTAACTCCAGCATCGGAATTGGTAAAAAGAGCTTTCGAATGGGGACACAAGGCTATAGCCATTACCGACCATGGAAACGTACAATCTTTCCCAGAGGCTATGACCACTCTGCGTAAACTTAAAACCGATGATTTTAAGATAATCTATGGTTGCGAAGCCTATGTGGTAAACGATTTGGACTCCTTGACTATCATCAGTAAGAACGATAACAGAAATTTTGACGACGAAGTTATAATTTTCGATGTCGAAACTACTGGCTTGAACTTCTTGGAAGATAGATTGATTGAAATAGGTGCAGTAAAATTAAAAAATATGCAAGTTGTGGATAAGTTCGATATTTTTATAAATCCTGAAAGAAATATCCCTAGTAAAATTACCGAACTTACTAGCATTACCGACGATATGGTTAAAGATGCTCCTAAGACTAAAGAAGCTTTAGAAAAGTTCTTTGAGTTTTGTGGAGAAAATCCTGTACTTATTGCCCATAATGCATCTTTTGATACTACTATGATTGACAATTCTTGTAAAAGAGTAGGTCTATCAAAAGAGTATACTTATATCGATACTTTAGTATTAGCACAATCTATAGTAACCGATATATCAAGATATAAGTTAAACTATCTGGTAAAGTACTTTAAGTTAGGAAAGTTTAATCACCACCGAGCCTCAGACGATGCGTATATACTATCCAAAGTGTACATGGAACTCATTAAGTTGGCTACTAAACAAGATGGCATATCTACTTTGGGTGATTTGTCTAAACTTGAAAAGAATATGCCTATAAAGAAAAAACCTATATATCATCAAATTATATTAGTTAAGAATAATACTGGCTTGAAAAATCTTTATAGGTTGGTATCGTTGTCCAATTTGGATTACTTCTATAAAAAACCTATAATGCCTAAATCTAAGTTGATGGAACTCCGTGAGGGTTTAATATTCGGAAGTGCTTGTGAGGCTGGAGAACTCTTTAATGCTGTATTAGAAGGAAAATCTCATGAAAAGTTAGTACATCTAGCTGAATTTTACGACTATTTGGAAATTCAACCTATTGGAAACAATCAATTTTTAATAGATGATGGAAACGTATCTAATGAGGAAGATTTAAAGAGGTTAAACAAGATTATCGTAGATTTGGGAGATGAGTTAAATATTCCAGTAGTAGCAACTTGTGATGTCCATTTTATAGACCCTAAAGATGCTGTCTACAGAGCAATATTACAACATAATCTAAAGTTTAAAAGTTGCGATAACCAACCACCTCTATACTTTAGAACTACTGACGAAATGCTTCAAGAGTTTGAATATCTTGGCAAGGATAAGGCTATGGAAATAGTAGTTACTAATACTAACTTAATCGCCGATACTATTGAACGTATATATCCTATTCCAAATGGAACGTTTACTCCTAGTATGCCTAATGCTAATAATGATTTAAAACACATTACTATGGAAAGAGCTAAGAGTATCTATGGTGACCCACTTCCAGAAATAGTTGAAAAACGTCTTGATAGAGAGTTGACATCTATTATTAATAACGGTTTCGCAGTACTATATATGATAGCTCAAAAGTTGGTATACAACTCCGAAGAACATGGATACTTAGTAGGTTCAAGAGGTTCAGTAGGTTCATCATTTGTAGCCAATATGGCTGGTATATCGGAAGTAAATGCGTTAGTTCCGCACTATGTTTGTCCTAACTGTAAAAATAGCGAATTTATTATAGATGGTTCTTTTGGTTCTGGTTTCGATTTACCTCCTAAGAAGTGTCCAAAGTGTAACACGGACTATCGCAGAGATGGTCACGATATCCCATTTGAAACTTTTTTAGGGTTCAACGGCGACAAAGCCCCTGATATAGATTTAAACTTTTCGGGAGAGTATCAGTTTTACGCTCATAGATACACGGAAGAACTCTTTGGTAAAGACCATGTGTTTAAAGCAGGAACTATATCCACGGTAGCAGAAAAGACTGCCTATGGATACGTTAAAGGCTACACTGAAGATAAAGGTGTTACTCTATGTCAAGCCGAAATGAATCGTTTGGCTCAAGGTTGTACTGGCGTAAAAAGAACCACTGGTCAACACCCTGGAGGTATGGTCGTAGTACCATCGGATTATGATGTATATGACTTCACACCAGTTCAACACCCTGCCGATGATAGTAATTCCGAAATTATTACCACTCACTTTGACTTTAACTCGCTACATGATACCATCTTAAAGTTAGACGAACTCGGTCACGATGTGCCTACGCTATATAAACATCTTGAAGATATGACTGGCGTTAAAATTAAAGATGTTCCTACCAGTGATGAACAAGTGTACAAACTATTTACATCGCCTGAACCTTTGGGAATTACTCCTGATGATATTGGTGGCGTTCGCACTGGTACGTTAGCACTTCCAGAAATGGGTACTAACTTTGTACGTCAGATGCTTATAGATGCTCAACCTAAAAACTTTAGCGATTTACTTCAAATTTCTGGACTTTCTCACGGTACAGACGTTTGGAACAATAACGCTCAAGATTTAATTAAAGAAAATGTATGTACTATCAGTGAAGTTATAGGTACTCGTGATAGTATTATGACTTATTTAATATATCATGGTGTAGAACCGAACCTATCTTTTAAGATTATGGAAATTACTCGTAAAGGTAATGCTCCTAAACTTCTAACCGATGAGATGAAACAGACTATGTTAGACCATAACGTTCCTCAATGGTACATAGATAGTTGCTTAAAGATTAAGTATATGTTTCCAAAGGCTCATGCTGCTGCGTATGTAATATCGGCAGTAAAGTTGGGTTGGTATAAGATTTACTATCCAAAAGAGTTCTATGCTACCATGTTTACGGTTCGTGGCAAAGATTTAGATGCCGAAGTGGTTATGAAAGGTCATGAATTTGTAAAATCCAAACTAGAGGAACTTAGAAGTAAAGGTAATGAAAAAACTGCTAAAGATACTGGCTCTATTGATATTCTAATGCAAGTAGATGAAATGATGGCTCGTGGTATTGAGTTCTTGCCAGTGGATTTAATGAAATCTCATTCACATAAGTACGTTATAGAAGATGGTAAGATTAGAATACCTTTTTCAGCTATAAACGGCATAGGCGAAAACGTTGCCGAAAGTATATATAACTCTGTACATCAAGGAGATTTCATGTCTATTGAAGAACTTGAAAAACGTGGTGGTATAACGAAATCTACAATAGATACCCTTGATAGTATAGGTGCTTTGGGAAATATACCTAAATCTGACCAACTATCTCTATTTTAGAATATTTTGCCTTGACTTTTTGCTAATAGTGTGATATCATAGTATCATGGTAGCACACTAAAGCGTTACTTATTATCTTTAATTATATCATGGTTTTTGACCATTATTTATACGGAAAGGATTTTTTTAATGAAAAATTACGATACTATTACTCCAGAAGGTACTAAAGACCTCCTTTTTAACGAGTGCGTCGCTAGACGTAATGTAGAAGATAATATCCATAAAATTTTTAAACAACGTGGATATACTGAAATAATTACTCCAGGGTTAGAGTTCTTTGATGTTTTTAATCTAAATTCAAGGCACTTCCCTCAAGAAAATATGTACAAACTTGTGGATAACAAGGGCAGACTTTTAGTTCTACGTCCTGATAGCACTATGCCTATAGCTAGAGTCGTCGCTACTAGATTAAAAGACGCTATTCTTCCTTTAAGATTGTATTATAATCAATGTGTATATAATATTAGTCCTCAACTTAGGGGTAGAAGCGACCAAGTGGTTCAAGCAGGTATTGAGTTAATTGGTTCATCGTCTAATATGTCCGACCTTGAAGTTATCGGCATGGCTATAGATGTCCTAGATACTTGCAGTGATGGAAGTTATTCACTTGAAATAGGTGATAGTGGTATCTTTAAAGAGTTGGTAGCTGAACTTAACGTATCTGATGATATGAAAGAAAATATTCGTTATCTAATTGAACAGAAAAACTATCCTGCACTTAATGACCTACTTGATACTATTGGTGATAGTAAAATTACTAAATCTTTGAAAAAACTTCCTAGATTGTTCGGTAATGCTGACGTTTTAGATAAGGCATCTAACCTATTTACTAACAAACAAATAGATATGTACCTTACAGATTTAAAGGCTGTATATGAAAATATTAAGCAACTATATCCAGATGCTCACGTTAGCATAGATTTAGGTATGGTAAATCGTGCAGATTACTATACTGGCGTTATAATTAAAGGCTATGTTGAGGGTTGTGGTGATGAGGTTCTATCTGGTGGTAGATACGATAAACTTATATCCGAATTTGGCTACGATGTCCCTGCTACTGGTTTTGCTGTAAATGTAGATGCTATATCTCAAATGATTGCTAAAAAGAAGTCTGTTACAAATACTCCTGTAGATGTTATTATCTTTGCTGAAAGTGGCTTTGAAATGAAAGCTATGAAAGTCGCTCAAGATATGAGAAAACAAGGTCTTAACGTTGAAAACTCTTTCATTGATGACCTTGAAAGCGTTCGTGAATACGCTTGTGAAAAGAAAATTCCTAAAATTATGATTATCAATGAAGATGTTACGGAGGTTCAATAATATGTCTAAACCATTAAGAATTGCTCTTACTAAGGGCAGATTGGAAAAGGATACTATAGGTTTGTTGGAAAAGTTAGGTTTCGATTGTACTGCCGTTCGTGAAAAGGGTAGAAAGTTAATCTTACCTATTCCAGATGCTAATTTGGAAGTCGTTCTTGCTAAGGCTATGGACGTAATTACCTATGTCGACAGAGGCGTTTGTGACTTAGGTGTTGTAGGTAAAGATACCATCATGGAAAGTAATGGCAGATTTTACGAACTCGTGGACTTAGGTTTCGGACGTTGCAAATTTGCCCTTGCTGGTAAAAAAGGCGTGGATTTCTATGAGGGTTTTGGTGTTAAAACTGTAGCTACTAAGTATCCAAACGTTACTAGAAACTTCTTTGAGGGCAAAGGCATGGACATTGATATCGTTAAGATTGAGGGTTCTGTTGAACTTGCTCCACTACTAGACCTTGCTAATGGTATTGTAGATATCGTTGAAACTGGTACTACTCTAAAAGAAAACGGTCTTGAAGTGTATGAAGATGTTGCTCCAATATCTGCTAGATTAATCGCTAATACCGTATCTTTGAAACTTCGTCAAAATGAGATTGAAAGTCTTATCGATTTAATTGAAAGTAAACTATAATTCTATTGAAAGGATAATGTTATTATGTTAAAAAGAATATATGCCAATGGCTCTGCTGAATATGAGTTTATGAAACAACTTCAAAAAAGAAACGGCGAAACCGATAAAAAAATTACTGAAATAGTAAATGATATCATTGAAAACGTTCGTAATAACGGTGACAAGGCTATCAATGATTATACTCTAAAGTTCGATGGTAAACTTCCTAAATACTATGAAGTCCCTAGAGATGTTATTAATGACGCTCTTACTGAGGCTGACCAAGATTTCGTAAATGCTCTTTTGAACGCTATCGAAAATATTAGAGATTTCCACCAAAGACAAGTTGAACAAAGTTATATCAATCCAAAAGATAACGGCGTCATATTAGGTCAAAGAGTTAGAGGTCTTGAACGTGTAGGTCTATACGTTCCAGGGGGTACTGCTGCATATCCATCTAGCGTACTTATGAACGCCGTTCCCGCTAAGATTGCTGGTGTTAAAGAAATAATTATGGTTACTCCTCCACTTAAAGATGGTACTCCTAATAAGGATATATTAGTCGCTGCTGCTCTATGTGGTGTGGATAGAATCTTTATGTGTGGTGGTGCTCAAGCTATCAGTGGATTAGCTTTCGGTACTGAACAAATTCCTAGAGTGGATAAGATTGTTGGCCCTGGTAATATATTCGTAGCTACTGCGAAAAAACTTCTATATGGTCAAGTGGATATCGATATGATTGCTGGCCCTAGTGAAGTTCTAGTTATGGCAGATAGCTCAGCAAATCCAAAGTATGTTGGTGCAGACTTGATGTCACAAGCTGAACACGATAAGATGGCATCTGCTATACTTGTTACCACTTGTGAAGATTTAGTAGATAAGGTTGATGCTGAAATTCAACGTCAAATGGAATACCTTTCAAGAAAAGAAATCATAGCAACTTCTATTGAAAACTATGGAGTGGCTTTAATCTGCGATACTAAAGAAAAAGCTATCGAACTAGCTAACATGATTGCTCCTGAACACTTGGAAGTCTTAATGGAAAATCCTCTTGAATACATAGGCAAGTTAGATAATGCAGGTTCTGTATTCTTAGGTCAATACGCCTCCGAACCTCTTGGAGATTATTATGCTGGTCCTAACCACGTTTTACCAACTAGTGGTACTGCTAGATTTTTCTCTCCATTAAGTGTTAAGAGTTTCTATAAACGTTCAAGTTACATCTACTATACAGAGGACGCTCTTAAAGATGCTAAAGATGATATCATATTAATAGCAAATCGTGAAGGCTTGACTGCTCACGCTAATGCAATAGCAGTTCGCTTTGAAGATTAATCTGTACTATGCAAGTCTTAAAAGAGTATACTATTGAATATCTAAAAAGTGTTGCCCAACTTATATATAGTATAGATATACTAATAAGTATATTCTTTATAGCTATAGGATTAATATTTAAAAAATAATGAATAGCTAGTTTTATATAAAAATAAAAGGAAGTGATTAACAATAATGAAGATTTTGGTTACAGGTGGAACTGTATTTGTTAGTAGATTTGTTGCATCGTACTTTGTAAATAAAAATTATGAAGTGTATGTTTTAAATCGAAATACTAAATCTCAAGTAGATGGAGTTAATCTAATATGTGCAGATAGAAACAGTCTAAAAGATACTCTAAAATCTTATAGTTTCGATGCAGTAGTAGATGTTTGTGGATATAATAAAATGGATATTGAAAATCTACTTAGTGGATTAAATCCAGTTGAAAAGTATGTTTTTATAAGTTCGTCATCAGTATATCCTGAAACTAATGTTCAGCCATTTAAGGAAAATCAGCCAATTGGAAGAAATTCTATATGGGGTGATTATGGCTTTAATAAAGTACAAGCTGAACAATATCTATTAAGCAAATATCCAGATGCTTATATTTTAAGACCTCCATATTTATATGGACCTATGCAAAATGTTTATAGAGAACCTTTCGTTTTCGATTGTGCTTTGCTAAATAGAAAGTTTTACATTCCAAAAGATGGTTCTATGAAGTTGCAATTTTTTCATGTGGAAGATTTATGTAAGATTATTGAAATTATTTTAGAAAAAACTCCAAAAGAACATATTTTGAATGTTGGCAATAATGATATAATTGATATTAATACATTCGTTGAAATATGTTATCAAGTAGTAGGTTCTAAACTTGAAAAAGTATATATAAATAATCATGATAATCAAAGAGATTATTTTAGCTTTTATGATTATAAATATATCTTAGATGTTTCTAAGCAAAATGAAATACTATCTAATACTATTAATATAAAAGATGGCTTAAAACAATCTTTTGATTGGTATATAAATCATAAAGATGATGTCATTAAAAAAGATTATATTAAGTTTATAGATGAAAATTTTATATAAGGAGTATTACCAAAAAATGTATGAGCTAAATAAAAAAATATCAAACTTAGAGCCTTACAAGGCTATTGAGGGAGATTATAAAATCCGTTTAGATGCTAATGAAAGTTGTTTTAATCTTGATGAAACTATGTTACAAGAAGTATCTAAAGCAGTATCTAAGGTCGCTTTTAATAGATATCCAGATTGGTCTGCAAAAGAACCTATCAAGGCGTTTGCTAATCTTTATGGCTTAAACGAAAACTTGATTACTGCAGGTAACGGCTCAGATGAGTTGATATCTATTATTGAAAGCTGTTTCCTTGAAACTAATGATACTATCGTTACCCTATCAAACGATTTTTCAATGTATGCTTTCTACAGTAGTCTATATGAAACTAATGTTGAAGTCTTTCAAAAAGAAGAAAATCTTACCATAAATGTAGATAAATTAATTCAATTCTGCTTGGATAAAAATGCTAGGGCTTTGATATTCTCTAACCCATGCAACCCAACTTCTTTAGGCTTGGATAAGGTTGAAGTTAGAAAGATTTTGAAATCTTTACCAGATTGTTTAGTAATCTTAGATGAGGCTTATATGGACTTTTGGAAAAATCAATCCATGTTGGGAGAAATTCAAAATTATGATAACTGCATAATATTAAAAACTTGCTCCAAAGCGTTAGGATTGGCTTCCATTAGAATGGGTTTCGCTATAGCTAGTGAAAAGATTACTAATGCTCTAAAGAGTGTTAAATCTCCATATAATACCGATAGCGTATCACAAGCGATAGTTACTACAGTACTATCCAATAAGTTCTATGTGGATATTCATACTAATCAAATTATAGAAAACATTAAAGAGTTTAAAAATGATATCTTAAAGTTACAAGAAAAGTACCTAGATGTTTTAGAAGAGGTATATCCATCAGTTACAAACTTTGTATTTATTAAAACTCCTTATGATGAGGTTATCTTTAACAAGATGTTTGAACACTCCATAGCTATTAGACGCTTTAAAGGATATCTTAGAATTAATACTGGCACTAAGTATGAAAATGCAGAAGTTCTAAAGGTTCTTGAAGAAATTATATCTAAACTATAGTTAATAATTATGAAACGCAACAAAACTTGGGACTTTGAAGAAATGGTCGCTATGGTAGATATCTATATGCGACACAAAAACGGTACTAATACTAGAACTCTAAAAGAAGATTTAGAAGATTTATCAATTGCCTTAAATAAACGTGCTGATATGTTAGGTATCGAAAAGGGAGAAAACTATCGCAACTACAATGGTATGAATATGATATATCACAACCTTATGAGTGCTGACACTAATGGCGAAAAAGGTCTTAGAAATGGTAGCAAATTGATGTTCAAAGTATTGGATTTCTACAAGGAACATCATGCAGAGTTTGAAACTCTTTTGAAACATTTTAATGATAATTATTCTAACTATTTTATTTGTATGATATCTTTTGTGAGTGCTTTACTCATACATAAACTAAATTAGGAGGGTTAATATTATGTTTAGAACTGCAACAGTTAAAAGAAATACCAAAGAAACTCAAATAGAAGTTACTATTACATTGGATAATAAAGGTATTTCAAATATATCTACTGGAATAGGTTTCTTTGACCATATGCTTACAGCACTATCTAAGCATAGTGGAATTAGTATGGATATCCATTGTCATGGTGATTTACACGTTGACGGACATCATACCGTGGAGGATACTGGAATAGTCTTAGGACAAGCATTGAATCAAGCATTAGGAAATAAATCGGGTATTGCTAGATATGGCAGTGCATACATTCCAATGGACGAGGCTTTGTCATTCTGTTCACTAGATATATCTAATAGACCTTACTTGGTATTTTTAGGCGATTTTACTAATCAAATGATTGGCGAGTTTGATGCTTGTCTTACTGAGGAGTTCTTTAGAGCTTTTTCATTCAATGCAGGAATAACTCTACATTTGAATATGCTATACGGTAAAAACGACCATCATAAGTGTGAGGCTCTATTTAAAGCAGTTGCTCACGCCTTAAAGATTGCCATTACTGAAAATAAAGATGGTTCTACACTATCCACAAAAGGAGTTCTATAAAATACATGAACTATACTGATATACTATACACACAACTATCCAAAGATTATAATTGCTCTATTGATGACCTATACAGTGATAAAAATATTTTTACTATCAAGGAGAATATCGAGGGTAGGAGAGTGTATGACCATGATGATTGCTTTTTGAAAGTGTGTTCAGTACATGGAAAGTTACTCTTTTCATGTGTAGATAACTCTTTTTTGGATTGGTTAAAAACTATGTACTCTAATTTCCATGCCGATTGGTTTGCTAACTATCCAAATTTGAGACTTTTAGAAAAACATCTTTTGAAGTATGGTCATATTATTGAAGACTTACATCATTTTTATTTGCCTAAAAAGGATATTATTGAAGTTAATCAAAAAGATTTAAATTTAGTTTGGTATAATCAAGAGGAAATCTTACAGTTCCAAAATGATGATAGATTTAAATATTCTCTTGGCTTTTGGGAAACTGCTCCTGATGTTATAGCCGTTGCCAGTATCAAAGATGGCGAAATTTTAGGGTTGGCTGGTGCTAGTGCAGATAGTTCTACTATGTGGCAAATAGGCATAGATGTCACCCCACAAGGAAAACATCTTGGATTAGGTACTAAGTTAGTTACAATCTTAAAAGATGAAATTCTGAGTAAAGGCATACTTCCTTTTTATGGTACTGGTGAATTTCATATGTTATCGCAAAGGGTGGCTAATCAATCGGGATTTATTCCCACTTGGGCGGAATTGTACACAAGTAAATTTGATGGCTAATCGATAACTTTTAATAATATCTATAAGGAAGGATTTATATGAGAAGAAAAGATAGAGAAGTTTTAGACTATCAAGAAATGTTGAATATAATGCACTCTTGCGATTGCTGTCGCTTGGGTTTCATAGATGATGACAGTACTTATATAGTTCCGTTAAACTTTGGAATATCTCAAAAAGATGGTACTATCACATTATATTTTCATAGTGCCAACGTTGGCAAAAAGTTGGATTTAATTAAATCTAATAGTTGCGTGGGCTTTGAAATGGATACTAAACATGAATTAGTAAAAGGTGATATCGCTTGTGGATATTCTTATAGATATCAAAGTATAATCGGTAAGGGAAGTATTTCCATAGTGGATAATCTTAATGAAAAGATATTGGCATTGGATTGCATTATGCAACATTACACAAATAAATCTAAATGGGAATTTAATTCCGAAAGTATCAAAAGAATAGCTATCATTAAGTTGATAGTTGGCGAATGGTCCTGTAAGCAACATTAGTTAGGAGGTTATTAATTATGATTGCTATTATAGATTACGGTGCAGGGAATATATTCTCTGTAAAAAATGCCCTAGATTATCTAGAAGTTGAAAGTGTATTGACATCTAGTAAAGAGGATATTATCAATGCTGATGGCTTAATTCTCCCAGGAGTTGGAGCGTTTCCATCTGCTATGAAAATGTTGAACGAAAAGGGTTTAGTTGAGGTTATAAAAGAACAATCTAAACAGAAGTATTTTTTAGGCATCTGTTTGGGTATGCAGATGATTTTTGAAAAATCTTATGAGTTTGAAGAGTGTGATGGTTTAGGACTTATCAAGGGTAAGGTGGATAAAATACCAGCTACTGATTTAATAATTCCTCATATGGGTTGGAATAAGTTAGAAATATTAAACGATTGTCCACTTTTAAATGGTCTTGGCAAAGATGAGTATGTATATTTTGTACATTCGTATCAAGCATTTTGCGATGATAAAAATATATCTGCATACTGCGAATATGGTGGAAAAGTTCCAGCCTTAGTATATGATGGTAACTTTGTATTTGGTTGTCAGTTCCACCCAGAAAAGAGTGGCTCTGTTGGTTTGAATATGCTCAAAAACTTCGCCGATTTAGTTAATGGCATATAAAATATTTTTTGGTGATTATTAATGTTAAAAATCTATTGACTTGAAGTAAACTCTAAGTGATACAATATTGATTGTAAAGGAGTGATTGAATATGTCAAATATTTTAATAGTGTATTATTCTCATAAAGGAGAAAACTATTTCAATGGTACTATAAAAAGCGTTGATAAGGGTAATACTCAAATAGCAGTTGAATATATTCAAAGTGCTATCGGTGGAGATGTTTTCGAAATTGATACTATTGAACCTTATTCTAATAACTACAGAGAATGCGTAGAAAAAGCTAAACAAGAAATAAGTTCTAATGCTAGACCTGAATTGAAATCTTATTTAGAAGATATTTCTAAGTATGATACTATCTTTGTATGCTATCCGAACTGGTGTGGAACTATGCCTATGTGTATGTTCACATTTTTAGAGCATTATAATCTTACTGGTAAAAAGATAGTTCCATTATGCTCAAATGAGGGTAGTGGAATGGGTTCTAGTGAAAAAGATTTGAAATCTATATGTAAAGGTGCTGAAGTTAAAAAAGGGCTATCAGTTATTGGATATCAAACTCAACTAAGTAAAGATAAAATATCCAATTGGGCTAAAAGTAGCATCTTATAGTAATATAAAGGAGTTTTATTATGATTATTTTACCTGCTATTGATATTAAAGATGGCAATTGCGTCCGTTTGTTTAAAGGAGATTTCTCAACTGTAGAGAAAGTCGCATCGGATTATATGGAAACTGCTAGAAGTTTTGAAAAATCTGGTGCAACTTGGATACATATGGTCGACCTTGATGGTGCTAAAGAAGGTAAACCAATCAACACTGATATATATTTAGATGTAGTTAAGAATACTAATCTAAACGTTGAAGTTGGTGGAGGTATTCGCAATCTTGATACTGTTGAAATGTATATATCTAAAGGAATTTCAAGAGTTATATTAGGTTCAGTTGCGTTAAAAAATCCTCAAATAGTAAAGGACGCCGTTAAAGAGTATGGTGATAAAATCGCCGTAGGTATAGACGCTCTAAACGGAATGGTCGCCGTTGAGGGTTGGCTTGATGGCTCTACTGTAGATTATATCTCATTGGCTAAAGAGATGGTATCAGTTGGAGTAAAGTACATAATATTTACAGATATCTCAAAAGATGGTACACTATCGGGAGTAAACCTTGAACAGTTGGGAAATCTTGCTAGTAGTGTAGATTGCAATATCATAGCTAGTGGTGGAGTTCACACTATGCAAGATATTATAGATTGTAAAAAGTTAAATCTATATGGAACTATCTGTGGAAAGTCCATCTATAAAGGAACTCTAAACCTAGAGGAAGCTGTTAAGTTCGCTGAAAAATAGGAGGTTTATATCATGTTGGCAAAAAGAATTATCCCATGCCTTGATGTTAGAAATGGTAAAGTGGTCAAGGGAGTAAACTTTGAGGGTATTAAAGACGTAGGAAATCCAGTAGAATACGCTCAAGAGTACAATAAGCAAGGTGCTGATGAGTTAGTATTCTATGATATAACTGCATCTTATGAGGGTAGAGGAGTGTTTCTTGATGTAGTTCGTGAAACTGCTAAAAAAGTATTCGTTCCTTTAACCGTAGGTGGAGGTATCTCTACTATAGACGATTTTAGAAATACTCTCCGTGCTGGTGCGGATAAGGTATCTATAAACTCTAGTGCAGTTAAAAATCCGCAGTTGATAAAGCAAGGTGCTGATATCTTTGGAAGTCAATGTGTGGTAGTTGGCATAGATGCTAAACGTGATGGTAAAGGTGGTTATACTGTATATATCAACGGTGGCAGAGTAGATATGCACTTAGACTTAATCGAATGGGTTAGAACTATTGAAAAACTCGGTGCAGGTGAAATCTGTTTAAACTCTATCGATACTGATGGCACTCGCAACGGTTTTGACATAGATATGCTAAATGCTGTATGTAATGAAGTATCTATACCAGTAATAGCCAGTGGTGGTTGTGGCAAGATTGAAGATTTCTCTGAAGTGTTTACTAAAACTAAGGCATCTGCTGGATTGTCTGCATCACTATTTCACTTTAAAGAGTTGACAGTATCACAAGTTAAAGAATATCTAAGAGGCGAAAACATTCCAGTTCGTACAAGATAGTAAGTGTAAGATTTATCTTTATAGTACTTAGGGATTGCAATATACAAGAATTTGTGTTATAATTAAAAAGTTATAAATTTCAATTGAAAGACTATCAAACTTAAAAGAGGTGATTTTTTATTATGAATACTAATCTTAATATTGACGATTTTTTCAAAAAAGGTGAGTTAATTCCTACTATAGTTCAAGATGTTAATACTAAGTCTGTATTGATGTTGGCCTATATGAATAAAGAAAGTTTTCAAAAAACTCTTGAAACTGGCTACACTTGGTTTTGGAGTAGGTCACGTCAAGAACTTTGGAATAAGGGAGCAACATCTGGACATCTACAAAAAGTAGTATCAATCTATGGCGATTGCGATAATGATACTCTTTTAGTGAACGTTATCCAAACTGGAGTTGCTTGTCATACTGGAAACTATACTTGTTTCTTTAATAAGCTATCTATGAAAGATGGTAAGTTAGTAGTACAATCGGAATTGAAAGTTGATTAATCTACAGAGATTAAAACTGAAAATATTCTAAATGGTATGTATGAAGTAATAAAATTTTTGGGTAATGGATTTTTATTGAAAAATAGCACTTATAAAGATATTGTTTTATGGTATCATGTGCTTTAGTATATTTTAAAAGGAGATTTTTTAATCATGAGTAATGCTCTAAACAATCTATATGATGTTGTAATGTCCAGAAAAGAACTATATAAAAATAGTGGTCTTTCTGCTGATGAGGCTAAGAAAAATTCTTATACTTGTTATCTATTTTCACAAGGTGAGAATAAAATTCTTAAAAAATGTGGCGAAGAATGTACCGAAATGGTAATTGCATCTAAAAATAATGATAAGGTTGAACTTAAAAATGAAATTGCTGACTTAATGTATCATATAATGGTGCTTTGTGGCGAAAAGGATTTACCTTGGAGCGAAGTTGAAGAAGTTCTTGAAGAACGTGCTAAAAAGATAGGTAATCTAAAAGTTTTCCATCAAACTGATAAAAACTCTTAATACATAAAAAGAACGTCTAACTTTAGACGTTCTTTTTTATATATAAAATCTTTTTGTAGATTATAAATCTAATAGTTCTTGTTGGAACTTAGAGTAGTCAGTTCTACCATCTTTAATGAACTTAATAGCAGTAGATGGGTGACTGTTTAAAACTCCAGTAAGTAGATATGGAATATCAAAGCCCCAATTGTAAGCCTTTTTCATATCTAGCATATGCTTTGATATAAAGTCCATAACTGGTGGTAGATTGTACTTAGGATTCTTTAAGAAACCTAGTAGACTTTCCATAAAGCAGTTACCAGCACCTCTACCCATGCCACACATAGTAGCATCTAGATAACTAGCACCGTGAGTAAGAGCCTCAATAGTACTTGCAAATGCTAATTGTTGATTGTTATGTGCATGAATACCAATCTTTTTACCACACTTTTCAGCAACGTTCATATACTTATCAGTAAGGCTACGAATTTGTTCTGGATAGAATGCACCAAAGCTATCTACAAGGTAGATAACGTCTACACTACACTTAGATAGTTCTTCAAGACAGTTAGTGATATCCTTATCATTTACCTTAGAAACTGCCATTATATTTACAGATACTTCATAACCCTTATTTTTAGCATCTTCAATCATATCAATAGCAGTAGGAATTTGATGTACATAAGTAGCAACTCTAACCAAGTCTACAACGCTATCTTTTTTAGGAAGAACGTCTTTTTTGTAGTCAGTTCTGCCAACGTCTGTCATTATAGCAATCTTTAGGTCTGTATTATTTTCGCCAACTATTGCACGGATATCTTTTTCATCGCAGAACTTCCATTTACCGAAGTCATCAACGTTAAAGATGGTCTTATCAGCTCTGTAACCAAATTCCATGTAATCTACACCAGCTTTTATATTAGCTTGATATAGGTCTTTTACGAACTCATCAGAGAATGCGAAGTTATTTACTAAGCCACCATCTCTAAGAGTAGCATCTAATACTTTTACATCTGACCTAAATGATACTAAGTTTCCTATTTCCATAATAAAACCTCCAAAGATTATATTTCTTTTTCACTTTAAAGTCTAATGACTTTAAAGTACTAAAGTATATTAACAGTTTCAAAAGTTCTCTATTTGAGAACCATTTATATTATATAACATTAAAAACGTTTTGTCAATAGCTTTTGATATTTTTTTAGAATAATCTTCAAAATTTGCTATAGTTAGACTATATTCCATCTAAGTTGAAGTTGGGAGTATATTCTGACTTTGCAGAGCGTCTATCTTGCATATAGCCTTTAAAGTTCAGTTCAATGGCTTTATCTAATACGGAGTTGTATTCAAAAGTAGATGTTCTTCTATCTATTTTTGGATAGTTCTTGCAGTTTTCGTTCGGAGTGTATTGGCTCATTAGACTTAACAAAAATTTAGAAACGTCTAAATTATTAGATAACCATTCTAATATGGATATACTATCATGACGACCTGTTGGAAGTACTAAATGTCGGATAATCAATCCTTTTTGTAGAATGTTATCCTTATATACTAACTCATTCTGTTGATGGTACATCTCTAAAATTGCTTTTGATGTCACTTTAAAATAATCCTCACACTTTGAGTACATTTTAGACATTTCACTACTATAGTATTTAAAATCGGTTAGGTAGATATCTACATAATTACGAAGTTCTTTAAGAGTATCTAACTTTTCGTAGCCACCACAATTGTATACTATTGGAATGTTTATCTTGTGTTTGCAGATATCCAAAGTTTGGATAATTTTATCCGTATAGTGTGTTGGCGTTACTAAGTTGATATTATTTGCTCCTTGTTCTTGTAAAGATATCATAATGTTGGCTAGATGCTCTATTGTGATATCTTTTCCAAAAGTTTGAGTGCTTATCTTGTAATTTTGACAGTAACAACATCTTAGATTACACCCACTAAAAAATATCGCCCCTGAGCCATTCTCCCCACTGATACATGGTTCTTCCCAATGGTGCAACATCGCTTTAGATACTCTAATACTATCGCCAACGCTACAGAACCCCATTTGTGAGGTTCTATCTACGTTGCAATTTCTAGGACATATATTACATATACTCATGATAGTCTTTCCTTGAAATCTTGATATCCAAACTCTTTTATAACTTTAATACCCTCATTTTCACGATATACTGCAATAGATGGTAATGGAGTTCCATTAAAAGTGTTGTTCTTAACCATGGTATATATAGCCATATCACAAAAGATTAGCTTATCGCCCTCTTGTAAAGGTTTATCGAAGGAGTAATCTCCAATGATATCACCAGCTAGACAGGTATTTCCTCCTAAACGATATGTGTACTTCTTTTCATTAGGTAGACCACTACCTATTATGTTAGGTCTATATGGCATTTCAAGAACGTCAGGCATATGACATTCAGCTGAAGTATCTACAATAGCGATATCTATTCCGTTATTTATAGTATCGTATACACTAGATATTAGATAACCACAATCTAATGCGATAGCTTCACCAGGTTCTAAGTAGACATCTATGTTATTGTATTTGTTCTTGAAGTACATTATGCAATCTATTAGAGTGTTTATATCGTAATCTTTTTTAGTTATATGATGCCCTCCACCAAAGTTTATCCATTTCATATTTTTGATGTATTTTCCGAACTTTTTATCTACTATATCTATGGTTCTTTTTAGAGTATCTGCACCTTGTTCGCACATGGTATGAAAGTGTATTCCCTCTAAGCCGTCAAGAGAGTTTTCGTCTAAGTTGGCTAGGGTAGTGCCTAATCTTGAACCCGTAAAGCATGGATTGTATATATCGGTTTCAATCTCCGAATATTCTGGATTTATTCTCAATCCACAACTTATGTGTTTTGGATATTTTAATACTTTATCCTTATACTTGTTCCACTGATTTGTTGAGTTAAATACTATATGGTCACAAATTTCTAAGATTTCATCAAAATCTTGTTTAGGATACGCTGGTGAAAATATATGAGTTTCTTTTTTAAACTCCTCATAGCCTAGCTTAGCTTCATGTAGACCGCTTGCAGTAGTTCCACTTAGATACTTCGCCATTAATGGATATTCACTAAACATTGAAAAACATTTCTGTGCTAACAATATCTTGCAACCAGTTTTATCTTGGATATCTTTTAGTATTTCAAGATTTTTTATTAATAACCTTTCATCTAAAAGATAGCAAGGTGTCTTTAAGTTTGAAATATCGATATCGAACATTTTTAAAACTTCCTTTCTTAATTAAGATTATCTTAAATATTTTAGATTTGAATACTCATAATCTGGATTTTTTCTAAAAAACATCTTTTCTTTAAATTTAGATTTATCACAATTTATAAAGTTGTAAGTATGTAAACCATAATACCAAATTCCAGTATAGCAATGAACATATCTTTCATTGTAGGTAATTCTGCCATACTCATTAGGATATACTTTAAACTGTTTATAACCATCATTACAGTTATTGCAGTAGTTTATGATATATGAGTTATCATCATTTTTGATAATTCTTATATTATGAATATACTTCTGTTTAGTAAAGATTTCATTGTTATAAGTTTTAAAATATTCTCTTTGTAGTTGCATATGTTTAGTATCTTGCATATATGATAATTGTTGTAATAACACTTCACAATCTAAATTTATATTGCTATCCAACTTTAAGATATCAAACTTTTTAGAATTTCTCATTTGTGCATACTTAGGATATCTAATATCTTTATGATAGAATATAGATACTTCTTGAATAAATAATATTATAATCACCTACTTTAAAAATAGACGGATTTTTTAAATCCGTCTATTGAATTTAGATTAAATATTAGATTTAGACATTCTGTTATTAGTCTACTAAGGTTGGATTAAAGTCTTCAATCCAAGGTAGACCCCACTTGTTGAGTTCTTCCATGAATGGGTCTGGGTCAAATTCTTCGATATTGTATACACCAGCCTTGTTCCACTTACCAGTGATAATCATTTCAGCACCAATCATAGCAGGAACGCCAGTAGTATAAGATATAGCTTGTGAACCTACTTCCTTATAGCACTCTTGATGGTCGCAAACGTTATATAGATAGTATGTCTTAGGTTTGCCATCTTTAACGCCTTGGAAGATACAACCTATATTAGTCTTACCGACAGTTCTAGGGCCTAGACTTGCAGGGTCTGGAAGTACTGCCTTTAAGAATTGTAATGGAACTATCTCTTTACCTTCATACATGATAGGTTCAATGGAAGTCATACCAACGTCTTCAAGACACTTTAGGTGTGTTAAGTAGCTTTGACCGAAAGTCATGAAAAATCTAATTCTCTTGATACCCTTTATATTGATTGCAAGACTTTCTAGTTCTTCATGATGTAATAAGTACATATCTTTTTCGCCTACTTGGTCGAAGTTGTATACTCTTTTTATTTCCATAGGTTTAGTTTCAATCCACTTACCGTCTTCGATATAACTTCCGTTTGCAGATACTTCTCTGATATTTATTTCAGGATTGAAGTTTGTAGCAAATGGATATCCATGGTCGCCACCGTTGCAATCTAAGATATCTATATAGTTAATCTCATCAAATTGATGCTTTAAAGCATATGCAGAGAATACTCCAGTAACACCAGGGTCGAAACCACTTCCTAGAAGTGCAGTTATACCAGCCTTTTCAAACTTTTCACGATAAGCCCATTGCCATTTGTATTCAAACTTAGCAGTATCAAGAGGTTCATAGTTAGCGGTATCGACATAGTTAGTTTTAGTTTCAAGACAAGCGTCCATGATAGTTAAATCTTGATATGGTAAAGCTAAGTTTAGAACAACGTCTGGTTTAAATCCGTTGATTAACTCTACTAATTGAGGAACACTGTCAGCATCTACTTGGGCAGTGTGAATGATAGTCTTAGTAGTGCCTTGAAGTTTTTCCTTTAGAGCATCACATTTAGATTTAGTTCTACTAGCTATCATAATTTCGGTGAAAACCTCACTATTTTGACAACATTTATGGATTGCTACTGAGGCAACTCCTCCACAACCGATTATTAAACATTTTCCCATTTAAAAAATCCTCCTATAATATATTATAACAATTATTATATATTAAATATTAATTGTTAATTATTTAATCGCTTTGTCCTAAAGCAACAGATTTATCTAAGTAGTAAGTAACCGATTGAGTTTCATCATCTGCAAGAGTTAGTATTAAATTACCATCTACAAATTGAAACTTATATGATGTATCAGTTACTTTCATTAGATTATTTCTTATAGTACTTTCATCTATTTTTATATTTATGATATCATTTTCAATAGAGTAAGTACCACTTATACAATAGTTTATATCATCATAAGTTAGATAAAACTCACCATCATCAGTAAAAGCAATGATATCTGTAGCACTGTACCAAGTGTTAAATAGTTCGGAATACTCCTTAGATATGTAGTTATCCGAATTAACTATTGAATCGTTCATATTTATACTACTAGTTTCTTCAACATCTTGATTGGAACTACTACACCCACTAAATGTGAGTAATATTGCTAAAACTCCTAAAATTGTTGATATTTTTTTCAAATTAATACCTCCGAAATACTTTTTAGATATTATATCACAAGTGTGTGTTGATTTTATGAAAAGTTTGTAAGATTTTAGATTAATCTTTAGGAGTTACACACAATAATATCTCTCTTAAGAGTTTACAAGCTAACGCTGTAGAACTTCCGCTTTGGTCGTATGGTGGAGAGAGTTCGTTCATATCTAAGCCGACTATGTTTAACTTAGTGACTTCTATTATAGCGTTCAAAAGTTCTCTGTAAGATACTCCATCAGCTTCAGGAGTGCCAGTTCCACAAAATATAGATGGGTCTAAAACATCTAAATCGATAGTAAAGTAGATTGGTTTTCCTTCTAACTTTTTGCAGATATCTTCAAGGGTATCAAAATTGAACTTATTCAAATATGTGTGAGTTTTAGCCCATTCAAATTCTGCACGTTCGCCACTACGAATACCAAACTGATATATTTTTCCATCACCGACTAAATCATGACAACGTCTAATTACACTTGCATGAGATAACTTCTGTCCTAGATAATCTTCTCTTAAATCGGTATGAGCATCAAAATGGATTATATGCAAATCTGGATATTTTTCAAATACTGCTCTAACACTTCCTAAAGTTACTAGATGTTCGCCACCAATCATTAATGGAAGTTTTCCATCGTTTAATATTTGAGTAGTCATATCTTGGATATCTTTAAGAGCCTTCTCTGGACTACCAAAACAAAGTTCCAAATCTCCACCGTCGAATACGGATATATCTTCTAAATCTTTATCAAGATATGGACTATAAGTTTCAATGCCATAACTTTCATTTCTAATATGTTGACTAGCAAATCTAGTCCCTGGGCGATACGATGTAGTGCTATCAAATGGAGCACCAAAGATTACTGTCTTAGCTTGATTGTATTCACAATCACAAGCTATAAAAGTATGGATATTCTTCTCCATAGTATAAAAATCTCCTTAAAAAATTATTCTCTTAACTCATCACGAACGTTATTTGGAATTGCAAAACAACCTTGATGTAAGATAGTATTATAATATCTAGTCTTTATGCCTAAAGAGTTCCACCAATCTGGATTATAATCTGTTCTAGGGTCGAACTTTTTGGACGCAAATCCAAATAACCAGTGTCCCGATGGATACGTTGGTATATGTGCTTGATATACTAATGCAGTATTAAACAACTTTTTTATTCTACCATGAGCTCTTTTCATAGAGTTTGCGTATTCAGTATAGAAAGTACTTTCATGTTGATTTACTAGTATACCATCATCAGCAAGAGCCTTATAGCAGTTGCCATAAAACTCCGATGTGAATAAGCCTTCACCAACACCAAAAGGGTCAGTACTGTCTACTATTATTAAATCGTATTCGTTAGGGTCGGCATCACGGACGAACTTCAAGCCATCTTCATAGTATATAGATACTCTTTTATCATCAAGAGAACACGCAGTAGTTGGAATGTATTTTTTACACAAACGAACGACAGCCTCATCTATTTCGACCATGTCGATGTGTTCAATGGATTTATAACGAGTTAATTCTCTAACAGTACCACCATCACCAGCACCTATTACCAGAACATTCTTGATATTTGGGTTGGTTGCCATAGGTATATGAGTAATCATCTCATGATAGATATACTCATCTTTTTCGGTAAGCATTAAATAGCCATCTAGCACCAATATTTTACCGAACTCCTCAGAGTAGAATATATCTACCTCTTGAAATTGACTGACTTCATGTACTAACTGTTCTTTAACTTTAATCGAAAAGTTGACATCTGTTGAATGTCTTTCATTAAACCATAAATCCAAAATAAAGACCTCCTTTAACCTAAATCGAAAGTGTACCAATTGAACTGTTGCAACTCTATTTGAATTTTCAAAAATTCAGGGTAATATCTTTGATACCAATACTTATTGAAGATATCTAAAAAACGCTTTTTAGTGATAATTTCAAATTTTAACTTAGGTTCACTAAAAAATATAAAGTATGGATTTTCAGCAAACCAATCACGTTGACCTATACAACGATTTTCCTCTATTTTAAGGGGTTCAGCCTGTTTAATAGAGGGGTCATTTTCTAACGAATTTAAATCACTGCCGAGTTTAACGAGTATATTTTTATCAAGGATATCACCATTGCAGATTACATAGTCATCAATATTAGAGTTGTAATCATTAGCATAGTTAATGGCACACTCTTTTAAGATAATTTCTTTTTCCACATTATTATCTGTATATACAATTTTATCAGCAGTGATTTTTTTAATATCACTGATTAAAAAAGTTTTGATATCTTCCATTAAACCACCACATCAAGATAATTAGTTTCAGTATCTCTAGCACCAGTTAGAGAGCAACCTTTTTCTTTAGCATACTGTATGTAACTAATAATTTCCTCGGTAATGCGTTCACCAGGGGCAAGAATAGGTATTCCAGGTGGATAGCACATAACAAATTCACCACATATTTTATTGTTACACTCATCTAGTGGAATGGATATCTTATTGCTATAGAACGCCTTTTGAGGAGTCATAACCACATCAGGATTAATATACTCATGGTCGAACATTCCAGCCTTGTCCTTGCTGTAAAGACGTTTTATCTCATATAAAGCAGATATCAAACGTTCTATTTCAAGAGCAGTATCGCCTGAGGATATTATTGCTAATATGTTACCTAAGTCGCCGAACTCTATTTGAATATCATAATCATCTCTAAGGATATCATACACTTCTATACCTGCAAGACCTATATCTCTGGTATATATGGATAGTTTAGTTTTATCGAAGTCATATACGGTATCACCATTGCAGAGTTCATTGGCAAAAGCATAGTATCCACCTAACTTATTGATTTCTTTTCTAGCGTACTCAGCAAATTGGATAGTCTTTCTAAAGATATCTTTGCCATTAAGAGCCAAATTCTTTCTAGCTATGTCCAGTGAGGACATCAATAGATATGATGCACTAGTAGTCTGAGTTAGGTTTATTATCTGACGAACGTATCCAGCATTTACGCTATTGTTACATAGTAGTATGGCACTTTGAGTTAGTGAACCTCCAGTCTTATGGACGCTAACTCCTGACATATCAGCACCAGCCTCCATAGCTGATATAGGCATATCGTCACCAAAATAGAAGTGTGTTCCGTGAGCCTCATCGGCTAGAACTAACATTCCGTGCTTGTGAGCAAGTTCTACTATAGATTTTAAATCGGAACATATTCCATAGTACGTCGGATTGTTTACCAATACCGCTTTAGCATCTGGATTTTCAAATATAGCCTTTTCTACTTCAGCTACAGACATTCCTAGAGGTATACCTAAATGTTTATCCGTTCCTGGATTGACGTATATAGGTATAGCTCCGTTGACTACTATGGTGTTTATGGCACTTCTATGGACGTTTCTAGGCATGATTATCTTTTCACCTGCTTTGCAAGTAGACATAATCATAGCTTGTACGCAACTAGTAGCACCATTGACCATAAAAAAAGCGTTATCTGAACCGAACGCTTCACTAGCTAACTGTTGAGCCTCTTTAATTACTGATACAGGGTGACATAGATTATCTAAAGGTTTCATAGAATTTACATCAGCTTTTAAGCAATTGATACCTAAAAATTCGTTTAATTCTCTGTTACCACGACCACCCTTATGCCCTGGAACATCAAAACGGACTACTCTATTTAACTTATGTTTAACCATAGCCTCATGTAGAGGTGTTTTACTTTGTGAAAATTTACTGAAACCATTCAATTAATATTTCAGCTCCCTCTTTTTAAAATTAATATGATAAAAAGTTATCTTATGATTAATATATATTTGCACCACTAAATATTTCAATCATTTCACGCCTTAAACTATTAGATATATCTAAGCGTTCTTTAGGAGGTATCTCATAGATATCAGTATTAAATAGATAGTTTTGTAATGGAAGTTCTTTAATTAACATTCTAGTGTGAAATATGTTAGATTGGTACACGTTTACATCTATAGCGTCATACCTGTCCAAAGTACTTTCGTTTATATAGTCTTGAATGGAAGTAATATTGTGGTCTATAAAAAATTTTTTGCCATGGACATCTCTAGTAAAGCCACGAACTCTGTAGTCTATGGTTATAATATCGGAGTCGAAACTTCCTATTAGATAGTCTAGCGTTTTAAGTGGAGATATCTCACCACAAGTAGATACATCTATGTCTACACGAAATGTAGAAATTTCATTATCTGGGTGACTTTCGGGGAAGGTGTGTACAGTCACATGGCTTTTATCTAAGTGGGCGTGTACCATGTTATGAGATGGTTCTTTTAAGAAACCTCTACCTTGGTTACAAGATTTATCTATCTCAGATGGTGGCATATGACCTTCGGCAATTAACACGTTTACCGATGCCCCTTGAGGTTCATAATCTTGTTTAGATATGTTTAGTACTGTAGCACCAATAATATCGGTTACATCGCATAGAATTTTAGTTAAACGTTCCGAATTATACTGTTCATCGATATATCTAAGGTAGTCTTTTCGTTCACGTTCACTTTTAGCGTAACAAACGTCATAAATGTTAAAACTGAGCGTTTTTGTAAGGTTATTGAAACCATAAAGAGTGAGTTTATTTTCCAACCCAAACATCACTGCCTTTGCAAAAATAATATTTAAGGTTATTATATCATATTTTAGAAGAAAATTGTTAATATTCTATGAACTACTATATAGTTTTACTTGATATACTTAAAGTGTTCAAAAAAAATTAACAATGTGTTTAAAAAAATATGTTATAATATAAAAAATTTAATGAATGTATATTTTTAGTATTGCCTTTAGGTCTGGCAAATAATCAAAGTTTACGATTTTGCAACGTAATATATTTCCTATATCTGTAGTATTTAGATATGGTTGTTTTGTTAAATTTATGAAAGGATTGTTTGTCACTTTGTGAGTTGCAATCTTACTATCAAATATGATGTTTCTAAAGTTAGATTTTTATTGTATTGTAATCTTGTGAGATTTTTTTGAATGACATGAGTTGCTATTGATTACAACTATTTAGTTTTAATTATATCCCTATGAGAGAGCGTCGGCAGGAAGTTCCATGAGAGATGCTCTATGGATAATGCGTATTGTAACTAACTTGGGCTATCTTTTTTGATGTAAGTCGATAAGTGACATATTTTAATTTTATGAACTGTTTTTTAATAGATTTCGAAAACGTTAAATCTACTGGTTTAAAAGGTATTGAACATCTTATTGAAAGTGATGACGTTTATATTTTCTATAGCGAATACGCTAATACCATCACTTTTGATGTTCACCACAAGATTAACAAAAGTCATGCTAACCTTAAATTCTTTAAAAGTGGTATAGTTGCTAAAAATGCTTTGGATTTCCAACTTATATCCTATTTGGGTTATCTGATTGCTCAAAAGAAGTATAAAAATTACTTCGTTATTACTGGCGATAGAGGTTTTGAATCTGCCGTGTCTTTTTGGAAAGATTTCTTTAAACAGAATAAGTTCAATGACTTATCTATCAACAGATTTTACAATATCCAAGATGCTTTGGATAAAAAAAGTATACCATCTAAGTTTTATAATAAGAAGTTGCCTCCAACTATTCCTACCGTAGAAACTGAAATTGAACTACGTCAGTTAAAAGCTACTAACGTAATCGTGGATAAGCCTTCTAACGACTTAGAAAATAATTTGAACAAAGACTTAAACATTAAAGATGTTGATACTAAACCTTTAAAAACATCTACTAGTGATACGGTGGCTACATCTAATGAGGTTAAGACTGTACATCAAGAACAGAAAGAACAGACTTCTATCACTAATACTAATGATACTCAAAAGAGTTCTAATAGGCAACCAGTTCAGCAACAGCGTCAAGCGACACCACTACTAGAGGAAAAAGCTAAATCATCTGTAGATAAACAAGCTACAAATGGTAACGCTAAGAACTCTAATAATAATGTTAATAAAAAGAGTTCTAACAATGTTGGTAATAAGAACCAAGTCGAAAAGTCTAAAGATGATAAGGACAAATCTAAGAATAAAAATAATCAAGTTAAGAACAATAACAAAAAGACTTTTAATAATAGTTCTCAGCAACAAAAAAAGAACTCCGATAGTAACAAGAATACTAACAACAATAATAAAAAAGCTCAAAATAACACTACAAAGATATCAAAGAATACTCAAAACGATACTAATAACAAAAAGGTTAAAAATATCAACAATACTTTAAATGCTAATAATAATAAAAATACATCTGCTGAAAAGGTCGCAAAGAGAGATACTAAATCTAAAGGGTTTGTGTTCGGCAAGGTTGATTTAAATGATGATACTTCCATTATGGAAAATATTCAAAAGAAATCGCCAGTTGCACTAATAGAACAGACTTCTAAAGATAAAGATAATAAAGATAACACATCTAAAAAAGAACCTATCATAAAGACTACAGACTTAGTAGAGAATATCGCTCCTAAAAAAGAAGTATCTAAGGAAAAAGTAACCGTTCCAACTGAAACTATTTCCGAAATTAAACCTAAAGAGGTAGAACCAGTAAGTAACGTGGAAACATCTACTAGTAAGGATAAGGAAGTTCCTACAGATACATCTAAGACTAAACGTAAGGTTGGCAGACCTAGAGTAAAATCTACTACCGATAAAAAAGAAAAACCTAAAAACAATAAGAAGTTTCAAGAAGATATCCCTAATGACAAGTTGAACAAAATGCTAGATAAGATTTCAAACATATCCGAATTTGCAGACTACTCTAAAGATGATAAGGTTAAAATCTGTAAGATAGTAGCTTTCTCTAATAGCAAACAGGAGGGATATCAAGCCTTTATGAGTTGCTTTGGTAAACGCAAAGGCGTTGAAATCTACAAGATAGTTAAACAAGAGTTCGATGCTTTAAAAAATTTATATCTAAATAGTTAATATGTACATGACGGAATATCTTTTTAGAGTTTCGTTGTGTCAATATAGGAGGCTTTTTAATCTTGTATATGTTTAAAAGATATCTTAAAAATAGACTTCTAAGCATTACAATCACTATGTTGACATCTTGTGTAACTTTGATGTGTCTAAATACAATAAAATCCCATGCAGATTACTATTCCTATGCCGATGACTATGGCTTATTCCTACAGGCTCTTGGTGAAAGAGAATCTAGTAATAGGTACATTCTTCAAAATAGATACGGCTACATGGGACGTTGGCAATTAGGAACTTCTGCTCTACAAGATTTGGGTTTTTTAGATGACAATAATAATTTTACTCCATTGGCTAATAGTTTTGGAGTTTTCGATAAGACTACTTTTTTACTATCGGCACAAGCTCAAGATTATGCAGTATATCAATACCATAAGCAAACTTGGAACTACTTAGTTAATCATGAATTGGATAAGTATGTAGGTACTGTAGTGCAACTTACTCAACCTATGCCCGTGGAACACATAACTATCAATGAAGATGGTGAGGAAGAAGTCACAACTGCCATTGAAGATGTGGTAGTAGAAGAGATTAACGTAACTATATCCAACTTGATAGCTGGTTCTCATTTGATGGGTGTTGGTAGTATGCAAAAGTATCTTGAGGGCGATACCACTCTTAAAGATGCTAACGGTACTGAAATTAATGAGTATATGAGGCTCTTTGGTAACTATAATATTGCTGATACTATAGTCTATGGCGTTCCATTTCAAGAGATTTGCAACTGTACTAATATGTATACTGGTCAGTACGTTGTGCAATCTGCTGATTTAAATAAGGATGGTATTACTGTATACAGTGGCCACGGAATTTACAACTATATACTTGGAACTATCTACAATGGACAAACTATATATATTACTAAATCCGATGGCGTTTGGGCACACATTCAACTACAAGATGGTTCAGAGGGTTACATAATGTTATCCGATTTAAAAACCTTTCAGCACGTCAGCAAAATAGGGGATATCAACAATGATGGCATTGTGGACTTCTTAGATATACTCCAAATACAGAAGTACGTTCTAGCAAATGAAAATCCGTATATCCTTAGTAGTGTGGATTTCAACGGCAACGGCAGAATAGATATAACAGATATTCTAAATCTAAAAAAACAAGCATATACAAGTACTGCATATGCTCAATAGATATTTTGAACACCCATCAATATGGGTGTTCAACTTTTGATATATAACTTTTAGATTAATCTTCGTCAGCAACTTCAGGCATTTCCCAGTTATGCCAAACGTTTTGAACGTCATCGTTATCTTCAAGATGTTCAAGTAGAAGGTTCATCTTTTTAATCTGTTCTTCATCTGTTAGAGTAATATATGTTGATGGAATTTGCTCAACTTCAGCAGATAGAACTTTATAACCTTTAGCAGTCAAGCCCTCACGGAGTTGACTAACATCACTAGGTGAACATTCTATTTCTATAGTATCGTCTTCCATGGAGAAGTCATCTGCACCTAAATCGAAACATTCTTCCATGACAGTATCCTCATCAAGACCAGTATTTTCTAGCACTATTATACCCTTATTAGTGAACATAAAAGATACACAACCAGTAGTACCCAAACCACTTCCGAACTTATCGAAGTAGTGACGGATATCACCTGCAGTACGATTTTTATTATCGGTTAAACATTCCACGATAACGGCAACACCACCTACACCATAGCCTTCATAAACCATAGCTTCGTAGCTGTTTTTATCGCCATCGCCCATAGCTTTTTTGATAACTCTGTCGATGTTATCGTTAGGTACGTTATTGGATTTTGCTTTAGCGATTAAATCTCTAAGTTTAGAGTTATTATTAGGGTCGCCACCACTTTCCTTAACGCAAACGGCTATTTCTCTGCCTATTTTAGTAAATATTTTAGCTTTAACGGCATCAGTAGCCTCTTTTTTTCTTTTGATATTGTTCCATTTTGAATGTCCTGACATTTTAAAAATCCTCCTTGTATATATTCCAAACTATAGAAAAAAGTTCTTCAATTCTTTTTTGGTTACCGATAAGGTATAGATATCCAAAAAGGCATTCCAAACCAGTAGCCAACCTGTAGTCAATGATATCAGTACTCTTTGGGGCGTGACACTTGGAGTTCTTGCCCCTTTTGAATACAGAAAGTTCTTCTTCGGATAGCATACTATTCTCTAAGATATATCTAATAGCTTTGGCTTGAAATTTAGCACATACTATTTCCACCTTAATGGCATGAAGTTTATCAATCTTCATATCTCCATTAAGGATAATTTTTTCACGGACTAGTATTTCAAATACGCTATCGCCTAAGAATGCTAACGTTAAAGACGAATAACTTTTAGCTTCTTTAGTAGTTAAAGTCTGCATGGAAATCCTTCCTTTAAGTTAGTATATAAAGTCAAATTGGAAACCAAAGATGTCAACGGTATCGCCTTCCTTGATACCCATACTTTCCAACTGTTCTATTATTCCACTACTACGCAACACTCTTTGGAAGTACTGTAATGATGAGTAGTCGTCCATATCCACGGTACGCATAATAGGTTCTAAGAAAGGAGCGTCTACATAGTAGATACCATCTTCCACTTCTATGATAAACTTTTGAGCATCTTGAGTAGACTCTTGAAGTTCCTCTTCGGTTAGAGGTTCTGGGTCGAAGTGTTTAATAGGTGGGAGAGTATCTAAGGTAGCAGAAACCTCGTTAATGAGTTCTTTAATACCTGTACGGGTAGCAGATGAGATTTCAAAGAATTTATAGCCTAAATCTTCTACATACTGTTTAACTTCTGCAATTTGTTCGGGAGTTGCTATATCTGACTTATTACCTGCCACTATTTGTGGACAGTTAGCTAAATCCTCATTGAAGTTTTTGAGTTCCTTATTGATTATATTAAAGTCATCTATAGGATTTCTTCCCTCACAACCAGAAACGTCTAGCACATGAATTATTAGACGACATCTTTCAACGTGACGTAAAAATTCGTGGCCTAAACCTATACCTTCACTAGCACCCTCAATAAGTCCAGGGATATCTGCCATTACAAAAGACTTTTCTTCCTCAACCTTTACCACGCCAAGCACTGGAGTTAATGTGGTAAAGTGATAGTTAGCTATTTGTGGTTTGGCTGAACTGACTACAGATATCAAAGTAGACTTTCCAACGTTAGGAAATCCTACAAGACCTACATCAGCTAATAGTTTCAATTCAAGAGTTACATTGAACCTTTCTCCCATAAAGCCAGGTTTTGCAAACTTTGGAATTTGTCTAGTAGAGGTTGCAAAGTTCATATTACCTTTACCACCGTTACCACCCTTGGCGATTATATAAGGCTCATCGTTGGATATGTCAGCGATAATTCTACCAGTATCGGCATCACGAACCACCGTACCACGAGGAACTTTAACTATTAAATCAGGAGCGTTTTTGCCAGTGCAACGCTTAGCACCACCATTTTGACCTTTTTCGGCAAAGAACTTAGTTTTATACTTAAAGTCTATCAAAGTAGAGGAGTTATCATCAGCTATAAATACTACGTTACCACCTTTACCACCGTTGCCACCATCTGGGCCTCCAGATGCTACATACTTTTCACGATGGAATGATACAGCACCATCACCACCGTCACCAGCCTTTATAGATATTCTTGCCTTATCGATAAATGTAGCCATGTTCGTTGTTACCTCCTCGGAATATTTTAAACTAATAGAACAAAATCCCAAGCAAAAGGCTTAGGATTTTACTCTATATTAACGCTTGTTTAAACGCAATTATTATTGTTCAACAGGGTAAACAGAAACTTTCTTTCTGTCACGACCAACTCTTTCAAACTTAACAGTTCCGTTAGTTTTAGCGAAAAGAGTATCATCTGAACCGATACCTACGTTTTCACCTGGGTGAATGTGAGTACCTCTTTGACGTACTAAAATGTTACCAGCTAGTACGAATTGACCGTCAGCTCTCTTAACGCCTAATCTTTTAGATGCAGAGTCACGACCGTTCTTAGTAGAACCAACACCCTTTTTGTGTGCAAAGAATTGCATACTAATTCTAATCATGGTATTTACACCTCCGTAATTTTAAGGTTTATAGTTTTTGGAAAATCCTCCGATAAGACTTCTAAGTGAAGTTTAAGACCATCTATTAAAGTATAGCAAGGGTCACCTATAGGAGCATCGATAAGTTTTAAAGATATGCCATAGTTTTCATCTACTGATATTTTGGCATCAGCATTTTTAAAACATTCAGAAATAGTATTACACACCAATTGTACCGCAGACGATACACTAGCACATACTATATCGTGACCATAGCCATCAAAGTTGGCATGACCAGATACTTTAAAACCTATTAAATAGTTATCTTTTTTAATAAATTCAGCGATAATCATGTATAACAGTCACAAAGATTAACCGTTGATAGCTTCAATCTTGAGCTTAGTGTAAGGTTGTCTATGACCGATTTTTCTCTTACTAGAACCCTTCTTAGGCTTGTAAGTTAAAACAGTAACCTTCTTACCCTTACCATTCTTAACAACTGTAGCAGATACAGATGCGTTCTCAACGTATGGAGCACCAACCTTAATACCATCTTCACCACTAACTACTATAACCTTATCGATAGTAACTGTATCGTTAGCCTCAACGCCTAACTTTTCAACGAAGATTTCTTGTCCTACTTCAACTTGATATTGCTTTCCACCAGTTTCAATAATAACGTACATTCGTAGCACCTACCTTTTTTAAAAACTCGCTAATGACGGGGCGTATATATACGACTTGTAAACCGTCAATCATGCGGTATTCTTATTTTAGCATATATAGTGCAATATGTCAAGGGGTTGATTGAAATTTTTTTAAATAATTGTATCCTCTACAACGTTCCGATAGTTCTAATAGTGTGCATAGTTTATGATATTAAAACTGAATACAAAAAAATACCAATATACTTCTATTGTACTCTTCAAAGTAGAATGTCCTTTTTTTGTATTGAGAATTATCTTGACAAAGACTATTATAAGGTATATAATAGTGACATGATGTCATAGTGACAGGGTGTCATCTGCCATATTACGTTAAGGAGGTGATTGCTTTATGCCTAAGCAAAGATTTTATAATCTTCCTATTGAAAAACGTGAACGAATTTTAAACTCTGCTATCAAAGAGTTTTCAAGAGTTCCAGTGAATCAAGTTTCCATCAATAAGATTATAAAAGAGGCGAATATATCAAGAGGTTCGTTTTACCAATACTTTGAGGACAAAAACGATTTAATTCGTGAAATTATGAGTGGATATAAAAATTCTATGATAGAAAATATTAAATCTCACTTACAAAAAATGGATATATCTATATTTGACTTAGCCCTTGAAATATTAGAGAGTACTATCATTTTTACTGAAGAGAAAAATAATCAAAAGTTATGTTTCTACGTTTTTGATACCATGCATAACAATGAGGATTTTTTCCATCAAATAGTTGGTAGCAAGGAACTTGACAACATTGTGGATATGTTAATATCTTTAATAGATTTAAGTACCTTCAAATACTCTACTCGCAACGATATTATTAATGTATTTGATATAATATCTGCAATAGGTTGTAAAACCGTTATCAAAACTATTAGACAACCTGCTAATAAATCTATTTTTATAGATGAGTTTAAACGTCAACTTATGATTATCCAAACTGGTATATTAGTGGAAAAATAGAAAGGAGTTGTTTTGTACTTTGTTTTCTAAGTTTAGTGTAAAGAAACCTTTTACCGTATTAGTAAGTGTTATAGTCGTAGTAGTAATGGGTATAGTTGCATATACTAAGATGGTTCCAGATTTACTTCCTAGTATGAACTTGCCATATGCAGTAGTTATGACTACTTATGTTGGTGCTAGTCCTGAAGAAGTTGAACAAACTGTTACTAGACCTGTTGAGCAATCTATGGCATCTATAAACAACATAAAGAATATTTCTTCTACCTCTAGTGAAAACGTATCTTTGGTAATATTGGAGTTCAACGATAGTGCCAATATGGATTCTGTTACTATAGATATGCGTGAAAGTTTAGATACTATATCATCAACATGGGGAGATAGTATTGGAAATCCTATTATAATGAAGTTAAATCCAGATATGATGCCAGTTATGGTGTCTGCACTTAGTATAGATGGTATGTCAGTTCAAGAGATTTCCGACTATGCTAATGATACTCTCATTCCTGCCCTTGAAAGCGTTGACGGTGTAGGTAGTGTATCAACAGCAGGACTTATTGAGGAAAGTATTAACGTTATTATCAGACAAGAAAAAGTAGACGAAATTAATAAAAAGTTAAAAGATAATGTATCTAGTCAACTAGATGACGCTAAGGATAAGTTAGATGATGCTAAAGATGACTTATCTCAAAAAAAGATGGACTTAGAAGATGCTCTTGCTAAGTTTAATGATGGTATCTTAGAGGGTTCTCAAAACATAACAGAAGGCAGATTTGAAATCCTAAAGAATGAAATTAAACTTGCTGACGGTCAAGAAGAACTTTCTGCTAAAGAACAAGAACTCCTTGCAGGTTTACAAGAGATTGAAACTAATGAACAGACTATCAATGAAACGGAAACTGCTCTTAATGAGGGCGAAACTCAACTTATTGATGGTATTGCTCAAATAGATACGGGCATAACTCAAATGGACGACCAACTATCTCAATTAAACTCTGCTAAGATACAACTTAATGAGGCTATCACTCAAATTAAAGCCATATCAGAGGGGGGGATTGGAGCATCTACTCCTTTAGACCCAATGTCTCAAATGAAACTTTTAAAGCAGTTAATCGACCAACTAGGCTTAGACCCTACTCAAATAAAGGATTTACCATCTTTGATAGGTGCATTGCAATCCAAACTATCAGAGATTGATTTAGGTATATCTACAATTAACTCTACCAAAGAGGAGATACTATCTCAAAGGACGGAGCTAGTTTCTAAGTTAGAGGAAGTTCAAAGTGCAAAAGTAGAGTTAGCTAATGGTAAAGAACAGTTACTATCTGCAAAGGCTCAAGCACTAGAGGGTAAATCTGCATTAGATACTGCTAAACAACAATTAGTTGATGGTGTAAATCAACTAGATGAGGCTAAAAATCAGCTAAACGATGGCGAGGCTGAATTGGAAAAGACTAAAAATGATACTGGCAAAGAACTCAATGACGGCTTGGACGCTATCAACGATGGCGAAAAACAACTTGATGAACAACTAGACAACTGGGACGATACTGTAGATAATGCCTTAGACAGTGCATCTGTTACAGATACTATCACTGTAGATATGATATCTCAAATATTACAAGCACAAAACTTTTCTATGCCTGCTGGTTATGTAACTGAAAAGGGCGTTGACTATCTAATAAAAGTCGGTGATAAGATTGAAGATGTAGAAGAAATGAAAAATCTTGTACTATTCGACCTTGGAATTGATGGCTTAGACCCTATAACTCTTGACGATGTAGCCGACGTATTCTTAACAGATAACTCCGATAGTACTTACGCATCGGTTAATGGTAAAGATGGTGTTATTCTTACTTTCCAAAAACAGAATAGTTATTCTACTGCTGAAGTCGCTGAAAACATTCAAAAGAAGTTTGACAGCCTTTCTAGTGAAGATAGTTCTATATCCTTTGTGGAACTTATGAACCAAGGTGATTATATAAACTTAATAGTTAAATCGGTAATAGAAAACTTACTAGAGGGTGCTGTATTTGCTATAATAGTACTATTTATATTCTTAAAAGATTGGAAATCTACATTGATAATAGCTTGTTCTATACCAATAAGCGTAATCTTTGCTATTGGATTAATGTACTTCTCTGGAATATCTTTAAATATAATTTCTCTATCTGGATTGGCTATAGGCGTTGGTATGCTTGTAGATAACTCTGTAGTAGTTATTGAGAATATATATCGTATTAGACACTTGGGCAAGAGTGCAATACAATCTTCTGTTAGTGGAGCTAAACAAGTAGCTGGAGCTATTACATCTTCCACACTAACTACAATATGTGTATTTGCACCTATAGTATTTATTGAAGGTTTGACTAAAACTCTATTTGTGGATATGGCTTTGACTATAGCATATTCGCTAGTAGCAAGTTTAATAGTATCGCTTACAGTAGTACCTGCAATGACTTCTAAGATGATGAAATCTACTAAGGAGGTTAAAACTCCTATATTTGATAAGATTAAGCAACTCTATGCTAAAGCATTATCTAAAGTATTAGGCTTAAAAGCTATCGCTTTGATACTGGTAGTAGCATTGTTAGGACTATCTGCTTATGGAGCAGTTTCAAGGGGTTTCTCCTTTATGCCTAGCATGGATAGTACTCAAATTTCTATAAGTTTAACTATGCCAGAAGGTTCTGTACTAGAAGATACTGTTAATACTTCCAATGAAATAGTCGATAAGATACAAGAAGAAATCCCTGAAGTAGATACCGTTGGTGCTATGTTATCTAGTGGAATGGCATCTATGTTAGGTGGTGGGGGAGATACCTCCGAAACTGAAGTATCTATGTATGTTATTCTAAAAGAAGATAAAAAACGTACTAGTCAGGAGATAGCTACTCAAATTGATACCATGTTTGAAAATGAAGACTATGAACTATCTGCTAGTGGCTCTAGCATGGATATGTCTATGCTTGGTGGTTCTGGAATTACTGTCAAAATTGAGGGTACTGAACTTGAAACTTTGCAATCCATAGCTACCGACGTCGCTGATAAACTTTCAACCCTAGAGGGTGTCGATACCGTAGATGATGGCATGGAAAATCCATCACCACAGTTGAAAATAACCGTGGATAAAGAAAAAGCTATGTTAAATGGTCTTACAGTGGCTCAAGTGTATATGGAATTAGCAGGGGAGATATCTACTTCAAAGACAGCTACTCAAATATCGGTAAATGGTAAGAGTTTAGATATCATAGTAGATAAAGCATCTACTAATGACGTTACTAGAGATAGTATTAAAAATCATAAGTTTACAGTTCCAGACAAGGACGCTAAAGATGATGATGAAGATAGTACATCTTTATTAGCACAAAATCAAGCAGATGCTGAAACCCCTACTAAAGAAATTAAACTAACTGATATAGCTACTATTGAAGATGGTGTTACACTATCATCTATAAGTAGAGATAATCAAACTAGATATATCTCTGTAAGTGCTACCGTAAAAGATGATTATAATGTTAGCTTAGTAACTTCCGATGCTCAAAAGCTATTAAAAGACTATTCTGTTCCAGATGGATATTCACTTAAATTCGATGGCGAAAATGAAACCATCATGGAATCTATGCAACAGTTACTATTAATGCTACTACTAGCTATACTATTGATTTATCTAATAATGGTTGCACAATTCCAATCTTTAAAATCTCCATTTATAGTAATGTTCACTATGCCTTTGGCGTTTACTGGAGGTTTCTTAGGATTAATAATCACTGGCAAAGATTTGAGCGTTATAAGTATGCTAGGATTTGTAATGCTATCTGGTATAGTAGTAAACAACGGTATAGTATTAGTAGATTATATCAATCAACTTAGATTAGAAGGTATGGATAAATTCGATGCTATTATTGAGGCTGGTACTACTCGTTTAAGACCTATCTTAATGACTGCTATAACTACCATTCTAGGTTTAGTAATGATGGCTATAGGTAACGGCATGGGTAGCGATATGATGCAACCTATCGCAATAGTAACTATCGGAGGTCTAATATACGCTACATTTACTACACTATTTATAATTCCTATTATATACGATATCTTTAATAAAAAACCTATGGTTAAAATAGATGACTCTGAATTAGAGTTTATTGAAGATTAATACTTCTATCATACTTAACTTTTTGTTGACTTTATAGCATCTATATGATAGAATATAGTCATAAATTTATGAAAGAAGGATTTTTAATGGCTAAATTAAAACCCTCACAAATTGCCGAAGTTAAGGCAAAAGGATTTTTAATAAACAGAGGTACAGAAAACTTCTCAGGTAGAATAGTTCCAGCAGGTACAGTATATTCTGCTGAGGATTTAGCTAATATCTCAGAAATCTCAAAGAGGTTCGGAAACGGTAAGGTTATCGCTACTACTAGATTGGCTCTTGAAATTCAGGGAATACCTTACGAAAAAATTCAAGATGCTATAGACTTCGCTGATAGCAAAGGTTTGTATTTTGGTGGTACTGGTAACAAAATTAGACCTATTACATCATGTAAAGGTACTACTTGCGTATATGGTAACTTCGATACTCATGCGTTGGCTACTAAACTATATAACGATTATTACATAGCTTGGCATGATATAAAACTTCCACATAAGTTTAAAATAGCTATAGGTGGCTGTCCTAATAGTTGTATGAAACCTGCTCTTAACGATTTTGGTATTGAAGGGCATAGAGTTCCACAATACAATCCAGAAGATTGCCGTGGTTGTAAAGTTTGTATGATTGAAAAATCTTGTCCATCTAAGGCGGCAAAGTTAGTAGATGGTAAAATGGCCATAGATTCTAACCTTTGCAAAACTTGTGGAGTTTGTAGTGAAAATAAATGTCCATTTAAGGCAGTAAAACCACATAATAATGTAATGTATCAAATATACGTTGGTGGAACTTGGGGTAAAAAATCAAGAATGGGTTCAGCACTATCTAAGCTAGTAACTCAAGAGGAGATTGCTCCAATATTAGAAAAAACTATGATTTGGTTCAAACTAAATGCCAACACTAAAGAACGTCTAGGAATGGCTATCGACAGACTTGGCTTTGATAAGTTTGAAAATGATGTATTATCTAATGACGATTTGCTTTTGAAAAAAGATATTCTTTTTGAATAAAAAATTTTAAATATTAAGTCAATGATGACAGACCTTCTTGTATAGAGAAAGTCTGTCATTTTTTGTATTATGGAGTGGTAACTATGAAAAATATCATTGGAATTATATCCCTATGGGATAGCAAAAAAGATAGTATGTGGTTAGTTCCTACATACTCCACGGGAATTGAAAAGGTAAACGGTTTGCCTATTGTATTACCTCTAACAGATAACGTTGAAAATATCTTGCAAATGTGTGACATCTGCGATGGATTTCTATTTACTGGTGGTCACGATGTAAATCCAAATATGTACCATCAAGAGCCTATTGCTCAATGTGGTGAGGTCTGCAACGTTCGTGATACTATGGAAAAGATTATATTCCAATATGCTCTAAAAGAGGATAAATCCATTTTAGGCATATGCCGAGGTATTCAATTGATTAACGTTCTATGTGGTGGAACACTATATCAAGATTTATCTTTGCAACATAAAAGTAGTATAAATCATGTGCAGAAACCTCCGTATAGTAATCCACAACATAGCGTATACGTTCAAGAAGATACTCCTTTGTACAACACACTAAATAAGTCTAAAATAGATGTGAATAGCTATCATCATCAAGCTATAGACGTTCTAGGTAAAGATTTAAAAGTATCTGCAATCTCACAAGATGGTCTAACTGAAGCCGTATATATGCCAAATAAGAAGTTTATTCAAGGTATTCAATGGCACCCCGAATTTTCTATAGACAATCCCGATAGTATTAAAATTTTGGATAGCTTTGTTAAATCTTGCAATTAAGCACATAATATAGTATAATATATCATATCTAAAAAGAAAGGTCGTATCGTATGATTTTAAGTTCCGATTTTTTCCATCGTGATGCTTTGGAAGTCGCTCCCGATTTGGTCGGCAAGATTATAGTTAGAAAGTTAAGCGATAATTCTATAGTAAAGGTTCGTATTACAGAAACCGAAGTGTACAGGGGTGAAGAAGATAAATCGTGTCATGCTAGGTTTGGAAAGACTCCAAGAAGTATTATGTTATATCGTGAAAGTGGTTTGATATATGTATATATATGTTATGGAATACATCACCTAATGAATATAATCACTGGTGAAGTCGAACAACCTCAAGGGGTTCTAATTAGAGCGGGTGAAAATCTTAATGGCCCTGCAAAACTTACTAGATATCTACACATAGATAAGTCTTTCAATGGACAGACTATCTATAACAATCCAAAAGTTTGGATTGAAGATGATGGCTTTAAACCTAACATCAAAACCGACAAAAGAGTAGGCATAGATTACGCAGGTGAAGAATGGTCTAGCAAACCTTGGAGATTTATCGCAGATATTTAACTTAACATTCCTTTTTCAATAGCATCATCTATAATATCTTTGACGTATTCCCAGAGTTCTTTAGAACCTTCACACACATGAGCATTTCTATCTAAAACTTGTTTACTAGATACTCCATGGTTTTTCCAAGATATTCCACCTTTGCGATAGTTCAAAGTAATAGGTTGTATTCTATCCACCACGTTTGCGAACTTACTCTCAGGAGTGTTTTTATCTTCAAACTCACGCCATAGATTGTATAACTCTTGTTTTTGGTCATCTGGAAGTATTCCAAATAGACGTTGTGATGCCTTTTCTTCACGTTCAGCTTTAGTTTTGTTACCTTCAACATCATAGCAGTAGGTGTCACCTGCGTCTATTTCGACTATGTCATGAATTAGAACCATCTTTATAACATGAAGAACGTCTATAGGTTGATTACTATACTCAGATAGTATCATTACTAGCATAGCTAGATGCCATGAGTGTTCAGCATCATTTTCAGCCCTATCTTCGTGGAGTACTAAAGTTTGTCTGTAGATATTTTTCATTTTATCTATTTCGACAAGAAATTCTATCTGTTGTTTAAGTCTATCGTTCATGAGAAAACTCCTTTACATATTTATACCTGCAACGTAACCAGTAGAGAACGCTATCTGTAGATTAAATCCACCAGTATAGGCATCTACGTCTATAACCTCACCAGAAAAGAACAATCCTTTAACTAGTTTAGATTGCATGGTTTTAGGATTTATTTCTTTAACAGAAATTCCACCACTAGTGATAATCGCCTCATTTAATGGACGGAAATCTTTAATGGTAATAGGAAAGTTTTTAATGATATCTATTAGATGTAAACGCTGTTCCCTAGTAATTTGATTAACCTTAGTATCGAACTTAATTCCAGATAACTTTGCTACTACTGGAATAATCTTATTTGGAAGTAACTTATTCAATGAGTTTATAAAGGATTTATTAATATTTTCCGAAAAATCACGTTGAATACGTTTATCTAGGGTATCTACGGATAGTGCAGGTTTTAAATCTATATATATTTTATATCTATTCTGTTGCATTTTGGAGATGTGCGAACTAGCACTCAATACTAAAGGGCCAGATACTCCAAAGTGAGTAAATAACATCTCACCTAGTTCCGAATAGATACACTTATCGTTATCCATAAGGTTTAACCTTACATTTTTTAAAGATAGTCCCATCATATCAGAACAATACTTTTCTTCTGATACTATCGGTACTAACGATGGTACTAACTTTGTCACTGTATGTCCAACCTCTTGAGCGAACTTATAGCCATCACCAGTAGAACCAGTTCCCGTATAGGATTTACCTCCAGTAGCTATTAGTACGCTATCTGCTAGATAAGTATTCTTATTAGTTTTAACACCAGTGCAAACGCCATCTTGAACTAATAGTTCTGTAGCGTTTTCCTCTAGGATTTTTACTCCTAACCTTTTAAGTTCCTTTTCCAAAGCCTTAGATACGTCTGTAGCCTTATCGGAAATAGGAAAGACTCTGTTACCACGTTCAGTCTTTAAAGGAACGTTTATACTTTCAAAGAAGTCCATTACATCTTTAGGCGATAGCATTGAAAAAGCACTATACAAAAATTTAGGGTTTCTTGGAATGTTTTGCATAAGTTGTTGAATATCACAATTGTTAGTGACGTTGCATCTACCCTTACCAGTGATATTTAACTTTTTACCTATAAAGCCATTTTTTTCTAATATGGCTACTTTTTTACCCAATCTAGCAGAGGTTATTCCTGCCATTGAACCAGATGCTCCTCCACCTATTATAATAACATCGAAACGCAAGTTTAAACCCCCTCAGATTTATCATATACACCGTATTCGTCCCAAATTTTTTCAAGAGTTGAAAAAGTTTTAGAAAGTTCATCTTTTTTTATAACGCTAATAGATACTAATAGTGCATTTAACAAACTCAAAGGACCAGCAAGAGAGTCTACAAAAGAGTTCATATTGCTTTTGGCAAGTAGCGTATACTTAGATACCTTAGCTATCGGTGAAGATAGACTATCAGTAATAGCTATAACGTTAGCATTTCTATCGGAGGCGTATTGTAAAGCGTTTAAAGTTTGTGCAGAATATCTAGGAAAACTAATTCCTATTATCACATCGTCTTTGTTTATCTTTAGAACTTGCTGAAGTACTTCGGTAGTTCCAGAAGATTTGACGTTTATAACCTCATCTAGCATTAAATTTAGATAGTAGTGCAGAAATACGGCTAAAGGTTCGGCACTGCGTGAACCTATTATATACACTTTCCTAGCTGATGTAATAATATCTACAATAGAAGAAAATTCCTCTTTGGATATATTTTCCATAGTAGAACGTATGCTTTCTATATCCAAATTGGTAACACGTTGTAGAACGTCTTGCCCTTTAGTTCTGTTTTCAGCCAAATCCATGCGTTGTATAAATGTGAGTTTTCTTCTAGCTGTTTCCGATAGTTCTTTTTGAAACTCTGGATATCCTTCAAAGCCCAATTCATAAGCGAACCTAACGGCAGTACTTTCGCTAACTCCTGCCGTTTCGCCCAACTTAAGAGCCGTCATAAAACCAGCCTTGTCGTAATTTTCAAGAATGTAATCGGCAATCTTTCGATGCCCTTTTGACATACTTGGATACATATTTTTAATCTTAATAAACAACGGACAATCGTTGTAACTGTTCATGATAGTATAAACCTCCTGTAACTATTGACTAACTTTCCCAAAGAGTTCTTTGAAGTTTCAATATAGCCTGTTGACGTAGTTTAGTCTGTTCTACATCTACGATATACATTCCACCTTTAGTAACTATTACATCTCCCTCTTTGCAGTTAGATGGAAGTTCTGACTTTTTAATCTCATAGTGATAGTTGTTATCTTCTAAGATAGCATATTCACCCTCAAATCTATCGATAATTAACATAAAAAATACTCCTTTCAAGATTAGTTATTATTTTCAAAAGTAAAGTTTAAATCCACACCGTTGGAAGTTGCTACTATAGTACCATCTAAGTCGGTACGAAAGATTTCTATACCAGATATAGCTTGTAACTTATCCATAGTTTCTTCGCATGGGTGATTGTATTTATTGCCTTGACCACACATTATAACTGCATACTCAGGCTTAACGATATCTAAAAATTCTTGACTAGTAGCAGTATCGCTACCATGATGACCAACCTTTAAAACGTCAACGTCCTCTAGTAGATTATTTTCAACCATTTCTTCTTCAGAAGTATCGGAGGCATCGCCAGTTAGTAGAAACTTATTATCTCCATGAGTTAGCATTGTAACTACTGAATAGTCGTTTAAATCGGAATAGTCACTGGAATTAGGTGCAACTATTTCTAATGTAGCGTTTCCTAAATCGTAAGATGTGCCTACCTTTGCAGATGTAATCTTTAAGCCTTTATCTGCTATAGCGTTTAGTAGACTTTCATATATCTTAGTAGTAGGAGTATCACTGTCATCTATTTTTGGAAGTATAACGTTTTCCACGTTACAATCGGTGATTATAGTTGGTAATGCTCCAATGTGGTCGGAATGTGGGTGTGTACCTATGACATAATCCAAGGTATCCACGCCATTTTGATTTAAATATCCTTCTATGTAAGAGGCATTTCCTTTTTCGCCACCATCTATTAGAATGTTGCACTCATCGGATTGTATTAGTATACTATCACCTTGACCAACGTCTAAAAATGATACTACTACTTCACCATCACTAGTAGTACTATTAGAAGTATCGTCTACAAACTCTATTTCACAAGCTGTTAAGAACATCAAGCCTAGCGATAGCAACATTGCAGATATCTTTTTATATAACAAATTTAAAAACCCCTTTCGATACGGATTTAACTATTTTCATTCTTTCCATTGAGTTTCATCTCTTTCCACTGAATTTGAGTAATAAGTATCTCACGAGGTTTAGAACCCTTTGCCTCACTAACTATACCCATTTCGCAAATTTCGTCCATAATTCTACCAGCACGAGCATATCCTAGTTTTAATCTACGTTGCAACATAGACGTACTTGCTAGATTGTTTTCCATAATTAAATCTATAGCACGTTTAACTAGTTCCTCATCGCTATTTGGAATAGGTTCGTCGCCATTTGATGTGTACGCCATCTTCTTAGAACCCTTTTCAACTGGAACGTTCTTTTCAATCTCTTCCATGATGTTGTCACTGTATTCAGCTTGAAAGTCTTGTTTTATAAAGTTTACAGTATTCTCTATATCCTTAGGCGATACCCAACACCCTTGAACTCTAAGAGGTTTCTGCATACCAGTAGGAAAGTATAACATATCGCCATGACCTAATAGTTTTTCTGCACCGTTTATATCTATGATAGTACGGCTATCTATGGCAGACATTACAGATAATGCTATTCGGCTTGGAATGTTAGCTTTAATTAGACCAGTAATTATATCTACAGTAGGACGTTGTGTAGCGATTATTAAGTGCATACCCGCAGCACGAGCCATTTGAGCTAATCTACAGATAGCCTCTTCAACGTCACCTTTAGCGACCATCATTAAGTCGGCTAACTCATCTATAGCTATTACTATTTGAGGTAGTTTTTCACCCTCACCAGTTTCGGCTACCTTTTGATTGTATCCAGTAAGGTCTTTAACCTTGTTATCTGCAAATAGTTGATATCTTTTTAACATCTCTTGAACTGCCCAGTTTAAAGCACCAGTAGCTTTTTTAGGGTCGGTTACTACGGGTATCAAAAGATGAGGTATCCCTGAATAGTGTTGAAATTCAACTATTTTAGGGTCTATCAATATGAACTTTACCTCATTAGGTGATGCGTTATACAATATGCTCATAATTATAGAGTTTGTACACACCGACTTACCTGAGCCAGTCGCTCCAGCGATTATAACGTGTGGCATCTTAGCGATATCACCTACTATTACGTTACCTGCTATATCCTTGCCCACTACAAACGATAGCTTACTTTTCTTTTTAGAAGATTTAAAAGCATCACTTTCTAAGAGTTCTCTAATAGATACTATATCAGTAGTTTTATTAGGAACTTCCACACCTATAGCAGACTTACCAGGGATAGGAGCTTCCATTCTAACTCCAGATGTTGCTAAATTTAAAGCTATATCATCGGCAAGACCAGTTATCTTAGATACTTTAATTCCAGATTGTGGTTGAACTTCATATCTAGTTACGGCGGGGCCTCTGCTAATTCCCACAACGTTGGCTTTAGCTTGAAAACTTTCAAGAGTTTCAATCAACTTTTTAGCAGTAGTTTCAAGTTCTTCTTTGGATATCTTAGAGTTGCTATTGTTCACACCTACTTCCAAAAGTTCAGTAGATGGATATTTATACTTATACTGTCTAGGCTTACTTACAGTTGGAACGTCTTTATCTACAGGAGTATCTTCTAACTGAAGTTGAACGTCATCAGTACTAGTGTTGGATATGCTTTCTGTATCTGTAGTATTGATAGTATCGTCATCGCAAGGGATATCTATATCAATATTGTTAAGAGTAGTATCCTCATTAGTTGGAATATCTGTAATAGTATCGTTGAACATTTCGCTTATTCCGTCGTCATCAAACTTACTAGATACTTCTTCCTCTGAAGTTTCTTGTTCGTCTAAGTCTTCGTATTCAAAGAAAGTTTCGCTTAACTTTTGCTTTACCTTTTCCACTGCCCTAGAGGCTAATTCGGAAAGTGGTACTGACTTTTCACTCTCATCTTCTGGGATATGTGGAACTTCTTTTAAAGAAGTCTGTTTTTCTTCTAGGAATTGCACCTTTTTGGAATTTTTCGATTTTTTAGGAGTATCTTTTTCTACGCCCATATCCTCTGGGATAACATCATCTTGATTGTTAAAGTCTAACTCATTAAATAAATCTTTTAGTTTTTTAAAAGGTGTAGAAAGTATATCGAACAGTTTAAACAAAGATACGTTGCTCAAGAACATGGCTATAACTACCAAGGATATAATCATTATAATTCTTGAACCAACTTTTCCGAAAGTTTTTAGCAAGGAAAGTCCTACTATAGAACCTATTACCCCTCCACCTCTAAGATTTATGGAATCGTTATATATGTACTTCAGAGTAGCCATTAGACTTTTGCCTTTTATCTCAGAAAAAAAGAATACTTGAAAAAATCCACCTAGTAACATAAGACCTAATACACATTCACATAATCTTCTAAGGATTACGTTATTGGGCTTATTTTGAGCAAATAGCACTGCTAAAAATATGACTATCACGGGTACAAAGAATATTGATAATCCAAAGATACCTCGACAAGTATCGTGCATAACTTTCCAACCGTCAGTACCTTCGACTATCGATATAAATAGTAATAATATTCCTAAGGCAAACAACATTATAGCCCAAAATTGATTTTGTTGGTTCATCTTATTTTGTGACTGCTTCTTATTGGATTTACTCTTGTTATTAGATGTACTTTTCTTCTTATCTTTGTTGCTATCCTTTTTATTATCTGCCATAGATTATTACCCTCCTAAAAGTTTTGGATACTTATATTTTAACACAAGTTTGAGAAAATATCAAACTATATTTAATTAACATAAGGGCAGATTTAATATCTACCCTTAAACTCCGATTTATGTAATTATTTTAAATATTCTAATATACCTACACCAGTTACTTGTTCGATTACTCCACAAGTTATTACGCTTAAACCTAACACCAAAGTATATACTGCAAATACTTTGAACTTATTGGATTTTATAAGCATATCTACTAACTTTATGGCTAAAATTCCGACTATCGCAGATACTACAAAACCTATCAATACTGGAACTGGTTGAATATCTAAGCCTATGCTTAAAGCGTCTTTAAGTTCTACCAAACAACCTGCCAATATGGTAGGAATACCCAGTATAAACGAATATTGAACGGCAGTTTCTCGATTAAGACCCCTAAAAAGACCTCCACATATTGTAGAACCTGAACGTGATACCCCTGGGAATAATGCTCCCGCTTGGAACAATCCTATTACAAGGGCATCTTTTAGAGTTATGTCGCCATCTTTTTTGATTAACTTCTTTTTAGGAATCCTATCGGAAGTGAATAGTATAAACGATGTGTACAAGAATAGACAACCTAAGATTATCAAATTTTCTCCAGCCTTTTCAAATATGCTCTTAATTGGATAGAATGGAATTAACAATACCAAAGAAACTATTAACATATATATCATGTTACGTTGAGGATTTCTAGTATCGGCATCTTTTAAGGTAAACTTACCAGTAAAGATATCTTTTATTATATTTCCTAGTTCTTTAATAAGTTGAAGAATAGTATCCCAAAAGGCTATAAATACTGCCACTAGAGTTCCTAAATGAAGTATTACCAACATAAAAGTAGCTTCATCGGTAGAAGCACCCGTTAGATGTGAATACAATGTTAAGTGTCCTGAACTAGATACAGGCAAAAATTCGGTTAAACCTTGAATTATTGCTTGAACTATTGCATTAATGATATCATGCAACATAATTACACGCAAACACCCTTTCTTATATTAAATTTTAGTCGGAATATCTTTCTGTAGAACTTTCAATTAAAGAGTATAGACAGTCTAAAGCGTCAGAGATTCCTCCAAGACTATCTATTAAACCCAACTCTACAGCAGATTTTCCATTTAAGACCGTTCCAATATCCATGACTAATTCATTGGTATTAAATAGCAATTGGTTAAACTTCTTAGCAGTTATGTTACTATGTTTGCATACAAAGTTTACTATTCTATTTTGCATACTGTTAAGCCAATCCAACGTTTGAGGGACTCCCAATACAAGACCATTTACTCGGACTGGGTGTATCGTCATAGTTGCAGATGGTACTATAAACGACTTTTTAGTACTTACGGCTAACGGAACTCCTATGGAATGTCCCCCTCCTAGTACTAATGATACCGTTGGAATTTTCATACTAGCTATTAGTTCTGCAATACCAAGACCAGCCTCGACATCACCACCAGCCGTATTTAAAAGTATTAGTAAGCCTTTAATACTACGGTCTTGTTCTATGGCAGTTAGCAACGGAAGTAGATGCTCATACTTGGTAGTCTTGGTATTAGATGGCAACAAATAATGCCCCTCTATTTGACCTATTATATTAATACAACTAATAGGATATTTTGCATTATTAGATGGCACTTCTCCAATCTTTTCCAAAGCGTCTATACTTTCGGTAGTTTGAATATCTTCGACCTTAGAATTTTCGTCATTTTCAATAGGTGATTGAAACTCAAAATTTTCGTTCATGGTAAGAATCCTTTCGTTGAATAGTTTAAAAATCCATAATAATAGTATATCGCATAGTACTTAAAAATATTCAACATATAGTTTTTACCAATTAAACGTTTAATACTCTTATATTTTATCATTGTATTGCTAAAAAGTCAAGTTGATTTTTTAAAGGTTTTTCCATATTGGCAATCTACATAAGTTCTACAATTTTTTTATAGTTGTAATAGTAAAAAAATTGGATTTTAGCAACGCTACATTAATATTAAACTACTTTTTTAGTTATTAATTTTCTTTAACAACGCCTTTAGCCACTTCTTTTTGCATTAAAATCTTGAAAATAGTTAAAAAAAGAGTTATAATAGTATAGTATTGTAATCTGTTAGAGTACCTTATCTAATAAGATTTTAATATATCCACACTATTTTGTATGTGAAAGGAATATCATAATGATAAATAAACGAGTTATAATTTCTTTAGCTATCATATCGGCTATAATAACTTCCAGCCTTAGTGGTATATCTGCTAGTGCCTTTGCAGGTGTAGATGACAATAATAACAACTACGGCAATAACAACTATAATGATAGTTATTCTTACGGTCAAAAAGATGGCGACGGCTACAGTAACTACATATATGGCATAAATATAGATGAAAGTAATGCAGTTGAAATTGTTCCCGAAGATGATGACCAGTTTACCGATTTAACTTATATAATAGAAAATAATCAAGTTATTATTACTGGCTACGATAAGACTATAAACTTTAGTTACTATACTGTTCCAGATGTAATAAATGGATATCCAGTAACTGCAATCTCAGATAACGCTTTTGAAAACTGTTCTAGCTTGATTAGTATTGTTATACCTAATACCATTAAAACTATCGGAAAGTACGCCTTTAATAACTGTAAAAATTTGCAATCGGTTACTTTTCAAGATGCTACTTCTACGGAAGATAATGAAAATTTGTATGGCGATGCCTATGACTATAATGAAACTTCTACAGAAAATCAAAACGATACCTTTACTACAGATAGTTCTAATTCATATAGTTATAGTAGCTATCAATTTAACGCCAATAATTCCTATATGTACGATTATTCTACTACTACAACTACTACCGATACATACTCTTACAACCATGAAGATACTACCTCTAGTAGTGCTACAGATACAGAAAGTACATCAAGTACATCTGTTTATAGTTGGAGTACTACTGCTCAAGATGATACTTCTACAACCTCCACTAGCGATGAAGAACAAGATACAGAAGAAACTACAACTCAAGAGGAAGAAGAAGATGTTGCAGTCAATCCAGTATCTAATTATACGTCTAAGTTAAAAGAAGATGTATCCATTGAACGTACTGGAATAAGTGCTATAATGGAACACGCTTTCAGTGGTTGTAAAAAGTTGGATACGTTATCTGTACCAGATACACTATCTTTTATGGGAGCATATGCCATTGAAGATACTCCATTTTACAATAATTATAAAGAAACTGGAGAAAATATCATAATAGGTAGTGTATACTACAAATACTTTCCAAACTATAAATACTCTTATGTATATAATGAGGAAACCTCTTTGTATGAACCAGTAGTAAGTCCATTTGATGAGGAAATTCCAGAAGGAATAGTATCTATATCATACTCAGCGTTTCAAAACGTTGAGGGATTAACTAATCTAACCATGCCAGAAAGTTTAAAAACCATCTATGATTATGCGTTTGCCAACTGTACATCACTTGAAAGTATATCGTTCCACGATGACATACAGTACGTTGGTAACAATGCCTTTTTTAACACTATCTGGTTAAACGATGCTACTAATGGATTTGCTATTGCAGGAAACTATCTGTATAAGTATGTTGGAAGTGGTGGTTCTATAACAGTTCCATATAGCGTCAAGATTATAGGTAGTGAGGCTTTTGCTTTAAATACCAACATCACAAGGGTTATAATTCAAGATGGTGTTGATAAAATCATGGGTGGAGCTTTCTACAGATGTGAAAATTTACAGACAGTAGTAATATCATCTACGGTTATGTCCATAGGAAATCAAGGATTTTATGGTTGTAAAAATCTAGCAAACATAACGTTCAATGAGGGGTTATTATCTATAGGAAGTAAATGCTTTTTATCGTGTAGTAGTTTGAAGTACGCTATAATGCCTACTACGTTGACTCAAATTGGAGATTTAGCCTTTGGGTTTGACTATAGCGACATATATAGTACATATTCCATGATAGACGGTTTTACTCTAGTAGGTGACGAAGATTCTACTGCTCAAGAGTACGCAAAGGCTAAAATGATTAACTTCCAAACTAGAGAAGATTTTGTAATCCCTGAAGTAAAAAAAGAATACGATGTAGTAAACGATGACCAAGATAATAATGATAATACATCTCAACCTGTAGATAAAAAGATTATCTTTGGAGTTATAGGTGGTTTAGTAGTTCTATTGCTCATACTATCTTTGATTTTATACGCTACAGATAGAAAGAAAAATCCTAAAAAGTACAAGCGTAAAAAGAAAAAACGTAAGAAGAAAGTATCTAATAGCAAAAAGTAGTCAAAAAAGATTGAGAGTTTTCAAAAGAAACTCTCAATCTTTAATTATTAATATATAGTCGATACTATATTAACTCCACAATTTTCCATAAGTTTTAAACTCATGATATTCATAAGTTCGCTGTAGTGTTTAGGAGCGTCATAAGTTTCAACGCAATCTATTGGAACTACAATAGTACAAGATTTATTATCTTGGTCAAACTTAGTTTGAAGTGTCAAGCAGAAGTTCATTACACAAATATCGGTACAATCCCCACACACTAAGAAGGTATCTATTTGAGGGTTTCGGCTTAAAAACTTTTGAAAATCTGGGGCATGAAAACCATTAGTTGAATTTTTTTCAATTAAGATATAGTTTTTAAGTTCTTTTAATTCGTCCACCAGTTCACATTCCGATGTATTTTCTATACAGTGAGGAGGGAAGCTATCAAATTCGGAACAACTTTCCGAATGGCAATCGGCAAAAGCTAAGACTTTTATATTGTTATCTATAGCCTTTTGCATTAGTTTTTTAACGTTTGGAATAATCTCAGCAACCTTATTAGATGCCATTACGCCCTCTTTAGTAAATCCGTTGATAACATCTACTACTACTAGAGCAGTCTTATTAGAGGTGAAACTTTTTATATCTATTGAAGATTTTTTCTGTAGGTCGTCAACATAGAATAGTATTTCGTTACCTACACCATTTGCAAATATCTGTTTATTATCCATAATAGAACATCCTTTCTGTTTTTGTTAGTATAATTATATCATATTGATAATAACTTGTCAATAGAAGATTATTAAATTTTTCTAATGTAAAACTATATTCTTTTAAGGTTCAAATCTTGATTTTTACTTCTAGCTGATATATAATTATATTAAAATATTTTATCTTAATAGAGGTGCTTTATTTATGGGACTTAATTCTACTCCTAATGCTAATAGAATCCACATAGGCTTTTTTGGATTGCGAAACGCTGGGAAATCTAGTGTAGTAAATGCTGTTACTGGTCAAGATTTGTCTATAGTATCCGATACTAAAGGTACTACTACCGACCCAGTATATAAATCTATGGAGATACTTCCTTTAGGACCTTGTACTATAATAGATACAGCAGGGTTTGACGATATCGGCGAAATAGGTGAACTCAGAGTTAAAAAGACTAAACAAGTTCTTAATAAAACCGATATAGCTTTGCTAATTGTAGATGCTACTATAGGACTATCCAGTTATGACAATACTATGATTGAACTCTTTAAAGCTAAAGATATACCTTTCTTGATTGTATACAATAAATCCGATTTAGTTCCTAACTTTACTACAGATATGTCTAATGCTATATGTATCAGTGCGTTGCAAAATAAAGGAATATTTGAACTTAAACAAAAGATATCCACTTTAGTATCTGCTGAAGATTTCACTTTAAAGATAGTTGGCGACTTACTCAAGCCTAACGATTTTGTAGTGTTAGTAATTCCAATCGATAGTTCTGCACCTAAAGGCAGATTGATTTTACCTCAACAACAAGTAATTAGAGATATCCTAGAGGCAAGTGCCGTATCTGTAGTTACAAAAGAAACTGAACTTAAACAGACTCTTAATAGTTTAGGAAAAAGTCCAGTTATGGTTATTACGGATAGTCAAGCGTTTAAAAGAGTATCCAAAGAAACTCCTAGAGATATAAAGTTGACATCTTTTTCTATACTTATGGCTAGATATAAAGGTATCTTAGATACTACCGTCAAAGGTGTTAGAGCAATAGAAACTCTAAAAGATAACGATACTATATTGATATCTGAAGGTTGTACTCATCATAGGCAGTGCGAAGATATAGGAACGGTTAAAATTCCTAAATGGTTGCAAGAGTATACTAAAAAAAATCTAAACTTTGAATTTACTTCGGGAACTGGTTTTCCAGAAGATTTATCTAAATATAGTTTAATAATCCATTGTGGAGGCTGTATGCTAAATGAACGTGAAGTAAAATACAGAATGAAATCTGCTATAGACCAAAGTGTTCCATTTACCAACTACGGAATAGCTATTGCTTATATGAATGGCATTCTAAACAGAAGTATTGAAATATTTCCACATTTAATGGAAACTATCTAGGAGGTTTTTATGAAAGATACAAAATCAAAAGAACTATTTGCAAAGGCTAAAACTTTAATGCCAGATGGAGTAAATAGCCCAGTACGTTCTTTTAAGTCTGTAGGTCGAGAACCTATATTTATGAAGTCGGCTAAAGGAAGTCACATCTATGATGTAGATGGAAACTCCTATATCGATTATGTTTGCTCATGGGGACCGGGAATACTAGGTCATGCACACCCACAAGTCATTGAGAAAGTAAAATCTGCGTGTGATGATGGTCTTACCTTTGGAACTTGTATAGAAAAAGAGATTCAATTGACTGAACTAATCAAGGAAGCCATTCCAAGCATGGAAATGATTAGGTTAGTAAGTTCGGGAACAGAGGCTACTATGAGTGCTATCCGTTTAGCTAGAGGTTATACACATAGAGATAAGATTATAAAGTTTATAGGTTGTTATCATGGACATTCCGATGGTTTGCTAGTAAAAGGTGGTTCAGGATTGCTTACAAATAGCACTCCAGATAGTGCAGGTGTGCCAAAATCTTATACAGAGAATACTCTATTGGCAAACTTTAACGATAAATCATCAGTTAAGGAACTCTTTGAGAGGTTCGGCAACGATATAGCTTGTGTAATAGTAGAACCAGTTCCCGCTAATATGGGAGTAGTTCCACCAATAAAAGATTATCTTAAATTTTTAAGAGATATAACCACTCAATATGGAGCGTTGCTAATCTTTGATGAGGTTATAACTGGCTTTAGAGTAGACTATCATTCAGCACAAGAGTACTATGGTGTATCTGCCGATATTACCACTCTAGGAAAGATTGTCGGTGGAGGTATGCCAGTAGGTGCTTATGGAAGTTCTTACGATATAATGAAGTGTGTATCTCCATTAGGAGCAGTATATCAAGCAGGAACGCTATCGGGAAATCCAATAGCCATGACCTCGGGAATTGCTACTCTACAGATATTAAAGCAATCGCCAGAGATATATAAATCTATTGAGCAAAAGGCAACCGCTCTAGCAGAGGCTTATAAGAGTATCAACAATGTGTGCGTCAACAGAGTAGGTTCATTGATGAGTGTATTCTTTACCAACGCTAAAGTTATAGATTATAACTCTGCTTTAACTTCCGATACTACTAGATATTCTAAATACTTCAACTATATGTTAGAACATGGAATATATGTAGCACCATCGCAATTTGAGGCTATGTTTATATCCAATGCTCACACCGATAAGGATATCCAAGATACTATACAGGCTATTGAAAGTTTTTCCAAGTTAAATATATAACAAAAACGCACCCGATAAAATATCGAGTGCGTTATATTTTAAAAGTATTGAGTAACTAAGATATTACTTCATAGCCTCTTCAACAGCAACGGCACAAGCAACAGTAGCACCAACCATTGGGTTGTTACCCATACCAATTAGACCCATCATTTCAACGTGAGCAGGTACAGAAGAAGAACCAGCAAATTGAGCATCAGAGTGCATTCTACCCATAGTATCAGTCATACCATAAGATGCAGGACCAGCAGCCATATTATCTGGGTGTAGAGTTCTACCAGTACCACCACCAGATGCTACTGAGAAGTACTTCTTACCAGCTTCAAGACGTTCTTTCTTATAAGTACCAGCAACTGGGTGTTGGAAACGAGTTGGGTTTGTAGAGTTACCAGTGATAGAAACGTCAACATTTTCTTTCCACATGATAGCAACGCCTTCAACAACATCGTTAGCACCGTAGCAGTTTACCTTAGCACGAAGACCATCGGAATAAGCCTTACGGAAAACTTCTTTAACTTCGCCAGTAGCGTAATCCATTTCAGTTTCAACGAAAGTAAAGCCGTTAATTCTAGCGATAATTTGAGCAGCGTCCTTACCTAGACCGTTTAGGATAACTCTTAGAGGTTTCTTACGAACCTTATTAGCCTTTTCAGCGATACCAATAGCACCTTCAGCAGCAGCGAAACTTTCGTGACCAGCTAAGAAAGCGAAACATTCAGTATCTTCTTCAAGAAGCATCTTACCTAGATTACCATGACCTAGACCAACTTTTCTTTGGTCAGCAACAGAACCAGGAATACAGAAAGCCTGTAGACCTTCACCGATAGCTGCAGCAGCCTCGGAAGCCTTAGTACAGCCCTTCTTGATTGCAATAGCACAACCTACAGTATAAGCCCACTTAGCATTTTCAAAACATATTGGTTGAATACCTTCAACTAATTTATATATATCTAAGCCTTTTTCCTTACAAACGTCAGCACACTCTTCTATAGAGTTAATTCCGTACTCTTTAATAACTGCAAGAATTTGTTTTTCTCTTCTCTCATAACTTTCAAATAGAGCCATTATAGTATCCTCCCTTAATTATTGCTTTCTTGGGTCGATGATTTCTACAGCATCTTGAACTCTGCCGTATTGACCTTTAGCCTTTTCAAATGCAGTATTTGCATCATCACCAGCTTTAATGAAGTCCATCATCTTGCCGAAGTTTACGAATTGATAACCGATAATTTCCTTATCTTCATTAAGAGCAAGACCAGTAACGTATCCATCAGTCATTTCTAAGTAACGAGGACCTTTTGCAAGAGTACCATACATAGTACCAACTTGTGAACGTAAGCCTTTACCTAAGTCTTCAAGACCAGCACCAACTACAAGACCATCTTCAGAGAAAGCACTTTGAGTTCTACCATATACTATTTGTAGGAAAAGTTCTCTCATAGCTGTATTTATAGCATCGCAAACAAGGTCAGTATTTAAAGCCTCTAGGATAGTTCTACCTGGGAGGATTTCAGCTGCCATAGCTGCAGAGTGAGTCATACCAGAACAACCAACAGTTTCAACTAAAGCCTCTTGGATAACGCCTTCTTTAACGTTTAAAGTTAGCTTACAAGTACCTTGTTGTGGTGCACACCAACCAATACCGTGTGTAAAACCATTGATATCAGTAATTTGTGTAGCCTTAACCCACTTTGCTTCTTCTGGGATTGGTGCAGCACCATGTGCAACGCCTTGTGCTACAGGACACATTGTTTCTACTTCATGAGAATAATTAATCATTTACTAAAAACTCCTTTCAATATATGTGAATAGAACGAACGCTCCTTTTCATTCCATACACTTGCAACTAACATTATACTACATTTTTTTATCTTTTGCAAGTATTTTTTTATTATTTCTACAAATTTTAATTTTTTTTAAAATTTATAGTATATCGATTTAATATTAAACAAAGGAACATCTAATATTAGATGTTCCTTTGCGATAAGTAATCTATTTGTTAGCAATTTTGCCTATAACTTTATTTATTAGTTTTCCATCGGCTTTGCCCTTTAGGTCAGCCATGATAGTTTTCATATATACAGCCTTATTACCACTAGCGATTAAATCACCATACTTTTCAGAGATAAGTTTAACTAAATCATCTTCGGATAGTTGTACTGGAGCATATGAACGAATAACTTCTAACTTTCTAGTATATTCGGCGATTTGTTCAGTACGGTCTTTAGGGCAAGTATCTAATTGTTCTTGAGCAGTTTTCAATTCTTTTAGAATAACACCGTCTACTAATTCATCGGATATATTATCACGTTGACCGTTATCTATAGCGACCTTTTTAACAGATGCTATTAAAGTGGATATAGCTTCTTTGCGTTCAGTATCTCTCGATTTCATAGCATCTTTTAAGCCGTTTTGTAGTTCTTGAAACTTCATAAAAAATCAAATCCTTTACTAATATTTTGGGAATATCTCCCTTATTAGATATTATATCACTAAAATATTTTCAAGTCAAGATTTTTTAAGTTAATATAGCATATACTTATACTCATAAAGTTCTATATGTAGGAGGTCTTTTAGCTTTGAACTTTGCTATATACTGTAGAAAATCCAAATATACTCAAAGAGGGGAAAGCATAGAAAATCAAATAGATTACTGCACCAGATATATAAACTTAACCTTTAAAGATACTACTAACACCATAGTTACATATCTAGATGATGGCTACTCTGGTAAAAATTTAGATAGACCATCTTTTAAAAAGATGCTCCATGATTGCTATTCTAATGCCATAGATTACGTCGTAGTGTACAGATTGGACAGAATTTCTAGGAACGTATCCGACTTTGCTAATCTGTATCAAGAGTTACTAAACTTAAACGTTGGATTTATTTCCACATCGGAAAAGTATGACACTTCCACTTCTGGAGGTAGAGCTATGTTATTTATGGCGTGTGTGTTTGCTCAGTTGGAAAGGGAAACAGTATCGGAGAGGGTTAAAGATAATATGTACTCTCTTGCAAAGACTGGCAGATGGCTCGGTGGAATTGCTCCTACTGGATACACCTCAACATCTTACTTTGAAAATGGCAAGATTAAGTATAGATTAACGTTCAATGAAGATATCAAAGTAGTAGAACTTATATTCAAAAAGTATTTGGAAAGTTTTAGTATATCTAAAGTAGAGGAGTATCTGTATCAAGTTAAGATAAAATCTACCAATGGAAACTACTATAGCAGAAGTAGTATAAAGACTATTTTAGAAAATCCAGTATACTGTAAATCGGATAGAATATCTTATGAATATCTAAGCAATATGGGTTGTAATATGAATATCAACATAGAAGATTGTCTTGGTAATGGTTATATAGTCTATGGTAGAACGTCCAATAATGGTGGTAGAGTTCAAAAAAGGACAACATCAAGTAACTGGATAGTATCCATAGGGGAACATTTAGGCATAGTAGAGGGTTCAAATTGGGTAGATATTCAAAGGTTTTTGCACACTAAAGATTATAAATCTAGAAGCATACATAATTCAAATAGTTTGCTATCGGGAAGTTTTTACTGTCCAGTATGTAACTCTAAGATGATATCCCGAACTAAATCCCATGGATTTGTCTACGCTTGTAGTAATAAGTTGAAGTACGGAACTAAAGTTTGTAAATCTAGTAATATAGATGGTTCTTTAGATAACATTATCTTAAAAAATATATTCAGTGCAAACTTTCCAAACAAAGATATTCTACCTCAACTTGAAACCTTAAAAAAGAGTATCAAAAGTAGCAACGTGGATATTCAAAAAGAGATAGTTTTAAAGAAACTATCCAAGAGCAAAAAGTTGCTGATAAGTTTAGATAAAAATTCTAATATGTTCAAAGAAGTTTCTAAGGAGTACGAAGAACTATCGGAAGTATTGCGTAACCTAGAGGATATCCATTTGGATTTTAACCTAGATATAAAAAATTTCTTACTAGAGGAGTTTAATAATCTGCCTATTAGCGTAAAAAGAGAGTTCTTAAAAGATATAGTTTGCAATATTGAAATATTATAATCAAAATATAAGGAACGTCATAATAGTATGACGTTCCAATGATATACTATTTATTATAGTTGTAATCGTAAGAGTATGGCGACATTTCAACTCTAATGAAGTAACCCTGTTCATGATGGCAGTTAGGACACACTTTAGGGGCTAGAGTACTTTCTATTTCAAAACCACAATTAAGACAAATCCATTTAGTTTTTACATCGTTTATGAATAGTCTGTCATTTTCAAGAAGTCTAGCGAACATTTCAAAGCGTTTAGCATGATTTTTTTCGACCTCAGCAATCATATTGAAAGAATTTTCAACGGTATAGAAACCCTCATTATGAGCGATTTCCCCGAACTTTTTATAGATTACATCATGTTCTTCAGTTTCATTGTGTACGGAATTTTTTAGCAACGTTAAGATGTCGTTGGAAGTTTCTACTGGATACGCTCCATCAACGGTTATATTAGAACCGTTCAACTCTTGAAGATGGTTCATAAATATATTTGCGTGTGCCAACTCTTGATTAGCTGTATATTTGAATAACATTTCAATTACATACAACTTCTGTTGATTAGCTTTTTCACTAGCAAAAGTATATCTATTTCGTGCTTGACTTTCACCTGCAAAGGCTCTCATTAGATTATCTTTAGTCTTACTGTCATTAAAATTCATAGTTAAAGACCTCCATATTAAAGGATATAATGATATTATTATTTGAGGATTATATTAAAAAAATTCGCATAAAAAAAATATTATGCGATTTTTTAAAAAAGGTGTTGAATTTCTTTTAAAGATATTGTATAATGTTAGTATGATACTTTGTGAGGTGCTATTTAGAATGTTTTATAGTATGTATAGTTTAAACAATATATCTAATTGGTTGAAGAGTGTAAACGGCATAAGTGCAACTATTAATATATTCTGTAGTAGCAATATTGCAATCTTTTAGGCTGTGACGCATTTGCAAAGTCGCAGTTTTTTATTTTGGTATTTGGAGGTTTTTTAATGTCAAAAAAAGTTGCTATTATCATGGGTAGCGATAGCGATTTACCAGTAGTAAAAAATGCTGTCGTTGAATTAAATAACTTCGGAGTGGAATATGAACTCCATGTTATGTCAGCACATAGAACTCCTACTGAGGCTTGTGAATTTTCTGCTAATGCTGAAAAAAATGGCTTTGGAGTAATAATATGTTGTGCTGGTATGGCAGCACATCTTGCTGGAGTTGTTGCTGGACATACTATATTACCAGTAATTGCAGTTCCTATGAAATCTTCTGTATTAGAAGGTATGGACGCACTTTTATCATCTGTTATGATGCCTAAGGGTGTACCTGTAGCTACTGTAGCTATAAATGGTTCTGCTAATGCAGGTATCTTAGCAGTGCAGATGTTAGCTCTATCCGATGAAACTCTTGCCCAAAAGCTAAGAGATATGAAAAAGTCTATGGCTGACGGCGTTAGACAAAAAGATGCTAACATAAATGAAAAGTTAAAAGAACTTTTATAATCAATTTGATTTAAAAAAAATATATTCTTGGAGGAATTTAAAATGGAAAATTTGACTAAAATGGAACAACTCTATGAGGGTAAGGCTAAAAAAGTATTCGCTACTAATAACCCAGATTTGGTAATTGTTGACTATAAGGACGACGCTACTGCTTTTAATGGCGAAAAGAAAGGTACTATTCATAATAAGGGTATTATTAACAATAGAGTTACTAACCATCTTATGAAGAACGTTCTTGAACCTGCTGGTATTCCAACTCACCTAGTAGAAGAAATCTCCGATAGAGAAACTATAGTTAAAAAGGTTAGTATAGTTCCACTAGAAGTTATCGTTAGAAATATTATTGCTGGTTCTTTAGCTAAAAGAGTAGGTCAACCTGAAGGTGTTAAACTAGGTTCTACTGTTCTTGAATATTGCTACAAAGATGACGCTCTTGGCGACCCTATGGTTAATGAATATCACATAGTAGCTATGGGTTGGGCAACTAAAGAAGAATTGGATACTATTGCTAAGTACTCTTTAAAGATTAATCAACTACTTTCAGATTACTTAAAAGACTTAAACATCGAACTAGTTGACTTTAAACTTGAGTTTGGTAAGACTTCCGATGGTACTATCGTTCTAGCTGATGAAATCTCTCCAGATACCTGCCGTTTCTGGGATAGCGTTACTCACGAAAAGTTAGACAAGGACAGATTTAGAAGAAATCTTGGTGGCGAAGAAGACGCTTACAAGGAAATCATGAAAAGACTTCTTGGTGAATAGTATATCTTGAATTTTTAGTTGTAATCTTATTAACTAGGGGAGAGTTCCTACCCTCCCTTAGATTAACTTTAAAAGTAAAAATTTATTATAAAGGATAGTATAACATTATGTTGAATAGTTTACATGAAGAATGTGGTGTATTTGGCATCTATAGTCCTAATACTATGGACGTTGCATCTCCAACATACTTCGCCCTATATGCGTTACAGCATAGAGGTCAAGAAAGTTGTGGTATAGTAGTAAATGACCGTGGCGTACTTTCATCTTATAAAGATTTAGGTCTTGTACATGAAGTCTTTAACGCTGATAGATTAAAAAATCTAGGTCATGGTAACATAGCTATTGGTCATGTTAGATACTCTACTACTGGAAATAGTAACCGTGAAAACGCTCAACCTTTAGTAGTTAGACATATAAAAGGACCTATGGCTATAGCTCATAATGGTAACTTGGTAAACGCTAGAGAACTTCGTGAAGAATATGAAAATAAAGGTGCTATATTCCATAGTACTAACGATACTGAAGTTATATCTTATGCTATTACCGAAGAACGTCTAAAGACTGGTTCTATTGAAGAGGCCGTTCAAAATGCCGTTAGAAAACTAAAAGGAGCATTTTCTTTAGTAATAATGTCGCCTACTAAGTTAATTGCCGTTCGTGATGATGAGGGTTTTCGTCCACTATGCTTGGGCAAACTACACGATGATGGTACTTATGTAGTAGCATCGGAAACTTGTGCTTTAGATAGCATGGGTGCAACTTTCATTAGAGATATCAAAGCTGGTGAAATGTTAGTAATAGATAAAAATGGCGTACGTTCTATAACTACTAACTGTACTAAAAAAGGTCATATGTGCGTATTTGAGTATGTATATTTTGCTCGTCCAGATAGTGTTATCGAAGGTGTTAGCGTTCACAAGGCTAGATTAAAAGCTGGTGAACTACTTTGGAAAGAACACCCCGTTGATGCCGATGTTGTTATTGGTGTTCCAGATAGTGGTCTTGATTGTGCTTTGGGATTTTCTAAGGCATCTAAAATACCTTACGGTGTTGGCTTTATAAAAAATAGATATATTGGCAGAACCTTTATACAACCATCTCAAAAACAAAGAACTAACTCTGTTAGAATTAAACTAAACGTTATTAAAGAAACCGTTAAAGATAAACGTGTAGTACTTATCGATGACAGTATAGTTAGAGGTACTACTTGCAGACACATCGTTGAACTACTTCGTGAGGCTGGTGCTAAAGAAGTTCATATGATGATATCATGTCCACCGTTCGTTGCTCCATGTTTCTTTGGCGTAGATATTGATAGCAAAGATAATCTTATAGCTTGTCAAATGAGCGTCCCAGAAATAGCTAAGCACATAGGTGCAGATAGTTTAGGATATCTAAGTGTTGAGGGCGTTAAATCTTTAGCTTGTGAGGCTGATTGCGACTTTTGTGTGGGTTGCTTTACTAATGAATATCCTATTGAAGTTCCTACTGAAATGCCTAAAGATAAGTTTGAATTTCGTATCGGTGAAAATAAAAATAATTAATATTTATATGGAGGTTTTTAACCAATGAAAAGTTTCTCTGAAAGTTACAAAGAAGCTGGTGTTGATGTTACTGCTGGTTACAAAGCAGTAGAACTTATGAAACAGTATGTCGCTAGAACTACTACTTCTGGAGTGCTATCTGGAATTGGTGGCTTTGGTGGTCTTTTTGAATTGGATATGACTGGCATTAACAAGCCTGTCTTAGTATCTGGTACTGACGGCGTCGGTACTAAGTTGAAGATTGCTTTCCTTATGGATAAGCATAATACTGTAGGTATCGATTGCGTTGCTATGTGTGTAAATGATGTTATCTGTTGTGGTGCAAAGCCTCAATTCTTTTTAGACTACATAGCAGTAGGCAAGAACTATCCTGAAAAAGTTGCTCAAATAGTTTCAGGAGTTGCTGAAGGTTGTGTACAATCTGGTTGTGCTTTGATTGGTGGCGAAACTGCTGAAATGCCAGGATTTTATCCTATAGATGAGTATGACCTTGCAGGTTTTAGCGTTGGTATCGTGGATAAGGATAAGATTCTAAAGCCAAATACTCAAAAGGCTGGAGATGTTCTAATAGCTATTAAGTCTAGTGGTGTACACTCTAACGGATTTTCTTTAGTTAGAAAAGTTTTCACTATTAACGAACAAAACCTTGCTAGACATAGAAGTGAATTAGGTACTACTCTAGGTGATTGCCTACTTACTCCTACTAAGATTTACGTTAAGGCTATTTTAAATCTACTAGATGTTGTAAATGTTAAATCCATTTCACATATTACTGGTGGTGGTTTCTATGAGAACATTCCACGTTCACTTCCAAATGGCATAACTGCTAAGATTGAACGTTCTGCTGTAGACGTTCTACCAATATTCAATCTAATTGCAGAAACTGGTAAAATCCCTGAAAGAGATATGTTCAATACTTTCAACATGGGTGTCGGTATGATTGTCTGCGTGGATAAAAACGACGTGGATAAGGCTATTGAAAGCATTAAGGCATCTGGTGAAGAAGCATATGTTCTTGGTGAATTAGTAGATGGCGAAGATGGTGTAATTATCTGCTAATTAATTATATCAAAGACTTAGGACGGTAGATACATCGTGAATAAGTATAAGTATGCAAGTATATTATTACAACTTTTATTTATTTTATAGTGTAACTGCTGTCCTTACTATTTAAAAGTTCTATATTAAAATAGATAAAGTATCCTGTATGGCTACTACTACTAAGAGAGGAGAGAAACTTTATATTTATGAGAATGTATAAAAATTACTTACTAGCAAGTATTATATTGGCTATAACAGTATCCAGTTTAACGGCTTGTAATAAGGATACTACTATAGGTGAAAGTCAAATAGTTTTAAACTCTGACGTTACTTCAGCCTCCTCTAATGAAAACTCTGAGGAAAATCAAAGCATTAGTGACGTTTTGAGTAGTACCGATTTTAAGGCTTATATATCTTCTATATATAATGATGATAACTATGTTAATCAAATGTATAACTACTACGCAGGTGCTGAAAGTGGTAATACTAGCGATTTGGACGGCGACGGTGTTTGCGATGAAATTGAGTTCCAATTAGGCTTAGACCCTACTCTTGCCGACTCCGATGGCGACGGTATAGACGATTTGACCGAACTACTCCTTGGCTTAGACCCTCTACAAAACGATATCAAGTTGGATTTGGATAGCGACGGTTTAAGCAATATAGAAGAAATTAAGTACGGAACTAATCTTAATAACCCCGATACCGATGGTGATGGTCTTTCCGATTATGATGAAATCTATACCCATAAGACTGACCCTCTATTAATCGATACCGATGGCGACGGCTTAAATGATGCTGACGAAATTGCTATAGGATTAAATCCTTTAGTACAAATGAGTGATGGCTCTACTTTAGATAGTCAAAGAGTATTCTATCAAACTATATCATCGGATATTACTTCTAGTGTTAATAATACAGATTACTCTCTATCAGCGGTAGTAAATGCAGGTGGTCTTGCTGATAATTGTATTACTGTTCAATTAAGTTCAGGATTTAGTTCGCTTAAAAACAGTTATACTTCCATTAAAGGCGAGGTTATTGACGTTAAGTATAATGAAGATGTGGCTTTTAGTGATGTATCTTTAACCTTTACTTTAGCAGATAGTCTTATGCTAGATGCCCCTATTGATAACGATATCTACGTTCAAGGTGTTTCAGCATATCAAGAATGGGCTAGGGCTTACACTGATGTCTATTTAACTTCTACTTTAGATGGTATAAACAGATATGTAGTATTTGAATATGATACTCAAAGAAGTACACTACTTCCTATGAACTGCACTTACGATAATGATGCTAAAACTATTACTATACGTTCTGAAAATCCTAATGGAACTTATTGCTTAGTAGACCTTTACGATTGGCTTCATAACTATTGTAATATGTTCGATGAAAGTATTCATGCTGTTTCTGATACCGATACAGAAGACTAATTAACGGAGGTTATTTTTACTTATGAAAAATATCATAGTATTAGTATCTGGTGGAGGTACTAACCTACAAGCTATTATTGATGAACAAAATAAGGGTAATATCGTTGGTGGTAAGATATCTTGTGTGATATCTTCCAACGCCAACGCATACGCCCTTGAACGTGCTAAAAAGAATAACATTAAAACTAGAGTTCTTCCTAGAAAAGATTTTCCTAACGCTTTAGAGTATAGCAAAGCACTCTTAGAAATCTTAAAAGAGGAAAATGCCGACTTAATCGTATTGGCTGGTTTTATGACTATCTTAGATGAAGTGGTTACTAGTGCCTATCCATATAAGATTATTAACGTTCACCCTGCCTTGATACCATCTTTTTGTGGTGAGGGGTATTATGGCTTGAAAGTACATCAAGCCGTTTTAGATTACGGCGTTAAAGTCAGTGGAGCAACTATTCACTTTGTAAACGAAAAAGCCGATGCTGGTGCTATAATCATGCAAGGTGTAGTTGACGTTCAAAATGATGATACTCCTGAAGTACTTCAAAGACGTATCATGGAAAATGTGGAATGGAAACTACTTCCTAAGACAATATCGCTATTCTGTCAAGATAAGATTATCATAAAAGACGGAAAAGCATTTATTATTAACGATTAACACACATTATTTATTTGATAATTCTTATCAAGAAAGGATTTTATAATGCAAATTTTAGATATATCAAAAGAGTTGAAATCCAACAGTTATCCAGGACGAGGTATCGTGGTTGGTAAGTCTAAAGATGGTAAGTCTGCCGTTACTGGATATTTTATCATGGGCAGAAGTGCAAGTAGCAGAAATAGAGTTTTCGTTCAAGATGAAAATGGTATTAAAACTCAAGCATTTGATGAAAGTGTTCTACTCGTTAAACCTGAGTTGATTATATACTATCCTGTTAGAGTTCTTGGCAATAAGACCATAGTTACTAACGGCGACCAAACCGATACAGTTTACAACCTAATGAACCAAGGCAAAACTTTTGAAGAAAGTCTACGCACTCGTAAGTATGAACATGATGCTCCTAACTATACTCCAAGAATATCTTCCATTATGGAAATTCAAGATGGTAACTATAGTTACATGATGTCTATTCTAAAGAGTAACAACGGCAATCCAGATTGTTGCAACCGTTATACTTACTCTTATGATAATCCAGTAGATGGACAAGGTCACTTTATTCACACATACATGGGCGATGGAAATCCATTACCAAGTTTTGAGGGTGAACCTAAGTTAATCTCAATTGATACTAACGATATTGATGAATTTACTAATACTCTTTGGGATAGTTTAAATCAAGATAACAAGGTATCACTATTTACTAGATTTATTGATATCCAAACTGGCGAAGTGCAATCAAGAATTATCAATAAGAACAAGTAATATTAAATATGTTATATAGTAACATATTTAAACTATTTTTTTAATAAATAATCTTTAGGAGGTTTTTCTATGGCAGAAATGCAATTAAAGTATGGCTGTAATCCAAACCAAAAGCCATCAAGAATATTTATCGAGGGCAAGGACTTACCTATTGAAGTTCTAAACGGTAAACCTGGATACATCAACCTACTAGATGCTTTCAACGGTTGGCAACTAGTAAAAGAACTTAAAGAGGCTACTGGTCTACCAAGTGCTACATCTTTTAAGCACGTAAGCCCAGCAGGTGCAGGAGTAGGCACACCACTATCCGATACTTTAAAGAAAATCTACTTTGTAGACGACTTAGGTGAATTATCACCAATGGCTTGTGCGTATGCTCGTGCTAGAGGTGCAGACAGAATGTCCAGTTATGGCGATTTCATAGCACTATCCGATACTTGTGACGTATCCACTGCTAACATGATTAAGCGTGAAGTATCCGATGGTATTATCGCACCAGACTATACTCCTGAGGCTCTTGAAATTTTAAAATCCAAGAGAAAAGGTACATATAACGTAATCAAGATAGACCCTACTTACAAACCAGAACCTATTGAAACTAAACAAGTATTTGGTATAACATTTGAACAAGGCAGAAATGAACTAAAAATTGATAACTCTTTACTAGAAAATATCGTAACTGAGAACAAGGTTATCCCAGATGATAAAAAGATGGACTTAATCATATCTTTGATAGTTCTAAAGTATACACAATCCAACTCTGTATGCTACGTTAAAGATGGTCAAGCTATTGGTATAGGTGCAGGACAACAATCAAGAATCCACTGTACTAGATTAGCTGGTAACAAGGCTGATATCTGGTGGTTAAGACAAGCTCCACAAGTATTAAATCTACCATTTAAGGAAGATATCCGTAGACCTGACCGTGATAATACTATCGATGTATACATATCCGATGAGTTTGAAGACGTAATCAAAGACGGCGAATGGCAAAAGTATTTCACTGAACAACCAAAGCCATTCACAAAGGCTGAACAGAAAGATTGGTTAAAACAAAATACTGGTGTATGTGTTGGTTCTGATGCGTTCTTCCCATTCGGTGATAACGTTGAACGTGCTAGAAAGTCTGGTGTTGAATATATTGCTCAACCAGGTGGCTCTATTAGAGATGACAACGTTATCGATACTTGTAACAAGTATGGCATAGCTATGGCATTCACAAATATTAGATTGTTCCACCATTAATATTAATGAAAAATGAAGAATTATACTATATATTATCTACTATAAGTGAACTTGGTGGAATATTTTCTATATTTATTGGATTTATAGTACCATTTTTACCAATAGTTTCGCTTATATGTGGGATTATAGTATCATTTAAATCGCAAGATAGTTATAGTCTTAATTCTGCTAAAATAGGAATTGTAACTTCTGGAATATCTTTAATTTTTATAATGCTTTTTATATCTTTGATTTTTAATAATGGTGGTATTCCAGTACAAAAATAGTTATTATCTATTAATTGTTAATTAAAGGGAGGATTTTAGTATGATGTATCCATATATGATTTTGGCTGACGAAACTGAGATAGTTCATTCACAAATTATTGAAGAAGATGGCTTAAAAAAGGTAATTGTCAACTTTGAACGTCCTACCGAAGATGGTTTTAACTCTGCTAGATGTGAACTACCTACTTATAAATGGTTATCCATAGATGGATATTCCAAAGACGAAATAGAATATTTTGAAAAATTGTTACATAGCAATGCACATCTATTTTATAGATACGCTGAAATGGGAGGTATTAACATTGCCTAGTCTATTTACTGTCAGTGGATATAAAATATATTTTTGGTCAAATGAAATTGGTGAACCTATTCATGTTCATGTTGCGAAAGGAAAACCAATATCAAATGGTACTAAAATATGGTTGACTAAATCGGGTGGTTGCATTTTAGCTAATAATAAAAGTGATATATCTAAAAAAGAGTTAAACGAATTAATGGAATTTATCTCAGCACAATTTTTTCTTATTTGTGATGAATGGAAAAAATTCTTCTTGGTTGATGATATTAAATTCTATTGTTAATAATTAATTAAAAGGAGGTTTTTAATCAAATGAAGATTTTAGTAGTCGGTGGTGGAGGTCGTGAACACGCCCTAATCATGAAGTTAGCAGAAAGTCCTAAAACTGATAAGATTTTTTGTGTTCCAGGTAACGGAGGTATCTCTAGATATGCCGAATGTTATCCAAATGTAAGTGCTACTGATATCGATGGGGTAGTATCCATAGCAAAAGAGGTTCAAGCTGATTTAGTAGTAGTTGCACCAGATGACCCTCTAGTATTGGGTATGGTTGACGCTCTGAATAAAGAAGGCTTTAAGACTTTCGGTCCTAACAAAGCTGGAGCAATCATAGAGGGTAGTAAAGTATTCTCTAAGGAATTGATGAAAAAGTATAACATTCCTACTGCAAAGTATGAAGTCTTTTCAAATTCTAAAGATGCAATTGAATACATCAAAAAAGAGAATACATATCCAACAGTTATCAAGGCAGATGGCTTGGCTCTAGGTAAGGGCGTTATCATAGCTGAGGATTTTGCTCAAGCTGAAGATGGCATTAAGACAATCATGGAAGATAAAATCTTTGGTGAGAGTGGTGCTAACGTAGTAATTGAGGAATTTTTAACAGGTCCAGAGGTATCTGTACTATGCTTTACAGATGGCAAAACTGTTAAACCTATGATATCTTCCATGGACCATAAACGTGCCTTAGATGGCGACAAAGGTCTAAATACTGGTGGAATGGGTACAGTAGCACCTAATCCATACTATACTAGCGACGTTGCTAACGAATGTATGGAAAAGATATTCTTACCAACTATAAAAGCTATGGAAAAAGAAGGTAGAACGTTCAAAGGTTGTCTATACTTTGGTTTAATGATTACTCCAAACGGAGCAAAAGTTATAGAGTATAACTGCCGTTTTGGTGACCCTGAAACTCAAGTAGTTCTACCCCTACTAGATACCGATTTAGTAGATATAATGTTAGCAATCTACGATGGTAAGTTAGATACTATAGATATCAAGTGGAAAGACGCTTGTGCATCGTGTGTAGTTATGGCAAGTGGAGGATATCCTAAGAGTTATCCAAAGGGCTTAGAAATCACTGGTCTTGATGACAAAGGTCAAACTGATAACGTATTTGTATATCACGCTGGAACTAAATATCAAGATGGAAAGTTCTTAACCAACGGTGGTAGAGTTCTTGGAGTTACTGCTATTGGTGATACTCTACAAAATGCTTTAGATACTTCTTATAAAGCAGTAAAAACTATCCATTGGGATAACGTTCATTATAGAAATGATATCGGTAAGAAGGCTCTAGCTGTAAAAGGTTAATTGCATATGTTTCAAAAACTTAATAATATCAAAGGATATTTAAAGGTTGGTATCTTTGCTAATTCTATGTTTATAGTATTTATACTGGTATGTATGACTTACTATAGCATATACTTAAAAACTAGTATACAAAGTACTCTAGTAGAAGCTATAGCATATGGCTTGGAAGCTATTGGATTTATCTTCATGGGATTATATATAGTCGGATTTTGGGGTAAGTTAAAGGATAGAAAACTCTTAAAGATATCTTTAACCGTATACTTTATAGTGGAACTATGTATAGTACTAATGGATTTTAACTTCCTTGATATTGAAGATGCTTACAATCCATCATCTAAAATTTTGATAATAGGACACTCAATATTTTCTGGATTGGTTCTATTTTCGCATATAACTTTCGATAGTAAACAGTTATCTTTACAGATAGCTACCGCAGTAGGAACAATCATATCGTTATGTGGAGTGTTCTGCGTAGCCTATGGCACTAGAGTATATATAAGTATACTAATCAATGCTGTAGCGTACGTTGTATATTATACTTGGGTTTTGTATCTAATAAACTCCGATAGAATATACATAGACTGCCATGGCGACGTCGTTAAAGATACGCACTACTCTAGCAAGGATTTTTTTGAATAATATTATTATACTCTAAAGCTCCCATAAGTTTGGGAGCTTCTTTGTACATATAACTATTTGGTTATTGATTTTTTATCTTTTTTGAGATATAATTTTAAATAGATAACTTTTGGAGGTTGCTTATGGCTAAAAATAGATACTTAAATCTAAATATGGGATTGGTTAAAGAAAACTTCACTATCGTTCAACGTAAAGATATTCCACTGTGGAAGTCTAGGGGATTTGAAAAGGTTAGAAGATATCCTATTTTTAGATATATTCCTAAACTATCGGAAGTAGTTATGTTATCTAAACCGTTGAATATAAGTCAATTTGGATTAGATAGTATCAAAAATAGTGTAGTCGTGGATATAGATTTATCAATAGGTACTTACGGTATGGGCGGTGCTGGATTTGTTGGATTTAAACTTCAAAGTTATTTTGGAGTTCGTTGGTTAGTATACTGTATATGGTCAGCTGGGGAAAGTATCTTATTAGATGATAAGATTATAGAATGTCACTCAAAATATCAAAATAGATACAATCCATACGTTAGCATGGATAGTTGGCAAAATGATGTATCTAGTTTAAAAAGACTAATCAATGGTTGGAAAGTACAAGATATCTATTTAGATGATACCACTTTGGAAATAATCTTAATTGATGATAAGTCCAATAAGCATACAATATATACATCTCAATTTTGCGATAAGTTCCCCGAACAAGCAGGAACAGACAAAAAAAGGAAGTCTTTTGAGGACGGCACAATGCAAGATTATTGGTTAGTAATCTATGATAATACATATCTATCAGTATAGAAAGGATTTTTATTTATGAATTGTATGGAAAAAATTAAATCTTTAGTAGAACAGTTAAATATATATCGTGATGAGTATTATAATAATAACAATCCATCGGTAACAGATGAGGAGTATGATAAACTCTTTGATGAGTTATCTCAATTAGAAAAATCCACTGGGATAGTGTTGTCAAATTCGCCTACAAATAGCGTCGGCTTTGAAGTTAAAAGTAGGTTGGACAAGGTTACTCATGATATTCCGTTACTATCTTTAGATAAGACTAAAAGTCTTGATGACGTTCGCAAGTTTATGGATAATAAGTCTTGTTTGATTATGCTAAAGTATGATGGCTTAACCGTTAAGTTAGTATATCAAGATGGCTGTTTAGTACAAGCATCTACTAGAGGAAACGGCTCAATAGGTGAAGATATCACGCATAATGCTAAAGTTTTTAAGAACATTCCATTGAACATTCCGTATAAAGATAAGCTAGTAATCACTGGTGAGGCTATTATCCATAAAGATGACTTTGAAAAAATCAACTCTACTTTAGACGATAAAGATAAGTATAAAACTCCTAGAAACTTATCAGCTGGGTCGGTTAGGCAACTGGATAGTAGCGTTTGTGCTAATAGATGCGTCTACTTCATGGCTTTCGATGTTATTGAGGGTTTAGATGGTAACTCTAAATTTGATAAGTTAAACGCCCTATTGAATATGGGTTTCTATACTGAAAAATATTATAGACTTCCTAATGATAACATAACTTTAGAAGATGCTATAGAAAGTCTACAAGAAGTAGCTACCGAACATTATGTATCTATAGATGGAATAGTTATCCGTTATGATGATATTGCATATTCTAAGGCTCAAGGAAAGACTTCACATCACTATAATGATGGCATAGCTTTTAAATTCAATGATGAGGCCGAAACTACTACCTTAACTAGTGTTGAATGGCAACCTAGTCGAAACGGAGTTTTAACTCCAGTAGCTATATTCGATGCCGTTACTATAGATGGTACAAACGTATCACGAGCAAGTTTGCATAACATAAGTATTATAGAAACTCTACAGTTGGGCTTAAAAGATAAGATATCAGTAATTAAGGCCAATATGATTATTCCTCAAATTGTTGAAAACTTTACTAAAAGTAATGATTTGAAGATTCCTACTAAGTGTCCAATCTGTAATGCAGATACTCAAATTAAGCAATTGAACGAAACTAAAGTATTAGTCTGTAGCAATTCGGAGTGTGGTGGTAAACAGATACAAAAGTTTGTATACTATGTATCCAAGCCTTGCATGAATATAGATGGTCTTAGTGAGGCTATTATAACTAAGTTTGTAGAACACGGATTTTTAACTTCACTAGAAGATATCTACTTATTGGATAGATATTCTAATGAGATTATAAATCTACAAGATATTATTACTAAAAAAGATGGTACTACCTATGTCAAGAAGTTTGGTGAGAAAAATTATCAAAACTTATGGAAAAGTATCCAAGATAGCACAAACTGTAAGTTTGAAAACTTTTTAACATCGTTAGGAATTAATCAAATAGGAAAGTCAGCATCTAAGGTGATATCAAAGCACTTTAATGGGGATTGGAATAGTTTTTATCAAGCAGTACGCAACGGTTTCGATTTTACTTCTTTAACCGATTTTGGTGAAGTCGCAGATAGTTCTTTGAAAGCATGGTTCTCTAATGAGAAAAATATAGAGTTAGTACAAAAGTTAGTATCTTATTTAAACTTTGAAAAGATAGTTACTCAAGAAGTTAAAGACAATCCATTTTTAGATAAAACGGTGGTGGTTACTGGAACTCTATTAAACTACTCCAGAGATGGCATAAAACAGAAATTGGAAACTTTAGGAGCTAAAGTAACAAACTCCATAAGCAAAAAGACAGACTTCTTGATTGCTGGAGATAAAGCAGGTTCTAAGTTGACTAAGGCTCAATCTTTAGGAATTGAAGTCCTTTCCGAAACAGATTTTGAAAGTATGTTACAATAAAGGAGGTCTTTTCTATGAAAGACATTATATTAAAAAAATTAAATGATATTGAAACTTCTAACAATATAAAAATACTCCATGCAGTTGAAAGTGGTAGCAGAGCATGGGGTTTCGCCTCAAAAGATAGCGACTATGATGTTAGATTTATCTATGTTAGACCTACAGAGTACTATCTAGCGTTGGAAAAACAAGACGATGTTCTTAATTGTGAACTAAATGAAACTTTTGATATCAATGGTTGGGATATTCAAAAGGTTCTAAAGTTAGCATATAAGTCCAATCCGACTATTTTTGAATGGTCGTTATCACCAATAGTATATAAAACCAGTCCAATATTCAGTTCAATAAAAGATACCATCTTTGAGTACTTTTCTAGTAAGTCGGGATTGTATCACTATATAAGTACTGCTAAATCCAACTATAGAATGTATCTAAAAGGCGACCAAGTTAGATTAAAAAAATACTTCTATGTAATTAGACCTATCTTGGCTTGTAGATGGATTTTAGACAATAAATCTCCTGTACCTATGTTATTCTCCGATTTGGTAAGTGCTGAACTTCCAGAATATATGAAACCTTATATTGACTATCTTTTGGATTTAAAAATGAACTCTAGTGAAAAAGAGTACGGCGATAAAATACCTCAAGTTAATGAGTTCATCGAAAATGAGTTCATAGCTATAAACGATGAGATTTCAAAACTTTCAGAGGAAAAAAATAATCAATGGCAACCTTTGGATAAGCTATTCTTAGAAGTCTTAAAAGAAAATCTCATATAGATAAAATTAGTATGTTAAAATCTGGATTGACATACATACTAACTTATGTTATAATATGGAATATAATATATCAAAAGGGGAGCTTTTTTTGAATACTAAAATATACATAATACTATCATTAATAGTTGCTAGTATGAGTTTTAGTGGTTGTATGAATACTGAAAGCAATCAAGAAAGTTCTGTTTTAGATACTTCTGTTACTACTACTTCCGTGATTGCAACTACAACGACAGCTACTACTACAGAAATCACTACCGAAGAAACTACTAAAAAAGAAACATCTGAAATAGAAGTTACTCATACCATAACCATTCCGTACTCTTGGATTGAAAACTTTGAAGATACTATACAATATTTTGAAAATGATGAGGATATTATATCTTGTACAGTAAATGATGATAACTCCATAACCTTAGAGTACAACGATAAAAAACATCAAAATATCCTAGAGGAGCAATCTAAGGCAGTATATAAATATATAGATATCGTTCTTGAACAGAGCAAAGATTTAACTGCTATCACCGATATGATTATTAACGATGACAATATGACAGACGTATCTGTATATGTCGATGGTTCTAAGTATAACAGTCAAGTAGATGGTATTATTATCTCAGGATTGTACTATCAAACGCAAATATACAAACTATTTAGAGAAGATTTATCTTATGATGAGTTTTCCTTAACAGCTCATATTATAGATAATTCTACCGATGAGGAAATAACATCTATTACATATTCTTGATAAAAAAACCACCAATATATTTGGTGGTTTTACTTTATCCAAGATTTTTAATCTTTATATATTCAAATCCATCGAGGAGTTTATTCATATTTTTAAAAGCTATGGAAGTTCCTTTAGCGACACATTCGATTGGATTTTCAGCGACCTTACAATCAACGTTAATCTGTTTAGATAGAAGTTTGTCTAATCCTTTGAGCAAAGAACCTCCACCCGTCATGATAGCACCATTCTTGCAGATATCGGCTATAAGGTTAGGATTAGTTCTTTCTAAGAGTAACTTAGTAGCATTTACAATCTCGATTAAATTTTCTTGAATAGCTAAGAATAGTTCAGCTTCAGAAACTTGTATGGTGGTTGGTAGGTTAGAATATATGCTCATACCTTTTACTTTTATATCTTTCTCCAAACTTGGATTGAATACATTTACAAACTCTTTTTTGATATTTTCGGCAGTAAGTTCACCAATTATCAATCTGTACTTGTTAGCCATGTACTTAATAATAGACGTCGTTAGACTATTTCCAGCCGTTTTAATAGATATAGCATCTACAATACCATTAAGCGATATTATAGCTATATCAGTAGTACCGCCACCTATATCTAGTATTAGAGTTCCTAAAGATTTAGAAACATCTATACCAGCACCCATAACGGCAGATACTGGTTCTTCTAACAGATGTATATTTCTTGAACCAGTATTTACAGCGATATCTACTACTGCACGGCTTTCGACCTCTGTTATAAATGATGGTATACATATAATTATTCTAGGTCTAAACAGTTGACCTCTAGTGATAGTATTCATAAAACTATTTATTAAACTTTGAGTCATTTCGCTATTAGAGATTACTCCATTTTTTAAAGGTTTAACGATATCAATAAAATCTGGAGTTCTGCCAATCATATTGTAAGCCTTTTTACCAGTAGCTATCACGCACTTATTACGATTATCATATGCTACTACTGAGGGTTCATTTATAACTACGCCTTTTCTACCCATAGTCATGATTATGTTAGTAGTACCTAAATCTATACCTATATCTATGTTAGACATAAAAACCTCCTTTAAGTTTTAAGTTGGTCGCTAGTTGCCACGGCGACTATGACAGATTTCGCTCCCATGCTATGCAAGATATTACTACATACGTTAAGAGTACTTCCAGTAGTCATAATATCGTCAATTAGTATTATGTACTTATCTTTTAAGTTAGATTTTCCAGCATAATATATTTCATTAGCGTTTAAAATTCTATCTTTTTTGGATAGCTTATGCTGAACGTTACTAGAATATTTAACTCTAAGGGCATTTTTATCTATGGGAACGTTCAAACTTTTAGATATTTCTAAGGCAATCACTTCTGCTTGATTGTATCCTCTTTTCAACTTTTTTCTAATGTGCATGGGTATAGGCACTATGATATCGTACTTAATAACTTCATTTTTAATGCGTTCGCTTAGAATGTTCGCTACATGATATCCAAAGTTTAAACTAGAGGCATTCTTTAAAGATAATACACCTTTTCTAGCCAAACCATCATAAGTATAGCAAGTAAATGCTCTATCGTAGAATATTCCTTGACCACACTTGCAACGTTCTAAGGCGAAACCACAAAACTTACAAAGTTTATCGGTAGGGTCTTGCATGGATTGTATACAATCTTCACAGATATACTTATCATAAGATATAAAACCGTTACAACAGGGACATCTATTAGGATAGAATATATCCAAAGCGAATCTGCTTATTGAATTAAGATTCAAATTCACAAACAATCATATCCTTTAGACAAGTATATCTTAGAAGTTGTCTGTCATTATCGACCATTTTAAAAAGTTCCTTAGATGAACCAACTATTATCAAGAGTTGTTTAGCTCTAGTTATGCCAGTATATAACAGATTTCTATAGCACAATTTTTGAAAGTTATTAAGCATAGGCATAATAACCACATTAAATTCGCTACCTTGACTCTTATGAATAGTTATAGCATAAGCCAACTCTAATTGGTCTATAAGTTCTGTTTCGTAGATAACTTCACGACCATCAAAATCTATCTCTATGCCTTCACTAGATATATCAGTAACTATACCCAAATCGCCATTATATATACCAACACCAGATTTACCATCTTTAGACCAAGTTATATCATAATTATTTTTAATCTGCATTACCTTATCGCCAATGCGAAAAGTGTAGATGGCATTTTTTAACTCTCTTGAACCCATCTTTTTTGGATTAAACGCCTCTTGAAGTATCTTGTTTAAGTTTATAGTGCCTAAAACTCCCTTGCGTGATGGTGATAGTATTTGAATATCTTCTAATGGATTATACTTATACGCTTTAGGAAGTCTATCTTTCCAAAGCTGAACTATAGTGTTTTGAGCCTCTACATAGTTCAAGCGTTGTAGAAAGAAGAAATCCTTATCTTTTTGAAGTATGTCAGGATATTCACCACTTAATATCTTGTGAGCGTTCACGATAATGGCACTTTCTTGAGCTTGTCTAAATATTTCATCTAAGGTAATAACGTCCAAAAGTTGAGTGGATATCAAGTCATTTAGAACGTTTCCCGCACTAACAGACGGAAGTTGGTCACTATCGCCAACTAAGATTACCTTAGCCGACAACGGAACTGCCTTTAAAAGACTTGCAAACAGTAGAGTATCTACCATAGACATTTCATCTACAATTATTGCATCGCACTTTAAAGGATTTTTTTCATTATGTACAAACGTTTGATTTCCCTCATCATCAAAAGATACTTCTAATAGTCTATGAATAGTCATAGCATTGTAGCCAGTAATTTCGGAAATTCTTTTAGCTGCTCTGCCGGTTGGTGCAGTAATTTGAACCTTTAAACCTCCGCTTTTTAGAATGGTTATAATTCCATTTAGAGTGGTAGTCTTGCCAGTACCTGGGCCACCAGTTAATATCATAAAGTTGCTATTTAAAGATTTATTTATTGCTTCACGTTGTTTATCGCCATAGATTATATTTGTCCTTTCTTGTAAAGCATCTATGATTGTAGTAAAGTCAGTATCTTTAAATTTGCTTAGTTCAGTCATAAGAGCCACTTCAGTAGCGATATACTTTTCAGCCATATAGTAAGCGTTGGAACATACATAGTATTCACCAGATTTATCCTTGTATAGTAGTACTATATTCTGTTCTAAGGCAGATATTAAAAATCTTTCAAGTTTTTTCACATCTATTTCCAAAAGTTTGAACGCTAGTTTTAAGAATACATCATATGGAAGACAACAGTGGCCTTCTAAATTAGCATCTTCTAAGACGTACTCAAAACCTGCGAACATTCTTTTAGATGAGTCCGATTCTATTCCACACGCTTTAGCTACTTCTTCAGCCTTTTTAAAAGGGACGTTAATTCCATCTGTACATAGAATGTATGGATTGTCTTTAATCTTATCTAAGGCTTGAAAGTTCCACTTTCTAAAGACTTTCATGGCTACCGATGAACCTATTCCAAACTTTAAAAGATATTCTACTACGGATTTTAGTTGAAATATATGTCTAAACTCCTTGGATATAGCTAAAGCCTTCTTTTTACTGATACCTCTAATTTCTGCAAGACGTTCTGGTTGATTTTCTATAATATTAAAAGTATCTTCACCAAAAGTTTGGACTATCTTTTTAGCTACTGAATTACCTATTCCTTTTATTATTCCAGATGCAAGATATCTTTCTATACTGTCGGAAGTATCAGGTAACTTTCTTTCGCAGTATACGGCTTTAAATTGAGTTCCAAACTTTGCATGATTAGAATAGTTACCATCTACTATTAACTTTTCGCCCTCTTTGATTTCACCAAGTTCACCAACTACCGTGATTAAATCATTTTCAGTGGATAAACTTAGTACTACATAACCATTAGTAGTATTATTAAATATAATTTCTTCTACAGTACCTTGTAATCTAATAGTATTATTTTCCATAAAAACAAAACACCTCTAAAAACATCTTAAATATAATTATACAATATTTTTTTAAAAAAAGCAATAACCAATGAACTTTTGCTTGACACTAACATTTTGTATCTATTACTTGACTTTTTTGCGATATAGTAGTACAATAATAGTAAACAATCGCCCATTTGGACGTATTTTATATTAACGTTAATTGAAATGAGGTTTTTTTTATGTCAAAAGAATTTATTGTTGAAACTTCTGCACGTCATGTACACGTTACTCAAGAAGATTTAGAAATCTTATTTGGTAAGGGTGCAACTCTAACTAAGAAGAAAGATTTATCTCAACCTGGACAGTTCGCTTGTGAAGAAAAAGTAACTATTATAGGTGCTAAAGGTCAGACTAAAGCGTCTATTTTAGGACCTACTAGAAAAGCCACTCAAGTAGAACTATCTGCAACAGATGCTCGTTCTATTGGAATAGTTGCTCCAATCCGTGAAAGTGGTGACGTTGCTGGTTCTGGTGCCTGTAAGTTAGTAGGTCCAGCAGGTGAAATAGACCTTAAAGAAGGAGTTATTATCGCTAAAAGACATATTCACTTAACTAATGCAGATGCTCAAGAGTTAGGTGTTACTAATGGTCAAATAGTTTGGGTTAAGTTAGACACTCAAGATAGAAAAGCTATCTTAGGTGATGTAGTAGTTAGAGTATCTGATACTTATGCTAGAGCTATGCATATAGATACCGATGAGGCTAATGCTGTTGCTTCTAATGGCAAACTAATGGGTACTATTATTAATATCGTTGAATAGTATATAACATAAGAATAATATAACTATTAAAAACGTCATCATGTTATGGGTGACGTTTTTTAGTTGTTTCAACTTGTGAATATTTCTTGACAAAAATGCTTTACTTATGGTATACTATTCACTGATAAATTTTATTTGAAAGGATTTTTTTATGGAATTAAAAGATGCTATATTAACTAGAAGAAGTATTAGAAAGTTCATTGATGAACCAGTATCTAAAGAGGATATTAAAGATATAATATTAGCTGGTATGAATGCCCCTAGTGCTTGTAACTCTCAATGTTGGAAGTTTATTGCACTTACAGATAAATCTAAGATAGATGAAGTCGCTGATGCTTTGGAATGTGCTACTAGAAAGTTTTATTCTTCTGCAAATGCCTCTAGTGAACTAGTAGAAAGTCGTGTAAAGTTGACTACTTTCTTTAAAAAAGCTCCTTGTGTTATATTTGTGTTCAATACTGGTATGAAGTATCATGATAGCAGGGTTACAGAGTTGTTTGAAAATAATCTACAATACTCTCACAAAAAGATGGTAAGTGTTATGGGAAGTCCAGAAATATTATCTATTGGAGCGTGTATACAAAATATGTTGCTTACTGCTCAAGAAAAAGGCTTAGGTGCTTGTTGGCAATGCGACCCTGTACTATTTAGTAAGGATATCTGCAAAGTTCTAAACGTAACTGATAGTGAGTTAGTTAGTGTAATTCCTGTCGGATTTCCTGCTCAAACTCCTAGAGAAAAGTACTTAAAATCTTTTGATGATGTATGCACTATTATATAGTCAAAGTATCTAATTAAATATCTAAGGAGTTGAAAAACTATGAATATGAACTTTAATACCATTAAGATTGCTCAAGAAACAGTAGATATTATTAAAAATCGTGGATATTATAACAATACTTTCGATGAAAATATATCTGAAGCCGTGCTATATACTCCTACAGAGTTAAAAAAATTGTCTGTAGATATACCTACAGATACTCCAAATGCTAAAGTTTCATTGTATAATCAAGATACTTGTGAGTGTGCTAAAAGGTTTATAGATGATGGATATACTTGTATCTTAAATTTTGCATCAGCAAAGAATGTCGGTGGGGGATTTCTTAACGGAGCAATGGCTCAGGAAGAAGCTATATGCAGAAATTCAACCTTATACGCATCTATAAATAGTGCAGATGCTAAACAGTATTACGACTATAACAATTCACACAACAACGAACTATATTCTGATTATACTATATTTTCACCTTGTGTTGAAGTCTTTCGTGATTGTAAAGGTATATTATTGAACTCATCATATACTATATCTGCAATAACATCACCAGCGGTGAATATTAATAGGGCTAGAAATGTATCTAAAACAGATATATCTAATTGTATGTTTCAACGTGCTGAATATATTTTAAAGGTTGCTATTATCAATGATGTTAAAAATCTTATATTGGGTGCTTGGGGTTGTGGCGTCTTTAGAAACTCTCCAAAAGATATCTCCGAAATGTTTAGATATCTTTTATTTGAAAAAGATTATATAAAGTGCTTTAATAATATAAGCTTTGCAGTCTATGGAAGAAATCTAGAAAACTACAACGCCTTCGAACAAACTTTTAAACAATTTTTGTATTAGTAAAAAAATCAAGGACTTGTAATAGTCCTTGATTTTTTTTTAAATTCATTAACTTATACCTCCTACTTCTTCTACCCTTATACTTCGTATATCGATATCAGATGGTGTATTTAGTATTGTATAATACACTTTCAATAAATTTGGAACCGATGTATCATAAACACGTATCTGCAAATCAATTCCAAAATAACAATAGTTTCCATCAGCATCATATACTTCACAATTATGAGAAAAACAGTGTACAATTTTGTCATTTAATCCAATAGATTTTAAATCAAACGTACGGTTAGTAGTATCATAACGTCTTGCTCTAACATCAAACCATTTAAATTTCTTCCAACCATTTAAAGAATCATCTTTATGCTCATTGTAATATTCCATAATTTCGTCATCATTTATTCTATAATACAAAGAAATATCTTCTAAAGTTTTAACTTCACCAGTAACTATTTGGTTTAGATTATATAAATCAAACTTATCAATAGAACCATTTTGATTAATATCATAGTTATAAAACTGATTTTCTTTGCCCTCAATTAAGTAGTTTTTCAATGCAATAGTATCTAATATATTGCAAACACCATCACAATTGACATCTCCGAATACTTTACTTAAAGAAGATGTTCCAATAGTTTCACTTTCTCCCAAAGACATTCCAATAGTATTGTCAGCTGATACATTCAATGATGTTATTATACCTAAAGACAACAATGTTAAAATAATATTTTTTTCATTTCTATTCCCTCCTTAAATTATTTATGTTTTTACAATGAAAATCATTCTTCTAAATTAAGCAAATATGATTTTTTCATATTAAATTAACAGTACCTTATTTATAAAAAATATTAATAAAATTATTAATAAGATTAGTGTACTATAAAAATTATAAAATGTCAATTATTTTATCGACAATTTTGTATGTTCCACAATGAAACGAGACACAATATTTACCAATTGAAATCAATAAAAAAAGTAGCGAACTAAGAACTTTTATGTT
>ERZ825670.111-NODE-111-length-111931-cov-9.644097_pt1 | contig 111931 bp, 105 predicted proteins | sample MGYA00519929_ERZ825670 | MGnify/ENA primary metagenome ERZ825670 (study PRJEB31778, sample SAMEA3449207) | human gut metagenome | biome: human gut; feature: human-associated habitat; material: faeces | place: United Kingdom | collected 2010/2012 ...
GGAAACAGTAACATAATATAGTTGATATGATTTACCATTTAATACTAAAGTAAGATTTTCATCATCAAGAACACTTTGAATATTAAAATCTTTTGGTAAATAATATTCTTTAACGCCTGAAGATTCTACAGTTTGCACATTATCATAAACAACATCAGCAGATACTGGCACTAAAGATACACATGAACCTACTACTAAAGTTGCTAAAACACCTGTTAATATACGTTTAAAATTTTTCATACTAATTCCTCCTTAAAACATATAAACTATTCCTTCCCAATTATAGTTTACAAAGTTCTTAAAATTAATTTTTTGTTTTGTATTTCCATATCCATCGTTGACATATATATATGTATTATTAGTATCAACACCACCATTGCTAGTATTAACTATGTCAATTCCCTCTATTACAACAACATGTCCATAGGTTGTAGCAGATGAATACTTTCCTCCAACAAGAACAGGGTGGTCATCATCTAATTGAGCTATTGTTAATAAACACATTTTTTTAAAGTTAACTTCAGAAGTTCCATCAACTACTGACCTCATTTGACTACCTAAATTAAGATCGTCATCATCAGTATCATTAAGATAATTTGCAATTCCTAATTCAAGTGAAGAAATAGTTGAATTTCTAGCACCCGTTTCTATATATCCTTTTAAAGTATTATATAAGTCTTTTGGACTTCTATAACTAATCTCTGGAATATGATAGCATGATAGATATACTAAAAAAATTGTAGCTGCAACAGAACCACAAGTATTATCTGTATTCCAACCTTTAACATTAGAATAAGTTGGATTTTCTAAACAATAATCCATTTTAGATACACTACGTTTAACAGATGTGTTTGAATTTCCAGTACCTAAAATTGATGATATTTCATCTTCATCTACATGGTCAACTATATATTGAGCCTCATCTTCATCAAAGCCAAGTTCTAATACTTGATTATATACATCATTGGATACTTGTTGAATACTAGTAGTAGTACCAGTAGAATATCCTTCTGCATTAGCACTTAAAGGCATAACAGAGATGCACATAGTAAGTGCAGCAACACCTGCAACTACTTTTTTTAATAAATTGTTCACTTTAAAAGACTTCATTTCTGTCATGATTTAAAAATAATATTTATTGATATATTCTAGAATAGTAACTTTTAACTAGTATTTAAGATTACTATTCTATAAGATATATCTAAAAGGTAGTACATAATTTATTGTCTATAAATATAGTATCACAAAAATATAGAAATGTCAATAGTTTATCGAAAATTTTCCAAAAGATATTTTTTTGCCATGATTTTTTATAATCATCTATATATATAACTCTGCAAGTGGGGAAAATGTTACAAAAAATTTAAAAAAATTTAAGTTCTCTGTTTTGCACAAAAATATTTATTAGTATTGTGCAATATTCACAAATAGAGTACCAAAAATATCAGTTGATTTTTTCTCTAGTATATACTATAATAATAGTACTAAAATAAAAAAAGGAGCGATTATTTGAAAATACACTTTATAACCTTTGGGTGCAAAGTAAACCTATGCGAAACTGAGGCTTTAAAATCGGAATGTTTAAGCAACGGCTTTGAAATAACTGAAGATGAAACATCTGCCGATATATTTATAATAAATTCGTGTACAGTTACGGCAGTAAGCGATAAGAAAACACGTCAAACGTTAAATACATTAAGAAAGAACTATCCTAATGCGATAATAGTATTAACGGGGTGTTATCCACAAGCATTTAAGGAACAAGCTAATTCCATGCAATCGGTAGATATTGTAACTGGCACTAAAGATAGAAAAGCTATAATATCGTTAATAAAAGACTATCTAAAAAGCAATCATAGGATAGTATCCATTGAAGAATATTCTGCTCAAGATAGCTTTGAAATAACCAAAGTAGGAAGTTTTGACTCTAAAACTAGAGGTTTTGTTAAAGTTCAAGATGGTTGTAACAGATTTTGTACTTATTGTATAATTCCATATGCTAGAGGTAGATTGCGTTCAAAATCTTTACAAGATATTACAACAGAAGTTGAAAGTTTAGTGTCTAATGGACATAAAGAAATCGTATTAGTTGGCATAAACCTAATGTTCTATGGAGTAGAGTTCGGAACTCGTTTAGTAGACGCCGTTGAAACTTGTGCAAAAATCTCTGGAGTAGAACGTATTCGATTAGGTTCACTTGAACCAGAAGTAATCACTGATGATGATTTAATAAGACTATCTAAGATAGAAAAATTTTGTCCACAATTTCACTTATCTTTACAAAGTGGTTGCGATAAAACTCTTAAAGATATGAACCGTGCATATACCTCTAGTGAATATTATGAATTAGTATCTAAAATTAGAAAAATTTTTCCTAATAGTGCTATTACTACCGATGTAATGGTTGGATTTCCTAACGAAACTTTAGAAGATTTTAACACATCTTTGAAGTTTGTAGAAAAAGTCGGATTTGCTAAGGTTCATATATTTCCATATTCAAGAAGGAGTGGTACTCCAGCCGATAAGATGAAAAATCAGCTTACTAAGACAGAAAAACAAGAACGTGTTAAACAGATGTCTATAGTAGCACAAAAGACTCAAACAGAGTTTTTAAAATCGCAAGTTGGAAAAGTCTTTCCTGTACTATTTGAGCGTGAAAATGAAGATAATTTCCATCACGGATATACCCCTAACTATACTTTAGTGAAAATTCCAAGAGAAAATATCGAAAAAAGTTTGCGTAAATCAATTTTTTATGTTAAAATAGAAGTGTGCAAAGATGATTATTGTATAGGCTCTATAGTTGAATAGTTTCTATATAGTATAAATAGTCTACCATTTCCACAAGATGATAGACTACTTAAAGTAAAAATTACAACTTTTATTGTGGAGAATGGAGTTTTTAATAATGTCTGTTTTTAGAATTTACGTTGAAAAGAAACCATCTTTTGATGTAGAATCTCAATCAGTACTTAGCGACATCAAAACTGCCCTAAGACTTGAAAACCTTGAAAGTTTAAGAATTATCAACAGATATGATGCCGACAAACTTTCTCAAGAAGATTTTAACCTAGCTATAAATACAGTGTTCTCTGAACCTGCTGTAGATGTAACATATTCCGAACTACCTACTCTTAAAGATAATGAAAGAGTTTTCGGTGTGGAATATCTTCCTGGACAGTTCGACCAACGTGCCGATAGTTGCGAACAATGTATTCAAATACTAACACAAGGCGAAAGATGTCGTGTGCGTAACGCTAGAATATATATCACAAGTGGAAACTTATCCGACAATGAGTTTGAAAAGTTAAAAAGCTATCTAATAAACCCTGTTGAAAGCAGAGAAGCCTCTCTTGAAACTGTCAACACTTTAGATAATAACTATAAAATTCCAACTACTGTTGAAACTTTAGACGGTTTTATAGACTATTCTGAAAATGAATTGGCTGAATTTATAGATAAGTTCGGTCTTGCTATGGACTTAGATGATATTAAGTTCTGTCAATCTTACTTTAAAAATGAGGAACATAGAAATCCTACTATTACCGAAATTCGTATGATTGATACTTATTGGTCTGACCACTGTAGACATACTACTTTCTTGACTAATATCAAGGCTGTAAACATTCCTACTAGCTACATTAAAGATACTTATGATTTATATATCAACGTTAGAGAAGAACTAGGCAGAACTAACAAGCCTTTAACTCTAATGGATTTAGCTACTATTGGTGCTAGAAAGTTAAAAGCTGACGGTCTTATGCCAGACTTAGACGAAAGCGAAGAAATAAACGCTTGTTCTGTAAAGATTAAAGCAGACGTTGACGGAGAACTTCAAGATTGGATTTTAATGTTCAAGAATGAAACTCACAACCACCCTACAGAGATTGAACCTTTTGGTGGTGCTGCTACTTGTCTAGGTGGAGCTATCCGTGACCCACTTTCTGGACGTTCTTATGTATATCAAGCTATGAGAATTACTGGTTCAGCAAATCCACTAGTTCCAGTTGAAGATACTATTAAGGGTAAACTTCCACAAAGAAAGATTACTGTCGGTGCTGCTAATGGATATAGTTCTTATGGTAACCAAATAGGTCTAGCCACTGGTCACGTTACAGAAGTATATCACCCTGGATACGTTGCTAAACGTCTTGAAATAGGTGCAGTTGTAGGTGCTGCTCCAGCTGAAAACATTCGCCGTGAAAGACCTCAACCTAACGATGTTATTATCCTACTAGGTGGCAAGACTGGTCGTGATGGTTGTGGTGGTGCTACTGGCTCATCTAAATCTCATACTTTAGAAAGTCTTGAGCATTGTGGTGCAGAAGTTCAAAAGGGTAACGCTCCAGAAGAAAGAAAACTTCAAAGATTGTTTAGAAATCCTGACGTTACTAAGCTAATAAAAAGATGTAATGACTTCGGTGCAGGTGGTGTATCTGTTGCAATAGGCGAACTTGCTGACGGTCTACAAATAAATCTTGATGCAGTTCCTAAAAAGTATGACGGTCTTGATGGTACTGAAATTGCTATCTCTGAATCTCAAGAACGTATGGCTGTAGTAGTTGCTCCAGAAGACGCTAAAACTTTCATGAATGAGGCTCTAAAAGAAAACTTACAATCTACACTAGTAGCCGTAGTAACCGAAGAACCTAGATTAAAAATGACTTGGAACGGTAATACTATAGTAGACTTATCAAGAGAGTTCTTAAACTCTAACGGTGCTACTAAGTATACCGATATAGAAATTTCTGAACCTGCTGACCTACCACAATCCGATTACAAGAATAATAAAGATGGTTGGACATCTATGGTATCTAACTTAAACGTATGTTCTCAAAAGGGATTGGTTGAAAAGTTCGACGCTACTATTGGAGCAGGTACTGTACTAATGCCATTTGGTGGAAAGTATCAACTAACACCTACACAAGGCATGGTAGCAAAGATTCCTGTATTAAAGGGCGAAACTACTACTTGTTCTGTAATGGGTTGGGGATACAATCCATACATTAGTGAAAAGAGTCAATATCATGGTTCTATGTTAGCAGTAGTGGAAAGTATTGCAAAGGTAGTAGCCGTTGGAGGTACTTACAAAAAGTGTTGGCTAACATTCCAAGAATATTTTGAAAGAACTCAAAACACTCCTAGCAGATGGGGTAAGCCATTAGCATCACTATTGGGAGCTTTTAAGGCTCAATTAGAGATGGGTTGTGGTTCTATAGGTGGTAAAGACTCCATGAGTGGTACTTTTGAAAATATAGACGTTCCACCTACTTTAGTATCGTTTGCAGTATCCACTGCCGATAGTAGAAAGGTTTGCTCTCCAGAGTTTAAATCTGTAGGTGATGACGTTATATATATCGCTCCACAATATGATAAGGATAATCTACCTATATTCGATAGCGTTAAGAAAACTTTCGATACAGTAGAAGATTTAATTCAAAGTGGACGTGCTAAAGCTGTTTGGACTATCACTGGTAATGGCATTGCTGAAGGTATATTTAAGATGTGCTTAGGTAATCATATTGGATTTAAGTTCACTAAACAGTTATCCGATGCTGAACTATTTAACTCATGCTACGGTGCGTTCTTAGTGGAACTCAATGACAAAGCTAAAGATGATGAACAAGTTATCGGTGTTACTACTCAAGATTATACTATAAATTGTGGTGACTTCTTAATGTCACTAGTAGATTTACAACAATCTTGGGAAAGTAAACTAGAACCAGTATTCCCTTGCAGAATAAAAACATCTACCGATAAGGTTGAGGCTTTCTCTTATAATGCAGAAAACAGAGTAACATCTAGTATACATATTGCTAAGCCTAGAGTAATAATTCCAGTATTCCCTGGAACTAACTGCGAATATGATACTGCCAGAGCTTTTGAAAAAGCTGGTGCTATTCCAGAAGTTATAGTTATAAATAACTTATCATCTAGTGGCATTGAGGAATCTGTTAATAAGTTTAGAGTGGCTATTAGAAACTCTCAAATAATTATGATACCTGGTGGTTTCTCTGGTGGTGACGAACCAGATGGTTCTGGTAAGTTTATAACATCATTCTTTAGAAATCCTGAAATTAAGGACGAAGTTCATGAACTACTTAAAAATCGTGATGGCTTAATGTTAGGTATCTGTAACGGTTTCCAAGCGTTAATTAAGTTGGGATTAGTTCCTTTTGGCGAAATAGTAGATATGAAACAAAACTCTCCTACTTTAACTTTCAATACCATTGCTAGACACCAATCTATGATGGTTAATACTAGAATAGCATCTAATAAATCTCCATGGTTAGCAAGTTCCAACGTTGGCGATATCCATACAATAGCAATATCACATGGTGAAGGTAGATTCGTTGCTCCTATGGAATTTATAAAGAAGTTAGCTGAAAATGGTCAAATAGCTACTCAGTATGTCGATATGGACGGAAATCCTACTCTTGATATTAGATATAACCCTAATACCTCCTACTTCGCTATTGAGGGTATTACTTCCCCAGATGGTCGTGTTCTTGGTAAGATGGGTCATAGCGAACGTAAAGGTACAGATATCTGTAAGAATGTCGATGGCTTAAAAGACCAACAAATCTTTGAAAACGGTGTTAAGTACTTCTTATAGTATAAAATTTATGAGCAGAATATATATTCTGCTCATTTTTATATAACTAATGGCATTACGGATTTTATCCATAATGCCATTTTTTAACCTAATAATAGACTACCATTCCATTAAACCTAATAGATACTTTTTCAACATAAGTAAATCTAGTGTGTTAGTTTTACCGTCTAAGTTGATATCTCCTCTAGGGAAAGTGCTATCTCCTACAGTTATCTCGGTGATAGATTTATTGCTATTACTTGGAAGTATTGGAATTTCATATGTGAAACTATGACTGCTCATAGCCAGTTCTGTTTGGAAGTAATGTACATCAACTGCACCTATGAACTTGACATTCTCATTATCTTGTAAGGTTCTAATAATTTCTCTAGAACTGTTATAATCTTCATATAAATTAGCACTATCCATATTAACTAGATTTATCTTATAATAGTAATCATCATCTATAAGAAGATTGTTATTTGCATTAGATACTTTTTCAATACTTTCGACTTCGTTAGCATATTTGCCAAGTAGTTCTGGAGTAGGTTCAGAGCCATCTGCCATAACTATAGCTAAGTTAGATTTTGCACTCCAAGCATTAAAATCATCATGACCCACATTAGCACTAAAGAAACTATTCTTTGCAATGCCCTTATCTAATAAAGATTGTCCTATCTTATACTTATACACCATAAAATCGTTATAAGATAAATCGTCTTTACACATAGGTAGATACATATGATATTCAGTAAGTCCAGTAAGTTGATTAATACCATTATTTCCAAGTTTAATATTTATATGACCATCGTTAAAACATAAGAACTCTTGTTGTTCTTTAGTTAAAACATCATCTATAGTTAGGTTAGGATTTTCACTTTCAAAAAATAGACTACAATCTATATAATTATTAAAGTTGCCTAATGAATTATCCGATTTATAATAGATAACATTATTCTTAGTAGTAAAGTTATCTTTATCATCAAAAGGTGCTGTAAATATTGGATTATCAAGAATTTTATTCTTACTTAGATATAACTCAGTATAAACATTACATACATCATTTAGATATGAGATAACATCATCATCATTAACAGAAGATAACTTATCTGGTAGATATGCTCCAACTATTAACCAATCATTATCACAGGTAAGTTTGCAATGGTCATTATAACCATAACGAAGATATTCATTAGTATCTTTGTTGTAAAAGAATGGCATATTATAATATATATTTTCACATTGTGATACATCTATATTATTTTTAGATAGTAGTTCAAGTATATTTTCATTAACATCAGCATTACTTATGCCATACATAACAAGATTATCTAATTTAGATATATCTAAACTATCTACATTAACTATTTCGCCACCATTTGTATCGTCATAGTAATATATACCATCCATAGTAGCTACTTTGTAGTATGTTTCAGAAGTATCATCAGGATTGGACTTTACAACGGTATCATATATTATAGATTTATCATCTATTTTATCTGATTCAGATACAATATCACAAGATAATTTTATAATACCAGTCTTACCAGTAACAGAATTTTCTTTATAATAGTTATCACTATGATGACCTATGTAATCAAAATATGGAATTGATGTAACAGTAGTTGCATCAACGTTCATAGGTATTGCAGAAACACTTCCTAGAGTAGCAACTGCCATTACACACGCTAAAATTTTCTTAAAGTTTTTCATACAAATTCCTCCTTAAATTATAGACTTACTAATCCACTTTATCTATAGATATACTAGTTATTATGTTTTTGCCATCAATATTAGTATAATAGCTTATATTCCAAGTATAGTATATAGTCACACATTCTACATTGCTTTGATTTTCTTCTGGTTTTAGTATCACGCTCACATAACAATCTTGATATTTTGATAAATCCTCAATAGAAGATACTATACCACTATACTTAGTATCATCATTGGTATAGAATAGGTCTACTTGATTATTATTATCATGTGATATAGAAACTGTACCCATTTCATCATTTATACCAAAAATTTTATCAGAGCCATCAGAAGATATACTTATAGATTTAATATCTTGATTGATACTTTTTGCTACAATATTAGTTGCTATGTAATTGTGAGAGGTTACATCATACTTAACATCTACAGATATATGACTATTAGGTTGAGTTTTGGCAATGTTTTCCAATGTAGTATCGATACCATCTAAAGTGATTTTAGTACTATCATCAATAGTAACCACTCGAGTGTAACTTGTAATACAACCTGAACTATTAGTAACAATATCCATAATATTACTAGTTGGATTAAAATAGAAATTATAATTATCACTATCATATGTAGTCGTTTGTGCTGAGGATATCTCTAGTTGATTAATACTTACAAGTTCTTGATTATCATTAAACTTAAATTCGTAGTATGGATAGTTAAGTTCTTTTAACTGCTCAAGAGTGTTCCCTTGAGAATTAAATACAGTATTATCAGTAACTTTTAACATTAAGTATACTGATAGAGAACTTCCATCTACAGTATCCACTTGAATTTTTATGCAACTTTCTTCAAGGTCTATCACAAAACCCTGATATTCATACTCCTTATTATTCATTATGAATGAATTTTCCATAGTATTGATAGTGTTAATAGTTTCTTCTTTATTATCTTCTACTAACTTGAGGGTATCGTTGTCGATATACATTTTTTGCATATCTGCAAGACCCAAAAGCATCTTTTTAAGTGTTAATAGGTCGATAGTATTAACTTTACCATCAAGATTTACATCGCCAGTATAGAAAGTTTTTTGAGTTTCCTCAGCACTAACTATAGTGGATACTCCCATTGTAGATATTGTACTTATTGCCATCACACAGGCTAAGATTTTCTTAAAATTTTTCATATTTAAATCCTCCTTAAAAAAATATATCCATATGTTGTATTATAATATTACTATAACATATAATAATTACTAAGTCAATAGTTTTTGGAAATTTTTTAGTAAGATTTTCAAAAACTCCTATATATATAACTCTTGAAGTTATAAAAAGGCTACAAAAAAAATCAAAAAAAATTTGAGTTCTATGTTTTGCACAAAAAACGAACATTTTTTTATATATAATGAACAAAAGAATATCCTTAAATATAAAAGGCAGATTTAACTCTAAAACTAAAAAAAATGCTTGTATTTTCTTTTAAAAAATAGTATAATAGATTTAGTATGTATTTATTTAAGAAAAAATTGGAGGATTTTTAATTATGTCAGCTAAGTATGTGTTTGTAACTGGTGGTGTGGTATCCGGATTAGGAAAGGGTATTACCGCTGCATCACTAGGTAGACTTCTAAAGGCTAGAGGATATAAAGTTACTATTCAAAAGTTTGACCCATATATAAATGTAGACCCAGGCACAATGAGTCCATATCAACATGGTGAAGTGTTCGTAACTGATGACGGTGCTGAAACAGATTTAGACCTTGGTCACTATGAACGTTTTATTGATGAAAACCTTTCAATCAATTCAAACGTAACCACTGGTAAGATATATTGGACTGTATTAAATAAAGAGCGTCGTGGTGACTATCTAGGTGGAACAGTACAAGTAATTCCACATATAACTAATGAAATTAAAGAAAGAATATATCGTGTAGGAAAATCTACTGATACTGATGTAGTTATCACCGAAATAGGTGGCACTGTTGGAGATATTGAAAGTACTCCATTTTTAGAGGCTATTCGTCAATTTGTAACCGAGGTTGGTAAGAATAATGCAATGTACATTCACGTTACACTATTACCATTTATAGCTGGTTCTAACGAATTAAAATCTAAGCCAACACAACATTCGGTGAAGGAGTTATTATCTTTAGGTATACAACCAAATATAATAGTATGTCGTACAGAAAGCGAAATTCCTAAAGATATAATAGATAAGTTAAGTCTATTCTGCAACGTTAGAAAAGAAGATATTATCCCAAATATGACTGCTCCATCGTTGTATGAAGTTCCATTAATGCTAGAAGATAGTGGCTTAGCTGATTGCGTATGTCATCACTTAAACTTAAAAAATAGTAAACCTGATTTAGAAGAGTGGCAAAACATGGTTGAAAGACAGAAAAACGCTCACAAAGAAGTTACTATAGGTTTAGTTGGTAAGTACGTTGCTCTACAAGATGCTTACTTATCTGTTGCGGAGTCTTTGCGTCATGGTGGCATTCCAAACGATGCTAAAGTAAACATTCTTTGGATTAATTCCGAAGAAATTACTCATGAAAACGCTTCTGAAATGCTTAGTATGTGCGATGGTATTATCGTTCCAGGTGGTTTCGGAGATAGAGGTATCGAAGGCATGATTGAAGCTATTAGATACGCTAGAGAAAACAAAGTACCTCTATTTGGAATATGCTTAGGTATGCAAATGGCTGTAGTTGAATTTGCTAGAAACGTCGCTGGTCTTAAAGATGCTAAATCTTCAGAGTTTATGACTCCAGAAGATACTCCTAATACCAACTACGTTATAGATATTATGGACGAACAGAAAGATATCACTGAAAAGGGTGGTACTATGAGATTAGGTCTATATCCATGTAAGTTAGATAAATCTTCTAAGTGTTACTCTATATATGGTGAAGAATTAATCTATGAACGTCATAGACATCGTTGGGAATTTAACAATCAATATAGAAAGCCACTTACTCAAGCTGGACTTTCTTTAGCTGGTCTTTCACCTAATGAAAAGTTAGTTGAAATAGTTGAAATTAAAGACCATCCTTGGTTTATAGGTGTACAATTTCATCCCGAGTTTAAGTCTAGACCTAATAAACCACAAAAATTATTTACCGACTTTATTAGAGCATCTTTAGTTAATAAAGAAAGCAAATAATAAATGTTATTTGAAAGGAGTATGTAATATGCCATCACTTGATTTTTTAACCAAATTGTACAAGACTTCAAAGTCTGCTGTGATGATTATCAACACAACCAACACTATATGTTGGTCAACCAATCTATTTAAGATAGGTTTAACCGAGGAGGATATGCGTGGAAAGGATAGTCCAAAATACTTTGGAAAACATATCTGCGAATTATATCCTGGTGAATATCTTGCTAAGATAAATGGTAGTTCTTACACTTATAACGTTAAAACTTTCGCTGATAGAACTAATGAGTTCGTTATAGTGGAAATTAGAACTGTAACTTTAGGAACATCTGTAATAGAAGATGACGCTGTATGCGACTTGCTAGATGAAAATCAAGACATAATAAAAACTAACACTAGTAACATACTATCTGCTATAGATATTATGCAAATAGACAAGAAAAACAATACAGACAATTACAACAAGATATTACAGTATGCTAAAAACATCATGAATAGTAACAGACCTCTATTTAACTTAATAGAAACTAGATGTGAATGTGATGAAGAACTTCTTGAAATCAGTATTTCTGAGATTGTTCAAAAAGTTGCTGACACTATCAATGCCTTTTTCAACCTTAAAAAGGTAGACGTGGTTATAAACTGTACAGAAGATGTTTACTGCAAAATGGGTAACATAGCTTTTGAAAATCTATGCTTAGCTTGTTTAGGTAGACTAATGTGTATCTGCGATGGATATATAGACTCTCTAACCATAGGCTTAGAAATGACTACTAGTAGTAGTGCTGAACTATATCTATGTGCAGAAAGTCCATCTGGTAAGGTTAGAATATCTAACATTGACGAACTTAAACAACAACTTGAAAAAGAAAATACTATGGGTACAGACTTATTCTTTATTAAGTATTTCTGTGAAAAGTTCTCTGCTGAGGCTACTCAAAAGATAGAACGTGACATTCATAGAACTACTATATCTGTAGTACTTCCATACTGTTACGCTATAGATATCATTCTATTTAAGTGCAACGAAACTCTACCAAAAGATTATGCTATGTTCTCAAAATCTTCACTATGCGTAGAAAAACTTGCATCATATATAGATGAAAATTCTGATGACAAAAACTAGTTAATATAATATTACTATTGTAAGGATATCCAAATTTGGATATCCTTACAGTATTATACAATATTATCAAAAATAAGCTAATAACATTAATATTTATTAGTTATACTGCACAATAATATTAAAATCGTATTGCAAAAACATCAATTTTATTGTACAATTAAAGTATATAAAAAATAATCTGCTTGGAGGATTTTTAAAATGTCACTTAAGTTAAATACTAAGTATCTTGCAGGTTTCGTTGGTCAAAATGAACTTGATGCTATGAAGCCTCAAATTGAAACTGCTGTAAATACACTACACGCTAAGAATGGTCAAGGTAGTGACTTCTTAGGTTGGTTAGAACTTCCTACTAATTACGATAAAGAAGAGTTCGATAGAATAAAGAAAGCTGCTGAAAAGATTAAATCTAATTCCGATGTACTAATTGTTATCGGTATTGGTGGTTCTTATTTAGGTGCAAGGTCTGCTATTGAGTTCATGAAATCTCAATACTACAACAACCTAAAGAAAGACACTCCAGATATATTCTTTGCAGGTAACAATATAAGCTCTACATACCTAAATGAGATTATATCTATCTGCGATGGCAAAGACTTCTCTGTAAACGTAATATCTAAGTCTGGAACTACTACAGAACCTGCTCTAGCTTTTAGAGTTTTCAAAAAGTTAGTTGAAAATAAGTACGGCAAGGAAGAAGCTAAAAACAGAATCTTCTGTACTACTGACAAGGCTAAGGGTACTCTTAAAGAGTTAGCTACTACTGAAGGTTATGAAACTTTTGTAGTTCCTGATGATGTTGGTGGTCGTTTCTCTGTATTAACTGCAGTAGGTCTACTACCTATAGCCGTTGCTGGTTGCGATTTGGATAAAATCATGGAAGGTGCTAGACAAGCTCAAAACGACTTCATGGCTGATTTCGATAACAACGATTGCTATAAGTATGCTGCTTTAAGAAACATTCTATATAGAAAAGGTAAATCTGTTGAAATGTTAGTATCTTATGAACCTTGTTTCGTTCAAATGGCTGAATGGTATAAGCAACTATTCGGTGAGAGTGAAGGTAAAGATGGTAAGGGCTTACTTCCAGATGCTGTAAACTTCTCAGCTGACTTACACTCTATGGGACAGTTTATTCAAGATGGTTCTAAGGTTATGTTTGAAACTGTTATGGATATCAAAACTCCTAAACAAGACCTATTCCTTGAAAGCGATGCAGAAAATCTTGATGGCTTAAACTTCTTAACTAATCAAAATATGTCTGTAGTTAATAAAAAGGCTTTTGAAGGTACTATTCTTGCTCATACTGATGGTGGAGTTCCTAACATCATTCTTGAATTAGATGGAACTGATGAGTTTAACTATGGTTATATGGTATACTTCTTTGAAAAGGCTTGTGCTGTATCTGGATATACTTTAGGTGTAAATCCATTTAATCAACCTGGTGTTGAAAGCTACAAAAAGAATATGTTCGCTTTACTAGGTAAGCCTGGCTATGAAGATATGAAATCTGCTCTTGAAGCTAAACTAGGTTATTAATTTTTTAATAAATAATAAAAATAAACGCCGTCCTACACGGCAGAACGGAGTATTTATATGATTAAACTTATTACAGGTAAAAAAGGTACTGGTAAAACTAAAATCTTAATCGATACTATTAACGACGCTGTAAAGTCTACTAATGGTTGTCTAGTTTGTATCGAAAAGGGTACTGCTCTAAGCAACGCTATAAACTTTAGAGTTAGAAAGTGCGATACTGAATACTTTGGTATCGAAAGTTACACATCTTTCTATGGTTTTGTAGCTGGTCTTATGGCTGGTAACTATGATATTAAAGAAATCTATGTTGATGGTATCTTCAAGATTGCTGGTCGTGAATATGACGACTTCGGCAAAATGTTAGATTGCTTAGACAAACTAACTGGCGAAGATGTTAAGGTTATATTTACTGTATCTGCTGATAATGAAGAACTTCCAACTTCTGTTACTAAATTTGTAGACTAATATAAGTCTTTAAGTTTGTACTAGCATTATAAATCCGTCTATATTCAATGGAATTTTTTAAAAAAACTATTGACAAGACGGATTTTCTATGCTAAAATATTAGTTGTGATGTCGTATTAGCATTACTAATCCATTCACATGGATACGTTGATATTTTTTTTGAAGGTTAGGTGCTTTTAATGAAACTAAATATTAGACAAGTTTTTAACATAGTTGGTGAAAAAAAATCTATTAACTTTAAAATTCAACATGATGAACTTGAGAATATTAGAACTTTCAAATTTAGCACTCCTGTATCAGTTGTTGGTGAGGTTTATAATCGTGCTGGTATCGTAAACTTGACTTTCAATGTTAAGTTCACTCTATCGCTAGTGTGCGACAGATGTCTTGATGAGTTTGAACGTGAATTTAGTTATGACTTTGAACATACTGTTGTAAAATCTCTTAACAACAATCAAAATGATGATTATATCGTTGCAGATGGTGACTTCATTGACATCACTCCTATTGCTATTTCTGATTTACTACTACAACTCCCTACTAAAATCTTGTGTAAAGAAGATTGCAAAGGGTTATGCCAACGTTGTGGTAATAACTTTAATCACGGAGAATGCAATTGCAACAAGTAAATAAGATTATTTCTGTCTTTTTAGACCTACAATAAGGAGGTGCCAAGAATGGCTGTACCAAAGAGAAAAACTTCAAAATCTAGACGTGACAAAAGACGTTCTAGCGTTTGGAAATTAGACGTTCCTGCATTTAGTAAATGCTCTAACTGTGGTGAATTAACTATTCCTCACAGAGTTTGTAAGAACTGCGGTTTTTATAAAGGTCAAGAAGTTATTAAGCATGAGGCTTAATCGCTTTTGCGTATTAAAAAACAATTAGAGGAGGATTGCTATGTAAATCTTCCTCTTTGTTTTTATGAATATTTTTTAACACTAATGGAATACTTTAATTATACAAGGAGGTAATTTTTTATGGCTCTACCAATAGTGGCAGTTGTAGGACGTCCTAACGTGGGAAAATCTACACTGTTTAATAAGTTAATAGGTCAAAGACTATCCATAGTTGAAGATACCCCTGGGGTTACTCGTGATAGAATTTACTCTAAGTGTGAATGGCTCAACCATGAGTTCATGCTCGTGGATACTGGCGGTATTGAACCTAAAACTAATGACGTTATATTGGCTCAAATGCGTAGACAGGCTCAATTGGCTATAGATAAGGCTGATGTTATAATATTCGTAACAGATATTAAAACTGGTGTTACTGCTAGTGATTACGATGTGGCTAGTATGCTTCAAAAGAGTGGTAAACCAGTAATTCTATGTGTAAATAAGTGCGACAATGTCGGCGATATTCCTATGGATTTCTATGAGTTCTATAACCTAGGTTTAGGTGAACCTTTTGCAATATCTTCTGTACACGGTCACGGAACTGGCGATATGTTGGACGAAGTTCTAAAGTATCTACCAGATGGAGAACATCAAGATTACTCTAGCGAATATGTAAAGGTAGCTATAATAGGTAAGCCAAATGCTGGTAAATCTTCTTTGATAAATAAGCTATCTGGTGAGGAAAGAGCCATAGTTTCTGATATCGCTGGAACTACTCGTGATGCCACTGATACCGTTATTGAAAATAATCATGGTAAGTACGTTTTCATAGATACTGCTGGTATTAGAAAGAAATCTAAAGTAAACGAAAAAATCGAACAGTATAGCGTACTAAGAGCCTACATGGCTGTAGACCGTTCCGATGTCTGCATAATCATGATTGATGCAGAAACTGGCTACACTGAACAAGACTCTAAAGTTGCTGGATATGCTCATCAGCAAGGAAAAGCCTCTATAGTGGCTATAAATAAATGGGATTTAATCGAAAAAGATACTAACACTATGAACGAATTTTTAGAAAAGTTAAAGAACGATTTTAGTTTTATGTCTTATGTACCATTTATATTCATATCTGCAAAGACTGGTCAGCGTGTGGAAAAACTCTACGATATGATTAACCATGTACATGAACAACATTCTACTAGAATTACTACTGGTACTCTTAACGATGTTCTATCCATGGCTACTACTAGAGTTCAACCACCATCTGATAAGGGTAAACGCTTAAAGATATACTATATGACTCAAACATCTACTAATCCACCTACATTTGTAATATTCTGTAACCGTTTGGATTTATTCCACTTCTCTTACAGACGTTACATTGAAAATCAAATTAGAATTGCGTTCAAATTGGATAACACTCCATTAAAGTTTATCGTTCGTGAACGTGGCAACGGTCAAGATGTTAAGTAGGTGATTATTTTATTATGGGCAATTTTTTAATAGCATTATTATTATGTGCAATAGTTTCATACTTACTTGGAAGTTGTAACTCAGCTATAATAGTGGTTAAACTTCTAAAAGGTGAAGATGTTCGTTCCAAAGGTAGCAAGAATGCAGGTCTTACCAACACTTTTAGATGTTATGGAGCTGTTCCAGCTCTATTAACTCTAATTGGTGACTTAGCTAAGGGTATAATAGCCGTAATTCTTAGCAGATTAATCTTCAACTGGCTTGATACTGGTCTTGCTGATTTTATGAACGCTATCGGTTCAAACTGGCAACCAATAGCAGATGGTCATAATACAATCTTTGTAGGCTATATAGCAGGATTTTTCGCAATATTAGGACATATCTTTCCTATATACTACGGATTTAAAGGTGGTAAAGGCGTATTAGTATCATGTTCGATATTGCTAGTAATAGACCCTCTTACGTTCTGTATTATGATACCTTTCTTTATAATAGTATTAGCTATTACTAGATATGTTTCTGTATCGAGTATAGCAAGTGCGGTTATGTATCCAATAGTTACGTTTGTAAGTCAGTGTTTAAGAAGTAGTTTTACTATCCAAGAAACTATAGTACATACAATATTAGTTATAGGCACAAGTATAATATTAATATATATGCATCGTTCTAACATTGAACGTCTAAAAAATGGTACAGAGAATAAGTTCCATCTTAAAAAGAGCAAGGAGGCTTGATTTATATGGCTAAAATTACTGTTTTGGGTTCTGGCGGATTTGGTCTAAGTTTAGCTATAATGTGCGATAAAAATGGTCACGATGTTACCGTTTGGTCTAACTTCGCCAGTGAAATAGACGATATTAAAAAGTTCCATGAACATAAGACTAAACTTCCTAACGTAAAAATATCCGATACTATTAAACTAACTACTAGTATAGATTGCATCACTGGTAGCGATATTGTAATCTTTGGAATACCATCTAAATTTGTACGTTCTGTAGCTAAAAAATCTACTGAGTATATCACCAATGATATGATTATTGTAAATACTGCTAAAGGTCTTGAAGAAGGTTCTCATAAACGCATGAGCCAAGTATTACAAGATGAAATCCCACAAGGTAAGATAGTAATACTATCTGGTCCATCTCACGCTGAGGAGGTCGCTAGAGATATTCCTACTACAGTAGTAGTATCTTCCACTGAACCAGCTTACGCAGAAACTATTCAAGAAACCTTGAGCAATCCCCTATTTAGAATATACGTCAATAACGATATTATAGGTTGCGAAATAGGTGGCTCTTTAAAGAATATAATAGCATTATGCTCAGGAATTTCCGACGGCATGGGCTACGGTGATAATACTAAGGCTGCTCTTATGACTAGAGGTATCGCTGAAATGGTTCGCTTGGGAGTCGCTCTTGGTGCTAAAACAGATACCTTTTCTGGTTTAACTGGTCTAGGAGATTTAATAGTAACTTGTACAAGTATCCATAGCAGAAACTACAGAGCAGGTCTATTAATAGGTCAAGGAGTATCACCTCAAGAAGCAGTGGCTATGGTTGGTACTGTAGAAGGCTATGAGTGTTGTAAAGTAGCATGGTCATTAGCAAAATCGGTTAACGTTTCCATGCCTATAACTGAACAACTACATAAAGTTCTATTCGAAAATGAAAGCGTTAGAAGTTCACTTCCAAACCTAATGAGCAGACCTAAACGTCACGAAAAAGAAGATATAGTCTTTTAGGATACATCATTATGGGAATATTTTTAGTTATAGCATTTATATTCTTTATAGGAAGTCTTACAGGTTGGGTTCTAGAACTTTTCTATAGAAAGTTTATATCCAAAGCAAATCCCGAAAGAAAATGGATTAATCCAGGTTTTTTAGTAGGACCATATCTGCCACTGTATGGGTTCGGATTGGTTGCTATGTATATACTATCACAAATAGATGTATCTTTCATTCAAAATAAGACTGCTCAACAGATAATCTTATTTATACTAATGGCTATAGTTATGACTATTATTGAATACATCGCAGGAGTGATATTCATAAAAGGTATGAAAGTTAAACTCTGGGATTATACTAACGAATGGGGTAACATTCAAGGTATAATCTGTCCAAGATTTTCTTTCTATTGGGCTGTATTGAGTGCTATATATTACTTTTTAATACACCCTCATATACTTAACTCTATCTATTGGTTGGCAGAACATCTAGCGTTTTCGTTCGTAGTTGGATTCTTTTACGGAATATTCTTAATAGATATATGCTACTCTATGCAGATATTAGTTAAAGTTAAAAAGTTCGCTATTGACCATGATATCATAGTTAAGTATCAAGAACTAAAGCGTTCTATTAGATTGGCTAAGGAAGAATATCAAGAGAAGAAATCTTTTGTATTTGCGTTCAAGTCGGAACACTCTTTAAGTGAACATCTTAAAAGATATCTTGAATTACAATCAGCATTCGTTAATGATACCTTGGAAGAATTAGAAGAAAAAGTATCTGCTAAACTTGATGAGGTAAACTCCAAACTTGAAGAAAAAACTAAACCTATTCAAGATAGGTTGGAAGAAGTTAATAACAAGTTAGAAGAAAAATCTAAGCCTAAAAAATAGAAAAAATCTAGTGATATTACATCACTAGATTTTTTTATATTAAAATATAAACTAATCCATAGCGTTAAAGAAACGATAAAATTCTTGTTTATCGTGACAACGTTCAATAGCATCAGCCTCATAGATAGTGCCATTTTTAGCCATTCTAGCAAGTTCTTGGTCAAGACACATCATGCCGAACTGCTTACCAGTCTGGATAGACGATTGTATAAGGTGAACTTTATTATCTCTAATCATAGCAGATATAGCATCTGTAACGTTTAGAATTTCTAGGGCAGCCACACGACCAGAACCATCGCACTTAGGCAAAAGTGTCTGGGATACAACACCTACTAGAACGTTCGCTAACTGAGTTCTAATCTGTACTTGTTGATGCTCTGGATAAACGTCTATGATACGGTTAATGGTATCGGAAGCACTTGTAGTATGTAGTGTGGAAAATACTAAGTGACCAGTTTCAGCTGCCGTAATAGCTGCCGATATAGTTTCAAAGTCACGCATTTCTCCTACGAGGATAACGTCAGGGTCTTCACGGAGTGCAGCACGAAGTGCAGCTGCAAAGTCTGGAACGTCTGGACCAACTTCTCTTTGGTTTACCATACATCTTTTGTGTTCGTGAACGTATTCAATAGGGTCTTCAACGGTTATAACGTGTGCTGAACGATTAGTATTAACATAATCAATCATAGCGGCAAGTGTAGTAGATTTACCTGAACCAGTAGGTCCAGTTACTAATACTAGACCTCTAGGACGCATAGCAAAGTCAGCCATAATATCTGGAAGTAGTAAATCTTCCAAAGTAGGAATATCATTACGAAGTAAACGTATAGCTATAGCAGTATGATTTCTTTGTCTATACACGTTTACACGGTGACGGAAGCCTCTTTTAGTAGTAAAAGAGAAGTCAGTATCTTCATGACGTCTAAACTGAGCTCTAAGTTCATCTGGAATCATTTGACCGACAATATCATCAATAATGGAATCGTTCATAACAGGATAAGAACCTAACTTTCTAAGTGAACCGTTAAGTCTTACAATAGGTTGAATAGCATTAGTAAAGTGCAAGTCGGAGCAACCTAAAACTCTAACTTCATCAAGCACTCTATCGATGTCAATAACTCTATCCTCATCAAACATGGAAAAAAATCCTCCTCAAAAAAGTAATAATATATTATACAGAATAAGTAACTCTAACGAGTTCGTCCATAGTAGTAACGCCTTGCATAACCAATTCAGAGATATTATCTCTAAGTAGACGAGTACCATTTAACTTAGCACGTTCTTCAATTTCGTCCTTACCAGCATTTTTAGCTATTAGCTTAGAAACATCGGCACTACAGTGGATAATCTCATGAATAGCAGTTCTACCTCTGTAGCCAGTGCCACCACATTCAGCACAACCCTTTTTATCGTAAACGGTAACGGATTGAGAAATGTGCATTAGAGCATTTTCCTCATCGGTAGAAAGTCTAGGAACTCTACATCTAGGGCAAAGAACCTTAACAAGTCTTTGAGCGATAACTCCGATAAGTGATGTAGATACCATGTAAGGTTGTACACCCATATCTACTAGACGTACTATTGTAGATGCAGCATCGTTAGTGTGAAGTGTAGATAGTACCAAGTGACCAGTAATCGCAGCACGGATAGCTATATCAGCAGTTTCGGAGTCACGCATTTCACCTATCATAACGATATCAGGGTCCTGACGAAGTATGGAACGTAATGCAGCTGCGAAAGTCATACCAGCCTTTTCATTAACTTGTACTTGGTTAATACCTTCAATATTTTTTTCGACAGGGTCTTCAACGGTAACTACGTTTACATCTGGTTTAGCAAGTTCACCAAGAGCAGCGTACAAAGTGGTAGACTTACCAGAACCAGTAGGACCAGTTACTAATACAACTCCATGAGGACATTTAATCATATCTTCAAACATTTTGTAGTTGTAATCAGTCATACCAAGGTCGGTAATCTTTCTAAGAGAGAAGTTACCAGTAGCAAGAATACGAATAACTATCTTTTCGCCGTTTACAGTAGGAATGGAAGATACACGGTTATCAATAGTAGTACCATCTACAACGTGAGTAAAACGACCATCTTGAGGTATTCTCTTTTCAGCGATATTCATACCACTCATAATCTTAATACGAGTAGTCATGGCACTATGAATCTTACTACCAACGTTCATAAGTTCTTTTAAGTCGCCGTTTACACGGATACGAATACGAGTAAAAGTTTTAAAAGGTTCAATGTGAATATCTGTTGCGTCTGCACGGAATGAGTTTTCAATAATAGTATTTACTAACTTAACTACAGGAGCATTTTCAATTCTATCTTGAGCCTCAGCATCTACTTCGTCAGCAGTACTTAAAGCGTCTACACCTTCGATAACGCTATCAACGTTCTGCATGGAGTAGTGTCTACCAATAGCCTTATTGATAGCTGTTCTAGTAGCTAGAACTGGTTTACAATCCATACCACAAGCGAACTTAATTTCTTCAAAAATTTCAAAGTTTACAGGGTCATCGGTAGCTACTGTTAGCTTATTACCTTGAATATTAATGGCTATAGCAGTATACTTCTTAGCAAGTGCCTCAGATACCTTAGATACTGCTTCCTCATCAATAATATCTGGATTACTTAAATCTACATAAGGAATATGTATCTTTCCTGCCAACGCTTGAGCAAACTTAATTTCACTAAGTACACCCAATTCTACGATAACTTCACCAAAACGTTTTGGTGTGCCTTTTTCTCTTAATTCTGTCTGTTTCGATAGAACAGCCTCTAACTGTTCAGTAGTAATTAAACCTTGCTCGACTAAATACTGTCCTATTGGTTTATTTCTGCTCATTAGAAAAACCTCCATTATAAATTTTATATTTTTATTGTAATTATTTTACTTTTATGATAAAATAACAGTATATTATTAATATTCACAAGGAGGCGTTAGCCATGTGGGGCTTAGAATACCTTGACCCTATGTTTTATGTAATGTTTTATCCTGTTATTTTCATTTATGGTATCTGTATAGGCAGTTTTTTAAACGTTGTCATCTTAAGACTACCTAAAAATGAAAGTTTAGTAAAAAAATCTTCTCACTGTATGACTTGCGGTGCTAAGATTAAATTTTATGATAACATTCCCTTAATAAGTTGGTTAATACTTAAAGGTAAATGTCGTAATTGTGGGGCTAAGATATCTGCACAATATCCAATAGTTGAAGGGTTAAATGGTATTATGTACATAATATCATTTATAGCTTTTGGTGTCAGTTGGAAAGCTATTATATACTGTCTATTTTTTTCATTACTTATAGTAATAGGCTTTATGGATTGGAATACCTTAGAAATAGATATCCGTACCTTAATAGGAATAGTATTGTTAGTAATACCATCTATAATATTTAAAGTGGATAACCTATCTATACTTCAACGAATTATCGGAGCTATATGTATTAGCGTTCCATTCTTCATCATTGGAGAAGTATCTGGAGCATATATAAAGAAAAAAACTGGCGAAAAAATTCGTGGCATAGAACTAGGTGATACCTTTTTAATGCTATGTGCTGGTCTTATAGTAGGTCCTAAGATAGTCTGCGTATCTGCATTCTTTGGAGTTATTCTTGCTGCCGTATGTGGTATGATTTACAAACATATCACTGGAAGTTCTAAGTTTGCATTTGGACCATATCTATCTATTGGAATAGCTTTGGCATCTATATTTGGAAATCAACTTATTAATTGGTATGTATCCAACTTCTTGACCTTTGAATAACTATATCTTTAATATTATAATTTTAAAAGCAGTCGGAGCAATCGTTCTCCGACTGCTTTTATTAAAGCGTCTTTTAACTATAATTTTTTAGGTATAGTATATATTATATAAAAGTCATCATACTTAGTTGGAGTAGGAGCGTTATCTATAAACTTAAATACATCTGTACTATCAATATTTTGATACTTATAACTTACAGAACTACCACTAGTTTCTGTAACAATCTGTTTTGATAAATTATTAGAGTTATTAATATTAACAAAACTAACTGGCATACTCATACATTGTTCCAATGCTTTTGGTCCAGATGTTGTATTTTTATACAAATCACAAGTAACGCAAAAGTCACTAGCACTAATACTAGTATTTACAGTATCCAAAATCATAGTATCAGTTGAGGAGTCATATTTATACTCATATTGACCTAGACAAAATCTTAGAGCATACTCATCAAATAGAGCCTTATTAACTGGAGATGTATTAGTAGTTTTACCAGAAATATTAAGAGTTCCTGATGATACTGGATATGTATACAAGGACATTGGACTTGAAGTAGTTCCAAAGTTAGTATTATTAAACTCTAGTACATACACATTATCTGTTTCACTAGATAGATTATCCTTATATAGATTATCATAGAACAACTGAACATTAGTATCCATATTTGCAGTAGTATCTCTGCAAACATACACTTTATCAGCATAACGGATAGTACCGTCTAAATAACGTTTAACATTATCCAAAGTAGCTCTAGCACCCTCATATTGAGATGTGCTGGAGAACTGCTTTCCAATAGGACCTATCAATTGAAATGCCGCAAACATAATAACAGAGAATATTGCCATTACTATTATTAATTCTATAAGAGTAAAACCTTTAAACTTTTTCTTCATTACAAAATCCCTCCTATTATGGCTTAAAGAACTTAAAGTTATGGTTACCTTGAACACTTATCAAGCCTTCGCCATAATTAGAAAAGTTTGCTTCTTCATTAACTTCATATACTGAGCCATCAATTTCATAAGTAGCACCACCATACTTTAAAACAATCTTTTGATTAGGTATTTCGGTGGATTTTGAAGTTGAACGAGAATCTGCAATAGGTGCTTCATAATTTACCTTCTTATTTAAAGCATTGGTACTAACTTTAACTTTAGCTATATTAGAGCAAGAAACTACCACTACTGTAGACATAATAGCCATAACAGCCATAGCGACTACAATTTCAACGAGGGTCATTCCTTTTAAATTTTTCTTTTTCATGAACTATCCCTCCTATTAGCTATTTTGATAGTATAGTAAAGCCCAATCACCACTAGCACCAGGAGGAGTACCTCCACCGCCACCAGTTGGGTCGATAAACATAATAATTGCCTCATTGTTAATTTTAGCCTCACCTACAATTGCTGAACCAAGAATTGTTAATTGACCAGTAATACCAGTTTCACCTTCATATGAAACACCTGCAAATTTACCTGTAGAAACTGCATTTTGTTCACTTAGATATAAATAAGGTGCTACAACGTATGCAGTTACCATACCATTATTATGAATATCTAGTTGTGGGTGATAAGCATCATAACCACGACCAGAATATATATATATATTTGGAATATAATCTACACTAGGATTTTCTTTAACATCTAATGCAGAACTATTACAGAACTTTTCATAATAAGATTGAGTAAAGATATAACTACCATCAAGATTAACAGAACAATCTTGTTTAATATAGAAGTTAGCTAAACTATTTGGATTGCTATCATTTACTATAATACCATTAAAACTATTTGGATTTGTAAAAGTTAAATTGCCAACCTTAATCCAAAGACCACTTGTAGCAGATGGGTCAACATATACTATTTGACCAAATTGAATAGTACCTTGAATAGTACAGTTCTTATCGATATTAACAACATTTGTATTGACACCATTTAAATTAACTGTCTTATAGTAAGCGTTTACTTCAGGAGAACCATCATAGTAGGTATAAGTATTATCTACTAAAGTTATACCATCTGGAGCTAGTTCTTGTTTTATTTCTTGTATAAATTGAATTTTACCATTACCAAAGTTGATAATAGTTCTATCACAAGTAGGTTCATCTAAGATGGTATTCTTAGTATCGCTACTAGAATTTAAGTCTGAAATTTCAGATGGAGAAAGTTCATTTTTATCTAACTTACCTATTTTAAAATAGGTATTACCATTGATAGAAGTAGTATATTCATTTTGAGTTTCAGCAACAGTATTTATAATCTTATTAGCAGGGTCGCCATAGCCCAAAATTTCAATTAACTCTTTAGATGCTGGGAATAGATGTACAGTATCAGTACCATTTGTACCAGTACCATTTTTATCAGCAGAAATCATATTTTTCAATGAAGTTTTATAAGTAGAAGCATCAGTAGTATCTAAAGTATATTTAAAACCAGAACTTGCTACAACTATAACATCGCCATTATTAGAAGTAGCATTAGCATTTACATTTTTAATATACTCAGCAACATCGCCACCATTGTAAACTTGACCATTAATTTTAGTATTATTATCTATAGTAGTCTTATCTGGGTCACAGAAGATACCACCACTAACATACTTATCTCTATTACCATGATGTATTGTAAGATTTCCCTCACAAACTATAGAACCATCAATTTGTAGGCCACCATTTAAAGTTAAATCTTTTTCAACTATTAAATCGCCTTGAACTTGATATGTAGAACGTGAATCTTGACCCATAGCAACACTACCTTTACTAAAGATATTGCTACCAACAGATGGGTTATCAGGGTTTTTACTTATAAGGTTATCATACCAACCAAGTAATCCACCTGGGTCGGAAGAAGTCCAAAAGTTACTAGTAGCATTTAATTGATTGCTTGTTATTTCACTTGCATCTATAATGCTGTCACTTGCATCTTTTGAAAAGTCGTGGTCATAGATATAAATATCTGAATAAAATCTTAGATTACCATTAACGTTTAGAGAACCACCAGTATAAATGTTTATAGGATTGTTATAACTACCAAAATAATTATCTTGATATAAGTTAAAATCACCTTCAACATAAACGTATGGTAATTCATTATAGTTCATGGAAGTAGCTGAAACATCTACAATAGATTCAAACTTACCATTATCTTTTTGTTGGTTAAAGTCACCTAAAATAACCATTCCTTGACCTGGTTTAGTAAATTGGAATTTACCTCCACCACCACAAGTAATGGATTTATTACTTAAAAAGTCAGCTGTCATAACACCGTTATTTTGTAGATTCATACTGTCATAAGTACCAGTAGCCTTATCAGTCCACTTAGATGATGTAATTCCTACATTAGCTCCGCCGTAAGCCTTACCAGATGTACCAGTTAATGCTGAACCCATTGTAGTAAGAGCATTTTTAAACATACTTGGTGGTGGACTAGATGGGTCTTTTAAATAGTATGCTGAAACTGTACTTTCTTCAGTTCCTAATACAGCAGTAGCAGTAATTTTAACTACATCTCTATCAACTGATTTAAGACTATTAGTAGCTGAATCGATAGTAACTTGAGAATATCTATCGGCTACAGGTAAACATTGAACTGTAATTTTATTATCTTTAATAGTACCCATGGAAGCATCTGGTAGAGTAACTGATATTTCCATAGAAGAACCATTTGCCAAACCTTTAACAGCATCGGATAGTGCTGTGTTACTGGTATCTGACATAGCAGTGTAAACACTTTCAATGGCAGAACGAGCCGTATAAGTCGTTTGGTTTTTAGAATAGCTAGCATAAGCACGTTTATTAGCAGCACCAGCTATCGTAAGAGTCGCCATTACGAATACAATAAGTACCATCATAACAGCAACTACCGTAAACAGAACAGAACCCTTAAAGGATTTCTTTCTTGTACGGATTTGCTTTTCCTCCTTCATAAAACAATACCACCTTTCCTAAAAAGAGTTAATACTAACCCAAAACTGGTTCAGAAAGAGGCTCTAAAACGTAGAAGTTAATAGTCATAGAACCAGTAGAATAACCTTTTATAGTATTGCTACCACGTTCAGCATTAGCACCAAAAGTGAAGTCATCTACAGTAGTTTGAGTAATTAAAACATTCTCGTCGATGTCCTTAATGGCATCTAATAGAGCTAAGATATTATCTTTCTTACCATTAAAACCTATAGTTAAAGAATACATTTCAACTTCTTGAGCCTCTAGGTTAGAAAATACTGTGGAAGTTTTTAATTTTTCAGCAGTAGCAGCAGCTATATCGCCATTAATATCGGCAGCCTCTAATAGTGGATATGTAACTACGTTAGGAGTATAACTATAGAACTCAATAGTTTCAGCAGAAGAATCTTCAGTAGCTAAACTTAAAATTTCTACTTGATTAGTATTAAAGTATTCTTGAATAAATTGGTCAACTTCATAAGGAACTCTGCTTTGAGCAAAACCCTCAGCATAAGATTTAGAATCATTATATTCAGTATTAATAGTATCAGCTAAAGTTGGAAGTTGTTCAATTATACCATTAATTCTATCCTCTTCGGATTTAACACTTGCTAAAGTAGCCTTATTAGATGATATCTTAGTAGCCATAGGTTTAACAATAACGAATATACCTATTAAAACTAAAGCTACAACCACACCCACAAGGGCAATCATTCTATCTCTGTAGGACATTTTCATTATTCAGCACTCTCCTCTCCGTTAGTAGCATCTGTTGAAGTAGCATCAGTAGATTCTTGTTCAAGACTTTCATACTCATCAGCAAGACTATCGCTATCACTTTTAACGTGCATAGTTATAGTAAATGTTATAGTCTTCTTAGAAGATTGTGATACTGGAGTAGTAGAACCATCTTCATTTTTAGCAACATTTTGAGTAATTTCATCAGTCATATTATAGCCGACATAGTCAACATTATAGAACTTATCGGTTTCAGTTATAGCTTGAACTAATGAACTTGGAATTGCTTGAGCAGATTCATTATTTTTACCATTTGCAGTAACTGCAATAGTAATAGCACCATCAGAATAGTCTATATTATCAAAAGTTATAGAAGAGTCCACTGTCTTAGCAGTATCTTCTAAAGTAGTTATTAATTCTTTTTCAAGAATAGGTTGAGAATCATAAGCATCAGAAGCCAACTTAGCAGCCATCTTATAGGACCTAACATTTTCAAGCATAGCGACTCTGTTGTCATATTCAGTAAGTTGAGCCACTGTATCAGGAGAGTTAATAAAATCGTTAGTTTTGTTTATACTGCTTAAAATACTAGCATTTTGAATACTCATAGCAATACCTACTACAGCAAATATAGCCACTACAGCACCAACTGTTGCTCCAGCGATAACTTTAAATGAATTATCAGAGGCAATCTTATCTTGAACCATACCAGCAGTGCCACCAAGTTCAAGAAGATTAATCTTTTCAGTTTCCTTATCTCTTTTGAACATAGCACCAATAGCATTGGCATAGTTAGAAAATTCAAGATTTTCATAACCGTTTATTAGTGGTGGTACAGAAATAACACTTGCAGTAAGTCCCATTTGTTCCATATCGTCAGCCAATTCTCTAAAACGTTGACTAGTATCACCATAGAATACAACGTGCTGAATCTGTTCAGAACTTCTATTCTTTTGGAACTGTAACATACGGAATACGTTTTCGTGAATAGACTCTATAATATAATCTGAACCTTCAGTATAATCGGTAGAGTCTATAGATGTAAAACGTGAGAATGAAAGCTGATTATCTTGATATAAGTTCATGCTGATAAAGTTATTATCTATTTGAACTGCTAAGAAAGGCATCTTTTGTTTAAGTTTAGCATCTGCCAAAAGAACCTTAGTAATACAGTTACTTGCAACCATAATCGATTTTAAGTTGATTGATAAAAATTGAAACACTACTTTATAAGCATCAATCATATCATGAGGACAAGCAGTAGCAAGTACAGTTACTTCAGCAGGAGCTTCTGACTTATCTTTGCTGTCTTTTAAAGTAGCACCATCTTTATTAACTATGGAATAGGATATACTATATGTATCATCTACTACGCTAACAGATTCTTGCATCTTATCTTTAACAAGTTTAGCAAATTCTGAGCTTTTAGATGTATATGGAACAGAAAGTTCCTTAAATATAGTATGGTTTGAGGATACACTTACGATAGCCTCTTTATCAGCAATTCTATTATCCTTTAAAACTCGGTTCAATTGAGTAGCTAACATAGCAGGGTCTTTAGGAATACCTCTAACTATAACTTCTTCTTCCAAGTCCAAAGTTGCTGCGGATTGTATTTTAATCTTTCCATTAGATTCCGTACCTTTTATAATTCGCACGTTTCTATCAGTAATGTCAAACGATAACATTTAAAAATTCCACCTCTCATTAATAAAATATTTACTAGTCTGTAATGTTGCCCATACCACCATACAAAGCAGGAAGTACAGATGCAACTACTAAACCTACTGCAATACCCATAATTATAATCATTAAAGGTTCCATCATACTAACCAAACTTTGAATAGCAGAGTCTGCTTCTTCTTCGTAGTAGTCGGAAGATTTTTCAAGGATATCATCTAAAGCACCAGATTCTTCACCAACATATATAATTGAACAGAACATTGAGTCAAATATTTCAGTTCTTTGAATAGCAGCTGAAAGAGGTTCGCCCTGTTTTACCTCGTCAATTACTGTTTCAAACTTTTCAGAAATATAGCTATTATTAAGAACGTCCGCAGACCTTTGTAGACACTCTACCATAGGTAAACCACTAGAGTATAGTGAAGATAGAGTTCTTGAGAAACGTCCAGTATAAACTTTTATTACAAGTGGACCAAAGTATGGACCTTTAATTATAAATCTATCCCATTTAGTTCTCATACTAGGAATTTTCATAGCATATATAGCACCAAATATAATTACTGCAATAACTATAAGTAATACATACCATTTAGTTTTTAAGAAATCACTAAAAGCAAACATTGCCTTAGTAAGTGCAGGGATAGAATCTGGGTCAGAGAACATATCACGGAATGTAGGCATTATAAAAGTAAACATACCAATAACTATTACAATACACAATACCAACAATACTATAGGATACGTCATAGAACCTTTAATCTTATTATTCAACTTATTTTCTTTAGCATATTGGTCAGAAAGTCTTTGCATAATGGTATCTAAGTTACCACTAGATTCACCAGCACCAACCATGCTTATCAGTAATGGTGGAAAAGCACCATTATGCATTTCCAAGGCACTGGAGAAAGATTCACCCTTTTGAACGCTCTCATAAATATCTCTCCAGATATTCTTTGCTGCCTCAGTCGTTTGTTCCTTGCATAATATTTCCAAAGTTTTAACGATAGTTAAACCTGATGACATCATAGCTGCCATTTGACGACAGTTGAATGCAAGGTCTTTAGTTTTAAATTTGTACGTTGTTTTAGTCGTACCTGAGTCTTCTTCTTCCTTAAATTGTGAAACGAAAAGTCCTCTTTGACGCATTTGTTCGTTAAAATCCTTTTCGTTCTCTGCAATTACGACACCTTTTCTAACGTTACCAGATGCGTCCTTTGCAGTATAGGAATATTTACTCATTTTACCACCTCCAAAAAATTACATAGTACAGGGCATACCATTAATACATTAATTATAACATTAATTTAAAAAAAATACAATTGTTTATTATGTACATTTTAGGTACTAATATTTATAAGATTTGCCAAATTCACAACATTTTTTAGTATAATATCAATAATTTTAGAATAAAATAAAAATATTTATAATGAAAAGTGCATAAAATTATATAATATTTGAGTATCTAAATTCCATAATTTAGAAATAGTTAAAATCTATATTATATACAAAAATCTCCAATAATAATTGTCTATAACTTGCAAAAGAACCTAAACCATGATATAATAATCACATAAAACACATTTGAAATTTGGAGGTATTTTTAATACAATGGATATTCACTACTTAGATAACGCCTCTACTACTAAACCGTGCTCGGAAGCAGTAGAAATGGTAGTTAAATGTTTAACTATCGATTATGGTAATCCATCATCTTTACACAAGATGGGTTTAAATGCTCAAATACATATGGACAACGCTAGAAAAAGTATAGCTAAAGCCATAGGTTGTAATAGTACAGATAGTATTATATTTACATCTGGAGCTACAGAAAGTTCTAATATATCTATACTAGGAACATCTAAAATTTACGGCAAAAGAAAGAAAAAAGTAGTAACTACTACTATAGAACACGCATCTGTAAAAGAATGTTTCAACGAATTAGAACGTCTTGGTTTTGAAGTCGTTAGAATATCGCCTAATAAAGATGGTGAAATTACATATCAAGATATTGTAAATGCTGTAGATGATAATACATTTTTAGTAAGTTGTATGCTAGTTAATAATGAAACTGGTTATATACTTCCCATAGAAAAATCTTATAGTATAATCAAAAAGTTATATCCCGACGTTATTACTCACTGCGATTGCGTACAGGGATTTTTAAAAGTTCCTATAAACGTTAGAACTCTTAAAGCAGATTTAATATCTATTAGTGGACATAAGGTACACGCTCCAAAAGGAGTGGGTGCTTTGTACGTTGCAAAAGGTACTAGAATTTCTAAGAGTAATCTTGGTGGAAAACAAGAAAAAGGTTTTCGTAGTGGTACAGAGGCTCTACCTAATATTGCTGGATTTGGTTCTGCTGTTGAAGTTTTCTACCCTACTATTAAAGAACGCTTTGAATATGTATCTAGTCTAAAAGAATACCTTATTAATAGTATATCAAAGTATAACTGGATTTCCTTAAACTCTAAGTTAGATGGCTCACCATACATAGTAAATATATCTGTAAGGGGCATTAGAAGTGAAATAATGTTGCATTTTTTAGAAGAAAAGAACATATATATATCTAGTGGTTCAGCTTGTTCCAAGGGCGAAAAGAGTGGCGTTTTAGGACAGTTTGGAATATCTGACAAACTATCCGATAGTGCTATAAGAGTAAGTTTCTGCGAAACTAATACTACTAAAGATATCGATGCTTTAGTAGATGCTCTAGTTGAGGGTTATAATAAAATTCTAAAAAGTTAGTGCAGATGATGGGATTTGAACCCACACGATATTACTACCATCAGCACCTGAAGCTGACGTGTCTGCCGTTCCACCACATCTGCTTTTTGAGATATTATATCACTTTTATCAATAAAAGTCAATGTCACACCATAACAAATAATAATTAATAGATAATATATAATAATTATAAATTAATATTAAATATTAATTGTAATATGTGTATCTATGTGATTTTAGAAAGCCTCACTCTATAGTGTATAATTGATATATTTAAGTAATAATAATTATTTAATAAATAATATCCATTAATTATTAGTATATTTTGGTTGACAAAGATATCCTTTTTGTAGTATAATAAAATTGGTATAAATTGATTGGAGGTCTTTTCTATGAACAAAAACTTTAAAAAATTGATGGCTTTATTGTTAAGTTCATCTTTTGTATTTGCTAGTGTAATAAATATATCAGCTAACGCCGAAGCCGATACCGTAAACTATGTGGCTTTTGGTGATAGCATATCTTCTGGATACGGTTTGGATATTCCACAAGATTGTTGTGTAAATCTTGTAGGTGACTATCTTAAATCAGATGCTTTTAACTTCTCAGTAGATGGCTTGACATCAAGTGGCTTAGTGGATATGCTAGAAAATGGTCTTTATGATGAAGATATATCTAATGCAGACGTTATAACCTTAACTATAGGTTCTAATGATATCTTACAACCTTTCTTAAATATAGTATCCGAAACCCTTAACATAGAAGGCGATATCACTACTGGTATACAAGAATGGTACGCTACATCAGATATTCTTCAAAAAGCTGCTGCTATAAATAAGTTAGCTCAAGTACTTCCTAACAATGAGGAAATAAATTTGGCTTGTGAAAACTTTAAAAATATCACTTTCCCTACTATAATAAGCGATATTCAAGAACTAAATCCAGATTGCGAAATAGTAGTAACTAACTTTTACAATCCATTTTACAATATAAACCTAGCAGGAATGTTAGACTTGGGTTCTATAACTGATACCTATATCCAAGAGTTAAACTCTGCTTTGGATACATCTTCTACAGACTACGCAGTAGCTAATATATATGATGATTTTAATTCTACTGGTTTAACTAACATAGATGTAGCTACCTTTAACTTAGATGTTCACCCTAATGTACAAGGTCACAAAGTAATCGCAGATGCCATAATAGAAAATATTACTACTGAACCATCACACAACATAGGAGAATCCGAAGTATTCGGAGATGTAAACAAGGACGGCAAAACTAACGTTGTAGATTTACTAGTTCTAAAAAAGTATCTACTAGGATTACTCAACCCTGAAACTGAAAGTGCTTACAACTTCGATGTTAATGGAGATAGTTCTATAGGTTCTAACGATTTACTTATCCTTAAAAGACATCTTTTAGGACTACTATAATAATAGTACACTTAAATATAAAGAAGTCTAGGCACGTTCCTAGACTTTTTTTATTATGATATTAAATCTTCAATTAAAGATTTCAATTCTGTTTCTGTAGTGACTTCTATGCCATTTTTTAAAAGTTCTCTATCGTACTCATTAAGATAGGATATCTCTATATCATCGATATAAGTATAAGGTTTATCGGCATCACCTCTAAAGATACCTACTCTACCATCATACTCTTTTAAAGTGTAGCCTACTGTAATCTGTTGAGTAGTAGTAATAGTTTCAGCTTGAGTATAGTTGCTATCGACAGAATAAGTAGCGTTCAATATTACTACAGATGTTACAATTCCAAAGCATATAATTCCAATGTTTAACATATTAGATTTACTCATAATAAAACAAATCCTTTCAATTGTTTATTTTGTATTTATATTCTTGGAATATTTTTTTTGTTTTATTCAATGTGCCTAAATTTAAAAAAACTCTTAACAAATACTTTTTTGTATGCTATAATATTAGAGTGTAAAAATTCAAGGGCTTTTTGCCGTTAAACACGCATATTTTAGAGGTTCTTGCTTAACCGAAAGGAGCAATTGATTGAATGAAAGATAAAGATAAAAATCTTAATAACGATAACTACGATGATGACTATTTGGACGATTACGAGGATTTCGATGACGACGAATATTATGACGATGATGAATATTATGACGATGACTACTTAGAAGATGAAGATTTAACCGATACTACTAATAATAATGATAAAACTTCTACTACTAATGATAGCATCGATAATAGTACAAACAGTTCTACAGATACTCAAGATAATGTTGAAAATCCATACTATGAGGATAACTCCGAACAAGCCGAAAACGATGTGGATATAGATTCTAATACTAAACATTCTAATAAGAAAACTTTTAATTTTGCACTTCCAAACCTCAAAAGGAACTCTGCAAGTAGTTCTAATAATGGCAAGTGTGGTCGCAAAAAAAAGACTCCATTATATTATATACTAACCTTCTTTAAAAAGTTATTTGCGTTAGTTGGAACTACTTTGATATCTATATTTTTGATATTGGTTATAACTGGAACAGTTTGCGTAGTCGCTTTTGTCATATACGTTTTAAGTTTCATGGATACCACTACCGACGTTAATCTAACTGAATATGAAATGTCATATGCATCGTACATATATACAGTCGATAAAGATGGCAAAGAAGATTTAGTATATAAGGTTAAGGCATCTAATGGTGAACAACGTATTCCAGTAACTATAGACCAAATTCCTCAAGACGTTAGAAACGCTTTCGTATATACCGAAGATGAACGTTTCTATGCCCATGATGGTGTAGACTTGAAAAGAACTCTTGGTGCATTTGTAAACATATTTACAGGAATATATGGTTCTGAACAAGGTGGTTCGACTATTACTCAACAGTTGATTAAAAACGTAACTGGCGATAATGAAACTAGTTCCGAACGTAAAATTAGAGAAATATTCCGTGCTATGCAACTTGAAAAGAAGTATCCTAAAGATACCATCTTGGAATCTTATTTAAACTGTATATACTTTGGTCGTGTGGATAATAACAACCTAAACGGTATCGAGGCTGCCTCAATAGCTTACTTTGGCAAGAGTACTAAAGATTTATCTATTGCCGAAGCTGCTTGTTTAGCATCTATACCTAAAGACCCATTTTTGTACAATCCTATTGACAATCCTGAAAAAAATAAGACTCGTAGAGAGTACGTTCTTTACAAGATGTTTGAAAATGGTGTTATCTCTCCTGAACAGTATGAAGATGCTCTAAACGAAAAGTTAATTCTTACTAACTCCGATGAGTTCAAGAAATTAAATCCAGACTTTAAACTATTCGATGAGGAAGAAGAAGAAATTGAATACGATGAAGATGGAAATCCAATTACTAAGATTACTCCTTACTATGTAGACGCTGCTATCTATGAAGTTCGTGATTGGATAGCTAAAGAAGAAGGAATATCTCAAGATGATGCACTATCTAAGTTCAATAATGGTGGATATACTTTATATCTAACTATAGATTTGGATATGCAAGATTACATAGACCAAAAATATCTTGACAGAGATAACTTCTTGACTTACGCAAAAAATAGTGAAGGTGAATATGTTCAATCGTCGTTTATTGCTATGGATTACAGTGGTAATGTATTAGCTATGGCGGGTGGTATAGGCGAAAAAGAAACTAATCTAGGATTTAACAGAGCAGTTCAATGTAAGCGTCAAGTTGGTTCTACTATGAAACCTATCGCTGCATATGGTTGTGCATTATACAACGATGAAATTACTTGGTCCACTCTTTTCCAAGATAAAGGTTTTAAAGTAGATGGCAAGGATTGGCCTAGAAACTATACTACATCTGGTGATAGCTTAAACTGGTCTTGGAACTACATCTACGTTTATGACGCTTTAAAACGTTCTGTAAATACTACTCCTGCTAACATAGTAAATGAAATGGGTCTTGATACTGTATTTGACTATTGTAAGAATAAGTTAGGATTTAACTTAGTATCTCCAGAAGAAGCATCTAACGGTGTCGGCGATATGACTTACTCATCACTTGCAGTAGGTGGTCTATACGGAGGTACATCTATTGAAGATTTAGTAAACGCTTATATGCCTTATGGTAACGGTGGTTACTTCCAAGATGCTCATGTAATATCTAAGATTGAGAATAGTGCCACTGGCGAAACTCTTTTAGATAACAGTGACGCATCTCATAAAGAACAAGTTATCGATGAGGAAACTGCTTACGTTATGAACAAACTTCTTAGACAAGTTATAACTAGTGGTACTGGTACTGCTGCTCAATTGAGTAACAAGACGGTTTGTGGTAAGACTGGTACTACTTCCGACTTCAATGATATAACTTTTGTAGGTCTAACTGAAGACTTCGTTAGTGGTATCTGGGTTGGTTATGATACTCCTTATGGACTTTCCCCAAGTTTAAGTTCTGCTCAAATTTGGAAGAACGTTATTGGTGGATATGCTAACACTTTAGATACTAATGCTAGTTATCCTGAATGTGATACCGTTATTGAAAGTCACTTCTGTACATCTACAGGATACATTGCTACTAGCAGATGCCCTCAATCAGCTGATGTAGGTTACTATAAATCATCTAATGCTATATATTGTGGTAGACACTAAAATTAAATTAAATCTATATGGGTGGATTAACCATATCCACCCTAATTTTATGACCAATTTTTAATGGAGGTTTTTTATGTATAAGTTTAAAATAACTTGTCCTTGTCACTTTGGATTAGAAAGCGTTTTAAAGTTTGAAGTATCCAAAATAGGTGGCGAAGATATACAAGTATCTGACGGTAGAGTATCTTTTATGGGTGACTTCTCTATGATTGCTCGTGCTAACTACTGTCTTGCAACTGCCGAAAGAGTTCTAATAGAACTGGCTCAATTTAAAGCCAATTCCTTTGATGATTTACTATATACTATGAAATCTTTACCTTTAGAGGAGTTCATTGGTAAACACGATGCCTTTCCAGTTAAAGGATACTCTTTAAACTCAAAATTAAAGAGCGTTCCAGCTTGTCAAAGAACCATCAAAAAAGGTGCTGTAGACAGACTTTGCAATAAGTATGGAGTATCTTATTTGGAGGAAACTGGTGCGACAGTTCAAATACAGTTCTCTATTATGAACGATATCTGTACTATATATCTTGATACTAGTGGTCAAGGACTTCATAAGCGTGGATACAGAAAGATATCTAACTTAGCACCTATTAAAGAAACTCTTGCAAGTGGAATTGTCGACCTTGCTAGAGTTCGTCCCGATAGTGTAGTCTGTGACCCTTTCTGTGGTAGCGGAACTATTCTTATTGAGGCAGGTTTGAAAGCATTAAATATCGCCCCTGGTATTAACAGACACTTCTCAGCTGAACGTTGGCAAATGAGTTCACCTAAAATCTGGAAAGACGAACGTTCTAGGGCTATAGACTTAGTAAACAGAAACGCTACCTTTGAGGCTTATGGCTCGGACATTGACCCAGATGCTATTGAACTAACTCTTAATAACTCAGCTAAGGCTGGTATTAAGACTAAAATCCATGCTAGACAAAACGATGTGGCTGGATTTATCCCTATTAAAGATAGTATTACTATATGCAATCCACCTTATGGTGAAAGATTGCTTGAAATAAAACAGGCTGAAGAACTTTACGAAATTATGGGAGAATGTTTCGGAAAGAATAGAAGTAATCCTAGTTATATAATATCTCCACATGAGGACTTTGAACACTTCTTCGGTAAAAAAGCCGACAAACGCAGAAAATTGTATAATGGTATGATTAAATGTCAACTATTTATGTACTTCAAATAACGCAAAAAGGACAGATTTATTATAAATCTGTCCTTTAGTATATATAAACTTATTATACTCTTGGATATTAATAACCCATACCCATGCCACCTTGTGGAGGCATCATTGGAGGATTTTCTTCTGGAATATCTGTTACAAGACTCTCAGTAGTTAGCACCATAGATGCAACTGATGCTGCATTTTGTAGTGCAGAACGTGTTACTTTAGTAGGGTCTACAATACCAGCAGATATCATATCCTTGTAAGTTTCAGTGTAAGCATCGAAACCGTAGCCAACCTTCTTAGAACGGATAATCTTATCTATGATAACACTACCTTCAAGACCAGCATTAGCAGCTATTTGACGAACAGGTTCTTCTAAAGCACGAAGTACTATCTTAGCACCAGTCTTTTCGTCGCCTTCTAGTTTATCTACTAACTTCTTAACGCTTGGAATAGCATTGATTAATGCAGTACCACCACCAGCTACGATACCTTCTTCAACGGCTGCCTTAGTAGCTGCAAGAGCATCTTCAATACGAAGTTTTTGTTCTTTCATTTCAACTTCAGTAGCAGCACCTACTCTAATAACTGCTACACCACCAGATAACTTGGCAATTCTTTCTTGAAGTTTTTCCTTATCGAACTCAGAAGTAGAAACCTCTAGTTGAGCCTTAATGTTTTCAACTCTAGCCTTGATATCTTCGGAAGAACCATCTCCATCAACTATGATAGTGTTTTCCTTTTGAACTACTACTTGCTTAGCATGACCAAGTTGCTCAAGAGTAGTTTCCTTTAGGTCGTAGCCTAGTTCTTCAGAGATAACTTCACCATTAGTTAAAATAGCGATATCTTTTAACATTTCTTTTCTTCTGTCGCCAAAACCAGGGGCTTTAACGCATACACACTTGAAAGTGCCTCTTAGATTGTTTAATGTAATAGTAGTTAAAGCATCGCCCTCAACATCTTCAGCAATGATAACTAACTTCTTACCAGTCTTAACAATCTGTTCTAGTAGTGGAAGAACTTCTTGAATAGAAGAAATCTTCTTATCAGTGATTAATATACTAGCGTCATCGTAAACGGCTTCCATCTTTTCAGTATCTGTAACCATGTAAGGAGATAGATAACCTCTATCGAATTGCATACCTTCAACGACTTCGCTGTAAGTTTCAGCAGTTTTTCCTTCTTCTATAGTAATAACGCCATCAGCAGTAACCTTTTCCATAGCATCGGCGATAAGTTTACCAACGTTTTCATCAGCAGATGATACAGTAGCAACTCTAGCGATATCTTCTGAACCGTTTACCTTTTTAGAGTTAGCAATAACAGTATCAACGGCAACGTCTACGGCTTTCTTGATACCCTTTTTAACTATCATAGGGTTAGCACCAGCAGTGATATTCTTCATACCCTCTCTAACCATAGCTTGAGCTAATAGAGTAGCAGTAGTAGTACCATCACCAGCAGCGTCATTAGTTTTTATAGCTACTTCTTTAACAAGTTGAGCACCCATATTTTCAAAAGCGTCTTCAAGTTCAATTTCTTTAGCAATAGTAACGCCATCATTAGTGATTAATGGAGCACCATACTTTTTATCTAAAACTACGTTTCTTCCCTTAGGACCTAGTGTAATTTTAACAGTATCAGCAAGTTGGTCGATACCAGCTTGTAAGGATTTTCTAGCGTCTTCGCCATATTTAATCTGTTTAGCCATTGTAAAAATCTCCTTTTCGATATATATATTATAAGCTATTCAACTATAGCCAAGATATCATCTTGTTTTAGGATAGTATATTCAACACCATCAATCTTAACTTCAGTACCAGAATACTTACTAATAAGAACCTTATCGCCAACCTTAACAATCATAGGAACGAGTTTACCATCTTCATGTTTACCAGTGCCTACTGCGACTACTTCAGCGATTTGTGGTTTTTCCTTAGATGCTCCAGCTAGTATAATACCGCCTTGAGTTTTTTCTTCAGGTTCAGTCATCTTAATGACAACTCTGTCGGAAAGTGGTTTAATTGTCATAACAAAAATCCTCCAATCATAGTATTCAACTACACATAGTAGTGATATTCTTTATCATTAGCACTCTTTATTCCTGAGTGCTAATATTATTTTAACATATTATTTAAAAAAATCAAGTGTTTTTTTAAATCAAAACTAATATTTGTATGATTGCACAAAACACAACTCATAGGCAAACAAAAACAGTATAAATTGCTAGATAATTTATCTAAAAGTGGTTAAAAAAGCCCTAAGATATGCTAAATACTCTTAGGGCAAGTAGTATACTATTTTCTTTTACTACGATTTCTTCTATCAGTAATCTTTTTCAAATCGTTAAGATTTTCATCGCTATCCTGTTTGAACTTGTTAAGCATATCTTCAAAACTAGAAGATTCTGATTTTTTACTAAATAGGTCATCATTAGTTTGGCTATAGCTATAAGAGTTATTTCTGTTATTGTTATTATTATTAAATCTATTGTTGTTATTATTTCTACGTTGATAGTTATTATTACCATTATTTCTACGTTGTTGTGGATTAAACTTTCTTTGTTCTTGAGGTAGAGCCTCTTTAATAGAAAGTTTAATCTTACCATCTTCATTAGTACCAATAAACTTAACCTTAACTATTTGACCTTCGGTAAGATGTTCTCTAGCATTAGAAACGTATTCATTGGATATTTGAGAAATATGTACCATTCCAGTAACGTTTTCTCCGATAATTTCAACGAAAGCACCATAATCTTTAATTCCAGTCACTTTGCCTTCATAAATTTTTCCAGCTTCAAGTTGCATAAATTTTTCCTTTCGATATTAATTTCTTGAGGTATCATAGAACCTAATCTCATCTGGATAAGAATAACCCATACTACCAACGGCTAATGATAACATATAAGAGTTAGTATCATCTTCACTGAGAATACGTTCATACTCACCATTTTCTTCTATTAAAGCCTCTTCACGACTTTGAAGACTTTTAAGTTCATTCTGTTTTTCCACTATTGTGGCTTGTGTTGATATTATAGTGGCTAGACAGACCAAACAGAATATTCCAGCCGATATCTTTATAGCTAAAGAAACAAGCTCATTTTTAATTACAAACTTATTGCTTTTATTTTTTCTACTCATAAAAAACACCCTTTCCGTTAATTTTTACGAAAAAATATTATTTAAATACATCGTGCTATTATATTATACAACAATTAGTAGGTATCAATCAAGTGTTTTTTAAGATTTTTTTTTAATAATTCCAAAAATCTTTTTAATTGGATATGTAATCAAGTTTACAAACTTTAATATATAAGTTTTTATTCTGTAAGCCACTCTAACCAATACGTTTCCAAGGGTAAAGAACCACAATACAAAACCTAAGAAGTTCCCTAAGACAAAGAAAAATCTAATTTGCCCTCTCATAAGACTGAACGCAAAGCACATTAAGAATATTCCATAACATATAAACATTACTAAATCTTCTATAGCCACAAGTAGATTAGTATGTGGAATAGTAATTCTAACTATCCTAAAGATATCATATATTAAACCTAAAACCAAACCTACACCACATGATATCAAAAAAACCTCTAGTTGAGTGTTTGCAGTAAAAAAACTTTCTAAATCCGAATACATAGGCAAAACCTTTCAAGTATTATCTAAAAATTTTTGCAATCCAACTTAATGGATTGCGTTTATCCTTATCGCCATATACTATAGACCAAACGTCACCTTGCAAAGACATTTCACCAGTTTCGACGCTAACATCGTTTACTTGTAAATGTTTACCTTTTATGGTCAATTCACCCATTATAGTGTATATAAGAATAGTATTTTCATCAAAGCAATCCACGTCGGTAACTCCCGATATGGATACCTTAGAACGTCCTTCCATTATAACGTTATGATAGTTGTTATTCATATGTACAGCAACTCCCATTAAATTAATGTAGATATATATATCAAAACTACGCTAGGAACTCCCAAAGTAAGCGATAGCATAGTATTGAAAAAGTTTATCTGTGGAGTAAATCCTATACTATGTCCAAAAAAGTGACATACTATCAATGCAGATACTCCACATAACATAGAAAATATTGCAGATATCAATGGGTGTTTTCTTTTACCGTAGTATAGTATCATAATTAAGAAACAAGAAATCCAAATAAGCCAAAAAATATAGTTCATAGGAGTTCACCTCTTTTAAAGTAGAATATATCCTAAAGCTAAGAGTAGCTTTAAATTTAAGCTTTCTTTGTTTTCCTTATACAGTAGAAACATCAAGATTAATATTATTATTCTGTCCCTATCAAGAGAGATATTCTTAGAGTTAAGAATATCTAGTATACCACCTATAGAACCTCCAAGTATTCTATTATTTGCATTGAAGTTATTCTGCGACGTATTGGATTTCAATGGTGGAACGCTATCATTAAAATCGCTATTAGGAATATCTTCGTTTACAATGGGTATCTGTGGAGTTATTTCAAACTTATTATTAACATTATGTTGTCTAATATTTCTATTATTAATATAATTGTTTCTATTTCTATTGTTCATATTTGGAATAGCCATCGATAGTTCACCTCGATATACATTTTACATTCATGACTATATAAGTCCATCAAGATTGTTTAATAGACCACTATCTTTTGCGATGGTAAATATATCATATACTTTCATTAACTTAATAGCCTTATCCACTTTACCTTGACGTTCCTCACTAAGATACGGTTTTATAGCCAATAACAGAGTAGTATCTTGTGAATTACTGGAACTATTAAATAGTTGCATAAGTTGAAATATCATTCCAAAGTCGAAGTTATTAGAAGTATCACCTTGCGACTGCGAACCCTCTGCCCCTTGATTACTCTGCAAATTAATATTAGAGTTATTAACTTGTTCTTGTGATGCTTGAGAACCATTATTAATATCAGAGTTTAAAATATCGGCTAACTCTTGGATTTGCTTTAAACTTTCTGGGTCAGATAGTAGTTCTTGTACTTTATCCATAAGGTTATCCAATATACTCACCCCTTGATATGCTTATGTAAGGGAACGCTTATAAGCGTTCCTTAATGTACAATATATTCTAATATTTATTACGAAGTCAATTTTTTATATAATTCTTGTAGTTGAGGTGCTGAAAGTAACTTTTGTGCTAGTTGTGGATTGTTCATCAATTGGTTAAACTTTTGATAGTCCGACTTATTCATATTATTTAAAGCCTTATCAAACTTACCCTCTTGAAGTTGTTTCTTTAGCACATCTGGTGGAACGTTTAACTTGCCACTTACTACATTAATCATAGCATCTAAATTTTTATTGTTTAGCTTTTCGTTCATGGTGAAAGCCCTCCAACACATAAAATTTTAAAAAGATATATTGAAAGTTCTATATTCCTATGATATAATAATATTCAAAGTTTAATAGATTAAGAACTCTATACTTAACTTATTAGGAGGTTTTTATATATGAAAATTATAGTATTTTCCGATAGTCATGGTAGTTCAACAAACTTGAATAAGGTTATTACATCACATAAAGACGCAGATATGTTTATTCATTTGGGTGACGGTGAACGTGAATTTGAAAATTTATCAGCAATGTATCCAAACTTAAAGATGTATTACGTTTCTGGTAACTGCGATTACAATAGTTCTCACCCTTATGAACTAGTATTAAATGCTGACTTCAATATTAAAATATTCGCCACACATGGTCATAGATACTACGTTAAATACTCCTTAGAAGCTATTAAAGATACTGCTAAAGAAAATCGTTGTCAAATAGCTCTATATGGACACACTCACGAAAGATTTAACTCTTATGAAGATGGTCTTTACATTTTAAACCCTGGAAGTATATCTTGCCCTAGAGATAATAATAAGCCATCTTATGCCATTATAGATATATCTAAAGCTGGTATAATGACCAACATTGTAGATGTTTAATATATCTTTTTCTTAGAGTATTATATTCATGTAAGCGTTTTTTTGTTACTATATTAACTACAATAATAAAACAAATAATCTTTATAACAGTTTAGTAAACTATGCTACTACTTAGATTTCCTAAATTTGATGGTATCTACTAACTTAAAACCCATCAAGTATAGTGTAACTAGATATACTCCTCCCCCGATTACTATTGCTAACATAAGTGCTAACTTACTACTTTGATATTTAGATATAACATCATTACAGATTATAGCACTTATAGAACACAATATACTCCCATAAGTTATAGGTAACGATATCTTTAGTAGATTAATCTTAACTTTAGATACCTTTTCAAATACCACAAAAGATATCATAAATATAACAAAGTAACACACACTTGTAGATATCCCTGCTCCATATACTGCAATACTAGGCACGGATAACGTTAATATATTACCAATCAATTTTATAGCAACTCCGAATAGCATTATTTTTATAGGTAAATCGGTTCGATTTATGCCTTGCAAGACGCTAAACAATGGAAAAGATAGACATAAAAATATCACGCCCACGCCCATATAAGATAAACTTTCATAAGATACTTCTATTTCCTCTAGGCGTTGTGGATATAAAAACATCAAAATAGGTTTGGATAGCACTGTTATACCTAATCCAGATGGAATGGCTATCAAAGATGTAATAGTTAGCATATCAGAAACGTCTTTCTGTAGAGATTTCAAATCTTTATTTTGCCACGATGTAACTACGTTAGGTAACGCTCCTTTAGATAACATATTGGTTACAGATGGCACTAAATTAAATATCGTTATGGCTAAACCTGTATATGAACCATATATAAATCCTGATATATTATCTGTTTCAACCTTATACCTAGATAGCAATACTTCTTTTGGAATCTTTTCAATAAATCTAATAATAGTAGCTAAATCTATCAAAGTAGTTAAGTTAGTAACTAATGAACCTATTGCTATGGGTATCATTATGGAAAAAATTTCTTTCAACAGAGTTTTTTTCTCACTCTTAGAAATGCTTAAAGATTTAACTTTGTACTTATATCTAAAAGGCTCGAATAGTATTAACACTAGCAATCCAAGACCAGTAGATAGACTTATTCCTAGAATAGCACTAGCAGATGCTAAAGAATATACATCTGTATTAGGAAAGTATTTAGTTAAGATATCATAGTTATCTATTGCGAAGTTGCAGAAAATCAATCCAAAGATAAGTTTGCCAATAGCCTCTACAAGTTGCGATATTGAGGTAGGTATCATATTACAAAGACCTTCATAATATCCACGATACACCGAACATATACACCCAAATATCACCGATGGTGCTAACATGATAACACATAAGTACGCATTAGAATTATCTGCTATGTATGTACAAAATACCTTCGAAAATAATACCATTAATACACTTCCAATTAAACCTATTATACTAAAAGATATCAATGATATATGCCTAATCTTTTCAACAGAGTTATAGTCTAACTTAGATACCCTTTCAGCAGTAAGTTTAGATATCGCAGGTGATAAACCATTAATCATGATGGCATATATAGGCAAAAATAGACTATATCCACAACCGAAATAGTTCATGCCATCGCCACCGAGCATATTGGCTAATGGAATTTTAAACAACGCACCTATAACTTTAACTATCAAAGCAGATATTATTAGTATTAATGAACCTTGAATAAAAGTCTGTTTTTTCATATAATAAAAAAATCCTTTCGTACAATATAATATTTTCACTAAAAATTATATTGTCAATCTGAAAATTATATGATATAATAATAATTAATCATTAAATTTTGAAAGGATTTGTGTATAATGAACTATTCATTTTCCGATAAAGTTTCAGGTTTACAACCATCAGCAATAAGAGAAATCTTAAAGTTTGCTAGTAAATCAGGAGTTATATCCTTTTCAGCAGGAAACCCTGCTCCAGAGGCTTTTCCAAAAGAAAAAATTGCTCAAATTAACAAGGAAATATTTGAACAAGAACCTATATTAGCTCTACAGTATAGTATCACTGAGGGTTATACCCCTTTAAGAGATAAACTTAAAAAAGTTTTAAAAGATATTAATTGTTTCGTTCCAGACCATGATGAGTTAATAATAACATCTGGAGCACAACAAGGCAACGAATTAGCTTGTAAAGTACTCTGTAATGAGGGTGATACTCTAATATGTGAATCACCTACTTTTATAGGTTCATTGAATGCTTTTAAATCTTACAATGTAAATCTAGTAGGTGTAGACGTTCAATCTGATGGCATTGATACCGAAAAGTTAGAAAAAGCATTACAAGAAAATCCAAATACTAAGTTGTTATATGTAATTCCGAACTTCCAAAATCCAACTGGAGTTACTATGTCTTTTGAAAAAAGAAAAGAAGTATATAGACTTGCTCAAAAGTATGATATCTTTATATTAGAGGACAATCCTTATGGAAGATTGCGTATCAAAGGTGAAGATATTCCACCTATTAAAAGTTTAGATGTCGACCATAGAGTTATCTATACTGGAAGTTTTTCTAAGATACTATCTCCAGGTTTAAGAGTGGGATACGTTAGTGGCTTAAAAGAAGTAGTATCTAAAATGATAGTTTGTAAACAAGTTTCAGACGTTCATACTAATATCTTAGCACAACTAATCTGCGATAAGTTTATCGAACAGACTGACATGGAACAACATTTTGCTACACTTAGAGAAATCTATAAGAAGAAATGCAATCTAATGCTTGACCAAATGAAGAAAAACTTCTCATCTAAGATTAAGTATATCGAGCCACAAGGTGGTCTATTCGTATGGTGTACACTTCCAGAAGATTGCAATATGAATGAGTTCTGTCAAAAGGCTATAAAAGATTATAGCGTCGCTCTTGTCCCTGGTAACGCATTTATGATACATGATGATGACTTTACTACATCATTTAGAATGAACTTTTCAACTCCTACAGATGAGCAAATCATTGAAGGTTGCGAAAAGTTAGGCAAGTTATCCAAAGAACTCTTTGGAGAGTAATATACAATAATAGTTAATAGATAATAATTAAAAATTATCAATTAAATATAAATTAATAAATTTTAGTTTTGAAAGGATATGAAAAATCATGGCTATTAGAAGACAATCAGGTTTGGATAGATATGGTGCTTGTGAGGCGTATCTATCTAGTAGAATTAGAGGACTAACTATTCCACCAGTCGCAGTAGGTGTAAAACTCAACGCAGATGACCAAGTTTACGGTGCAGTTATAGATATGCCTATGGGCAGAGATTTACTTACTACTCTAGTGGTACTAATGAACGGCACTGCTAACTTATACTTTAATACTGGTGGTGGTATTTTGGGATTAGGTCAAAGACATCAAACAGTATCTAGTACAGTTAGAAGTTTTCTAGTAAGTGCAGGTCAAGCACTTCCAGCTTGTAAGCATACTAGAGAGTTCGATTTACCTACACATAATACCAACTACATCTACCTACTTACTAGACGTGGTGTATATAAGATGGAATTAAATCCAACTACTATGGTTACTGAACCAGATAAGTCTAAAAGGTTTATATTCACAATGTATCAAAGAATACTAACCGAACTTCGTACAGCTCAAATGAAAGACAGAGCAGAAGCTCAAAAAAATGGTGGCGAAAGAGTTATAAACTTCACACCTACTAATAGTAACGGTTCTGCAAAGCCTACTAATGTAACTATTACTAAAGGTTCTACTGCAAAGCCTCTAACTATAGATGGTATCGAAAAGGTTAAACCTTCAGCACCTACAGAGGAGTAATGTTTTATGTCAGAAGATAGAAAAAAGATTATATTTAGTGCTATTCAACCTACTGGAACTTTTACTTTAGGTAACTATCTAGGGGCTGTTAGAAACTGGTCACCTTTACAAGATGAGTATAACTGTATCTATGCTATTGCAGACTTACACGCTATAACCGTTAAACAAGAACCTAAACTTCTTAGACAACATTCATTAGAGGCATATGCTCTACTATTAGCGTGTGGAATAAATCCTGAAAAGTCTGTATTCTTTATACAGAGCCACGTTAGAACTCATACTGAGTTAGCTTGGGCTTTAGCTTGTAGTACTCAATTTGGAGAACTCTCCCGAATGACTCAATTTAAAGATAAAAGTGCTAAACACGCTGACGATGTAAACTCTGGATTGTTTACATATCCAGTACTAATGGCTGCCGATATTCTAGCATATAAAAGCGATTTAGTTCCAGTAGGTCAAGACCAAAAACAACACCTTGAACTTGCTAGAAACGTTGCTCAAAGATTTAACTCACGTTATGGTGATACTCTTGTAGTTCCAGAACCTTATATTCCTAAAACTGGTGCTAAGATTATGTCACTTCAAGACCCTACTAAAAAGATGTCCAAATCGGACGAAAATCCTAACGCTTGTATCTTAATACTAGATGATAAGGATACTATTATTAGAAAGTTTAAACGTGCCGTAACAGATAGCGAATCTGAAGTATGCTATCGTGAAGATAAGGCAGGTATTAACAATCTAATGGCAATATACTCCAGTATAACTGGAAAGTCCTTTGATGAGATTACTTCCGAATTTACTGGCAAAGGCTACGGTGATTTTAAAATCGCTGTAGGCGAAACTGTTGCAGATTCTCTTGCTCCTGTTAGAGATAACTTCAATAAGTATATCAACGATAAGGCTTATCTAAAAGAGTGCTATACTAAGGGTGCTGAAATGGCTCTTAAGATATCCTCTAGGAACGTTTCAAAGGTATATCACAAGATTGGCTTTGTAGATAATCCACTATACAAATAAGAAATAAAGTTTTAACATACCAAAAACCATTTAATGTGAATTAAATGGTTTTTATTGACTTTTTTTAAAAAATATGATATAATATGCTTATATTATATTTGGAGGTTAAAAATATGAAGTTTAAAAAAGTTCTAGCTTTTTCTGTAGCTTTAGCGGTATGTATGCCTGTAGCTACCTTAAACGTTTTAGATGACAATACTTCTAGTATTGTGGCTTACGCTGATATAGTTGATGGAGATTTTAAATACTCTACAAATAACAACGGAACTGCTACTATAACTAAGTATAGTGGTACTTCTACTGATGTAGTTATCCCTAGTGAATTTACTAGTGAAGATGGTAAAGTATATTCGGTTATTGGCATAGACATGAGCGTATTTAGTGAAAACGTTGCTATATCCACAGTAACTATACCAAGTAGCATTAAAAAGATTTCAGAAAGTTGTTTTAGTGGTTGTACTGCTTTATCTACTGTAACGTTTGAAGAAGGTTCTGAATTAACTTCTTTAGATAATTACGCATTTGCAGGTTGTACATCTTTAGAAAGTATAAATCTACCTAATGGATTGTTAACTATAGGTGGGTCTGCTTTTTACAATTGTTCAACTTTAAGACAAATAGATATCCCTGATACAGTAACAACTATATATTCATATGCTTTTGCTAAATGTAATAAACTAAAAAGTATAACAATACCTAGTAGTGTTACTGATATAAGTTCAAATGTATTTAGTGATTGTTCAAGATTAGCATCTGTTAAAATTTTAGGAAGTCCAACTTTAGGAGAGTCTGTTTTTCTTAACTGTACTTCTTTAACCGATGTAGATTTAGGAACTACATCTGCAATGGGAGAAAGAATATTTGGTGAATGTACATCTTTAACCACTATAACTATTCCAGAAACTATAGAAACTATCCCTGAAATAGCATTTTCAAACTGTTCAGCCTTGACAACTGTAAATTTAAATGATGGTCTTGTAACTATTAGCGAACGTGCTTTTAATAAGTGTACATCATTGACTAATTTAACACTTCCAAGTACATTAGTATCCATACAAAATTATGCTTTTGAAAATAATGCATCTTTGAAATCCATAGATATTCCAGAAAAAGTTACTACTATCGGAGTATGTGCTTTTAATGGTTGTGATAATCTAGCTAGTGTAACATTACCAAATTCAATTAAGACTATTAAAGGTTGTGCTTTTGCTAACTGTCCTAAAATTAGCACTGTTACCATTCCAGATAGTGTTACAACCATAGGTAGTCACGCTTTTGGATTTACCTCTAAGTTTGTTGTAGGTGACGAACTATTAAGTGCTACTCCAGTAGAGAACTTCACAATAGTAGGTGCTGTTGATAGTGAAGCTCAATACTATGCTGAAGACAATAACCTAACTTTCATAGATATAGCAAGTGGAGAAGTTCCTACTCCACCAGTTACTCCAGAAGAGCCATCTGCTGATAACTTCACAAACGGTGTATACTGCGATGTAAACGGCGACGGCGTTGCTAACATTGTAGATTTACTTCTAATGAAAAAGTATATCTTAGGAATGTAATGCTAAACTTACATACATATAATATAAAGGATAATCTATCTATAGATTGTCCTTTTTTTAGTACATAACTCTATTGAAAATTCTCAAAATATATGGTAATATTTAAGTATAAAATTATAGGAGGCTTTTCTAATGTACGATATCCAAAGAGTAATTAATATCTTAAAAGAAAGAACTGCAAAACCATGTATTAAGTTGAACACTATCCTTACAGAATGTACTCAATTTGATAGCAAAGTAGGTGGAACTCCATACGTTCCAAATGAATTTGAATATCCACGAAGTACCATAAATAACGAACCTCTACAGTTACTGGCTCAAATAAACTTTGAACAGATGCCTAAGTTGGAAGACTTTCCATCTAAAGGAATATTACAGTTCTACATTCAGGATACTTTCGATACTATGTATGGCTTGGATTTTTCAACTCCTACCCAACAAAAAGATTTTAGAGTTATCTATCATGAAAATATAGACTACTATGCAAACAACTTGGATAAAATTCCAACTATAAAACAATGTTCCGAATTTGATTTCATTGTGGAAAAGTGTTGCAAATTAGTTCCACAATTGATAAATAATCAAGCTATGTTAATGTGCGATGTCAACTTTTGGGATACTCTTGAAAATATATTTATGGAAATCTATCCAAATGCAACCAAGCAAGAGTTTGAAGATTTCTGTCAACAAGATGATACCGACAATTACATTTGGGATAATTGTTTTAATGAGGATTTAGCATATCATAGTATTGGTGGATATCCTTTTTTCACTCAAAGCGACCCTAGAGAAGAATGTTCTTATGCAGATTATACTACCTTACTACTCCAACTAAATACTGATGATACTTGTGGCATGGCTTGGGGTGACAACGGCATTGGAAACTTCTTTATAAAACCTAACGATTTAAAAAATCTAAACTTTAATGATGTTCTATACTATTGGGATTGTTATTAAAAATATCAAGGAGGACTTAAAATGGAAGATTTAAAAACTATATTAGAAAAAGTATATCAAAACACTAAATTAGAATGTATAAAGCTATCTGCTGAGCTACACGATTGTACTCAATTTGATAGTAAAATCGGTGGAACTCCATACATACCCAATAATTTTGAATATCCATATAGCAAAAGCGAACCTACTCAACCTTTGATGCTATTTGCTCAAATAAACTTTGAACAGATGCCTCATTTAAAAGATTTTCCACATAAAGGAATGTTACAATTCTATCTAAACCCAACAGACGACTGTTATGGTATAAATTTTGATACCCCTACTATTCAAGATAATTTTAGAGTTATCTATCATGAAAATATCGACTATTCAGCAAATAATATCGATAAAGTTCCTAAGTTCAACGTGGAAAACGATGACTATATGCCCTTTGAATTTAATACAGAAGCTATTCTAACTGGAGAATTATATATGCAAGAGTGTCCTCCACCATACTCATTAGAAAGGTTTGAAGATATATTTAAAGATACTTTTAAAAAGTTATATCCAAATGAAAACGCTAACGATTTCTATACTAACCACTATGATGAAATTGAAGATTTCTTTGAACAAGATAACTATTCTACTCATGCAATAGGTGGATATCCTTACTTTACCCAAAATGATATTACAGATGATTTCTACTCTACCCTACTACTACAAATAGATACCGATGATGATATTAATCTAATGTGGGGAGATTGTGGCATTGGTAACTTCTTTATAAATATAAAAGATTTAAAAAACTTAGATTTCAATAACGTTCTATACAACTGGGATTGCTGTTAAATAAAAAATAAAGGATATCTTACTTAAAAGTTTGATATCCTTTACCTATGCAACAAAAAAGAGCAGATTAAAAAATCTACTCAACCTTTCAATATTAAGGGTGGGAGATGAGAATCGAACTCACGACCTTCGGGACCACAATCCGACGCTCTAACCAACTGAGCTACACCCACCACAAAACGCGCTATGCTGGACTCGAACCAGCGACTTACTGCTTAGAAGGCAGTTACTCTATCCAGCTGAGTTAATAGCGCATTAGTAAATAAATATATTTGATTTTATCAAATAAGAGCGGATGATGGGAATCGAACCCACGTAACCAGCTTGGAAGGCTGGAATTCTACCATTGAACTACATCCGCAGTTCTTACAGGGTTTTTTGTTCTATCCCCTTGCGACTATATTAGTATATCACATTAAAAAGGATTTGTCAAGGGTTTTTTGAAATTTTTTTTAAAAATTTTTTTAAAATAAAAATCGATGTGGAACATTCCAAAATACTCCACACCGATACACAAAATTAATCTATAGTAACGACTATTTCGCCATCTTTAGCGACTACATTAACAGTCTTTTTTAAGTGGTCTATAGCATTATCGATAATAAGTTCAGCGACCTTATCTTCAACGTTAGTACGAATGACTTTTCTAATATCTCTAGCACCGTGCTTGTTGCTATAAGATTTATCTGCAATTATAGATAACACTTCATCAGTATAGTTCAAAGATAGTTCTCTTTCTTGTAGAGGTTCTTTCATTTCATCTAGCATAAGTTTAGCAATCTTCTCATAAGATGGCTTTTCTAACTTATTGAATAGAACTATCTCATCAATACGGCTTAAAAACTCTGGACGTAAGAACTCTTTAAGACCTTTCATAGCCTTATCTTTAGATATATCTGTTTCGGTCTTGTTAAAGCCCACGCCAGTAGAAGTATCAGTTGAACCAGCATTGGAAGTCATAGCTATAATAGTATTTTCAAAACTTACAGTTCTACCTTGAGCATCATTGATTTTACCCTCATCTAAGATTTGTAATAGTATGTTCATAACGTCAGGGTGAGCCTTTTCGATTTCATCAAATAGAACTACTGAATATGGTCTACGTCTAATCTTTTCAGTTAGCTGACCAGCCTCATCATAGCCAACGTATCCAGGAGGAGAACCTATAATTCTAGATACTGAATGTTTTTCCATGAACTCAGTCATATTCAACTTTATTAGAGGTTCAGCAGAGTCAAACATTTCCTCAGCCAATACCTTTACCAATTCAGTTTTACCCACGCCAGTAGGACCTACAAATATAAATGATGCTGGTCGTCTACGTTTTGCAAGTTGAACTCTAGTTCTTTTTATAGCCTTAGCCACTAACTCGACAGCCTCATCTTGACCGATAATACGCTTTTTAAGTTGATTTTCAAGGTCGGAGATACGTTTAAATTCAGTTTCAGCAATCTTGTTAGCAGGGATACCAGTCCAAAGTTCTATAACCTTAGCCAAATCGTCTGCCTCAACGTAGATGTTATTAACTTGAGGTTCTAACTTTTTAACTTCTTCTTCGCATCTAATGATATCGGATTTAACTTTAGCTATAGCCTCGAAATCTGGGGTGTCGCTTTCGTCAAGGTTCTTTTGTAACTCTTTAAGATTAGCTAACTCTTTGCGTTTATTGTCATACTCGGCGATTTCCTTACTGGATATAGATTTACAAGCACAACTTTCATCTAAAAGGTCGATAGCCTTATCTGGAAGAAATCTATCAGTTATATATCTTTCGGATAGAACTGCACACATTCTAACTAAATCGTCAGTAATATGTACCCTATGATACTTTTCATAATAAGATTTAATTCCTTTTAAGATATCTACAGTTTCATCAATAGTAGGTTCATTTACAGTTACAGGTTGGAAACGTCTTTCAAGAGCAGAATCCTTTTCGATATACTTTCTGTACTCATTAAAAGTAGTAGCTCCTATAACTTGAATTTCACCCCTAGAAAGTGCAGGTTTTAAGATGTTAGCTGCGTTCATAGTACCTTCGGAATCTCCAGTACCGACCAAGCTATGAACCTCATCTATAAATAGGATAATATTACCCTCGGATTTAACTTCATCTACAAGACCTTTAATTCTGCTTTCAAACTGACCTCTAAATTGAGTACCAGCCACCAAAGCAGTTAAATCCATAAGATATATTTTCTTATTTAATAGGTTAAATGGAACATCACCATCACATATTTTTTGAGCAATACCCTCAGCAACGGCAGTCTTACCAACACCAGGTTCGCCTATTAAACATGGATTATTCTTAGTTCTTCTAGATAGTATTTGTATTACTCTATAAATTTCTCTATCTCTACCGATAACTGCATCTATTTCGCCATTTTCAGCCTTTTTGCTTAAATTAGTGCAATAACCATCTAAGAACTTCAATTTTTTTTCTTTCTTTTTAGTAGTAGGGATTCTAGGTTTTTTAGTCTTGCTAGGTTTATCTTCTTTAAACTCTACTACATCGTCATTATCCGAATTGTCGGAAGAATTTCCAACAGGAGATATAAGGTCAGATATTTTTTGTTTATCTAAATTTTTAAAAATATCAGATTTACCATTTAACAAATTTTGTATAAATGGAGGCATAGTATCCGAACCACCCAATTCAAAGTCTTCGCCGTCCATGATTTCATCGACATAGTTATCAATTCTATCCAACTCATCGTCGGTGATACCTAAACTTTGCATATACTGTTCAATTTGAGGGATTTTAAGTTCTCTAGCACACTTAATACATAAGCCTTCATTTTTCTTTTCTGAACCAGAAATAGTAGATATAAATACTGTTGCTGGTCTTTTTTTACATCTTGCACATGGCATCATCATAATAAAAAATCCTCCAATCTTTTGCATAAATAGTGCCTATGAATATAGGCTATATATTATACCAAAACAGAAAACTAATATTAACCATTTGTAAACATCTTAATGATATCTAAATTATAAATAGTCTTAAATAGTTTAGTACTTTGGATAACTTCACTACTAAATATTTCGGAAGTACCTCCACTAGAATACACTAGCAACTTAACTACTACCGATATTAATATTAATAAAATCATACCTTCAGCTATGCCCAATATAGCACCTAGAAGTCTATCCGATGCTACTGCTATAGTAGGTAGACTATCATTATTTTCAATAGTTTTAGATATAATCTTTACTATAATCATAACTATTAAGAATACTACAAAGAATATAGCCATCTTGATAATGTATAAAACTATAGGTTTAATAAAAGTTTGTTCTATATACTCAGCAGCCGATTTATTATCTTGTAATAGAATTGGAACTGTAGTATATAACAAATCCGAATTAGATTTTAAACTATTAATCATATAGTCAACGGCAGGTGATGGCAATACGTTCTTTAAAGGACTAGATATAGCATCTTCTACGCTTTCACCTAATAGAGTATTTATCTTATCCATAGATAAAAATTCATTATCTTTGCCATTTATGGCATTGTAAAGACTTCCTGATGATGCTACTACTTTACTCAACTTATCTTGACTTATTACAACACCAAAAGTATCTTTTTTTATTCTGTCGCATATAGAACTTGCTACACTGTGTTCGTCTAAAACTTCCTCAACATTAGCGACTATTTGATTGCTTAAAACACTATCGTATGTAGGTTCAGCAGAGGCATCTGAAATTATACTGCCCAAAAGAATAGCTAATATATAACCTATAACAGATATAAAAGTCTTAGAAAAACCTCTTTTAACGTTTATAATTAAGAATACTAATATAATAAGTATTGTAGCACCATCGAATATCAAACTTCCGTAAGACATTCCAGTTTCAGTCAAACTCATCATAAAAACCTCCTAGCTAGATTGATATTCAATCTTATTTATGCAATCGTAAGATATTAAAAACATTTCATTACCTATTTTTATAAAGTTTTTGTACACATCAGAAACTTCCGAAGTAGCTAGTAGTGTACCACTAAAGTTATAAGTTTCAAGGGAATTGTTTCTTAAAACGTATATAAGATTATCTTCAATATATATCTTTTTAATATCATTATCGACTACTATTTCAATAGGAGTAGTCTTATAGTCTTGAATTAATAGCATGGTAGTTTTACGACGTTCCTCATTTTCAAAAATCATAGCAGACTTACCATCGTCAACATATCCAGATATTAAATCATTTTTATAAGAATATCCTCCTAGTTGATTACCTTGCATATCATAATAAGCACACTTAGTATCGCCAAATAGGAAAATATTATTATCATTAGTCAATTGAATATCCAAACATAGGGTTTCAATAGGTTCAGTAGTCCAAGTTTCGTCTTGATTACTAAAACTTAAATACATAACCTTAGATACTATTTGACCACCTAAAGCATCTACAGTAGCAACCACGCAACCATTATTATCTGTAGTAAAGCATAAATCTTGAATTCTATCTACACACCCACGATTATATATTTCTTCACCACGTTCATTATAGATAGTAAGTTCACATGAGTACATTTCAGCAGTAGTTATAACAGCCACATAGCCTTTTTCATTAATTCTAGCGAATATTATATTACTTTTCAACTCTTTGGTGTACACGGTACTTCTAGAGTTTTCTACTTTAAAGTTTTTGCCACCACTCTCATAGATTAAAGCTCTTTTATTAGAAGTTCTTAACACTGAATTAGAATAGTCATGTTGACGAGTATCTTTAAGTTCACCTTTAGATGAGTATATATATAAATGTGTATCGCTTAGCATAATAAAGTTATTACCAATCTTACCAAATTGATAGTCTATATCGTCATTGGGAATGGATATAGGAAAGTTTCCTTCCATAAGAGTTCCACTATTAACCACTATTTGAGTATTTGTTCCTAACAACTTTTTATACGCTTTAGATATATCTTTTCTAAAGATAAATATTAATACTCCAGCAACCAATAATATAGCTACCACTATACTAATAATTATCTTTTTATTTTTAAAACCATACTTATAAATTTCCTTAGACATAAAAAATCTCCTACACATAGATACTAATAGTATACTTTATTTAAATACAATCCATGAGCCATAGCAGTACGTCCAGCCATCAATCTATTTTTAGCGACTAATATATCTGGTATTTTATTAGGTAATATGTAACCCTCATTAACATCTAAAAGAGTACCTACAAGTATCCTAACCATATTATACAAAAAACCATCACCTTTTACAAGTACTTTTACTAAATTTCCGTAACTTTCTATATTAAAGTCAAATATGGTACGAACGGTGTCAATATTATCATCTTTTACAGCCGAAAAACTTCTAAAATCGTGAGTTCCTATGTAGTGCCTAGACGCCTCTTTTAGGAGTTCTATATCAATAGGTCTGCGATAGTGTAGTTGTAAATCTTCAGCAAAAGGATTTTTACTTTCGCTATTATGTATTAGATATACATACTCTTTATACTTGCAATCGAAACGGGAATGAAATTCTTCAGGAACTTCCTCACAACTCAAAAAAGAGATGTCACTTGGAAGTAATCCGTTTACACCTCTAAGTAGACCTCTAGTATTTATGTTACTGTTGGTATGCACATTAAAGACGTATCCATTAGCATGAACTCCAGTATCAGTTCGTGAGCAACCTACTATGGTAATCGGTTCGTTTAACACTTTAGATAAGTGTTTCTGTACTACTTCTTGAATCGTCACTGCATTGGGTTGTATTTGATATCCATGATAGTTAGTGCCTTTATATGCCATAATAACTTTTAAATTTCTCAAATTAAAAAGTCCTTTCTATACTATAAAATGTAAATCTTTTAAGACTATACTTCATTATTATAGCATACATTAGATAATTTTTAAAGAGTTATTTAAAAAATATTTAAAAATTATCGGAACACCTAAAAATGTCCCGATTTTAGTACTAAAATAAAACTATATTAACTATCAAAACAGATGTACTTACTGCTAAAGCTAAGTAATCTTTAGGAGTTGCCTTTAACTGTTTCAATCTAGTTCTGCCCTCTCCACCATGATAGCATCTACATTCCATAGCTAGAGCCAACTCCTCAGAACGTCTAAAAGCAGATATAAACAAAGGTATCAACACTGGAATTATTGCAGAGGCTCTTTCTTTTAGCGAACCAGTTTCAAAAGTTGCTCCCCTAGATTTTTGTGCCGATATTATCTTATCAGTTTCATCTATAAGTAGTGGAATAAATCTTAAAGCTATAGTCATCATCATAGCGAGTTCGTGAACTGGAACGTTTAACTTTTTCAAAGGTGAAAATAGTTTTTCAATGCCATCTGTCAAGCTAACTGGCGATGTGGTATACGTTAATATAGATGAACCTACTATTAACATAATAATTCTAACTAGATTAAATATACACTCATGAAGGCTTTTATCTGTAATTTCCAAAAAGCCCCATGACCATAAAATTTTATCGCCATCTATCATAAATAGATTAAAAACAGCCGTGATAACTATTATAGGCATTAATGGTTTTAAACTTTTCCACATTAACTTTATTGGAATTTTAGTCATAAACCAGACTATCCAAGCGAAGATAGTTCCTATAGCAAGACCTATAAAACTATCTGTAGAAAACAGTATAGCTATATATATGGCAGTAATGACTATTTTAAATCTAGGGTCTAACCTATGTATAACGCTATCTTTAGGAAAGTACTGTCCTAATGTGATATCTTTTAGCATAAATAATAAACTACCGTTACTGAAAACTTATAAAAAGTTATAACACTTCTAAATATGCTATAAAATTCATAACTTTTATGTTTCATTCCTTTTTCGCTGTATCCGTGTTGAACTCTATTTCTAAAGTCTACTAACGTTTGTATGATACTCCAAAGGCTTAAATTCCCCACTAACGAATGGGTACACATTAACAACATTTGTTTTTGCTATGCTATTAATTCTTTATATCTCATCAGATTAACACTTGCATTATAATCTCTATCTATTACATTTCCACATTTAGCACAGACATATATTCTATCTTTCAGTTTCAAATCTTTTTTGATATTTCCACAACAGGAACACATCTTACTCGATGGATAATATCTATCTGCTGTTATGAACTCTATATTGTTCCAAATACTTTTATATTGTATTTGTATACGAACTTCGTAAAAACACTGTTCTTGTATAGCTTGTGATAGATGCTTGTTTTTCATCATACCCATAACGTTCAAATCTTCGATAGTTATGAACTTTGGTTTTCGGTTCACAATTTCAGAAGTCATTTGATGTATATAGTTATAGCGGATATTCGTTAGTGTGTGAGTAACTTTTAAAAGTTGTCTTTCACTCTTTATAATGTTACAAGTTTTGCAGTAACTCTCTCCTTTCTTATTTTTAAGATATTTTCTTGATACTTTGCGTTGTAACCTACGCTTTTTCTTTTTTAACTTTTTGACTTTTTTAGTCTTATTGATATTTTTATAGACTTCACCATTAGAACATATTGCCAAATCCTTGATACCTAAGTCTAATCCAATACCTTGATTAATAGGTTGTTGTGTATTTTCATCACATTCAATGCCTACTGAAATCCACCAATTAAGACCATCAAAAGTTACTCTTGGATTATAATACTTTACATTTAAAGGTATTTTATTATGTTCTGCAAGTTTAATCCAGTTAGCTTTTGCACGATTTCTTCTTGTGCTATCAGCTATCTTTTCAAGTTTAACATGAGTATCACTAAATTGAACTTTAGAAGTATCTACATAAAAACTTGGTTTTGAATGACGTCTACTCTTAAATTTAGGATATCTTGAAATTCCTTTAAAGAAACTTTGAAAAGATTTACAACAGTCTTTTATAGCCTGTTTTGTAATATCATTACTATAATTATTAAGCCATTGATAATCTTCTTTTTGTTTTAAAAGAGTAAATTCACGTCTTAAATCATAGTTATTGATAAATTTTCCATCATTTTTATAGTTTTCAATCTCTATTCCCAAAGCCCAATTATATGCAAACCTTGATACTCCTGCACTTTGAAATAGTTTTGTTTTCTGCTTATTGTTAGGACAGAGCATTACTTTAAGTGTTTTAATCATTTTCAATAAGCTCCTTATATCATATTAATAGGTTATAAAAGTCAATAGATGTTTTATAACTTTTTATACTTTTGTTTTAACTGCTAAAAGCCTTTCTTTTATTTTAATATATCTATCTAATGAACTCCTTGCAACACTCTAAAATAGTTGGAACTAAATTTTGATTTTTCTTTCCAATAGTTTTCTCTATATATGTAGTAGCACCAACCTTAGTATTTTTAGTTTCATCTACTAATATAGCAGATATCTGTTTAAATTGATTATCTATAAGTTTAGTTTTCAATTTATTATTTGCTTGTAGTTTGATTTCTATTTTTTTGCGTTTTTGTTCTTTAGTTAAATTAGAATTACTGTCAACAACCTCATTCAATAATAATAATGGTTGTTGTGGCAGTGGTTTTGGTGGAATTATATTATTTACTACATTATATATACTGCTAAATTTTTTAATATCCACATTAAAGTGTTCTTTAGCAAAATCAATAGCAGATTGATAGCCATTATCATTACTTATGATATAAAAATTAGTATGTTTTTTTAATGATTTAATCATTGTGCCTAAAAAAAGCACTAACTGAAAATCAAGGGCATTTTTATCGGACTTGTTTAATTTAAAGTTTTTAAATTTAAAACTGCCATTAATTATAATATTCATAATATCTATATTGATATTTTCAGCTTTTTCGCTATAAAAAAGATATATTTTATCATTTTTAGTCAATAAATCAATACCATTCAAACCAATAGAACTAACATTTTCATAATCTATTAGAAATATATTCATAATGCTACCTCTTTTTTAACGAATGTTTTAAAACATCTATTGCTTGAGTTGTCGTATATACGTTTGGGAAATCATATCCCATAGATTTTAACTTTATAAAAACTCTGGAGATTTGTGGAACTTGTAAACCTATCTTGACTAATTCATCTGCTTGATTAAATACCTTTTCAGTATCATCAAAGCAGAAAACTTTTCCTTTGTTCATGACTAAAATTTTATCAGCAAACTCAGCCATATCCTCCATACTATGAGATACTATCAAGATAGTTGCATTGGTCTTTTTATGATATTCTTTAATCATGGAGAGAATTTCTGTCCTACCTAGAGGGTCTAAACTAGCACAAGGCTCATCTAAGATTAAAACTTTAGGTTTCATGGCCATAACACCAGCGATGGCGACACGTCTTTTTTGACCACCAGATAAATCAAAAGGTGATTTTTCTAGCAAATGCGATATTTTTAACATATCAGCAATTTCAACTATAGATTTTTCTCTATCGGATTTAGATAAACCCATATTTTTTAAACCAAAAGCTATATCTTTAGCGACGGTATCCTCAAATATTTGATATTCGGGATATTGGAACACTAAACCAACTTTAAATCTAACATTTCGGATATTCTTTTTATCTTGCCAAATATTTTGACCATCTACAAAAATATCTCCCGAAGATTGTTTTAAAAGTCCGTTAAAGTGTTGTATCAAGGTAGATTTTCCAGAACCAGTATGTCCAATAACTCCAATAATTTCTCCTTGATTAATTTCTATATTAACATTATCAATAGCAGTTTTTTCAAAGGGAGTACCTATGCTATATGTATAAGTTAAATTTTCAGTTTTAATTATCGACATAAAAAACTCCTTTTTGATAAATATTTTAGAACAAACCTCTTAAAAAGAAGTACTGCACTAATGCTAAGATATCTAAGATAATCATAGGAATAACAAAACTAGAAGATTTTAAATCAGACTTATTAGGTTGTTCTTTATATAGTGCATAGTTAAGAAAAAAATTCATAACGAAGGGTAATATTATCAAGGTATATCCGTAAGTAGCCAACTTGAAGTTGGTTCTTTGCGTGATAGCTATGCCACTCCATAGCAAACCAGAATTTATTACAAATAGTATAAAATTCAAAATAAGACTATTAATAATGAACTCTTTTTTCATAAAAAACCTCCTATAAGAGTTTAACCAATTCGTTAACTAGCTCATCTTCAGTTAAAACGTTAGATTTAATATCTATACCTAAACTATTTAGTTGATATGCTACCTCTGTAACTTGAGGGACATCTAAACCGACCTTTTTTAAGATATCATAATAAGAAAAAACATCTTTAGGAGTGCCATCTAAAAGAATTTTTCCATCATCTATAACCACAACTCTATCGGATTGCACGGCTTCTTCCATATAGTGAGTAATCAAGATTATAGTAATACCAAAATCCTCTTTTAGTTTTTTGATGGTTTGTAACACTTCAGCACGACCACTAGGGTCAAGCATAGCTGTAGGTTCATCTAGGACTATGTACTTAGGACGCATTGCAATAATTCCAGCAATAGCGACCCTTTGCTTTTGTCCTCCCGATAATTGACTAGGTGCATGAAGTCTATAGTCGTACATATTTACGGCTTTTAGACTTTCATCAACACGTTTACGAATTTCTGTAGGTTCTACGCCCAAATTTTCGGGAGCAAATGCGACATCTTCCTCGACTATAGCGGATACTATTTGGTTATCGGGATTTTGAAATACCATTCCTACAAGTTTTCTAACGTCAAATAGATTATCTTCATTAGATACGTCTAAACCATCAACAGTAATCTTTCCGACTTCAGTAGTCAATATGCCATTAATCAGCTTAGCAAAAGTGGATTTTCCACTTCCGTTATGACCCAATATGGATATAAATTCGCCCTCTTTGATATCTAAGCTAACACCTTTTAATATTTCCTTATCACCGTAAGAAAAATGAACGTTTTCAGCTTTAATCATATAGCACTAATCCTTTTCCCAGATGGCTGTAGAACCACATGGTAATACTAAGTTGGTATTATTTACAGGTAAGCCAATCTCATCATAAGATACTCTGCCACCAAACTTAGATACTATTACTTCTTCCATAATGTAAGCTATAACCGATGGAGATAAACCAGTAGTATAACTATTTACTATAAAAAATAGTGGATTATCGCTTAAAACGTTAGTGCATAGATTTATTAAATCATAGATACCATCTTCAAGTTTCCAAACTTCTCCATTTTTACCACGTCCATAAGATGGTGGGTCCATAACGATAGCATCATACTTTCTATCACGTCTAATTTCCCTAGATACAAACTTTTCACAATCGTCAACAATCCAACGTATAGGTTTGTCCTCTAGGTGCGAAAGCTGAGCGTTTTCTCTAGCCCAATTGACCATACCCTTAGAGGCATCTACATGGCAGACACTAGCACCAGCCTCGGCACACGATAGCGTTGCTCCACCAGTATAAGCGAACATATTCAATACACTAACTTGTCTATTAGCATTTCTAATTTTATTAGCCATGAAATCCCAGTTTACTGCTTGTTCTGGGAACAATCCAGTATGTTTAAAGCCAGTAGGTTTAATCTTAAAAGTTAGATTTCTATAGTTCATGTGCCAACTTTCAGGAAGTTGATTGTTATAGTTCCAAGAGCCACCACCCTCACTAGACCTATGATATATAGCATCTGCCTTATTCCAATCCACTTTATGAGGTGTTTTCCAAACTACTTGAGGGTCTGGACGTACTAAAGTATGACCGTTCCAATCTTCGAACTTATCCCCATTAGAAGTATCTAAAAGTATGTATTCTGTCCAATTTTTTGCAATTCGCATATATAAATAACTCCTTAATATATTAAGATATCGGAACACCGTTTATTCGGCGTTCCGATGTAACGGTTATATTTATAACCTAGATTTTTTAAATAACATCTACCTATTATAGATTAACTTTTATAGTTTCAGCGATATCGTTAGCCATTTGAGTAATCTGTTCTTGATTTTTACCTTCTAGCATTACACGAATTAAAGGTTCTGTACCACTTTCACGCACTAGAACTCTACCAGTATCGCCAAGAGTGGTTTCATGTTTGTTAATGCAATCCATAATAGTGGAATTTTTATTCCAAAGACCTTTTTTATCCAAAGTAATCTTAACGTTCACTAGCACTTGTGGATAACTTTCCATACAACTAGCCAATTCAGATGCTTTTTTACCACTCAACTTTAATATTTCAAGCAATTTAGCTCCTGATAGTTCACCATCACCAGTAGTAGCGTCATCAAGGAAGATAATGTGACCACTCTGTTCACCACCAATACTATAGCCATGTTCACGCATATTTTCAAGAACGTATCTATCGCCGACTTTAGTAGTTTCAAAGTTTATGCTATTTTCTTTTGCGAATATGGAAAATCCAATGTTAGTCATTACGGTAACTACGGCAGTATTGCCTTTTAAAAGACCTCTATCCTTATAGGATTTTGCACATATAGCGATAATCTTATCGCCATCTATTAGATTTCCATTTTCGTCCACTGCAAGACATCTATCGGCATCGCCATCGAAAGCAAGACCGATATCGCACTTATTAGACTTAACGTATTCAATTAGATTTTCCATGTGAGTAGAACCACAATTATAGTTTATGTTAGTACCATCGAACTTATCATTAATAACATGAACGTTTGCACCTAACTTAGTGAAAAGTTTTTCAGCAGTAACCGAACTAGAACCATTTGCACAATCCAAAGCGACGTTTATACCAGATAAATCTTCTTTAATAGTAGAACATACATAGTCTATGTAATCATCTTTAGCAGTTGGATAGTCTAAAACTCTACCAACATTTGTATGAGATACTAACTTAATCTCTTCTGGATTATCTAAGATAAGTCTTTCTATTTCATTTTCAACATCATCTGGGAGTTTGTAACCAGTACTAGCAAATAGCTTTATGCCATTATATTCCACACTGTTATGTGATGCAGATATCATAACACCAGCATCGGCATTATTTTTTTTAATCAAATAAGCCACGGCAGGAGTTGGAACTACTCCTAAACGAACAGCATTAGCACCTACTGAACATATTCCAGAAATCAAAGCATTTTCTAAAATATCGGAAGATATTCTAGTATCTTTACCTATATATATTGTAGGTTTATGATTTGTAGTCTTAGTTAATTCTAAAGCTGATGCTCTGCCTATTTGCATTGCCAATTCGCAAGTTAATTCAGTGATTGCAATACCTCTTGCACCATCTGTACCAAAAAGTCTGCCCATTATAAAAAATCTCCTTAAAATAAAATATTAAATATATATTATGAATGATATTGTATCATTCTAAAAGACTGTTTTCAAATCGTCAAACATAGCTTGAATATCATCAATATTTGTGATATAGTTATTGATTTCATTATAGTTTGAAGATTTTATCGATACTATACAGTTCCCAGAAGTTTCAACATTAGATACATCATAGATGTTTATAGAATAGCTATCATATATATTGTCATACTCATCAGTAGCAAAGAAAGTAATAAGCATATGTAAGCCTGAGTAATTAATATCTTGTGATGGATATTCTGTATAAGTACAATCTTTAAAGTATGTCGATAGCTTTTCAATATCATCAACTTGAAAATTTCCTTTACTATATAGCTTATCGGCATCATTGATAGTAATATTCACACTATCGATATTTTTTATCATCTGTTTAAACATTTGACTGGGATATAACTTTGGATTTTCAATTGATGTTCCAATATCTAGTGTAGTATCTTCAACAGAGGAATATTCTGTTTGAGTTGCAACTAACATAGGTTCACTAATAACATCTGTCTTATAACAAGATGTACACATAATAGACAATACTATAAATGTACCTAATAAACTTTTTTTCATAATAATAAACTCCTTAAAATAGAATATTGTCTTTTATACTATAAACTCTAATTCAAAAGCGACTAAATGCCACCATCGATTTTCTTTTTTATTATCTGTTTAAACATTTGACTAGGATATAACTTTGGATTTTCAATTGATGTTCCAATCAACATAGGTTCATCAACAGTTTTCTTATAACAAGATGTACACATAACAGACAATACTATAAGAAGTGTAAATAATAAACTTTTAGTCCAAAGTTAGTTGAGTATCATCATCTTTGGGAGTAAATCCAAGATGTTTATACGCTAACTTAGTAGCACAACGACCTCTAGGAGTTCTTGAAAGAAATCCCAACTGCATTAGATACGGTTCGCAAACGTCCTCAAGAGTGATAGCCTCCTCACCGATTGCACTTGCTAGAGTTTCCAAACCAGCAGGGCCACCGTTATAACCTTTTATCAACATAGTCAAGAAACGTTTATCAAGACTATCCAAGCCAAGATGGTCTATTTCAAGTCTATCAAGAGCCATCTGCGATACTTCTTTAGTAATAGTACCATCTGCTATAACGTCTGCGAAATCTCTAACACGTTTTAGAAGTCTGTTAGCAATTCTAGGAGTACCTCTAGAACGTTTAGCAATTTCATAAGCACCATCATAGTCGCAAGGAATTTTAAGCAACTCAGCACTTCGGCGAATAATATCTGTCAATTGGTCATAGTTATATAGTTCCAAACGAGCAATAACGCCGAACCTATCACGCAATGGCGAAGTTAATTGACCTGCTCTAGTAGTAGCACCCACCAAAGTGAACTTTTTCAAATCTATGCGAATTGAACGTGCTGATGGTCCTTTTCCGATAACTATATCTAAAACGTTATCTTCCATAGCAGGATATAGAATTTCTTCAACTACCCTTGATAGTCTATGAATTTCATCTATAAAAAGAACGTCATTATCATTTAGATTAGTCAATAAAGATGCTAAATCTCCAGTTTTTTCTATAGCTGGTCCAGAAGTTACTCTTAAATTTACACCCATTTCATGAGCGATTATCCCTGCTAGAGTAGTCTTTCCCAAACCTGGAGGACCATACAATAATACATGGTCTAAGGGTTCGCCCCTACGCTTAGATGCCTCTATATATATTGATAAGTTTTCTTTAACTTTATCTTGACCGATATACTCATTTAGAGTTTTAGGTCTTAAAGAAAACTCTGTATCTGCGTCACTATTTTCATTATATTGTGGAGATATTTCTCTATTATCATAAGAATTTAACTCCATATCAGATTTTTCTATCAAGATATCACACCTTTTTTAATTATTATCCATTGATTACAAACTATTATTTATTATTTATTAATTATTAACTATTAATCACATCATACGTTTAAGAACTTCTCTAATAATATCGGAAGTAGATAAGTCACCGTTTAACTTTTTCATATAAGGTAGCACTTCCGATTGAGAATATCCAAGAGCCATCAAGCCTTGTAGAGCCTCATCAAAGTTAGACGCACTAATTGGAACATCATTAGATGCAAAAGCCTCACCAGTGATACTAATATTCTCTTTAGATATCTTATCTTTAAGTTCCAAGACTATTCTTTCAGCAGTCTTAGAACCTACTCCTTTAGCTTTAGATATAGCTTTACTATCGCCACTAGATACGGCTAACGCAAACTTTTCAGGAGTTAATACCGATAGTATAGATATTCCAACCTTAGCACCCACACTATTAACAGATATTAAAAGTTTAAAACAAGTTAATTCTTCCATAGTTGCAAAGCCGAATAGTTCAACATTATCTTCTCTAACGCTCAAGAATGTATACAAAAACTGTTCTTTATTGATATCTACCAACTTAGAAAAAGTTTCAAAAGTAATCTTGCAAGAATAACCTACACCAGCACACTCAATTACTGCCATAGATTGTTCTTTATATATTAAAGTACCTCTTAAAGAGTATATCATATAAAATCACTCCAATTGATAATTTTTTTACCAGATTAAAACATCTTTGAAAAATGTCCATGACATATTGCTACTGCTAGAGCATCTGCTGTATCATCAGGTTTAGGAACAGACTTCAACTTTAGAAAGTTTCTAGTCATTTCCATGACCTGTTTTTTTTCAGCTTGACCGTATCCCGTGATAGCCTGTTTAATCTGTAAAGGAGTATACTCATATATAGGAACGTTCTCTTGAGATAGTGCAAGTATTATAACACCTCTAGCTTGAGCGACATCTATTGCCGTCTTATGATTGCTATTAAAGAATAGCTTTTCAATCCCAACGCAATTAGGATTATACATATCAATAATAGAAATCATGTCATTATATATAGTAGATAGTCTATTATGAAAAGACATATCAGCAGATGTAGTAATAGCACCATATCCAATAGGTTTAAAATTATAACCATCATAATCGACAACACCGTAGCCCACTATTGCGTAACCAGGGTCTATACCTAATATTCTCAAAAGACCATTACCCCTCTATGATAATATCAATTATAATATTATAGCACATATCAAGCAATAGTTCAAGATTTTTTATCAATTATATTAAAATGTGATTATATGGTTCACAAAGTTATGAAATACATTTTTTCAGTAATATTAACTTGTATGTTGAAATTAAAATTCAATTGTGGTACAATTACAATATAATCTAATTTTGCAAAGATATTTGGAGGTTGTTTTTAATATGAAAATTACAGTAATAGGTTTAGGTTTAATAGGTGGTTCTATATGTAAAGCCATAAAGAAGTACACATCGCATGAAGTTTTGGGATATGGTAGAAATAAAGTCACTTTGCAAAAAGCTCTTGATTGCAATGCTATAGACTCTATTACAGCTTCTTTGGACATTGCTGATATCACTATAGTATGTACTCCACCAGACAACGCCTTTAAGTTCATGCAAGATAACGCTTGTAACTTTAAAAAAGGTTCTATAGTAGCCGATGTCTGCGGTATAAAAGGTCAATACGTTGTGGATACTAGCAGAATTTTGAAATCTTGTGGTGTGAACTTTGTAGGCACTCACCCAATGGCTGGTAAAGAACGCTATGGCTTTGATAACTCTACGGCAGATTTATTCTTAAAAGCTAACTTTATAGTAACTCCAGTAGATGATACTGACGAAAATTCTTTGAATACTATAGTCAAACTTGCTCAAGATATAGGCTTTGGTAGAGTAATTCATGCTACACCATTTAATCATGATAAGGTTATAGCATATACTTCACAATTAGCACATATAGTATCTAATGCTTATGTAAAAAGTCCAACTATGGATATAGAGTTCGGTTTTAGTGGTGGAAGTTTTCAAGATATGACCAGAGTAGCTACCGTAAATGAAGAGATGTGGACAGACCTATTCTTTTCTAATCGTGAGTGCCTTCTTAATGAAGTAGATATATTACTAAAAAATCTACAAGAGTATAAGGTGGCTTTAGAAGAAAATAATCCCGAAATGATGAAAAATCTTCTACATGATGGCAGAGTTTTAAAGGAAAATAATCTAAAAAAGCATGGAAAACTATAAAATATCTGCGTAGATACGTTCATGCAACCGATGGTTTCCCTTGCGTTATAATATAATAATCTTCCTATGTAAATTAGAATGTATTGAAATACATATCATTTCATGTTAATATGATATCACTAAGAAAAAATACTCTTTTTGAAAGGATTTGATTTTTATATGACTATCGAAACAGCTAATAAACTATTAAAGTTAAGAAAACAACATAACTTATCACAAGAGGAACTTGCTGAAAAGTTAGGAATAAGTCGTCAAGCAGTATCTAAGTGGGAACGTGCAGAGGCATCTCCTGATACGGATAATCTAATACTATTAGCAAGACTATATAACGTATCTTTAGATGAACTTCTAAACGTGGATATTAAACTATATAATAAAGATACTATACCTCTATCAAAACATAAAGATGAGCCTACTCAAGATAGTAACACTTCAGATACTACTTGTAATGAGTTTAATCCTAATAGTTATATAGTGAATACTATTCAATCAACGTATGAATATCAAAGCGAAACCCCTACAGTAGAGGCATCTACAGTAGATAACTCCACTGGATTTAATCAAAGAACGGTCGGCTTTTTAGATACTATTGCAAATAGTCTTGAAACTTTTATGTACAAGCATAATATATCTTATAGATGGTTATATATATTTCCATACTATGCAGTAGCTATTGGATTGTTCTTTGTGTTTGGTTGGCTTTTAGGATTTAGTCTATCATGGGGGTGGTTTTTAACCATTCCATTATACTATACTACCATAGCTTGTATACAAAAAAGAAATTTAAATATATTTTGTTATCCTGTAGTAGCCTTGATAATGTTCTTAACTCAAGGATATCTGTTTGGCTGTGATGTATCTTGGATATGGTTTTTAACTATACCATTGTATTATACTATCATTCCAGCAGTTAAGAAGAACAATCCCTTGATATTTTGCTATCCAGTAGTTGCCGTAATGCTATTTTTAATCTTTGGATATCTATTCAGTTATAAGCTATCTTTAGTATTTTTTGCCACAATTCCATTTTACTATTGGTACTTTTCTAAAAGAGTGTAACTCTTAAAAATTATATAAAGGATTTGATTTTATTATGAATTTGGAAGTAGCTAACAAGCTATTGAATTTAAGAAAAAAAAATAATCTATCGCAAGAAGAATTGGCTGAAAAGTTAGGTATTAGCCGTCAAGCTATTTCTAAATGGGAACGTGGCGACGCTTCCCCTGATACAGATAATTTAATTCAACTTTCTAACTTGTATAGAGTATCTTTAGATGAACTTCTTGGGATAGACGTTAAAACTTTTAAAACACCTGAATATCCACATAGTTCTAGTGATATGGACGCTAGAACTATACGATTGACTAAATCGGAAAGTGATGAACTTAACTATATGTTTGAAGATACCTCTAGTAAAAGAGTAGTATATCCAAAAGATAGCTTGGATAAGGAAATATATCCAAAGGGTGTAGAACCTCCACAATATCAAGAACCTATACAATCTAATAGTTATAATAATGTAAATCCAATGAGTACTGCGTATAGACAAAGTAATCCTATAGTAACCACACAAGATAATACTTATAGCAAACATGGCAAAAAAAAGAAGAAAAAACGTCCATTTGTTCCACCATACACTAATAATAAGTTTATAAATTGGTTTGAAAGTTTTATGGCTAAACATAAGATATCTTATAAGGGTTTGTACACCTTCCCGATATACGCCATAGGAATAGCTTTAGCAATACTATCTCAAGAAATATTCTATTATAGTACTGCAAATTGTTTTACTGGAATATCTTTATTAGGAATCCCTTTATATTATACAGCTATAAAATCCATTCAAACTAGAAACCCTAACTTTTTTGGATATCCTATACTTGCTATAATGCTTACATTGTTTACTTATGCAGGTATAAATAGCGATATATCTGCGTTATGGTTAGCAACCATTCCATTTTACTATTGGTTTGTGAATAAGGATAAGTAACTATTCTATGTTGGAATATCAGTTTTGATATTCCATTTTTTTGTGAACTTTTAATAAATTTTATTGACAATTTCAATATTATAATGTATAATTATCTTTGTAACAATCATGTTATATATATTATTAAAGGAGGTTTTTTTATATGTTGTTACGAAAAAAAATAGTAGCAATACTAACATCGTTAGCTTGTATGATATCTGTTATGTGCGTGTTTGGACAGATTTCTAACTATTCTAGTCAAGCTAATAAAGTGTCGGCGTTATCTGGTTTGACTGCTAATGAGATAACGTCTCAAATGACTATAGGTTGGAACTTAGGCAACTCTTTAGATAGCTATAGTTCAAACTATACTATAGATATTGCACCTAACAAGTTTGCTACTGCTTGGGGAAATCCTGAACCTACTAAGGAGTTAATTAAAACCATCAAGAATGCTGGTTTTAATACTATCCGTATACCAACTACATGGTATCAACACGTTACCTTAAACGATGCTACTGGTGCTTATGAAATTGACCAAAAATGGCTAGATTATGTTAAGCAAGTAGTAGATTGGGCTTATGATGAGGATATGTTTATAATATTAAATCTACACCATGAGGAAGGTATTATTAACGTTCCAGAGTTTACTGATGATACTTTAAAGACTGCATCTAAGTACATAAATAATCTATGGTCGCAGATAGCTTATACTTTTAAAGATTATGACCAACATCTAATTTTTGAGGGTATGAATGAACCACGTCAAAAGAACAACTCAGCCGTTAGCGAATGGGGTAACGGTAGCGAAGATAATGGTTATTCTTGGGCTTACGTAAACACTCTAAACAGACAGTTTATAACTACTGTTAGAGGTAGTAACTCCGAAAACAATCAACAAAGACTTCTTATGATACCTGCTTACGTTGCTACTACTGATACTGCTGCATTAAATAGTCTATCAATATCTAGTGCAGATGGCAACATTGCAATATCTGTACACGCTTACTCTCCATACTTCTTTACTATGGATACTAGTAACTATGCTAATCACCAGTTCCCAGGTAAGAGTGGCTACGGTGAAGATTATGAAAGTAGTTTAAAATCTTTATTTAACAGTTTAAAGAGCGTTTCCGATACTAAAGGTGTTCCAATAATTATTGGTGAGTTTAGTGCATCAGATTTTGAAAATACTGCTGACCGTGTTGAATGGGCTAAATGCTATCTAAGTAACGCTAAGGAAGCTGGAATACCTTGCGTACTTTGGGATAACAATGTATCTGCAAATGGTACTGGTGAGGCTCATGGCTATATCTACAGATTAACTAACACAATCTATCCAAACTCTGCCGACGTTCTAAAGGCTATGATGGATACTGTTGGTGTTACTAACTATGTTCTTCCTGAATATAAGGAGTATGAAGTTCCTAAGTTCTCTTGGGATAACATTCCTATAGAAGATAATTGGATTGAAATATATAAATCCGAAAGTGGCGAAACTTTGAAATCTTGGGGCAACGTTGCTCTAGCTGATTGGAAACAGTACTTAACAGATGACTATAAGTTTGCTTTAGTTTTTGACTCTACTACTGATGCTGAATTAGTACTTCAAGCATCTGCTAAAGATGGTTGGTACAGAATACCTTCCAATAGTTCATCTAACTTTGTTGCATACTTTAACTATCAAGATATGATTAAAATATTAGATGAAAACAGTGCTACTTTAAGTGATGTTGACAATCTATTTTTAAGTGCGACATCATCTAGTGCTACAATGTATGGCTTGTATGCTGTTCCAGTTAACTCTACTACAGTTACTACTACAACTTCTGAAACTTCTGACACTACTGTTACTACAACTTCCGAAACTTCCGATACTACTGTTACTACAACTTCCGAAACTTCTGATACTACTGTTACTACAACTTCCGAAACTATGGATACTACTACAACTACAGTTACTACATCAATAACACCAATATTTCTATTAGGCGATGTTAATGATGATGGTGCTGTTAAGAGTAACGATTTACTTCTACTAAAGAAGTACTTACTAGGTTTAGTTGAACTATCTGATATAAACTTTAAAAATTCTGATATGAACTCCGATGGCGATATTAAGAGTAATGATTTATTAACTCTTAAAAAGGTTCTATTAGGTATTGATTAATATATAGTATTCTATATTAAAAAAAATCCTATGTCTTTGGGCATAGGATTTTTTATCCATTTTAGATACTTTTTGATAAATTTTCTGTTAATATATATTTATTATGTCTTGTGCATAGTTACCAAATTTTCTTGCATTAATAGTTTATTCATAATTAACCCTTAAAAATATGGTATAATTAAAAGTATATACTACATTTTTAAAAGAAAGGATTGATTTTATATGACTAAGTATTCTTATTCCTCAAATACTCCAGAGATAGAAAAACTTGCTCAACAGTGTATAGAAAACTATCACATTGAACCAGAACTCTACACCCGTTACGACGTTAAACGAGGTCTTAGAGATATAAATGGTAAAGGCGTTCTTGCTGGGTTAACCGACATTAGTGAAGTTTGTTCTAGTAAGATAGTAGATGGAAAAACTGTTCCTTGCGAAGGACAACTATTCTATAGAGGTATAAACGTAAAAAATCTTGTAAATGGTTTTATAAAGGATAATCGTTTTGGCTTTGAAGAAACCGTATACCTACTATTGTTTGGATATCTACCTAATAAACCTCAATTAGATGAGTTTACTACCATGTTAGGAGAGTTTAGAACTTTACCTACAAATTTTACTAGAGATGTTTTAATGAAATCTCCTAACAATGATATGATGAATATGCTCGCTAGAAGTGTTCTTACACTATACTCTTATGACGAAAATCCTAATGATACATCTATTCCCAACGTACTTAGACAGTGCTTAGAATTGATTGCACTATTCCCAGTAATATCTGTATATGGATATCAAACATTTAGCCACTATAAAAATGGTGAAAGTTTAGTTATACACAATCCTAATCCAAATCTATCCACGGCAGAAAATATACTTTATATGTTACGTGCCAATAGCAAATATTCCGAATTAGAAGCTAGAATATTAGATATGGCTCTAGTATTACATGCTGAACATGGTGGAGGTAATAACTCTACATTTACTACTCATGTAGTTACATCTTCTGGTACAGATACTTATTCTACTGTTGCAGCGTCTTTAGGTTCTCTTAAAGGACCTAAGCATGGTGGGGCAAATATCAAAGTAGTTCAAATGTTCGATGATATGATGGCTAACGTTAAAGATTGGACAGACCAAGACGAAGTTAAACAGTATCTAAAAGATTTACTTCATAAAAAAGCTTTCGATAATGCTGGTTTAATCTATGGTATGGGACACGCAGTGTATTCTATATCTGACCCTAGAGCAGAAGTATTTAAAAGTTTTGTGGGTAAACTTGCTGTTGAAAAAGGATATCAAAAACAGTTTGAACTATACTCTATGGTAGAACATCTTGCACCAGAAGTAATCGCCGAAGAAAGAAAGATATATAAAGGCGTTAGTGCAAATGTAGATTTCTATAGTGGCTTTGTTTACAGAATGTTAGGTATTCCTAATGAGTTATTTACTCCATTATTTGCAATGTCTAGAATTGCTGGTTGGTCTGCTCATAGAATTGAAGAACTTCTTAATGCAGGTAAGATTATTCGTCCAGCATATAAGTCAATATCGATAAAAAAAGACTATGTAGACCTTGCTAACAGAGATTAGTTTTTTATAACATTAAATATCCCCTATTGAAATATTTTCCAATAGGGGATATTATTTATCAAAAAGAAAGTAAGGGGACTAGTTCATTAATTCACAGATAAGGTTAGAAAATTCTACTGGATTTTCTACAGATAAACCTTCTATTAATAGTGCTTGTGAATATAATAGGTTAGTATATTTAGCTACCTTATCCTTGTTGCCATCTGCAAAGGCTTGACTTATAGACTTAAATACTTGATGTTCTGGATTTATCTCAAGAACTCTCTCAGCATTTACCTTATTTTGATTTGGCATAGAGTTTAAAATCTTTTCCATTTCAATGGAAATTTGTCCTTTAGATGTTAAGCATACAGGGTGATTTTTTAATCTAGAAGATAACTTAACATCAGTAATCTTACCTTTTAGAGTATCTTTCATAAAGTCAAATAGTTCTTTGCTTTCCTCGGATTTATTTTTAATTTCCTCTTTTTCTTCAGGGGTTTCTATATCTAAATCCTCATCGGCAATGGATTTAAATTGCTTATCTTTATAAGACATCAACATTTTTAGAGTAAACTCATCAATACGTTCTGTACAACATAGAATATCCCAACCCTTGTCCTTAATCAAATCGGCTTGAGGAAGTTGCTCAATTTGAGATACACTCTCACCAGTAGCATATAGGATATACTTTTGTTCTTCACTCATGGCAGTAACATATTCATCGAAAGTTATTAACTTGTTCTGTTGTAGTGAATGGTATAAGATTAAATCTTTTAGATTATCTCTAACATCGCTCATGAAACTACTTTGTATACCTGCCTTTAATTGCATACCAAACTCTTTAAAGAACTGTTCATACTTAGGACGGTCATTGTTTAACATCTTAGTTAATTCGTTCTTTATAGTTTTTTCGATATTTTTAGCAATCAATTTAAGTTGTCTGTCGTGTTGAAGCATCTCTCTAGAGATGTTTAAAGATAAATCTTCGGAATCCACGATACCTTTTACAAAGCTAAAGTGGTCTGGAAGTAAGTCTGCACACTTATCCATAATCAATACGCCGTTGGAGTATAGTTGTAGACCCTTTTCAAAATCCTTAGTATAGTAATCGTACGCTGGACGCTTTGGAATGTACAATAAAGCATTATACGATACTACACCTTCTACTTTAACATGAATATGTGCTAAAGGTTCATCATATTCATTGAACTTGCTCTTATAGAAGTTGTTATAATCTTCGTCCTTTAGTTCAGATTTATTCTTCTTCCAAATTGGAACCATACTATTGATAGTATCATTTTCTATTATAGTTTCGGTTTCCTCGGAATTTTCATCTTTCTTTTTAGTGATAGTCTTTTCTAACTTTATTGGAAAACGTACATAATCAGAATATTTTTTAATTAGACTTTCTAATCTATAAGTTTCCAAATACTCATCAAAGTTATCATCATCAGTATTGTCTTTTATCTTTAGAGTTATTTCAGTACCGACAGTATCTTTTATAGTAGTTTCTATAGTGTAGCCGTCTACACCCTCGGATTGCCATTGATAAGCCTCATCACTGCCATACGCTCTAGATTTAACAGTAACCATCTTAGCTACCATGAATGCAGAATAGAAACCTACACCAAATTGACCAATAATATCTACATCATTACCAAGGTCGTTTTCTGATTTGAATGCTAAAGAACCACTCTTAGCAATAACACCTAGATTATTTTCTAACTCATCTTTAGTCATACCAATACCATTATCGGATATTGTAATAGTTCTGTTATCCTTATCGGCACGTATTTGTATAGCAAAGTCATCTTTATTAAGACCAACTTTATCATCGGTAAGTGATTTAAAGTATAGTTTATCTATAGCATCACTTGCATTAGAAATCAATTCTCTTAAAAAGATTTCTCTATGTGTATATATTGAATTAATCATCATTTCAAGAAGTCTTTTAGACTCTGCTTTAAATTCTTTCTTTTGCATAATATTGGAACTCCTTCGTATTGATTTCGTTTAGCACTCTAACTCTCTGAGTGCTAACTATTATTATAATCATTTGCTTAGTAAAAATCAAGGCTTTTTTAGTATGTTTACAAAATGTTCATATTTTTTATACATATAAAAAGAGAATGTACATTTAATATACATTCTAATTTAAATATTCATTTAGTTAAATAGACTGATTATATACGCTAAACCACCATAAGATAGTATGTCCATTATGATAGTAGCCATTATTAAACCACATAGTATAGCTGGAACACTAATTTTCATTTTAACATCAAGTAAAGATGCTATTAATGAACCTGTCCAAGCACCTGTCCCTGGTAATGGAATACCTACAAATAACATTAAACCAACAAAAGCACTTTTTTGAATGGTATCCGACTTTTTCATAGCAGTGTCTTCCAGTTTATAGATTATCTTATTTATACCTTTGACTTTTTTTAACCATTCAAATATTTGTCTTATAAACAATAGTATAAATGGTATTGGAACTATATTTCCTAAAATACATATAGCACTAGCTTTTACTAGGCTTACTCCTAATAATGAACTAGCAATTAAGCCACCTCTAAGTTCCAATATGGGTATCATTGATATAATAAATATGATTATTTCACTAGAAATTCCCTTATCTTGAAGCCATAAGGTCATATTTTGTATAAATTCTTGCATAATAAAATCCTTTCCAAATAATAATACATTTATTATTGCATATTTATTGTAATTTGTCAAGATAAATACAATAAAATAATAATATATTATCTTATACAATAGTATTGCTATTATAAATATTGTATAAATTTGAGATTTGTATTATTAATCATATCTACCAAAAATCTTATATCACCTTGATTTTATTCCTAAAATGTGATATAATCATAATGTAATAAACAAATTAATACTATGAGGTGATTTTTATATGTTTAAAATTAACGATTATGTAGTGTATCAATATTGGGTTTGCAAGGTATTGGATATAAAACAACTAGACTACAGTGACATGGGCTTTAAAAAAGATGTTACTTATTATATATTAGGTTCGGTGTACGAAAAGGAAACTTTTGATATTCCTATAACTAATATCGAACATATTAGAAAACCATTATCTAAAGAAGAAGCTATATCTTTAATTGATAGTATTCCATCTATTCAACCTTTAGAAACTCTTAACGATGTTGAATACAAACAGACTATTCATAATTACAATTGCAACTCTTATTTAAAGATAGTTAAAAGTATATATCAAAAGAATTTGAAAAATATTTCCATTAATAAAAAGATATCTAATATTGACGATAGATACTTCCATACTGCTGAAAGGTATCTTAATGAGGAGTTGGCTTTTGCTTTGGATATTCCTATTAAAGATGTTCATAAGTATATCGAAAATAGATTAGAACAATCTAATATTTAAACCCTTGAATATGTTAAAACTTTATGATATAATATCTATAGTATGCGTGAGCATAAAAATATTATCACAAAGGAAGTTGATTTTTTTATGAAACTTGGTATGGTCGGATTACCTAACGTTGGAAAGAGTACTCTATTCAATGCCTTAACTAATGCAGGTGCTGAAAGTGCTAACTATCCATTTTGTACTATAGAAAAAAATGTCGGAATAGTATCTGTTCCAGATGAAAGACTAGATAAATTAGCTGAAATGTATCACCCAGATAAGTTTACTCCTGCAACTCTTGAATTTGTAGATATCGCTGGACTTGTAAAAGGTGCATCTAAAGGTGAAGGTCTTGGCAATAAGTTCCTTGCAGATATTCGTGAAGTAGACGCTATCGTCCATGTCGTTAGATGCTTCGAAAGTACTGATATTATCCATGTAGATGGTTCTATTAACCCTGCTAGAGATATCGAAACTATTAATCTTGAACTCATCTTCTCCGATATTGAAATGCTAGATAGACGTATCGACAAGACTAAAAAGGCTCTAAAAGGTGATAAATCTCTACAGACAGAGTTGGACTTCTTGGAAGATTTAAAATCTTTCTTGGAAAGTGGTAAGTCTGCTAGAGGCTATGACTACTCCGATGATGAAAGAGAGTGGATAAAATCTACACCATTACTATCGGCAAAGCCTGTAATATATGCTTGTAATCTAAGTGAAGACGATTTTATTAACAACATCGAAACTAACGAAAACTATAAAGCCGTTTGCAAAATAGCCGAAGAAGAAAAATCTGCTGTATTGCCAATATGTGCTCAAATTGAGGCTGAAATATCTGATATGGACCAAGAAGATAAAGCTATGTTCTTATCTGAATTAGGTCTTGAAGTTTCTGGTTTAGGTAGAATTATCAAGACTGGATACTCTCTATTAGGTTTGATATCTTACTTAACCGCTGGTAAACCTGAAGTTCGTGCTTGGACTATCACAAAAGGTACTAAAGCTCCTCAAGCTGCGGGTAAAATTCATACAGATTTTGAAAAAGGTTTTATTCGTGCAGAAGTCGTATCTTTTGACGATTTAATGGCTTGTGGCTCTATGGCTAACGCTAAGGAAAAAGGTCTAGTTCGTCTTGAAGGCAAAGAGTACGTTATGCAAGATGGTGATATAGTTCTATTTAGATTTAATGTGTAATATCAAAGGAGTATCTCACATGAATATTAAAAATATTTTAGTATATATATCTTGCATGGTTATGTGTTGTGGAACTATAACATCTACACATATTAAAGAGATATCTAATATAGTAGTATCTGCAGAAGATGAAGAATCTCAATATAGTAATTCATGTGGTAAAAATGCTACATATTCAGTTGATGAAACTACTGGTACGTTAACTATCAGTGGTACTGGCGATATGGACTATACAAACCCATCTAATTTTAGTTATGGTTGGGATAATTATAATGATATATACTTCATTAAAACAATAGTCATTGAAGATGGTATTACTTCTATCAGTGATGGAGCATTTTCTGGTTGCACATCATTGGAAAGTATAACAATTCCAGATAGCGTCACTTCTATTGGTGATAATGCATTTACACACTGTGCATTATTAAAAAGCATAACTATCCCAGATAGTGTTACTTCTATTGGTAAGTGGGCATTTGAAAGTTGTGAATCATTGAATAGTGTAACTCTTTCTAAAAATGTTACTTCCATTGGGTTTAAGGCATTTCAATATTGTAAATCATTAACAGAGATAAATATTCCCGATAGTGTTACTTCTATTGGTGAGTGGGCGTTTTCTTGTTGTACATCATTAGAAACTATACATATTCCCGATAGTGTTACTTCTATTGACTATTGTGCATTTAATGATTGTAAATCGTTAGAAAATATAACTATTCCCAATAGTGTCACTTCCATTGCTGATTGTTCCTTTTCTGGTTGTGAATCATTAAAAGAAATAATTATTCCTGATGGGGTTACTTCTATTGGTAACTGTTCCTTTTATGGTTGTGAATCATTAGAAAAAATAATTATTCCTGATGGAGTTACTTCTATTGGTAAGGAGGCATTTTCTTATTGTACATCATTAAAAGAAATAACTATCCCTGATACTGTTACCAAAATAGGCGAAAATGCCTTGGATTCCAGTAACCTTATAATCCGTGGAGTAAAAGGTTCTAAAGCTGAAAAGTATGCCAAAGAAAATAATTTTGACTTTGTAAATATTGAAGAAAATACCTCACCAATTTTAGATATCTTAAACCTAAAAAAGTGTATCTTAGGAGTTTCTACAGATAGTACTAACCTTGACTATAATTCCGATGGTGATATAAATATCTTGGATTTAAATTCTGCATTAAAAAAATATCTTGAAGTATAAAGACTTATACAAGATGACAACTTAGTTATATTTGAATTTAATGTTTAATAACTAGTATTATGATAAGTTTTGAAAGGAGTGCATCTTTATGAGTAACGAAAAAAATCAACAACTAGGCTTGGATATATTGGAAAAATGCTATACATCTGCTATTGAGGGTTTACCTACTTCCGATAGTGCTATAGTACTTGGTCAAGAATATCTAAGAAAGTATAGCAATAAGGATTCAGCAGTTGAAAAGTTAGTAACTAATCAAATAGCAAAGTGTGCCACTACTGGATTTTTAACCAGTGTCGGAGGTGCTTTAACTCTACCAGTAGCAATATCAGCTGATGTGGGCGTTAATGTGTACGTTCAACTTAGAATGATTGCTGCTATCGCTGTAATAGGTGGATACAATCCATACGATGATGAGGTAAAAACTCTTGCGTATATGTGTTTAGTCGGCATGGCTGGTACTGATGTCATTAAAAATGTAGGCATTAAAGTCGGGGAAAAAGTTACTATAAATATGTTGAAAAAGATTCCGGGTAAGATGCTAATTAAGATTAATCAGTTTATAGGCTTTAGATTAGTTACTAAGATGGGTACTAAAGGAGTTATCAATTTAATTAAAGTAATTCCTGGTATTAGTGGCGTTATCGGTGGTAGCATAGATGCATTTGCTACTAAAAATATCGCTAACCGTGCAATAGATTGCTTTATAAAAAATAAGGGTGTTTAACTTACTTAGGAATGTCTTTAATGACATTCCTAAAATTTTAAACCTCTTGATTAAGTGAGGTGAAGTGTGTTTTGAATATGTACGATATTATAAATAAAACTAAGTTAAAACAAGAACTATCTAAAGAAGAAATATCCTATTTGATAGATGGCTATGTTAATGATACTATTCCAGACTATCAAGTATCTGCGTGGCTGATGGCTGTATGCTTAAATGGATTGTCTAAAAATGAAACTTTTCAACTTACCAACTGTATGAAAAATTCTGGGGAAGTCTTATCATGGGATTGCGTGGAGGGTATCACGGCAGATAAGCATAGTACTGGTGGTGTCGGTGATAAAACTACTTTGATAATTGCTCCAATAGTGGCAAGTTGTGGCGTTAAGATGCCTAAAATGTCTGGACGTGGTTTAGGTCATACTGGTGGAACTATCGATAAGTTGGAAAGTATTCCAAACTTTAATGTACATCTAACTCACAATAAGTTTATAGATTGCGTTAATACTGTAGGTTGTGCAATAGTATCGCAGAGTGGAAATCTAACTCCAGCAGATAAGAAACTATACGCCCTTAGAGATGTCACTGCTACTGTTGATAGTATTCCTTTAATATGTTCTAGTATTATGAGCAAAAAGTTGGCTATGAATACTGATATAATTCTATTAGACGTTAAATGTGGCAGTGGTGCATTTATGAAAGATGTATCTAATGCTTTAGAATTAGCCAATCTTATGGTGGATATGGGCAAAAAATCAGATAAAAATTGTAAGGCTCTTATTACAGATATGAACATTCCATTAGGTTACAACGTTGGCAACTCCTTGGAAGTTATTGAGGCTATTGAAACTTTAAAAGGTAATACTAAAGGTAATCTTTTAAGTTTGTGTGTAGATATATCTACTGAAATTGTATCTTTAGCTTTAAATTTAGATTACACTATCGCAAAAGATAAGGTTTTAAAGAGTATATCTAGTGGTAAAGCCTTAGATACTCTATCTAAGATGATAGAATATCAAGGGGGAAACGCTAACGTAGTTGATGACTATTCATTATTTGATATCCCTAAGTACAGTTGTGAAGTTAAATCTAAAGTAAACGGATATATTCACTTAATAGATAGTCAAGAAGTGGGAATAGTATCCTTAAATTTGGGTGCAGGTAGACATACTAAATTAGATAGTATAGACTATTCTGCAGGTATAGTATTTAATCGTCAAGTAGGCGATGCCGTATCTATTGGTGATACTATTGCTACATTGTATTCTAGTAAAGTTTCCGATTTCTCTCAAGCAGAAGATAGACTTTTAAAAGCTATTACTTTCGATAGCTTACAACCATCTAAGAAAGATGTTCTAATTGAAAAAGTATAAACTTAAAGGAACGATTAAATATCGTTCCTTTATTTTTTAATATAATATGGATTGCTTTACTACATTTAAATCCAATATGTTTACATTGTTATCTTGATTAAAGTCTAAGTTTGTTATATCGTTGGATATTCCTAAAATATATTTTTTTAGTTTTAATATATCTGTAGTTGTTGGTTGAGTATCATTATCAATAGCTATAAAGTTAAAGTCGTTTTCTGTTGCATAGGTTTCAGCAGTTGAACCTTTAAATCCGTAGATGGTGAAATCTTCTATTTTGTCACGTTTCTGAGTGATATAATTATACTCATTGTATCCAAGGGATAAAGCACCAATCCAAGTAACGCTATTAGGAATAGTTATCTTTTTTAATGAAGTGCAACAATAAAATGCACATTCATCAATCGAAGTAACACTATTAGGGATATTTATTTCTTTTAATGATGTACAATCTTCAAATGCACCATAGCCAATAGAAGTAACACTATTAGGGATTGTAACAATTGCATCATTACCTTGATATTTATATAATACACTTCCTAATATTATTAAATCATCATGATAGTTATCTATAAATGGCGTGTTATCAAATGCAGCATAAGCAATATAATTAACACTATCTGGTATAATTATTTCTGTTAGCGATGTACAATTTCCAAATGCAAATTCACCGATACTCTCCACACTATTTGAAATAGTTACTTTTTTTAAATTTTCACAATCCCGAAACAATTCAATACCAATACAAGTAACACTATTAGGAATAGTTATTTCTGTTAATGATATACAATTCCGAAACGCACACATACCAATAAGAGTAACACTATTAGGAATATTTATTTCTTTTAATGATGTACAATCTTTAAATGCACAATAGCCAATAGAAGTAACACTATTAGGAATTGTTATACTTTCTAATGATGTACAATCTTCAAATGCACAATCACCAATAGAAGTAACACTATTAGGAATTGTTATACTTTCTAATGATGTACAATATCCAAATGCACAACTACTAATAGAAGTAATACTATTAGGTATTGTAACAGTTGCATCATTGCCTTGATATTTATATAATACACTTCCTAATATTATTAAATCATCAGGATAGTTATCTATAAATGGCGTGTTATCAAATGCAGCATAAGCAATATGATTAACACTATCTGGTATAGTTATTTCTGTTAGCGATGTACAATTTCCAAATGCACTATCACCAATAGAAACAATGCTATTAGGAATGGTTATTTCTGTTAAGGAAGTGCAATTGTAAAATGCATACATACCAATAGAAGTAATATCATCTTCAATAATTATAGATTTTATACTTTCTGCATAATCTTGCCAATCATTAGTAGAATCCATATTACCAGTGCCACTGATAGTTAGTGTACCAGTAGCCTCATCAAAGGAAAAAGTAGCATTTTCGCCACACGAACCACTATACATATCTTCTGAAGATGCTATTATGGAATTAATACTATCTGTAATTTGTGGAGTTGATACTAATTCGCAACATATTAATAAAGCAAAAGTACTAGCCAATAATTTATTGATATTCATACAAAAACCTTCCTTACTATTTTATAAGAAAATTATACCATATAAGATTACCCAAGTCAACATATATAAATTTTTTCATGATATAACTTTACTTTGTAATATCTTTAAAATAATATCTAAAATTAATGACAACTTTAAAATTATATGCTATAATAAAAATATATCTTATATGTATAGAAAGGATTTGAATGCTTATGAGTATGAGAGGAATTGAAACTCCTATTCGTGAAATTAGAAGAAAAGTTTTCACTGAAGTAGCTAAGGTAGCTTTTTATTCAAACAATATTAATGATGATATTGAGGCTATTCCTTACAAAATTACTCCTGGAGATGTTCCACTATATCGTGAGAGTATCTACAGAGAAAGAGCTATTGCATCGGAAAGAGTACGTTTAGCAATGGGTATGTCACTACGTCCAGAGGACAAGCCTGTACACGTTACTAGTGGTTTAACTGAAAGTAATGTATCGGATAAGTACTATGAACCTCCACTAATGCAAGTAATACCATCTGCTTGTGATATGTGCGAAAATAATAAGTATGAGGTATCCAATCAATGTCATGGTTGTATAGCACACCCATGTGTTGAAGTCTGTCCTAGGGAAGCTATTTCCATTAAGAATGGCAAATCGTATATAGACCAAAACAAATGTATTAAGTGTGGTAAGTGTAAAGCGATATGTCCATATGATGCCATCGCTAAAAAGGTTAGACCTTGTACTGTAGTATGTGGTGTAAAGGCTATCGAAAGTGATGAACATGGTAGAGCAAAAATCAATCCTGATAAGTGCGTATCATGTGGACAATGTATGGTAAGCTGTCCATTTGGAGCAATTGCCGATAAGTCACAAATATTCCAATTGATACAATCCATGAAAAAGGGCGACCAACTAATAGCAGAAGTTGCTCCTGCAATTATTGGACAGTTTGGAAATAAATCTTTATGGAATATAAAGTCTGCTTTAATGGAACTAGGCTTTAGTGATGTCTTTGAAGTTGCTTTAGGTGCAGATATCGGTGCAGTTACTGAAGCACATCACTATGTTGAGGAAGTTAAAACTGGTAAGTTACCATTCTTATTAACATCATGTTGTCCATCATGGTCCATGTTGGCAAAAAGAACACTTCCAAACTTAGTGGAAACGGTATCCACTGCATTAACTCCTATGGTAGCTACAGCTAGAACTATCAAGCAGAAACACCCTAACTCTAGAGTAGTATTTATAGGTCCATGTGCATCTAAAAAGTTGGAGGCAATGAGAACTTCCGTTCGTAGTGATGTAGATTTTGTAATAACTTTTGAAGAATTAGGTGCTATGTTCGATGCTAAAGGTATAGATATCGCTAACTATACCAAAGAAGAACCTATCCACGATGCTACCGGTGCTGGTAGAGGTTATGCCGTAGCTACTGGTGTTGCTAATGCTATTGAAAAGTGTATCGATGAATACTATCCTGAAACTGATGTCTATATAGAACACGCTGAAGGTCTTTCTAACTGTCAAACCATGCTACTATTAGCTAAAGCTGGTAAAAAAGACGGCTATTTAATCGAGGGAATGGCTTGTCCGGGTGGTTGTGTAGCTGGTGCAGGTACTAACATTCCTATAGCAAAAGCCACTCAAGAGGTTAAAAAGTTTGTTAAAGATAGTACAAACTCTTTGCCACCTAAAGATTTACAAGAAATTCAACTACCTTAAACTTATATAATGTTAATCCCCTAAAGATATCTTTAGGGGATTTTTTTACTATACTAACACTTCAATATTTTCAAGTACAAGGATATCATTTTGTAGTATTATAGTATTACCATTAGGAACTATAGTATTACCATTACGTTTAATCATTACTATTAGAGTATTTTCCGATAAGTCTAAATCTTTAATAGGTTTGTCAATCCAATCGTGGTCGTGTGATATTTCAATTTCAGACATCTCCATATTTTTAGTATCTTTAAAAGATGGAGCAGTTAGTATTAAAATATCGTTAGCCTCTATGGTGGTAGTTCCGTTTGGTATGATTACTTTACCATTTCGTTCTACTGTTACTACTAACGTTTGTGGTGGAATTTCCAAATCACGGAGCATTTTATTGCACCATTTTTGATTATCTTGTACATTAATCTTTATAAATTGAATATCATTTTCATCTTGATAGTCGGTGAAGGTTTTTCTAACGTCGGAAGTTTCGTCAAGCATATTCAACTTTTTAGAAACTAAAGGTAATAACGTTCCTTGCACCGATATGGATATCAATACTATAAAGAATACTATATGAAAGATATCATTATCAAGATGCGTTGCGTTTACCATCGCCGTGATTGAAAATACTATTGAGGACGCTCCTCTTAAACCTGCCCATGATACTACTCCTATTTGATTTAAAGGACATTTGAAAATCTTTAAGAAGATGGTTATTACTAGAGGTCTAGCTATAAACGTTAAGAATAGCATAATTATCAAGGCTTGTGGAATTATTGGCAACATCTTAGATGGATAAGCTAACAATCCTAGTAGAAAGAATATGTACATCTGCATGATACTAGTTAGATTATCAAAGAAATCAAGTAGATTTTTCTTGTTTTTGATATAATGGTTTCCCATGATAATTCCAGTTATATATGTACTTAGATAACCATTTCCACCTATTAAAGTTGGTAGTGCATAGGATATCAAGATTATTCCGAACATAAAAAGAGTACAAAATTCACTAGATATTAAAGAGAACTTTTTTAATATCCACAAAGATATTAATGCTATACCTACTCCAAAGATTATCGCAAACGCAAATTGAGATATTATCATTAATATTATACTTCCAACTGAAGAACTTTCACCATTTATTATGGAAAGTATTATTATAGTCAACATATACGCACAAGGGTCATTACTACCACTCTCGACTTCTAATAATGATGCCGTTCCATACTTTAATGATAAGTTTTTACTCTTTAATATTGAGAATACAGACGCAGCATCTGTACAACTTATTACCGAACCTATTAATAAACTCTCTAAAAGAGGTATTTTTAATACTATATAACAGAATATTCCTACACAAAATGCAGTCGCCACTACACCTAATGTAGATAACATTATCGATTTGATTGCTACTGGTTTAGCAGTTTTCCAACGTGTGCCGAATCCACCATAGAACATTATGAATATTAACGCTATAGAACAGACATTTTCTGCAAAAGAATAGTTATCGAAATCGATTTTAAAAATTCCATCTGAGCCGAATAACAGTCCTAAAGCTATGAACAAAAATAGACTAGGTACACCTATCTTACTGGAAAATTTAGTGCATACTATACACAGCAATATTATTAAACCTGATATTAATATTGTAGTATTCAATAAAAACATCTCCTTTCAAAATATGAGTATGTTTCTATTATACAATATTTTGAACAACTTGTAAATTGTTACATTGTGAAATTTTACTGAATCTTCCTATATGATATAATTAGTAGCAAAATTACAAATATTTACATATTATATCAATGTAACCTATAAAAGTAGGTTATCATACTTTATGGAAAGGAGTGGCTTTCTTGGATTTTAAAGAGTATAATCAAGTAACTAAGATTCCAACTACTAGATTACCTATGGATACTCCACTTGCATCGGCATATGTGCCATATCAAATGTGGGAAGAACCTATATCTCCAGAAGATGCCCTTGAAAAAGGAACTATTTTTACTGAATTGGATTTTCCATTCTTATGCGATGGGGGTGCAAACTTTGAACGATAAAGAAAAATTGTTAAAAACTATTCAAATGTATGATTTTTCACTCTATGAACTTAATCTATATTTGGATACTCACCCTAACTGTCAACACGCTTTAAACTATTTTAAAAAGTATTTATCTCTTAAAAATAAAGCTGTCGATGAGTATACACAGCGTTTTGGTCCTATAACTGCTGAACATTTAAATGATAATTCAACATCTTGGGATTGGGCTACAAAACCATTTCCTTGGGAAAGGAGTTGCGATTAGTTATGTGGAAGTATGAAAAAAAACTTCAATGTCCCGTAAATATTAAAGAACCAAATCCAAAGTTGGCTAAGTTGATTATAGCTCAATTGGGTGGTCCAGATGGTGAACTAAGTGCATCTTTAAGATATTTAAATCAAAGATATACAATGCCTCAAAATGAAATTAAGGGTGCTTTAACTGATATAGGTACTGAAGAACTTGCACATCTTGAAATTATTTCCGCTATGATATATCAATTGACAAGAAATCTATCTATTGAACAGATTAAAAATAGTGGCTTTGATGCCTACTTTGTAGACCATACTACTGGAATATATCCAAGTTCACCAAATGGAGTTCCTTTTACTGCGGCATACTTTCAAAGTAAAGGTGACCCCATCACCGATTTGACTGAAGACATGGCTGCTGAACAAAAGGCTAGAAGCACTTATGATAATCTTCTTAGATTAGCTGATACCTACGACGTTAAAGAACCGTTAAAGTTCCTTCGTGAACGTGAAATAGTGCATTTTCAAAGGTTCGGTGAAAGTCTACGCATAGTACAGGAAAATTTGGATAGTAAAAACTTTTACGCATTTAATCCTGCTTTTGATAAAAAAGCTAGATTCAAAAGATGCGTAGGTTAAATATATATAATGGAACGTCTAAAAAAGACGTTCCATATTTTAATATATAGATGAAAAGGTATCGAAACGCCAACCACTTGATGTGTTCACTAAAAGATATCTTGAAAGTTGAGTAACATATTCGATATCTGGAGTAGTATTGATGTAGTAAGAAGTACCCGTCCAAGTACCATCGGCACTGAAGTATACCAGTGCTTGAAAAGAAATCTCATCATCAGATTGGTCTAAGATTTCAAAAGTATGTCCACAATATGAGATGTTACAACTTCTAGCACCAATACAAGTATATAAACTTCCATCACGTTCCACGAACTTATTTAGTATAAAAGAGTTTTCAATAAAATCATTGGTAAAGTACTGTTCAAGATAACTTGAAACCTCATCTATAGAAGTAAATCGGTTATCGATAACTTTTGAATAGTATCTATCATCTACTTGTATATTGTCGGAAGCGTCTACTTGAATAGTTCCAGCAGAAGTAAATTCGTAGTATGTATAGAAAGCATCTTTAAATAGATTTTTTAAATCGTCATTTAATGGAGGTAAAGCATCGCTGTTGTTTGTAAATGATACTAAATCTAACATACTTGGAGTATCACTTGTAGCAGATGTAGTACTGGTAGTAGCAGAAGTAGATGTGGTACTAGTAGTAGTATCGCTAATGGAAGTAGTATCTAAGGTAGTAGTAGTATCGGTTGGTGTGGATACTGTAGTGGCTAAAGGAACAGTATCTAAAGATATGGTCATGCTACTAGTTTGAGTATCTTCAATAGTTTGAGAGGTAGTAACTTCTAAAGTGGTTTGAGTGAACTCTTGACTTTGTATGCTATCATCATTAGATATTCTATCGCAACCTATACACGCCAACGAAGTTGTAACGCATATAAAACATGATAGCATTATTCTATACATATTCAAAAAAACATCTCCTTACGACGAGAAAAATATTATATCTATATTATAGCACACATCTTAGATACATAACAAGTAGATATTTTAAAAAAATTCATTACAATATATGTGTCGAAAAACGGACATTTTTCCGTTGACATTAGAGATATCTTAATGTATAATATTAACAAATAAGAAACAAATATCTGCTAATAAAGGAGTTCTTAACTATGAGTAATGATAATTTAATACACGAGGAACGCATGGATTTATTTTCTGTTCCTAAAGATTATTACATAGTACATTCAATATCTGGAGATTACTCTCTTGGGGCTGGAGTGGCTAAAAAGATTAATAAAATGTATGTTATGAAGTACAAGTTAGAGATATTCTATCCTAACAAACGAAATAAAAATTGTGCCTTACTAATAGATAATGTTTTTAATCTAGTAACTAAAAAAACTCTATATGATAAACCTACTTATAAGACTCTTGAAACTGCTCTAAAAGATTTGAAAAAACAATGCTTAAAGTTAGGAATATCTAAGTTAGCTATGCCACATATATCTTGTGGTATGGACGGTCTTAATTGGAAAGATGTTAAACCCATTATCGTGGACGTTTTTGCTGATACCAATATTGAAATTTTAATCTGTTATCTATAATTTTGGAGGTCTTTTATTATGGAATATAAAGTAATGTATTTAATGATGGTCACTGCAGATGCTAATAATAACAAGTATTATAAAATGATTCCTAAAGGTGATACTTTTATCGTGGAATATGGTAGGGTAGGTAGTAAACCTCAAGTTAGAAGTTATCCAATTAAGGATTGGAATAAGAAACTTCGTGAAAAGCTATCTAAAGGTTATACAGATAAATCCGAACTCATGGAAGATTTAATTCAAGAGGAAAAGCCTAAGGAAAAAAAGTTATACTTAGATATTCCAAATAAAGATATTCAAAATATTGTGGATAGACTTCAAAAGATGGCTAAACAAACCATATCAGCTAACTATAATATTACTTCCGATAAGGTTACTCAAGCTATGGTGGATAAGGCTCAAGATATACTTACCAATTTAATAGCTATTCAAAATGTTGATGACTTTAACAAACTTCTACTTGAACTATTTGAAGTTATTCCTAGAAAGATGCACAAAGTATCAGAATATTTGGCTCAAACTAAAGATGACTTTTCTAAGATAATTCAAAAAGAACAAGATTTGTTAGACGTCATGAAAGGTCAAGTATATCAACATAGCGTCACTCAAAGTACAGAAAACGAACAGGTTGAAGATGATTCTCCTACTATGAATATCCTAGAGGCTATGGGCTTAGAGTTCCAACCAGTTGATGATTTGGATATTGTTAAGATTAAATACCATCTTGGACAAGATGAAAATAAGTTCTACAGAGCTTGGAAAGTTACTAATAAAGCTACTCAACAAAGTTTCGATACATACATTAAAGATAATAATAATCCTACTACTAAACTTCTATGGCATGGAAGTCGTAACGAAAATTGGTGGTCGATAATAAACAGTGGTTTAGTCTTAAGACCTACTAATGCAGTAATCACGGGTAAAATGTTCGGATATGGTATATATTTTGCCACAAAGGCTAGAAAATCTATTGGATATACCTCTTTGAGTGGTTCGTATTGGGCTAGAGGTAGTTCAACATCGGCATTTATGGGCTTGTACGAGGTCGCTTACGGCAAACCTTTCGATGTGTACTCATTTGATAGCAAATACTATAGTTTGAACTATGAAAACCTTCAAAAGATGTGCCAAGGTGCGAACTGTCTACACGCTCACGCAGGAAAAATGTTGGCAAATGATGAGATAATAGTATATCAACAACCACAAACTACCATAAAGTATCTAGTTGAAATTAGATAGTCTATCTAAAAAGACTACTCATATTACAGAGTAGTCTTTTTTATAAAGTAATTTGGATATTTTTAACAAAGTTAGCTAAGACTTCATATTATTGACAAATTTGTTTCCATATAGTATTATTGATATACATTGTATAAAATATCTATTATTAAAGTTAAGGAGTAAATTATGTCAGTAACTATTATGAAACTTATGTTGATTTTGGGAATTATAGGTCATGCTATGAATATGTATTGCGATTACATATTGAGCGTATTCCCTAATGGAAAACTTACACTAAAGAAGTTAAAAGATATTAAAAATGGTGATACATTATCTAAGTTGATGGAAGGTGTATCTGCTAATATGTCAGTGCGTTCCATAGTATTAGAAGTAGTTGGGTTAGTATTAGAGTTTTTAGGTTATTTTTCTATTACGGCTTATGTATATAAATCTTCGCAAATATACGGAACGATTATGTTTTTAGCTATTTCGTTCTTTTGTATAGTGGGAATGGCACATCATACAAAGTGCTGTCTAGCAGAGTATGTATTCTTAAAGTTGGACAGAGTGGATAAAGCTAAAACCTTAATGTTACAAATAATGGATATCGCTCCAATTACTAAATTATGTTATGTTGGATATCTTTTGTTTGTAGCTATTCTAATGATTGTTATTTTAACAGGTACTATAAGTTTTCCTATATGGGCAGTGATATTTACAATACTACCAATATTTATATTACTATTTCCACTTCAAATTATTGGAACACTTCATATTTCTGCTATGATATCTATGTTAGTATGGTGTATTTTAATATAGTTTATGATTTAAAAAAATATAATCCCTCATGTAAAATGAGGGATTTATTATTTAATAATTAGTCTATACATTTAGATAGTCTATTTCTAACTACGGTTTCTCCCATAGCTTGAGATATATCGTATATATCTGGAGAGTTTTGTCTACCAGTTAAAGCCACTCTAATAACGTTAGAAACATCTACGATACTACCTTTATAAAGTTCAGGATTTTTCTTATACTTTTTAGGTTGTAGGGCGTAGTTTAGTTCTTCGGCGATGGCTCTAACCTTATTGAACCATTCTTCTTGAGTATCATTGAAGTCTAAAGTTTCAAGATACTTAGTTAAAATGGTATTCTTATCCGAACCTTGAGCATTTACTGGGAAGTCATCTTGCATAGTGAAAGTATCATCAAAGTAGAAAGATAAGAACTTACTAGCTTGTTTCCAGTTTTCGATATCTTTTCTAGGTTTGTTGCCACTTCTACCAATATCGATAATCTTTTTAGAGTAATCTGCATTAGATGTGAACGCTTTATAGAAAGTTTCATCATAAGTCTTAGACCATTCTGCGATACCGTTGTATATATCTTCTGCTGAAAGTCTTGAAATGACTTCTTTGCTTACATCTTTAAACTTAGGAATATCTAATAAAGCACCAGATATACTCATCTTTTCAAGTGAGAATGGAAATTCAAGGTAAGATTTATCAGTATTAGTAGTGAACCATTCTTCAAAGTTGGAGTTCAATACAGTTAGAAGGTATACCCATACTGCCTCTGGAATATATCCCTCTGATACATAGTAGGATAATGCTAATTCTGGGTCTTTACGCTTAGATAACTTACGTTTCTTTTGAGTTTCTTCGTCAATCTTCATAAGTTGAGGTGTATGACAGTATAGAGGTCTAGTCCAACCAAAAGTATCGAAAAGTTGTATGTGAATAGGTAGTGTGGATAACCATTCTTCACCACGAATAACGTGGGTAGTTCTCATAAGATGGTCGTCTATAACGTGTGCAAAGTGATATGTTGGAATACCATCGGATTTTAATAGTACAAAATCTTGATAGTTCTCTTGAACTTTAAGTTGACCTCTAATGCCATCGTCTACGGTTTTGTATTCGTTGATATCACCTACAGACCTAAACCTTAGGACGTATGGTTCACCAGCAGATAACTTTTCTTGAATATCTTCAATAGGTCTGTCACGCCAAATAGCGTACTTTCCATAATATCCAAAGTTTTCCTTTAGGCTTTCTTGAGTTTCATGCATCTTAGATAGTTCTTCTTCAGTGCAAAAACATGGATAAGCATAACCTTGCTCTACAAGTTGCTTTGCAAAAGTTTGATATATTTCTTTTCTAAGGCTCTGTTTATATGGAGCATAAGCACCGTTATCCCCAGTTAGAGTAACACCCTCATCAAAGTGAACGCCAAAGTAGTCCATAGATTTAATAATAGTTTCAATAGCACCTTCTACTTCTCTTTTGCTGTCGGTATCTTCAATTCTAAGGAATATAACGCCGTTGCTTTGATGTGCTAATCTTTCGCCAATGATGGCGTTGTATAAGTTTCCAAGGTGAACAAATCCAGTAGGGCTAGGGCCTATACGAGTTACACAAGCACCCTCTGGAACGTTTCTTTGTGGATAGAGTTCTTCAAAATATTGTGGAGTTTTATCTATATTAGGAAATAGCAACTCCGATAATTTTTTATAATCCATGTATAAAAATCCTTTCACAAAATAGTATATACATAATTATATCATTAATAAGATGTAAAGTCAATGAAAGATAAAAAATGCTCTTTAGTAACTAAAGAGCATCTTAGATATATATTTTACTATTATAGAACTTCTTTAATAGCGTTTAGTAGTTCATCATAAGTTTCAAAGGCAGGTAGGTCTGGATTGTCTTTTTTAATCTGTTCAGTACTCTTGAATAGAAAACCAGCCTTACTAGCTCTAATCATGCCTAAGTCGTTGTGACTGTCACCACTAGCGATGGTATCGTAACCTATAGATTGCAATGCCTTAACTGTAGTATACTTAGACTTCTCAACACGCATTTTAAAACCAGTTATTTCACCATCTTCAGCAACTTCAAGAGAGTTACAGAAAATAGTTGGATATCCTAACTTAGCCATTAAAGGCTTTGCAAATTGAACGAAAGTGTCGCTTATTATTATAACTTGAGTTAAAGAACGAAGTTCATCTAAAAACTTTTTAGCACCTTCCATAGGTTCAATTTTAGCGATAGTTTCTTGAATTTCCTTGATACCTAAGCCATGTTCTTTAAGAATAGCTAAACGATATTTCATAAGTTTATCGTAATCGGGTTCATCACGAGTAGTACGTTTGAGTTCAGGAATACCACTAGCTTCAGCGAAAGCAATCCAAATTTCTGGAACAAGAACGCCTTCCAAATCTAAGCAAACTATATTCATAAAAAAAGTCCTCCAATGAGATAAATTTAGTTGATATATAAAAAAAATATCTTATATACAAGAATATTATAGCATTTCATTTATATTTTGTCAACTATTGTATCTAAGGGCAAGTGATTAATATAATATTGTATTTAACAAATCTATTTTAGTGTAGAGTTCTACACCACATGGGTTAGAACTCTACACCATATGGTAAAAATGTATTGACTTTTGCATATAGTTTAAGTATAATCTTAATTGTAAGATAAATCATAATTTTTTAGTGCATTGGTAAATATTGTTCTACATAGGGAAGTTGCAACGACCTTTTATATTATATCTTTGGAGGTCTTTAATTTGGAAGAATTAATTAAAAAGTATGAACTTGAATTGTTAGTATTAAAATCTAGAGTAGGTGCTTTAGAGGGTATTATCAAACTATTAGGAGAAGTTCTAAATGGCGAAAAGTAAAAGGTTGGATATTTTTAATGATTATCGCTTAGATGAGGAACTTAATAAACTATACTTTAGAAATGCACAGTCTAATGGTGGTAGTTTAGATACTGCTAAGTCTAAGATGTATCAAGTTATGAAGAATGAACTAAATGAAAATCAATCTAACATTCTTAAAATGTACTACTTTGATAATCTAAAACAGAAAGATATCGCTGAACGATTACAAAAAAATCAATCCACGGTATCACGAACTTTAAAACGTGCTAAGAGTAATATAGCTAGAATTTTAAAGTACTTTATCTAAAAAATATCGGAACGTTAGTATTAGCGTTCCGTACATATACATATAAGGAAAGGATATCCATTAAATGAATACGCCAATACACGACTTTTTAAAAGAATATTCAAGCAGTAACACTCTAAGATTGCATATGCCTGGACATAAAGGTAAGTATAATCTACATGATATCACCGAAATTAAAGGTGCAGATAGTCTTTTTGAGGCTGATAGCATTATCTTAGATAGTGAAAAAAACGCATCTAAGTTATTTAATACCATGGCTACATACTATAGTACTGCTGGAAGTACTTTAAGTATACAATCCATGCTATTTATGGTTAAAAAAGATGGCAGAAAACTATATGCTATTCGTAATGTACATAGAAGTTTCTTGAATGCTTGTGTGTTATTAGATTTATCAGTAACTTGGATATATCCAAATTATGAAAACACTATAATTAGTGGAAGTGTATCTTTACAGACTATTAAAGAAACTCTTTTAGTGGATAGTTCTCCAAAAGCGTTATATATAACCTCTCCCGATTACTACGGAATGGTTGCAGATATTGAATCTATCGCCAAAATATGCCATCAAAGTAATACTATTCTTTTAGTGGATAACGCACATGGTACACTTTTAAACTTCTTAGATGTGAACATACACCCAATACATCTTGGGGCTGATATGTGTAGCGATAGTGCTCATAAGATGCTACCAGTACTTACTGGTGGAGGATATCTTCATATTAACAATAGTGATTATGTATCCATGGGCAAAACTGCCATGAGTTTTTTTGGTTCTACAAGTCCATCATACTTAATAATGGAAAGTTTAGACCTATGTAACAAGTATATTCAAGAAAGTTTAAAATCCGATTTAATTAGAGTTATAGAAAATATTCAAAAGTTGAAGTATCGCTTTAAAGATAAGTTCTGTTTTGCAAACTCTAAAGAACCTCTACACTTGACTTTCTTAACTTGGAAAACTCATCAAAGTGGATTAGACTTAGCCAATCAACTTAGAAGGTTCAATATAGAATGTGAATATTCAGACAATCAAAGTTTAGTGTTGTTGTTCTCTCCTTTAGATGATGATGTAACCTTTACTAGACTATCTTACGCTTTAGATAATATACATCTAGTTGAGTGTAACACCAATGTAGATGTATTAAATCTTCCTAGATTACATAGTAAAATGTCTATGCGTGAGGCAGTATTTTCAAATAGCGAAACTGTTCCAGTAGATAGTTCGGTTAATAGAGTTTGTGCAGAAGTTAAAGTTCCATGTCCTCCAGCCATACCTATAGCTGTAAGTGGTGAAGTTATATCTTTAGATTGTATTAAAATTTTTAAAAACTATGGAATTAATTCTATAAATGTGGTAAAATAATAGTAATATACATCAATACTAACTTATACGGAGGTTTTTATATATGAAATTAATATATGCAATCGTTAATGATGAAGATACTAACAGAGTGGCTAACGCTCTACTTAAAGAAGGTTTTTATGCTACTAAATTACCATCTACTGGTAGTTTCTTGAAGGCTGGTAATACTACCTTCTTGATAGCTACTACTGAAGATAAAGTAGATATGGCTATTGATGTTATAAAATCTAAAGCTAAAAAAAGAAAGAAGTTTGTACCATCTACTATTGAAAAGGGCGTTGAATTTCCTGTAGAAGTGAACGTCGGCGGTGCTACTATAATGGTTACCGATATAGAACGCTTTGAAAAAGTTTAAAGGTGGTATATAAGTGGAAATATTCGGAAATAAGAACGTTACTGAAAAGGTATCTTATATATTAAATAGTAAAAGAGTAGCACATTCATTTTTACTGTACGGAGAAAAAGGTCTAGGGAAAAAAACTCTAGCCAAATACATAGCTATGAAGTTGTTATGTACTAATGAAAATGCTCCATGTGGAGAGTGCTTCCATTGTAGAAATATCTTGAATAATACTCACCCCGATGTCGTTTGGGCTGAACATTCTGGTAAGACTAACTCTATAGTTGCCGATACCGTTAGAAAAATCTGCAATGATGCTAATATTAAACCTAACTATGATAAAAAAGTGTTTATATTCAGCGATGCCGATATTATGAATAGTACTGCTCAAAATATACTCTTGAAATCTGTAGAAGAACCCCCTGAGTATGTTTATTATATATTCACATCTAGGGCAAAGGATACTTTCTTACCTACAATACTATCAAGAGTGGTTTCTATAAACGTTACAGAGTGTTCCGATAAAGAGTGTATTAATGCTTTAAGTTCCATGCAATACACTCAAGAACAGATACAAGAAGCTATAGAATGTTTTCATGGTAATATAGGTAACTGCATTGACTATCTTAATAAAGGTGAACTATATACATCAGTAGAAATAGTTAAGTGTTTTAATAGTTCGTTATTAAATCATGATGAGTATGAACTCTTAAAGGTATTTACTCAACTTAACGGTAATAGAGATTTAACTAAAAAAACTCTATCAATAATAGACAAGCACATCAGAGATATTATAGCTGTTAAAATTAATTGCAGTACTCCATCGGGGTGTTACTTCGATGGTGCTAAAATGTTAGCTAAAAAACTTTCTATACAATCTTGTCAGAATATACATCTCAATATTTATGAGGCTCTTAATGATATTGATAGTAACGTTAATATTAATTTGATAATAGCATCGCTATGTGGAAATATTATCAGCAATGCGTAAGTATGTGTTCTAAAGAAAGGATTTTTTTTATATTATGAATGAAGTCGTAGGTGTTAGATTTAAAAAAGTTGGAAAAGTATACTATTTCAGTCCTAAAGGCATGACGCTGAATGTAGGTGACAAGGTTATAGTAGAAACTTCTAAGGGCGTTGAATGTGGTGAAGTAGTCATCGCTAATAAACAGTGTGATAATATTATCGCCCCTTTAAAGGAAATTATTAGAAAGGTAAACGCTCAAGATTTACAGGTCATTGAAAATAACAAGAAAAAAGAAAAAGATGCCTTTAAAATCTGCGAACAAAAAATAGCCTTTAGAAAGTTAAACATGAAACTAATAGATGTAGAATGTACTTTCGATAATAATAAGTTACTTTTCTATTTTAGTGCAGAAAATCGTGTGGATTTTAGAGAACTTGTTAAGGATTTAGCATCTATATTTAAAACTAGAATAGAACTCCGTCAAATTGGCGTTCGTGATGAAGCTAAGTTCTTAGGAGGTCTTGGCATATGTGGTCGTGAATTTTGTTGTAAAAACTATCTTGGAGATTTTCAACCAGTATCCATAAAGATGGCTAAAGAACAAAGTTTGTCATTAAATCCAACTAAGATATCTGGCACTTGTGGTCGCTTGATGTGTTGTCTAAAGTACGAACAAGAAGGCTATGAAGAACTTTTAAAAGTTACTCCAAAGGTTGGAGCGTTAGTAAAAACTCCAAATGGCAAAGGTTACGTTGAAGAGGTTAATCTGCTAACTGGTAAGTTAAAGGTTAAGGTCGAAAATAATGATATTCCAATTATTTTTGATAATAAAGACCTCATACTAATAAAAGATGCCGAAATTAGAGTTAATAAAGAAGAATTAAAGGCTCTTAAAGGTCTTGAAGATAAATAGTAAAAAATCCCATCTATTAGATGGGATTTTTAATATATTCTACTAATTTAGATTTTTCATTTATAACTTTTTCTTTCATAACGGCATCTAGTAGAAGATTTAAGTTATCTCCGATACTTTTGCCAGTAAATCCTAAAGATTTTAAATCTGAACCGTTAATATTTAACTCTTTTAGGGAGATACATTCATTATTATTTAAGATATCTAAAGCCATGTGCTTTACTGTTATAATATGATTAATTCTAGCACGACAAAAATCGAATTTAGCTAAGGCATCGGAAGTTTGAACGCTTAGAAGTTCAAAAAAGGTATCTTTGCCTAGTGTGGAGAGTGCTTTTTTCACATCATATTTAGAGTTAAACTCATCATCATGATGGTACACTAGCGAAGTAACTCTTTTTATAGTGAAGTTATCGTACTTTAAAGATTTTAATATATTTTCAGTGATATTCGCTCCAACGTGTGCGTGATTGTAAAAATGACCATTTCCATTCTTATCAAGGGTAAAAGTTTCAGGTTTGCCGATATCGTGGAGTAGCATAGCTAATCTAATGGAGAGTATCTTTGGAGATTTTTCAACTGATACTACTATGTGTTCCCAAACGTCATACTTGTGATATCTTGAATGTTGATTAAATCCAATACATTTGGATATCTCTGGAATTACTGTAGCTATAACATCACTATAGTTTAAAAGTACATCATGGACGTTATCACCTATGATTAACTTATTTAGTTCAACGGCAATTCTCTCAACAGATATTTTTTTAAGAGTATCTTTAAGAGCATGAACCATATAAGATGTATCTTTTTCGATTGAAAAGTTTAGTTGAGAAGAAAATCTAATAGCACGGAAAATTCTAAGGGCATCTTCAGAAAATCTATTTTTAGGATTTCCAACGCATCTAATTAGTTTAAGATTTAAGTCATTTAAACCCAAGAACTCATCTACTAAGTTACCATTTTTATCATAAGCCATAGCATTTATAGTAAAATCACGCCTAGATAGGTCGTCTTTTAGATTACTAGTATATTCAACGGTATCTGGGTGACGACCATCGGAGTAAGTGCCATCAATTCGGTAGGTAGTTATTTCAACAGGAACTTTTTCCACTACTACGGTAACAGTTCCGTGTTTAAGACCAGTTTCTATAGTATGAAAGTTTTTAAAGACTTCTAATATTTCGGAGGGTTTAGCATTAGTAGTTATATCGAAATCGTGAGGAGTTCTTTTTAGCAAGAAATCTCTAACGCACCCACCGACTATATAAGCCTCGAAACCGTTACTATTAAGAGTATCTAGCACGATATTTACATAGTTTGGTAATGTATACAACGTAATCACCTCTTTTATGGATTGATTTTAATTTTCGGTAATAGTTTTGAAATCTTTAGAACAAGCTAATCCTAATATTAAGCATATGTAAGGCATTATGCTTATAGCAGTAGTACTAAAGAAACTCATAATGCAGAAACCTATTATAGATACAAATAATCCTTTGAAGATAATACTATCCTTAAGTCTATGGGATATCTTAACTATGGAATATACTAAAGTAGCTATGTAGAATATCAAAGCGGGAATACCCATAGTAACGGCAACTTGTAGATAATCATTGTATACTGTATCAAAGCCGTTATTTATGAACGTAGTACTTTCTAAGTTGCCAATTTGAGTATATATTAAGCAATCTGCACCAGTACCAACTATAGGATATATTTTTATATATGATATGGCTTTGCTCCAAAGATATGAAAATACATCTTTAACGTTGTTTATATCGAAGTCAGCAGTTTCTTTCCAGTAGTATCCAGTAGAACCTACTCTATAGAAACTATCTTGCCACATGATAGCACCATCATAGAAGATATAAGAACCATCTAGTACAAAAGATACTATTACTGTTATAACTCCGATTAGTATACATAGCACTATAGGTAGAAAGTTCTTTCCTTTTGATATTATAGCTACTATCGATACTAATACTATTATGGAGATTGCTCCTACTATGCCTACTAAAGTGTGAGTATCTAACATTAGATATGTATATATCATGCTCATAATAGCGTAAAATTTGGATTTATTAAAACACGATACTGTAAGTGTAATGCCCAACATCAAGCCAAGATATTCAGCAAAAAATATTGGACTTCCACTAAATCCACTAGGTAGACACACGCTATACAATGATATACTATTTAAATTCTCATATGATGAGAGTTCTGCACTGGTAAAACATGAGAGTATTTGTATAATACCAATTCCGCATTGTATTGCAGATGATATTACTAATATGTCTATAATCTTTTTTAGATTGCTTTCACGATTGTTAAAACTCATAAGTAGAAATATAGTTCCACATGATAGTATGGTTAATACTCCAGTAGTTCTACCATAGAAGCCATTAAAGGCATCTAAAAAACTAAAAGATTGCGTTGCTGATATTATAGACCACACGCACATTAAAGATATCAAAACTATTAACATGGTATGATGTTTCTTATCAAAGCGTTGCCTTGAACCCAATATTACCAACATGATTATACTCACTACCCAAGTTATAGCCAAGCATATATATGGGGTGTTTAAAAATCCGTAACCTCTGCCCATACCTAGACCTATTAATCTAGCGATGACATCTATTAGCACGGGAATGGCTTGACCTATCATGAATACTATAGCTACCATCTTAGCACATATAAGAGGGAGTTTTTCAATAGTATCATCTTTCATATTAAGAATAAAGTTAGATTTTTCAGTAGTACCGAATATGGTTTTTGGCATACATATGCACTTCCTTTACATAATTAGTTAAAAAGCCCTGCAATAGATATTAGCAGGGCAAATTTAATTTTTAGGTTAAAATCTTATTATTTAGCGTACTCAATAGCACGACTTTCTCTAACAAGATGTACTTTTATTTGACCTGGATAGTCTGACTCATTTTCAAGACGTTTTGCTATACTTCTAGCCACAATCACCATCTTTTCGTCATTAATCTTTTCAGGAGCGACCATAACTCTAACTTCTCTACCAGCTTGTATAGCATAGCACTTGTCCACGCCATCATAAGATGAGCATATTTCCTCAATCTTTTCAATACGCTTGATATAGTTTTCATAGTTTTCACTTCTAGCACCAGGACGTGCAGCAGATATAGCATCAGCAGCTTGAACGATACAAGCTATTACGGTTCTAGGTTCTACATCGTTGTGATGAGCCTCTATAGCATGAATAACTTCTGGATTTTCTTTGTACTTTTTACATACGTCTATACCTATTTGAACGTGTGAACCTTCAATTTCGGAAGTCAATGCTTTACCGATATCATGTAGTAAACCCGCTCTACGAGCTAAGTTAGCATCTACACCGAGTTCGGAAGCTAAAATTCCCGATAGTTGTGCAACTTCAATTGAGTGGTCTAGTACGTTTTGACGGTAACTTGTACGATATTTTAATCTACCTATTAGTTTAATAAGTTCGTGATTAATACCATGTACATTAGTTTCAAGGACTGCTCTTTCGCCTTCTTGTTTAATTCTATGTTCAACTTCTCTACGAGCCTTGTCGACCATTTCTTCAATTCTAGTTGGGTGTATTCTGCCATCGGCGATAAGTTTTTCCAAAGCTATACGAGCCACCTCACGTCTTACTTGGTCGAAACATGATAGCGTTATAGCCTCTGGAGTATCATCGATAATTAAATCTACACCAGTTAAAGTTTCTAAAGTACGAATATTTCTACCTTCTCTACCTATAATTCTGCCTTTCATTTCGTCATTAGGTAGTGCCACAACAGATACTGCGGATTCAGAAACTTGGTCAGCAGCACATCTAGCAATAGCTAAAGATATGTAATTTCTAGCCTTATCTTCACATTCATCTTTAATCTGTTGTTCGTAGGAAGATATTTTCAATGCTTTTTCATGGATTAACTCATTTTCAAGGTTATTTAAGATTAACTCTTTAGCTTGGTCTTTAGTCATTTGAGATATTTTTTCTAAAGTTTCAAGTTGTTGAAGTTTAACTTGTTCAACCTGTTCCAACTTTTCTTCAGCAGACCTAATCTTTCTATTAAGGGTTTCGTCTTTTTTCTCCAAGGTATCGGTTTTACGGTCAAGAGTTTCTTCTTTTTGTTGGATTCTTCTTTCTTGTCGAGATATTTCGTTACGTCTATCCTTAATTTCTTTTTCAGCATCGGAACGTAGTTTATGAATTTCATCTTTAGCTTCAACAAGTTTAGCCTTTTTTTGATTTTCTGCATCTACTTTAGCATCTTCGATAATTTTAGATGCCTCTTTTTCTGCAGAGCCAATCATAGTTTCAGCTTGATTTTTTCTATATTCTACGCCCTTGTTAAACGCCTTTTGATTTATAATCAAGCCAGAAACAACAGCACCTACTATTAATGATACTAAACATAGAATAAATATAATATAACTTGGCAAGTAATTTCCTCCTTTCACATATGGAAATTAATATAAAATATTTTTTGTAGAATATCTAACATATTCTAGTATTTGCAATGTTAAAAAAAATGCAACACTATTATTATATACTGTTTTTTAAAAAAAGTCAATGAATTTTTAAAGTGATATTATCATGGAATGTGTATACTCTACAACGGAACAATATATACTTTTTGGTAATTAAAAGAAGACAAATAGTTCAAGTAGATGTTAAGATAGTTCCGATAGTCTACATAGTTAATAGTTGGTGACACTAAGATTGAATAGAAAGAAGTTATCTGTATATTGAAAATAGAATATCCTCACGGAAAATATAATAATGTTTCCATGTATCCACTTAAATCAATTGATTGTAGAACTATACAAGTTAATATTACCGAAAAAAGTATATCATGAATAGCACTTTTGACGATTGATAAAATGCAATCTTTGTGATATAATATATACTATATGGGCTATAAGGAGGTTTTTATATGAAAAATGTATTAGTAACAGGTGGTTGTAGTAGAATTGGTGACCATATGTGCTCTGGATTGTTAAAAAAAGGCTATAATGTAATGGCTATGGATAATAAATCCAGTGACTATAATCGTAATAAAAAACACTATCAATTTATTCTATGTGATGAAAGCGTTACAGATACTCTAAAGTACATATTTGAAAACTATAAATTAGATGCTATAGTACATCTTGCTTGTACTGCCGACAATGATATGGGTCCTACTTTCACCGAAAAAGAAGCTAAAATTAGTACCGAATATGATAGAAATTTATTTCATATGGCTGTAGAAATAGAAGTTCCTCAATTTGTACTAATTAGCACCAGTCAAGTATATCAAAAGGTAAAGACTAGAGAACCCTTAAGAGAAGTCGACAGTGATATTAAACCTGTAACTAACTATGGCAAAATGAAATTAGAGTCTGAAAAAAATCTAATTGCAGAAAGTAAACGTGCTAAGAATATGGCTATCGCTATTGCTAGAGTTCCACAAGTATACTCTTTGGATTTCTATGATAACTTAATATCTAAAATTCGTGACCCTAAAGACAATTCTTACTTTATATATCGTCAAGGTGACTATGGTTTTCAAATGTGTTGCATACATAACTTAGTTGAGTTTGTTCTATGCTATCTAAACCAAGCAGAAGATAAATCCTATTCTGATATCTTTAACGTTTGCGATACTCAACTAACTTCAGCATCGGATATTATTAACTTCATGAAAAAAAACTATCGTATTGGAGTAGTTTTGCAACGTCCCGAACCTAAAGAAAATCCTTTAACTAAGTTAAGAGCAAAAATAATAAGCAACGAAGAAAAAACTAATTACAGATATCTTGACTTTGATACCGTATTAAGCAACATAATGCTTGATAACAGAAAAGCAAATAAAATATGTCCTTTTAAATGGGATATACATAACACTAAGTAATCTATGAAAGGATTTTTTTAACTATGAAAAGTTTAAAAAGAACTCTATCATTAATTTCGGCAATGGCATTAATTACTACTTTTAGTGCGTGTGGAACATCTTCCGAAGTTGTAAACGATAAAGACCTCGACCAAGCTACTCGTGATGAAATAGCATCTATAGTAGCCGAAGAACCTCTACTTACTGGAGAACTTGAAAATAAGACTATCAAGTGGTTAGGTAACTGGGATATCAACCCAGATTCCACTGGTAAAAACGTTCCTATAGAGTTAGCCGTCTTTCAAGAACGCTATGGTGGTAAGATAGAATCTAAAATAGTAGCATGGTCGCAACGTTTTGATAGTCTAGCTAACGGTATCAACGGTGATGAGGGCATAGACTTCTTTACTGCTAGTGACTTCGATGCTTTTCCTAAAGGCATTGTAAAGTCTATGTTCGTGCCTGTAGATGACTATATAGACTATACTTCCGACCTCTGGAAAGACGTTAAAGATATAAACGATTCTTTAATGTGGAAAGGAAATCATTATATTATATGTAACCAAGTTACTGGCGATAGTTCAGTTATAATATATAACAAGGATACCATTGAAGAATATAATCTTGAAGACCCTTACGAACTATACCAAAAGAATGAATGGACTTGGGACAAAATGGAGGAAATGCTCTTAGAGTTCGTGGATACTAGCGAAGAAAGATATGGCTTAGATGGTTGGTCCTTTGAAGCTGGAATATCTAAAACTACTGGCGTTGCCTATGTAGGTCTTGAAGATGGTAAACTTGTTAATAATCTAAGAAATCCTAATCTTGAGCGTGTTCAACAGTATATGCAAGATATGTATGATAAAGGTCTATTCTTAAATAAGGCAGATTTCGATTGGGCAGAACAACCTCAATTTATAGGTGAGGGTAAGGAGTTATTCTATCCAGGTGGACTATACAATCTATATACCACTCCAGAACAGTGGAAGGCTACTTTCGGAGAAAATGTGTTCTTTGTACCATTACCTCGTGACCCTAACTCCGAAGAATTATACATTCCAGCAGGTTTGGACGGATATCTAATGGTTCGTGGTGGACACAATCCAGAGGGCGTTGCTAAGTTCTCAGAGTGCAAACGTGCTACTCTATTAAATGACAAGACTAGTGAAATAGCCAACGAACAACTATTCACTGAATACGATTGGACTCAAGAAATGTACGATATGAAGTTCGAACTGGACCGTCTTGCTCAAGAACACCCAGTATTCGACTTCTACACTGGTGTTAGTACCGACTTAACTAACATCTTAGATAGTGGTTCTGCTGGTATTAGAGTATCTACAAGTGGCGAAGTTACTTGGGCTCAAGCCGTGGAGGCTAACTATGATGCCGTAGACATCTTAATTAAAGAGGCTAATGATGCACCTATAGAATAAAATCTATAAATAAATATAATTAGGAATGTTATTATAAAAGAAATAACATTCCTATTTTGCGTGGAGGTATATATTATGAATAATTCTTTTGGAACTATACATCTATTATGTGGAAAGATTTGTGCTGGTAAGAGTACTTATGCTAAAAAACTACATCAAGAGAATAATGGAATTATACTATCATGTGATGAGTTAGTACTCTCAATATTTGACGAACATCTTGGAGATAAACATGAGGAAATAGTCGATAGATGCAAAGAATATCTATACAAGCTATCTATACAGATGGCAACTTCAGGATATAATGTAATCTTAGATATGGGATTTTGGTCTAAACTTGAAAGAGATACCATCAAAGCTAGATTTAAAAACTTAGATATTCCAACTAAACTACACTACATATATGTAGATGATGAAACTCAACTATTGCATATCAAGGAAAGAAATTCCCATTTAAGTAAAAATTGCTACTATGTAGATGAAACTATATTAAGAAAGTGTAACAACCTATTTGAAGCACCATCTTTTGAAGAACTTTCCGACTAATCATAATATACTACTGCTCTACTGGTTGCAGTAGGTTGATATATAACATCTTCGGATAAGTATTCACAAGGAATATATCTATCATTAGATAGCCTATAAAAGCCCGTACTAGTTATAGCTATGACGTTCACTGCACAACCCATATCGTAAGAGGTGCTTTTATTAGATGTATACAAAGCGTATCTGTAAGAGGTACAAGAGGTATTAGTATACATAGTTTTAATATATTCAACTTCAGTCCAAGCGGTTCTAGGGGGTTTTACAGATGATACTACTTCCTCTGGAGCAGTCGCAGTAAGATTTCCTATATTACTAGCATCGATATTGTTTAAAATTTCTGGAATAGTAGTTTCAACGGTTACTTCGGTAAAAGCCACATCATCGATACTCTTAAGAGCATTTTCTTGAACTAAAATACCCTCTTTGTATGGTGCTTTAGATAACGGAAATATATTAGCTATATTCAAATCTGCACCTTTTTGATACAATCCTTTTTGTTCAACGTAATCCAAATACTTAGATGATGATGTTACTACACTACTATTACAAGCACTAAAACAGATACTAACTACTGGAATTAATAGTGTAAATATATACTTATTCATAAAAAAATCCTTTCCATAACATAATGGACGGAAAAATCCGTCCATTAATACTATACTTTAACGATATCTAAGACTTTAAAGTCCAAATCTTCAATAGCCGATTTAATTTGACTATCATCAGCTTGAATATCTGCGATAGCATAGCCATCTGTCAAATTTACATCTATATCCGAACCACCCAACTTAGTCAAAGCCTTAGTAACCGATTTGGCACAATGCTGACACATCATACCTTCGATAGTTATTTTTTTCATAAGAAACTACTCCTTTTCAAATTTGAATGATATTCTTTTGTATCAAAAGCCATATGCAAAACTCTTTATTAAGATATTATTTACACAATAGAATGTATTATGTATAAGTATAAATAGTATCAAATTAAGATTAAATCATCATTAAAGAGTTATTCTAAGCCATTTGGATTTTTAACAGTAAAGTTCCAACTATCCACGCACATATCTTTAAGGGTGAGTTCAGCCGACCAATTGAATAGCTTTTTAGCCTTATCTGGATTTGCAAAAGAAGTAGCAATATCACCTGCACGACGTTCGACAATCTTGTAAGGGATTTCCTTACCACAAGCTAATTCATAAGCCTTAACGACATCAAGAACACTTGAACCGTTGCCAGTACCTAGATTAACAGGTTCAAAGCCTTTGTGTTTTAGGGCATAATCCACGGCTACAACGTGACCTTTAGCCAAATCCACAACGTGGATATAATCACGAACGCCAGTACCATCTGGGGTATCGTAATCATTACCGAATACACGAAGATACTCAAGTTTACCAATGGCAACTTGTGCTATATATGGCACTAGATTGTTTGGAATACCATTAGGGTCTTCACCAATTAGACCACTCTTATCAGCACCTATTGGATTAAAATATCTTAAAGCCATAACCGACCAATCAGGGTCAGCGATGCACATATCGTGTAATATTTGTTCTATCATGACCTTAGTGTAGCCGTATGGATTGGTTGCAGAAGTAGGCATATCTTCAGTATAAGGGGCTACGTTATCAAGACCGTAAACGGTCGCAGATGATGAGAACACTATATTTTTACAACCATTTTTTCTCATAGCGTCCAAAAGAACTAGAGTTCCATTGATATTATTTTCATAGTATTCCCAAGGTTTTTGAACGGACTCTCCAACTGCTTTAAGACCAGCAAAATGAATAACTGCATCGATATTATGTTCTTTAAAGATTTTATCAGTGCCATTAAAATCTCTGATATCTGTTTGATAGAATACTGGTTTTTTACCAGTAATCTGATATATTCTATCTACAGTGCCAACTTTTGAATTGGATAGATTATCCATAATAACGACCTCATGACCAGCTTTTAATAGTTCCACACAAGTATGACTACCAATAAAGCCAGTACCACCAGTAACTAAAATCTTACTCATAGAAAAACTCCTTTGATTAATTTTTATATAGTTTCAAGCCACCTACAGAACGAATGTTCAAAATATGACACATATCCACACCGATAGCTTTTTCAATATTCAACTTAAATTGAGCAACCATATCGTTAGGAACGAACGCTTGAACAGTTCCAGCAAATCCACCACCATGAACCCTAAAAGCACCCTTTCCATCAAGATATTTTTCACATAGAGCCAAAACTAACGCAACAGCTTGATTTTTTACACTTCCACTAGGATATACGTTCTGTAAGTATTCATAAGATGAACGTCCAGATGCTTTTACAAGGTTGAAAAATTCATCAAGATTTTTTTCTTGCAAAGCCTTTACTTCCTTAGATACTCTTTTATTATCATTAAAGAAGTGAATTGCTCTTAATATGGCTCTGTCTGGACAAGTTTCTCTAAGTTTAGAGATAGAGTTAAAGAACTCAGTTTCGTCCACCCTAGATAGATATTCCACACCCATAGCATTAGAAACAAGTTTCATTTCTTTGGTTATGTTAGCATATTCGTCGGTTAAGTCGGAATGGTCTGCACCACTGTCTATAATGCAAAGGGAGTAGTTAGTAGTATCGAAGTTAAAATCTACTGGCACTACTTTAGGATTTTCTTTGTCATAAAAATCTATGGAGATAATTCCACCAACAGATGACGCCATTTGGTCCATAAGACCACATGGTTTGCCAAAGAATCTATTTTCAGCATACTGACCAATCACAGCAATATCTTGTGCAGTAGCAGAGTCATTTGCATAGAAAGAGTTTATAATATTACCTATCAGAACCTCAAAACCAGCTGAGGACGACAATCCAGAACCCTTTAAAACGTTAGATGTTGTACAACAATCGAAACCACCCACATTAAAACCATTACTTGAAAAGTATTCAGTTACACCCCTAATAATAGATGCTGATGTATTTTTTTCGCTTTCAAGTGGTTGAAGTTGAGAAGTATCCACAATATCTATAGGATATCCCTCGGATTTTACTCTAGTAATTCCGTCATTATTTTTAGATGCTACTGCAATTACATCTAAATTTACACTACCTGCCAAAACTTGTCCAAGTTGATGGTCGGTGTGATTTCCACCGATTTCAGTTCTACCAGATGCAGAAAATAGTTCTACTTCTCGATTAAATCCGAACATTTCTCCAAAAGTTTCCAACAGATTGATAAATCTATCTCTATAAGGTTGAAGTTTATCTGTAGTACAACAGTACATCTTAGATAGACAGTTATCATACTCCCCCAATGAAATCGAATACATTACATTTTTTACTAAATCCATAAGACACCTCCGTTATTTGATATTACTATTATATATCTTTTTAGAACGTTTTGCAATACGTTTGATATACTTTTTTTACATAAAAAATGCCTCCCAATTGGGAGGCATAAGTTTATATAAAGTATCTACTTACTAGCTAATTAGTCATTCTTCTTCTTTAGAGCGAATGCAGATGCTGCAGCAGCAATCATAGCCATGATAGTTGCACCAATACCAGTAGAACCAGTAGATGGTGAATCAGAGGACTTAGCCTTAGTAGTTGTAGTAGAAGCCTTAGTAGTTTTAGCTGTAGTAGTACCAGCAGCCTTAGTAGTAGTTGTAGCTGCATTAGATGCAGTAGTACCTTGAGTACCAGTTGGAGTTGGTGCTTGAGTACCAGTAGAAGGAGTATTAGCAGAACCGCCACCGTTTACAGTAATGTTAATAGTTGGGTTACCAACATTATCTACAGATACATTACCGCCTGAAGCAGAACCACCAGCACCGCCAGCACCGCCTTCGCCACCAGCAGATACACTTACATCAGCGTTACCGCCTGAAGCAGAACCGCCAGCACCGCCAGCACCGCCTTCGCCACCAGCAGATACGCTTACATCAGCGTTACCGCCAGAACCGCCAGCACCGCCAGAACCGCCAGCACCACCAGAACCGCCAGCACCGCCAGCACCGCCAGAACCACTTATAATAATGTCGCCACCGCCGGCACCAGTGCCAGTTGGTTGAGTACCAGTTGGGTTAGTTACAGGAGCTGGAGTTGTTGTAGTTACAGGAGCTGGAGTTGTAGTTGTAGCTTCAGGAGTTGTTGTAGTTACAGGAGCTGGAGTTGTAGTTGTAGCTTCAGTAGTTGTTGTAGTTACAGGAGCTGGAGTTGTAGTTGTAGCTTCAGT
>ERZ825670.115-NODE-115-length-109501-cov-32.884317_pt1 | contig 109501 bp, 115 predicted proteins | sample MGYA00519929_ERZ825670 | MGnify/ENA primary metagenome ERZ825670 (study PRJEB31778, sample SAMEA3449207) | human gut metagenome | biome: human gut; feature: human-associated habitat; material: faeces | place: United Kingdom | collected 2010/2012 ...
CAATAACAGATGTAGGATTAGGGACAGCTGAATCTCCATTTCAACTAAAAGTAGGGTAGTCTCCCAAGCGCCGCTGCCTCGGCAGTGTGAGGCCGGCGCCGCCACCGGACTTATCAACAGGTAAAACTATATAGAAAGGAAAAAAATTTAGATATTGGTTCAAAAGGCTCGCCCATTAGGGCGAGAAACAAAATAGGGAAATTTCGTCACAAAGCGCCTAACTCGTCGAATGCGAACAATGTCTTCAATATGAACACGAAAGGGTATGTCAACAACAACAATGCGAACAATGACAACAATTCCGTTCGGCCTGTCGCTTTGAGCAGCACCTAAGTATCATGTTTATATGGTTAAGGCTATATAAAAGAAGCTTAGGTACAGAAATTTTCCTTGACTAATAGTCTAAAAATAAAGTATGTGGAGTAGAACTTACGGGAACTACTCCTTAAGCATACTAAAGACTAATGAATAAACTAGAAATATATAAGAATGGTAACTTCTTAAATACTTATGAAGAAAATGCAATAATACTTCATAAGCTATTTAATTATAAAGTTATTGAAAATGATAAACATAAATATAAATGTGGTTTTCCATTAACCCAATATAATAAAATAATAAATGGTTTACAAGATAATAAAATATCATATATCGTCTATGATAACGAAACCATCTTAGAAGAAAAAGATTATCATAAATTAAATAACTATGATAAAGAATATAAAGAAGCAATGAAAAAAATTGAACTAGATACCAAAGCCAATATAGTTTACAACAAAGTAATAAAATTAAATGATAGAAAGCTAGAAGAATTTCTAGATAAAATGTTAATATGGCTGAAATAACTAATAAAGAATTTATAATTTTAACTAAGAGCAAAGACTTAATATTTTATATTGATGATATCTTAGAAAATGTTCCTAGAAAAGATATGTATTATAAAGATAGAATAAGAGATTGTTGTCATCAAATTATTTATAACATTATATTTATAAATAATAGTAAGATAAAAGATATTACTTATTTTAGTAATATATTAACTAATATATCATTAATAGACTTATATTTAGAAAGATTAGTAAAAAAGAATTATATATCTCTTAGTACTTCAAACAAGATAGCAGTAAAATTAACTGAGATAAACAAAATGTGTAATACTTGGAGAAAAAACAATGAAGAAAGTTAATATTATTGATTTAGATAATGTCTATAAAGACATTATCAAAAATGTTAAGAATAAAAGAAGAATATACGAATTTGAAAAATATAAATTAGAGTATCTTACTTTATGTGCTGATATTATAAATGAAGGTAATTACAAAGGTGGTTATTACAATATCTTTATTATTTATGAACCAAAGCTTAGAGTAATAATGAGTCAAAAACTATTAGATAAAATAATTAATCATTATATTACTAGAACAATGTTAATTCCTAAGTTAGATAAATTTTTATTAGACGAAAACACAGCAACCAGAATTAATAAAGGACATTCTTATGCCATTAACTTATTTAAAAGTGGAATAGAGTATTATAAAAGAAGATATAGAACCTTTTATTTCTTAAAACTAGATATAAAAAAATACTTTTATAATATCGATCATGAAGTATTAAAAAGCTTAATAAAACCATATTTAGATAATGAAGAATATAAAATATTATGTTCTATAATAGATAGTACAGATTTACCTTATATTAATGAAAAGATAAGTATTCTAAGAAATAAATATAATGAAGACTTACCATATTACAAAATAGGTAAGGGCTTACCTATTGGTAATATGACTAGTCAATTTCTAGCTGTATTCTATTTATATAAACTACATTATTTTATAAAGCATAATCTTCATATAAAGAAGTTCGTTATATATATGGATGATTACATTTTAATTCATGAAGACAAAGAATATCTAAAATATTGTAAGAAAGTTATTGAAGAAAAGTTAAATAAAGAATATAAACTAGAATTAAATAAAAACAAATCTATGATAACGAGGTCAAGTAGTGGTATAAATTTTTTAGGACATAGATTTATTATCAAAGATAATAAAACTATTATAAAAATTACTAATAGTACCAAAAGAAAAATAAAAACTGGTATTAGAAAAAATTTAAACAAATATAATAATAAATTAATTAACTATCAAAAATTGTTCAGTAGTATCACAAATTATAAGTATAGTTATATTTTTGTTAATCATAAAAAGATTAATGAAACTATAGAAAGAGAATTGTAATGAAAAGATACGAAATATCAAAAAAAATTTATAAACATTATATAATCTATATTTTAGTAAAAGGCAAATATAGATTATATAATGTCGATAAAGAAATAAGTAATAATTTTAAATTAGACAGAGTTAATGTAATTAAGTTGAATAATCTAGATATTGAAAGTATCATAGAATATGAAGATAATAGATATGTTAATTTATATGCAAAAACAAAGATAATTAAAATTATTAATAGGTATAAAATAACTAAAAAAACTTCTTAGTTTTTCATTCCAAGAAGTTTTTTAGTTATTTTTAATGTTTCTTCGTCAGTATCTAAAGCTTTCATAATGGTTTTATCGTCTAGACCCATGGCCTTCATATCTACCTTCCTCACGAGCATAAAATCTTTCACTAGAAATAATAGAATTATATTCATCTTCATAGTCCCGAACGATAACACCTTTTTCAGCATCAAATGTTAGCATAAAGAAACTCTTTATTTAGCTAAAGCCCTGTTAATAGTGGCTTCGTCAGTATTTAAGAATTTTATAATGGTATTATTGTCTAAGCCATTATTTTTCATATTAAGGATAGAACTTTTAATTGTTTGTTCTCTACCTTGTTCAAATCCTAGTTCTCTACCTTGCTCTTTGCCTTGTTCAATACCTTCTTCTCTACCTTCCTCACGAGCATAAAATCTCTCACTAGAAATAATAGAGTTATATTCTTCTTCATAATTACGAACAATAACGCCTTTATCAGCATCAAATGTCAACATAAAATCAACAACCTTTCTTAATATAGGATTATTACTTGCAAGCTTACTAAGCTCATCTCTATCTTTCGTACTAAAAAACACTAAGTACTCAAGCAATTCCTTCGATACATCTTTATTATATTTACAATTTGTAACATTGTCAAGTGAATACGTAACTCTTCTAATTGGTTTAAATTCTTTATTAAAATACTTATGATTATATAGATAATCTTCTTGATAAAGAAAATCTCCAACATTTACATCATGACATAATACGACTTGCAAAACCTGAAAATTTTCTTTGTAGTTGCCTTTATTATCCCGACAGAAAAGCCGATATATTTCTGCGGCATAATTAGTTTCCTTTGTTAGGATATATTTTCGATAATACCTACATACTTCAAAATCAATAATCAAATTTTCGTTAACCTTAAAAGTTAAATCGGTTTCACAATATTGGCTTGTACTTTTAATATACGTTGTATCGATAAACTCACCCATCTTTACTATTTCTAAATCTATTCCGGTAATAAGACTAATCAAATTATATAAAAATTCTGGACAATTCTTTGCAATAGCTTTAAAAACATAATCGTGAGTTAGTGGGATAGCTGCTATGTTTATTGTTATCACCTCCATTCATGCCCTGTATCATATAGAGTTCTAAAATAAAAGTCAAAAACACAAAAGTTATAAATTCTGCAGCAAAAACGCGTTTAAAACGCAAATTTGGTTCTAAAATTTAAAAACTGCATATCTTTTTTGCAGAAATTAAAATTCTCACAAATTAAAAAAAGTTACATCATTACATAAAAAACGTAAACTTTATTGGCGCAATCTTATCAAAAATACTTGAACTGTCCAGATATTCTAATAAAAAGACTTACTTTCGATCGCAAATGTGAACTAATAGCACACATAAAATATAATATGTTCTAACTTAAATTAATTGTAAAAAATCAAATTGAAAAATACCATAAACAATGCTAAAATTATAATAGTAGGAGAGGGCTAAAATGATAACATATAATGAACTAAGAAAATCTATTGAAGAAGATATATACTATTTCTTTAAAATACCCCAAGCACCATATAATACACCAGCTATTCATTTGCAAAAGAGAATAAATGACTACCTTAACTTCAAACTTAAATGGTTGTATGCTAAAGAAAAGCCAAGTACTAAAGAAGAAATTGACAAGTTAAAACAAACATTCCATGACGAATACCTTAATATGTTAGAAGAATACTGCCTATCTTTTCTTAATATCTTTGAACAAGAACATCATATTACCTTAAATCAACAAGCTAATTCTAAGTTAGTCCAAGCCATCTTAAAGTTTGATACCGGAATAACCCCTCTAATTAATATCTCGGTAATATCTTCTTTGATTTTAAAACGAGCCACAGCTTTAGCTAAATACTGTGACAATAAATTAGCCGAAAAAAGAGCATTCTTCGACCAAGAACTAACCACTATCTTAAATACCTTTACCGCTCGTAGCTATTATCAAAATATCGAAACCGATTTAAACACTTACAAAGAACAAACTTTAAATAACATTATGGATCGTGTTCAAGAGCTAGGCAACGTAACCCTTAGTATTTATGAAATTAAAGATAAAATAAACTATCCTGACCTAATTCAAAACTATAAATCTCATATTAAAAAAATGTTTCTCGCCATTGAAGCCATCTTAGATAACAAACTCTTTCTAAAAGCTAAAATAGCTATTCTTTATCAAAATAAAATCATTAACGCCACTATATTTGAAATGCTAAATGCCAAAGTAGACAACATCAAAGATTTTGCGTCTTACCAAGAATTAGAAGATGCTCTAGTAAAAATCGCCCCTCGTTTATATAACATGTATAAGAAAAAAATTCTTGCTAAAGTTCAAGCTGAAGACCTTGTCTTTGGTGCCGACAATGTAGAAGAATACTTTAAAATACTTGACGAATACGCACTCGACAATGTAACAAAATGCCGCCTTGTCATGGACTATCTAACTACGGTTAATCTAAATGACTCTGTTGGACTAATAATTGCCACCTTAGAAAACTTCGACATTATTAAATCACAAAACCACAAATTTTAAAATATACTAAGATTAAATTAGAACTATTGTCGAAACTGTTTAAAAAATAATAAATATCACCTATATTAAATATGAAAAGGTGATAAAATAAATGTTAGAAGAAATAATTAATACGTGTGAACCCCTTATAAAAAGCATTGCCCAAAAATTCTATGGTGTTGATTACGAAGATCTCTACCAAGTAGGGCGTATAGGTGTTATTGAAGCCTACAACCACTACAAAGACGATACCAAAACCAAATTCACAACCTTTGCATACCAGTATATCTTTGGTCAAATGTATCAATATACCATGCTTAATAAAACTATTAAACAAAACCGCGATACCCTAAAACTAGTCAAACTAATTGATAAAACTAAAAATTATTTAGAACAATCTTTAAATCGTCTTCCTACCATGAAAGAAATAAGTACTTATCTAAATATACCTGAACAAACCCTAATTAATAGTATTTTAAATACTCATAGTGTCTTAAGCTTAGATAAAGAAATGGATTGTGATACCAATTTATATAATACTATTAAAACTAATAATATAAATGAAGACTATATAGATTTAACTAATACTCTAAACTCTCTAAGTAAAGAAGAACAAGAACTAATAAGACTTCGTTATTTTGAAGACTTAACCCAAAGCGAAACTGCATCCTATCTTGGTATCAACCAAGTAAAAGTCTCTCGTGAAGAAAAAAGAGTACTTAAAAAAATGCGTACTTCACTAAATTGTGAATAAAAACCAAAAAAGACCTTCATAATAACTATGGAGGTCTTTATGAATAAAGAAGAATATCAAAAATTAGTACAAAAATATACACCTAGTGAAGATAAACTAAAAAATGCCTTAAAAGCATTCGTTGTTGGTGGTCTAGTAGGAGTACTATCAATTATTATTTATAAAATATTATTAAACTTTAATATTACTGAAAAAGACGCCAATATCTGGACAATTCTTATCTTAATATTAGTATCTAGTATCTGCACCGGCTTAAATTTCTTTGACGACTGGGTTAGCAAGGTTCGTTGTGGTTTAATCGTTCCCATTACCGGATTTTCCCATTCCGTAACCAGCAGTGCTCTGGACTACAAAAAAGACGGTCTCATAACCGGACTTGGTTCTAATATCTTCAAGTTAGCAGGAAGTGTCTTACTCTATGGTATGATAAGCGCTTTCTTTCTAACTGTAATCGAGGTGATATTACATGGCTAGTTTTAAGTTTAACAATGTCTATTTAAAAGATACCTATACTCTAGCTACTAACAAAGAATGCCTAGGCCATGTTTCCAACTACGATAAAATTATTAATGACTATTACTTTGGTGAAAAAACATTTGAACAAGCAGAGGTTAAAATGCAACGCTATGTCATCGATAACTTATTAGGAAAAAATAATAAGATAGATTTAGTAGTTAGTGGCGAACTATCTAATCAATTATCTATTACTAACGCTACTCTAAGTCATTATAATATCCCTTATTTAGGAGTATATTCCGCTTGTGCTAGCTTCATAGAAAGTCTAATTGTTGCATCAACATTCATCGAAAGTAAGAAAATAAAAAATAGTTTAGTTCTAACTAGCAGCCATGCTCTTGTTGCTGAACGTCAATTTAGATATCCAATTGAGTATGGTTCACCAGCCCTAAAACGTCAAACCAAAACCGCCACTGGTTGCGTGGGTGCTATCCTTACTAATAAAAAATCTAAAATCAAAGTAACCTCAGCAACCCTAGGTATGACACAAGATTATGGTATCAAAGATGTTAATAATATGGGTGCCGTCATGGCCCCCGCAGCAGCTATAACTTTAATGCAACATTTAAATGACTTAGGTTTAGATATCAAATATTATGACCTAATTATTACCGGCGATTTAGGAAGAGTAGGGACTAAGCTCTTCTTAGATTTTCTAAAAAATAACCATCTAACTCTTAAAAATCACCTTGATGCTGGTTCTATCCTATACCCGGAAGACGTCTTTGAATACGCCGGTTCTTCAGGACCAGCCACCTTACCTCTAGTCGTCTTTAACAAAATATTAAAAACTAAAAAATACAAAAAGATACTTCTTATCGGTACAGGATCTCTTCATTCCCCAACTCTTGTCAATCAAAAATCAACAATCCCCAGTATCGCTCACGCTATAAGTTTGGAGGTAACAGATGATATACATTAATGCCTTTTTATTCTGTGGTCTAATCTGCCTACTAGGAGAACTTATCTTAGATAATACCAATCTTACTCCCGGCCACGTAACTTCCATATTAGTGGTCGTCGGGGCAATCCTTTCCTTCTTTGGACTATATCAAAAATTTATCGCCTTCGCCGGTACTGCTGCCAGTGTTCCCATAACATCTTTCGGTAACCTTTTATACCAAGCATGTCTTGAAGGTTATAAAACTAAAGGTGTCCTAGGAATGTTTACTAATCTTCTAACCACAACATCAGGCGGTATCAGTGGGGCTGTAATATTTGCCTTTATCACTACCTTATTTTGCAAATCTAAAGATTAAAATTAGATACTTTTCTAACCCAAGAGTATCTTTTTTTCCGTTTATTCCTATTTACAACGCCTAGGAAAAATTGATATAATTATAAAGAAGAATGAGAGGGATACTTAAATGAACCAAAGTAATCTAAATCAAAATGAGCCAAGACCAGAAGCCAAAAATATAACACCCCAAACTACTAACGAAATCGAACTACCTAAATTTGCTAGTGAAGAAAAAAGTATTGGTACGCTAAAAAAGGACACGCAAAAAAGTCCCGTTGCCATGCTAATTCTTTTTGGTATTTTAATTGCCGTAATCTATTTTATACCTATTGTAACTCCACACTTTAGTGATATCTTAGATAAACTAGGAATAAGCAATAATAGTGAAATCTATGATGGCATTCAAAATACTGACACTACTAAGGATAATACTGATACCAAAGACGACACCCAAAAAGAACCCCCAAAGAAAAAAACATACACCCTAGCAACAACCGAAACCGCAACCCTTGACAAAATCGAATACACTGCTTTCCAAAAACTACAAGAAGATACTTACTATTACCTTAGCTATACTATTACTAATAAAAGTACTTCAACCTACAGTTTCACCACCCATAAAATATTCCTAGAATTTTATGATGATGCCAAAACATACCTAGGAAGTATTTTAGTTAATACCCCAAGTCTAAACGCTAACAGCACAGTCTCTGTAAAAAGTCTGGTCAACCAAAGTATCTATACAAGTGCCACTACTTTCCAAATCGTCGAAAAACAAGCGGACGAATATCCTGATGCTAACCTAATTAATAACACCTTAACTTGTACTCTTAATAACCGCGTTCTAACATACACATTCTACAATAATAAACTTACTAAAATAGTCGATACAAACACTTCTAATGATACTAATATTAACTATGTTAACTCTTATATCGAAACACAAACTAAAATAAACGAATTAAACAAAGTAACTGGAGTAAACGCCATATTCATTCCAGAAACCAATAAATTTACAACAAACATTACAATTGATTACAACATAGTAAATTCTGATCTTACACCAAACGATACATTATACTATGTTAAAGATACAAGTGCTAATACTATAAAATACGAGCTAGACGCCCTAGGATACACTTGTAATTAAGGAGGGTTTTAAAATGAACTATCAATTTTACATCAATGATTTCGAAGGTCCCTTAGATCTTCTTTTACATTTAGTTAAACAGTCTAAAATGGATATTTATGAAATAAACTTACATGATTTAATCAATCAATACTTAAAATATATTAATGATATGGAAAACTTAAACATCGATATTGCCAGTGAATACCTCGTAATGGCTGCTGAATTAGTTCATTTAAAATCTAAAATGTTAATTCATAAAGAAGATGAAGAAGATGATACTGAGAGTGAATTTGGTATCCAAACTGAAGAAGACTTACGTCAAAAAATCTTAGAATACGATAAAATTAAAGAACTAACATCATCCTTTAAAGAGTTAGAAGAAAAAAGAAACGAAGTATATACCAAACTACCAGAAAATTTAAAAGAGTACTATGAAGAGGCCAAGCTTCCTAAAGGATTAGTCGATGTTGAAGACTTAGTTAAAGCCATCCTAGCCTTCCAAGACCGTAAAAAACAAGAAGCCCCTCTCCATACCAAGATAACCAAAAAAGAAATAAGCGTTGAAGACCGTACCAAAGAAATCAAAAATATCTTAAAAAACCAAAAACGTATCGATTTCTTTTCCTTATTTGAAATACCAAGTAGAGAATATATCGTCGTTACATTTTTATCAATACTAACCATGAGTAAAAATAAAGAGGTTGTTATAACACAAGAAAGTAATTTCAGCCCTATTGTGATAGAAGGAGTAGAAAATGAATAAGTTAGGAATATTAGAAGGATTATTATTTGTTGTTGGTGAAGAAGGGCTAACCCTTAATCAAATATGTGATATATTAGAAATAAACTTAGAAGAAGCCAAAAGCCTCCTTATGGAACTAAAGAAAAGCTATGAAACAGATAATAGAGGCATTAGAATTAGCTACCTTGGTGATGCCTTTAAACTAACTACCAAAAAAGAACATAAAGACTATTACCAAAAGCTAATCGTTAACCCTGATACTAACTCTTTAAGTGGGGCGGCCTTAGAAATTTTGGCCCTTATTGCCTACAATCAACCCATAACCAGAGTAGAAATAGATAGCCTAAGAGGTGTCAGCTGTGCCCATATTTTAAGACGCTTAGTAGCCAAAGGCCTTGTTAAAGAAGTAGGAAAATCTACCATGCCAGGCCGACCTAATCTTTATGGTACAACAAGTGATTTCCTTGATTACTTTGGCTTATCAACAATAAATGACTTACCAAAACTACCAACGTCCGTCTCATCTACTGACGAAGGAGAATTATTTAACTCTATATATAAGGAAGAAAAAAATGAAGTCCCAACTAATTGATGAGTATGGCTACTTAGAAATTACCGAAGCTAATGGCGAAGACCTATCTAATCTTCACATCAAAAATAAAGACTTTGACAAATGTATATTAAAAAATTGTAACTTTAAAAATACCACATTTACCAACGTTAGCTTTCTAAAAAGTAATATCAATGATACTGATTTTTCTAATTGTACCTTTGATTATTGTACATTCCAAAGTAGTAACTTTAATAGTTCTAAATTTGTTGGATCCACATTCACTAACTGTACGTTCCAAAACTGTAACTTAGATAATGATATCTTTAAATTTAGTAGTTTTAATCTTACTAGTTTTAACGATACTAATTTCTTCGAATGTAACTTTAATGAAGGCTTCTTAGACCATATCTCTTTAAAGAAAACTATTTTCCTAAGAACATCATTTAAAAGTACAACCATAAGAAATACCAGCTTAGCCAATATCGACCTAAGTACCTGTGATTTAGAAAATATCATAACTACACCTGAAAGCATCCGTGGGTCTATAATAGCTATGTACCAAGCCATGGAAATAATAAACATTTTAAATGTTAAAATTAAAGAACAATAAAAACGCTTTTGAAGCGTTTTTTTAATTATTTATTACGGAGTGGGTTAGAAGCTATCTCTAAACTTCTTCTTCTAACAATTTCATTTTCTTTAATTTGAATATTAATTTCGGTTTCTAATCTTTTTAAGTTTCTTACAAAACCAATCTTAGAAATCACATGAAAAATATAAGCATCTAACATCGACATTTTTTTATAAGACTTTAAGTCATTTGGCATACTTGAATTTAATTCCTTAAGATTTAGTCCTGCTAATTCTTTTATTTTCTCTTTTGCTGCTGTAAGTTCTTCACTAGATAATTTTTCTAACATGACATCTTCAATTTTAGTATCGCACATATAGTCATAGACCTTTAGATATTCTTCTTTTGAACATGTTTTAGTTCCATATTTTCTAAATAATTGCAGCATTTCTTTATTCTTTTGAATTTCAATGACCGCACTTTTTTCTTCTAACGATAATTCATTATAACTACTTTTGGCTAAACAAAGTAAATTTTTCTCCTTCTTACTTTCATATGCTAACCATTTTAACCATTCGTCGTACAAACTAACTGGACCAGTAACCATCCCTGGAACCAATTTCACATTGCTCCCTGCCATTTCTCTAGCTATCATTCCACTCATTTTTATAATACCTCCTAACAAGTACTTTATATTTTATCATATTTCTAAGATTTGACAATATTTTGATTTTTTTGAAGTATTGGCGTTTCAAACCTTGTTTATTAAAGCTCAAAACTTAAGATACCTTCCTTATTTTCTTATTAGACTATTAATTTTTTCTTCTGCTTTTTCAGGTGATTCGAAAATCATTGTTTTAAAGTATTCTACTTGTAAGTCATAAAAATATCTTTGTCTACTTACTACATTTTGCGGAAATATCACTTTATGATTTGATTCAAATTCATCTGCTTTTTTATATGGAACTTGAACAGTTCCACCATACTTTGCTTCTAAATTTTGATATAAAATATAATCAGCATCCTTATTATTTTTACTAACTAGTATATCACTAGGTCCATGAACAATATCAAATTCATCGCTATTTTTATATGTTCCTATATAAACATATATATCCTCACTTGGAGTAATTTTTGTATAGCCTAAAGCAATATTAATAATATCTTTTTCTGTATATTCCACGATTTTTTTGCTTTTTTCTGGTATCATTTCCTCGTATACACTTAATAATTTTATATATTTTTTAACTTCTTCACATTCTTCTAATTTTTTTATTTCTTCTTGAATTTCTAATACTTTATCTCGTTTTTGCTTTATTTCTTGAACTTTTTCTTTTAATTTTATTAATTCTTCACCTTTCATATATAAACCTCCATTAATATGTTAATCATTATACATCATATTTTGAAAAATTTAAATGCTTCTATTTTTTATCTAAAGTCATAATACTATGCATTAAACATTTAAATTATACAAAAGAATATAATGAACAAGCTTCGAAATTCAAAAAAGATACTATAACATTAAATACGCCAATTAAGTGCAGTAATGTTTTTAATAATTATAGTAATATTGAATTTAGTGAAATATATGCTGGCTATTACTATCAGCCCCCTAAATGTATAACATAGCGAAGAACAATAAAAACACTTTTGAAAAGTGCTTTTTTTAAGACATTCTTTCCGGTAAATTTCTTCCTACAATTTCTATATTCTTAAAGAGACTAGGTTTACTACCAAGCATTATACTTCCATGACCCCTTAAGTTAATTACATAAAACTCTTTATCAAAATCATTTTCATAATAAGTTTCAATCACCCTTAATACTTCATTTACTTCTTCTATGGCCCCACAAGGCAAAGCAGTCTCGGTATACGGAGCATCCTTAATATAACAATGCGTATGTATCATGTAATTTATCTTTGGTAACTTGGCATAAAGTTTAACTTGAATAGGGGTATCCACTGAAGGCTTAAAGTCCCCACAATAATATATCTTATCGTTTTTTTCATACACTGGCACAAAATCCTCAATTCCAATATACTCCTTATTAACATTCCTTCTACTAACAAAAATATACTTACCATCTCTAAAAGAAGGAAAACCCTTAGGACATCTAAACGAAGCATTACCTAAAAATCTTTTAACATCATTAGTTTGAAAAGTCGCTCTAGCAAGCTTTACGGCATAACTCTTTACTATTCCTAAAAACTCTTCCTTAATTGGCACCACTGGGTTATCTAAAGATTTATACATTTCACTTTTAAACATATTGAAAAACCACGCTAGTGCACCCACATTTTCCTCGTTCGCCACCGTTGATACTCGGGTAATACTTTTAATAAAATCTAATCTTTCTAGCATCTTCTGAGCACATAACTTAATATCAGTCCCGTCATACCAAACATTCCCTAGTGGGTCGAACAACATCATATTATAAACACCATCCTGTAACGTAAACTCTACCGTTAAATTTGCTTTCAACCCAAAAGACCTCTGCAACAATTCTTGAAAAGAATACTTCTTATCATCATTTCTTTTAGAAGAAACCAACATTGTTTTATAGTTTATCTCTTTAACATTTCTAATTTTTGGTAAGTTATTATCCACATTCGCCCACCAAATAACTACATCGTATAAAGTACAACTATCAAGTATTTCCTTTAAATCATCATAGTTTCCACCATTATAAACATCAGCTTTAATATACTTAGCAAAACAATCAACAATTTTAGAACTTTTTCCCCCATTTAAATCCCAAGTTCCCCCAACAAACAAAATCTTACCTTTCATTATCCATCATCCTTACTAACTTCTTTGCAATATCTTCTTTATCACTAGCTTCAACTACCTTATCTTCCTTATCAATAATATATGCCTTATGCTCTTTATTTCTAATATCCTCTAAATCATTAGCAACCACTAAATCACATTTATTCTTATCTCTTAATCTCGTGGCAACCTCAATTAATTCTTTCTTAGAAACACCATCTAATAACTTAAACCCAACCAAGTACGTTAAAGGACTTTCCTTTTTAATCAAACTTATAATCTTCGGTGTTGGCTTTAAAACTAAGACTAAATTATTTTCATAAGAAGATATCTTAGTATCCTTTATTACTTCCATATCACTATTATTTAGAAAACTTTTCTTCATTTTATCCACAGTTGTAACATAATCAACCATATAATCGGCCACCGCCATGGTATGAATAAAATAATCAATTTTCTCATTTCTTAATAAACTCTCAACCTTATCTTTTAAATCTAAAGTTCCCGCTACTTCAATAATCTTAACTCTCGTATTATTTGGCCTCAAAGCATTTTTTGAACAAACATAATAAATCGTTATATCACTCTTACTTTCTAATAAATGATTAGCAATAGTCATTCCTAGTTTCCCACTAGAAGAATTAGTAATCTTACGAACATTATCAATTTTCTCACTAATTCCTCCTGATGTTATAACATATTTTTTCATATTAATTTTTCTCCTTTACTAAAGTTTCAACATATTCAATTATTTCCTCTGTCTTTGGTAATTTTCCCTTAGCGTCATATCCACAAGCTAAATGACCAACACTTGGTTCAATAAAGTAATAACCATATTGTTTTAATTTTTGGATATTACTTTGAACAATTTTATTTTCATACATGCCATTATTCATGGCTGGAGCCAAAATTACTGGTGCCTTAGTTGCCATAATTGTCGTTGAAAGCATATCATCAGCAATTCCATTCGCTATTTTTCCTATTATATTGGCAGTTGCTGGTACTACTAGAAATAAATTTGCTTTCCTAGCTAAACTTATGTGTTTAACCTCCATGTAATCAGGTCTATCAAACATATTCACTATTACTTTATTATTTGATAAAGTCTCCAAGGTTAGGGGAGTGATAAACTCCGTCGCATTCTTAGTCATAATGACATCAACATTTGCACCCATTTTCTTTAAATAACTTACTATTCCACATGCCTTATAAGCAGCAATTCCCCCAGTTATTCCTACTACAATATTTAAATCTTTAAACATATTTTTCCTTCCTTTCACTTTCATTTTATTTCTAATATCGCAATAAGTAAAATATATATTATTTATGGTGGCAATAATTTGTACTTATTAACAAACAAAAATAAAAACTTAACCTCGAAAGATTAAGTTAACCTAAATTTCATTTTTTTAATACTAATTTTTTACCTTCCAAAGCCCCATCAACATTAGAAAATACTTCTTTAGCTTCCTTCAAATATTCCCTTATATCTTCTTCTGGCCAGAAATGCGTTAGCCAAAGTCTCCTAGCATTAGCCATTTTAGCAAGTCTTCCAGCATCATAAGCCCTCATATGAGTACTAGAATTTGAATTATATTTCTTAAGTAGGGAACTTTCACAAATAATTAAGTCCGCCCCTTGACAGAAATCTATTAAACTTTCAAAGTTAGAAGTCCCAATATCTGCCGTATAAATTATTTTAAAATCTCTATTTTCTAACTTTGTCATAAATGTTTCAATTGTATGTGATTTATTATCTTCAAAAGTTATTTTTAAATCATCTATTAAAAAACTATAGCCATTTTCAATATCAATATAATCTAAATAACTTTCTTTATTAGATATAATCGCTTCTTTATTAAACATAAAGTCATTTTTAGGTAAGTATACTCTTACTTTTTTATTTAATAAACCTAGATTATGATAAACATATGAAGCATACTGAATGGCACCTATATCACTAAAGTGGTCTTTGTGATAATGGCTTATAATAACATTTAAGTTTTCTAAGTCTTGAGGAAAATTTAATAATCTTGTAACACCATTCCCACAATCTAATAATATCTTATTATTGTTATATTGAACTAAAAAGCCTGGACAGTTTTTATCACCTTTAGGGTAGGGTGAAATCGTTCCCAGCGGAGTAATTGCTATTTCCTTCATAAATTCACATTCTTTCATATATTATTATATAATTTTTCTTGGCATTTTCAAAATATATATTTCTTATGAATATCATAACTATATTTATTAAAAAATAACATATTGAGTAAAATCACTAGTAATCTTAAGGTAAATATATTATAATTAATTACGAGATGTATTTAATAGTTAGGTGTTTTTACCTCAGTCCAAAACTTATATTTTTTTAATTTATATTTTTATGGAAAGCGAGGTGAAGTCCTATGAAAGGAATTTTTAATGGAGTACTTAATTGTACTCATTGTAATTTTAGTCTTAATAGACAAAATTACGGGTTCCTCAAAAAGGAAGTAAATTTCTCTTTAAGAGAAAAAAATAGAAGCACCTATTCATTAAATAGGTGCTTCAAAGTTTAAACCGGACTGAGAAGCATCTAACGCGCAAATTAGATACATCTCTTTTTATATTATGTAAATAACCATAATATATACAATGAGATCTTCCTCTCACTAACATTATATCATTTATTTTAAAAAAATCAATAAGAAAGTGCAATTTTTCTACAAAAATATATCTCATAGTCAACTGCACTAATTTGGTTTTTAATCGCCAAGATTACCAATTCCTCAAAAAGGAAGTAAATTTCTCTTTTAAGAACCAAAAAATAGAAGCACCTATTCATTAAATAGGTGCTTCTTATACATACAGGACTGAGAAGCATCTAACAACCCAAAATTAGATATCTCATTAACATTATATTATTAATTTCTTAAAAGTCAACAAGAAACGTAAATATTTCATAAAAATGCCTAATAAGCACAATAAAAACGAGCCTTCTTAGCTCGTGTCAATCAAACATGGTGCCTGTGGTGGGACTCGAACCCACACGATATCGCTACCACTGGATTTTGAGTCCAGCGCGTCTACCAATTCCGCCACACAGGCATAACTAAATTATACCATACTTTTTTCTATTTTAAAGAAAAAACTTGTATCTAAATATAAATAAGTGTTAGAATGAATATACTGCTTTAAGAAAGAGAGATTTTATGAAACCAGAAAAAGAACAAGCAATTAAAAAATTTATAAGTAAACGCCCTAAATGTGACATCGCCTTTGGTTACGGTTCCGGCGTCTTTGACCAAAAAGGCTACACCAGCACCGACACTCCTCAAATTGACCTTATTTTAGGTGTTGAAGACTTTAATGCTTGGCATCAAGAAAATATCAAAAACAATCCCGGCGATTACAGTGATACCCTAAGAAAAAATATCACTTCGCCATTAGTTAAACTAGGTGTACCTATTGTATATCAAAATTATATCCAAGACCAAAACTACCAATTCAAAGTAGGAACCATCGAAACCAAAGCTATGCTAAATGATATCAAAACATATAATTCTAACTTCTTTAATGGCCGTCTTCAAAAACCAGTGTACCTAATCCAAAGTACCGCTGAATTTGACAAATTAATTGAACGAAACCATGACTGGGGCTACGAACTAGCAACATTTCTAATGTCTAGTGATATCTATACCAAGACCCAACTTTATCAAACAATTTACAAGCTATCCTATATTGGTCAGTTAAGAAACTTAGGCTTTGAAGATAAAAATAAATGCAAAAACACCCTAGACAATCAACAAGAACTATTTGATAACATGTACGCTAAATACTTTGCTGGCACCACCAGCGGGTACTATCTAACAAGAGACATTAAAGACTCCCTAGTTCAACTACTTGACTTACCAATTCCTTATAGCAAAGAAACCCAAAAACTTATCAAAGACTGCATTTGGAACCCGGACGAACGAAAAATTCTTTATCTAAGAAAAATGTTAATTGACTATTTAAAACAAATGAATAGAGATACCGAAGCAATCCTTGCAGTAAAACAACTCTTACTAGACACTAAGACATCCTTGACATACACACTAAACAAAAGAAAAAAATATCTTAATTCTAAGTAAACTTATGATATAATAAAAAATAGAAAGTAGTTGATATAATGAACTTTGCTCAATATTGTATTTTATTACTAGCATCTTTATTTGTAATAATTACTGTTATAAATCTATCTAAAATGGTTGTGCTAATCACTAAAGAAACAAAAACTAACTCCCAAGAATTAGACGCTGGAATTAGAAATCTTCTCATTTCTGTTGGCCTTTTAAGTATTGCTTCCTTCATATATATAGTCTTGGTCTTTTTAGGCTAATTGAAAAATATATTAAATTGTAGTATACTTTAGAAGTCTTGAGGTGAAATATTATGTCTTTATCCAAGAAAATGGAATTTGAGATAATTGTTGAAGATATATTAAATAATGATAAATTTAAAAGTTTAAGTAGGGAATTACACCATGGTATTAGTAGATATGAACATTCCCTTCGTGTTGCTAAATATAGTTATAATGTTGCTACAATACTTCATATGAAAGACTATAAAGAAATAACTAGGGCAGCTCTTTTACATGATTTTTATGATGATGTTGATCTAGGAAACGATACGCCCTATGAAAGATTATATACCCATCCTCATATGGCTGTGGTAAATGCTAAAAAGTACTTTGAACTTAATGAGACCCAAGAAAACATAATTGAATCTCACATGTTTCCAATGTCTAAAACTTTACCTAAGTCTAAAGAAGCTGTTTTAGTATCTTTAATGGATAAAAGTGCTGCAACATATGAAATGGCTCATTTTAAACTGGCTTTAAAACTAAGTATGTTATTAATATTTTTATACAACGTGATTACTATTGAAAAATAGTATTTCCTGTCCTTGTAACTCAGTTGGATAGAGTACTCGCCTCCTAAGCAAGAAGCCGGCAGTTCGAATCTGCCCAAGGACACCATTAGAGCATTAAAGACTTGATAAAAGTCTTTTTTCGTTATAATATAAATTTGTATAAAAAGGGAAAGACCTAACTTTCAACATCTAGAAGCTCGAGTATTATTTTACTTAAATGTAAGGAGAAAAATATGGAATTAATAGATATTGTATACCGCTATCTTAATCGCTATATTAACAGCGAGGAACTAGTAGAATTATTAGAAAATATGGATAAAACTAAATTTAGCCCAAAAGAACAAGAAGACTTATCAAAAATTAATTAAAGAAAAAGAAAAAGTAAATGATAGTGGACCAAGGTACTATGCTATGATAGATGTCCTATCCAATAACTATTTATACAAAAAATATTATGATAATATGACTTTAGAAGAAATTATTACTTATATTACCCGATACATTTCTGTACCATTACCTCCAGACATTACTCAAAAAACATTTGATAAATTAGTTCAAGTAGGTATTAAAGAAGATAAAAGAGAAGCCTTATGGCGTTTGTCTTTTAATTATTATGGACATCATAAAGATTTTAGTGCTATCGCCAAGTATTTTATTGAAAAGAAAGACGCTTATTATTTAGTCGAGTTAATATGCGCTGTTAGGAATGATTTAGATATGGATAATATAATTAATGAAGTAATTGAAACTCAAGATAGAAATTTCATTGTAGACTGCGCTAATCGGGCTAAGAAATTAAGTCTTTTTACCGAAGGGGAGATAGCTGACTTAAAGAAGAGAGTAGAGAATATAATTAATTAAACTTAGAAAATTAGCTTTTACGACTAATTTTTTTTTAAAACAAAAAAACAGTTAAGTTCTAACTGCCTTCTTAATGGTTCTTTTTATACAAAGTTTCTATCATCGTATTAACTGCTTCCTGGTCTTCTAAACAAAGTTCATAGTACTTAGCTACAATATCATTTTCATTTATTAAACCTTCAACACTTGTTCCTAAAGCTTTTGCAATTTTTAAAGCCACGGGAAGAGAAGGGGTTCTTGTACTAGATTCATAGTACGTGATACTTTGCTGTGAAATTCCAACCATTAAACTTAATTTAACTTGAGTAATGTTTCTTTTTTCTCTTATTTTTTGCATATTACTTAAATTTAATTTATCATTATTAGCCATAAAATACCACCTATAGTTTTATTATGCCTAAAAAATTGTTTTTTAGCTTTTACTAGGAGTGGTAATTTCAAAACGAATATGATATAATGTTTCTAAAGAAAGGAGTAAGAGTTTGTGGAAAATACTAAATATTTAACAGAAGAAAGTTATGCCAAGACAAAAAAGAAGATTATTCGCATTTCATTAATCATATTTATTTTGGGACTTTTAATTGGCGGAGGTATTATTGTTACTGGAGTTAGAAAACAAATCAACACCAACAAGCAAAATGAAAATAATTCTCAACTTTATACTGAAAATAAAACTAAATTATCCAATGATTTAGCTGAAGAAAGAAAAAACGTCGAAGCATCTAAGAAGACATTAAAAGAAAAAGTAGACCAAGTTGAAGCACAAATAAGCGAATTAAATCGAGTAAAATTTACAGGCTTTGACGACGCTTATTACGCTAGAGAAGCCCAAATTGAAGAATTAAAAAAGTCTATTGAAGAAGATAAAGAAAATATTGGAATAATAGAGCAATCATTAAATCTTACTTGGTGTACCGAAGTAGCAAAAAACAATTCATATACATCAAAACACTGCGATTTGAAGGAACAATTAGATAATTTGAAGTATAGTGAAAATAATTTTGCTTTTGCAAATAGCTTTCCATTTTATATAATTGGAGCTTTCATTATAATTGCGTCAGTTATGATATCAATTCCAATTTATTTAACAGCAAAGGGTAGAGAAATAGCCGCTTTTGCAACCCAACAAGGTATGCCAGTTGCTAAAGAAACTATTGACGAAATAACACCAACAGTCGCTAATGCTGCAGGAACCATAGCCAAGGAAATATCTAAAGGCATTAATAGTAATAAAGAGTAAATTTATTTTTAAGTTTACTTTTTTTCTTTCTAACAAACTACTAGTAAGAATAAACTTATACTATGAAAGAATTAAAATCAATATTAATAATATTTCTAATCTACTTAGGATACCTCTATATACTAAATAAGAAAGAAAGTGATACCATGTTAGTAAATAACTCCCAAGAATATCCCCAAATCGAAGTAAAATCTGGTGAAAAAAACATTATAGGTCGTTCTAAAAACAGCTATACAATATATCAAATAAACGGCCTAACATACGTTGATGATATCTTAATTGTTAACAAAACCTACAGCCTACCACCAGACTACTACCCTAAAAATACCATAGAAAATGCCCAAAATATCATCAGCACCTGTAACAAATGCTTAGATAAAACTGTTTTAAAAGCCTTCCACCAAATGCAAGCAGACGCTCAAAGTATCGGCCTTAACATCTACATTTCCTCCGGCTACCGCCCTTATTTCTATCAAGAAAAACTATACCAAAACTACTGCCTCAAACATACCCAAGACGAAGCTGATAAATTTTCTGCTCGTCCCGGCCACAGTGAACATCAAACCGGCCTGGCCTTCGACCTCAATACTATTAACGACAACTTTATAACCACCCCTGAAGGAAAATGGATAAATAACCAAGCCCATCTCTATGGTTTTATCATAAGATATCCTAAGAATAAAGAGACCGAAACCGGCTACAAATATGAGCCTTGGCACCTAAGATACGTCGGCCAAACCCTTGCCACCAAACTCTACAACAATGGCACCTGGCAAACCCTCGAAGACTACTACGGCCTAGAAAGTACCTACCAAAACTAAATAACCAACAAATTTCCTAAAACGTCTATAAATTAGATGTAAACACCACCACACTTACTTTGACTATCAACCCTAAATCAACTATAATTTAATTATAAAGGAGAGATTAAAAATGAAAGAAGATTTAAAAAATATTATATTAATGGGTTTAGGAGCCATGTCTCTAACTAATGATAAAGCTCATGAACTAAAAGACGAATTATTAAAAAGAGGGAAGGACGCTTACGAAAAAGGCCGTGTTGCTAACGAAGAACTAAAACATAACATCGAAGATAAAATTAAAGAAAATGTAACCGTTGTTTATCAAACAAACGACCTAACCAACGAAGAATTAGCGGCTAAAATTAAAAATATGAGTGATGAAGATAAAAAAGAAATCTTAAATTTATTAAAAGATAAAAAGGAAAACAATGGAAGCCAAAAGACTGAATGATATTATAGCTACAATTAACAAATATCACCTAGTAAAAGACCCCAGTCCTAAAAACTTACGTGAAGCCTTAGAAGAACTTGGACCAACATATATTAAAATTGGACAAATAATGTCTTCTAGACCTGACTTAATGCCTAAAGAATACTGTGAAGAATTAAAAAAACTCCGTAGTGATGTTAAGCCAATCAGTTATGACGAAGTAATTAAAATCTTAGATAAAGAGTATCACAATCAAACTTGGGACTACTTTAAAGAAATATCCAAAACCCCAATCGGCTCAGCCTCTATTGCTCAAACCCATAAAGCTATCCTTAAAACCGGTGAAGAAGTCGTAATCAAAATTGAACGTGAAAACATTTATGATATCATGACTCAAGATATTAAAGTCTTAAAAAGTGCTGTTCACTTATTTAAGTTAGATAAAATATTTTCTAACGTTCTAGATATCGATGCCTTCTTAGATGAAATGTATAACACTGCCTTAGAAGAAATGAACTTCATGTTAGAAGCTAGTCATATGAAAGAATTTGCTAGTAATCAAAAGGACATAAAGTACATTAAACCTATCAAAGTCTATGACGAATTCTGTACTAAAGAAGCCCTAGTTATGGAATATATTGGTGGTTTTAACATTAATGATTTACCAGCATTAAAAGCTAATGGCTACGACATCAATGAAATATCTTCTAAGTTGGCTAACAACTATATCAAACAAGCTCTAGACGATGGTTTCTTTCATGCTGACCCTCATTCGGCTAATATTAAAATCTGCGACGGCAAAATTGTCTTCCTCGATTTTGGCATGATGGGACGTCTAAGTGGTCGCAACCGAAACCTTCTAATTTCTTGCATCAATGCCATCTTAAATGATAACTATAGTGAGGTTGCCCATATTCTAAGTGTCTTAAATACTAACAACAAACCTGTTGACTACATGCGCCTTAAAGCTGATATCAAACAAGTATTAGATAAAAACAAAACCACTGAGTTAAAAGATATTAACATCAAAAGTTTTGCTATGGATATGTTTACCATGTTAAACAAAGAAAAAATAATTTTACCTCGTGATATTTCTATGCTCATGCGTGGTATCGTAGTAATTGCCGGTCTCTTAGAAGAAATATCCCCCGAAATAAGTCTCATGGAAGTTTTAAAAAACTACTTCCGTCCCGAAGACTTAATTACAACAGATAGCGTTAAAAAATATGCCACTTCTTTATTAAAGAGTAGCGCTGATTTAATGCTTATTCCTAAAGAACTACTCCAAACTCTAAAAGGTATCAACACTGGTGAACTACGTTTCAATATGGAAATGACTGACTCCAATGGTCAAATTTCTAAAATCGAAGAACTATTTCACTTAGGTATCATAACCACATTAGATGTTGCCTTTATAATTGGCATAAGTCTCATGACTCTAAGTAATAAAACTCATGAATTTTTATTTACTTTCTATATCCTAGGAGCTGTTATTTGTACTATATGGCTATTCTATAAAATGATTTTATCTAAATTAAGGAGAAAATAATGAAGAAAAAACTACTTTTATCTAATTGCGATAATCTTAATCTAGAAGTCGTAATCATGGAACCTAAAGAAGAAGCTAAAGCTATTATTCAATTTTCACATGGTATGGCTGAGCATAAAGAAAGATATTATCCTTTCATGAAGTACTTAGCATCTCATGGTTATATTTGTGCTATCCACGACCACCGTGGTCATGGTACCAGTATTAAAGATCCAAACGATTTAGGTTATTTCTATACTAAAGATTATAACTATATTGTTAATGACTTACATCAAGTTACTCAGTACTTAAAAGAAACTTATCCTGATAAAGACATTTATTTATTTAGTCATAGTATGGGTACTTTAGTTTCTAGAATATATCTAAAAAAGTATGATATAGATATCAAGAAGTTAGTACTAAGTGGCCCACCAACATATAATAAACATGCCCATGCTGGTCTTATACTAGCTAACGTTTCTAACATCTTTAAAGGTGGTAATTATCGTAATGAATTTTTAAACAAATTAACTTTCGGTACTTACAATAAGGACTATGAAAAAGAAAACTCATGGCTAAGCACCAATGAAACCGAAGTCGAAAAATATAATACAAGCCAATACTGTGGGTATACTTTCACCAATAATGGTTTTATAAATCTCTATAAATTAATGCTCCAAGCTTTCAAAAAAAATTACCAAGTAAATAACCCAAATTTAAAGATATTTTTAATTGCTGGTAGCGACGACCCCGTTATTCAAAGTAAAGAAAAGTTTAACAAACTAAAAGAATTTCTATCTAAAATAGGTTATTCCAATATTAAAAGTAAATTATACGAAAATATGCGTCATGAAATACTTAATGAAACTAATAATGAACTTGTTTATGAAGATGTCTTAAACTTTTTCGATAATTAATATTTACAAGCTTGCTATATTTATGATATAGTTTTGCTATGCCGAATTAGTATAGTGGTAGAACAAATCCATGGTAAGGATTAGATGCAAGTTCGATTCTTGCATTCGGCACCATTTTGACCAAATAAATCCCGCATTTGCGGGCTTTTTTGAATTTTACTTGAACTCCAAAGTTGAAAATGTTATCATATAAGAAAGAAATTGGAGGCTTTATGAACAGCAAAAATGATTATCAAAAATACCATGATACTAAAATAAATGAATATCAAAATTGTGAACATTTACTCGTAACTTATGAAATTGATTATAATGAAAGTTTACCTTGTGCTTATGGCAACTTAGGCTGTATAAAATGTGGTTTAAAATTTGGCGTATACTATAAAAATGATAAAGCTAACTTAACCCCAGACGAAAAAATAATGTTAGAATATCTAGAAAATAACTATTTTACAGGTAAAGATATATATTGGCGTTGTAATCTAGATTTAGCTACTGCCGTTGTTAGAAAAATAAAAGAAAAGCACCCAAATATTGATAATGCAACCTTAGAAAAATACTTTAAAATCGCCATGGTTAACATGAATAATAGCAGGGTAACTCCAGAAAGGTTAGAAAATAGAGCAAAAAGATTATCTCTAAAACCAGAATTTAATGCCTGGAAAAAGATAAATGTTATTAGACATTAAAACCTATTATTAAACAGTATTCTTCTTACCTAGAGATGATGTTTTTAAATACCTCGCATTTCATAAAATTTAGTAGTATTTTCCTAACTTATATAGTATACTTTAGGTAGGAAGTGAGTTTATGAACCTAACCCTAACTTGGCTAATCATTTTTATATTCTTAATTTTTGTGGAAATTGCTACAGTAAACCTTGTTTCAATCTGGTTTGCCATAGGAGCCATCGCCTCATGTATCTTAAGTATCTATGTAGATAACTTAATAATTCAACTAGGATGTTTCGTAATCACCAGCACCATTTGCCTAATCTTAACCAAAAGCATTATTTCTAAAATCAAAAATCATAAAATAACACCCACCAACTTAGACAGAGTAATTGGCGATATTGGCATAGTTACAGAAGACATAGACGAATTTAATAATGGTGAAGTCAAAGTAGACGGCAAAACATGGACCGCAACTTCTAAAGAAACCTTAAAAGTAGGAACTAAAGTTAAAATTGTTTCTATTAATGGAGTAAAACTAAATGTTAAAAGTATAAAGGAGGACGATTAATATGTTATGGATTATTCCCATTGTTATTTTAATAATTATAGTAGCAGGTATTAAAATTATACCTCAATCTAGAGCCAAAGTAGTAGAACGCTTAGGAAGCTATTACACTACTTTACAAACTGGAGTTCACTATGTAATTCCCTTCATTGACCACATCGCAGCCGACGTAACCCTAAAAGAAATCGTAAAAGACTTCGCCCCTCAACCAGTAATCACGAAAGATAATGTTACCATGCAAATTGACACTGTCGTATATTTTCAAATTACTGACCCTAAACTATATACCTATGGTGTAGAAAACCCCGTAAATGCTATCGAAAATTTAACAGCAACCACCCTACGTAATATCATAGGTGAACTAGAACTTGACCAAACCCTAACCAGTAGAGACATCATAAACTCAAAAATGCGTTCTATCTTAGACGAAGCTACTGACCCATGGGGTATCAAAGTAAATAGAGTAGAAGTTAAAAACATTATTCCCCCACGTGATATTCAAGAAGCCATGGAAAAACAAATGCGTGCCGAACGTGAACGAAGAGAAAAAATTCTTCAAGCTGAAGGTGAAAAGAAAGCTGCTATCCTAATAGCTGAAGGAGAAAAAGAAAGTGCTATTTTAAGAGCAGATGCTAAAAGGGAAACTCATATTAGAGAGGCCGAAGGTGAAGCCCAAGCTATCTTAAAAGTAAGTGCTGCTAAAGCCGATGCCTTAAAGCTACTAAAAAATGCCCAAGTAGACGAAGCCGTTCTAAAACTAAAAAGTTACGACGCTATGATTGAAGTAGCAAACGGTACATCTACTAAGATTATTGTTCCAAGTGATCTTCAAAACCTAGTAACTACAGGAACCATCTTAAAAGAAACACTAAAAGAAGATAAAAAATAAAATCGTATAGGGTTATCCTATACTTTTTCAATGTCTAAAAAACAAAATTATACATTATTTTCTAGATAAAACCAGCAACTAGTTTGACATATGTAAAGCATTGTGCTATATTAAATATCCACAAAAGAGGGGATAAATATGTCATACGAACTAGAAAGAAAACACTTACTAACAGACGAAGAGATAAATAAACTTCTTACTATCATTAATTCGGATTTACAGGATTTTGAAAAAGCCCAACAACTACGTGTTATCTGTAAAGGCTCCGTTCTTTTAAACAATATCAATAAATACGAAACCACTGACTTTAAAAAAGCCGTTATCTTAAAAAGAGTACTTTCTTACTATGAAAAATATGAAAACCTTGGTTATATGAAAATTCATTACACGCCTTATAAATGCACTCCAGAAGAACTAAATGTTAGAAAAGAAAAACTAATCAAACTATCCCAAACTCTTAACTCCAACCTAAGTGAATACAACAAAGCCATGATTGTTTTTGGACTTTATAAAGATAGTGAAGTCTTCCGCCGTAGGTATTCCTTATTTATCAAACTTGGTGCCAGTGATCCTAGATTAGATAGTATCCGTGAGGAATTAAAAAACGTTGATTACTACTATAACAAGATAAAAGAATATGAACGTTTAGGTTATCTAATCGACTATCGTTATTACCAAAAAACTACTGACTATAGAGAAAACTATCCTTATGCTAAATACATAATTACTCAATACTTAAATACTAATTCTTATAATTTCCATGATTTTCTAGAAGACTATGGCCTTACTGAGCCCACCTTTAATATTTGCTTAGAAACCTTAAAAGAACTAGATGTTGATTTATTTAATCAATACCAAGAAAAACACCAAATTAACGAAAATATCCTTTTAATGCACAACATTGAAATCTTTAAAGACATATACCTTGGTATTACTACAGGCTATCTAAAAGACGGTACAGAATTTAATGCTTTCGAATTTTTCAAACGTCTTCCAATTTCTTCAAATGGTGCCTTATATACTAACCTTACAAAATATTTCGTTCATAACAAAATAGAAGGCCTCAACCTAATTCTTAACTATGTCTGTCTAAATAACTTCCAAGTTGCTGAAGTCACCAAAACTTTAGATTTTGCACAAATATTAAATAAACATAATAATAATCCTAGCTTAGATATAACTGTTATTCGTACTATTTTATCTTATTTAGAACTAAATAAAGTACCTATAAATAGAATAACTTATAACTATGTTAAGAACATGTACTTAAATAATGAATTTAACGACCAAGATATCCAAGAACAACAAAATAAAATAAAATCGCAAAAGAAAACCCTCATTCCTTAAGTCTGCCCACTCCAAAATGCATATTTGACATATCATACTTTGGGTGAAAATAATGAGTGTTTTTTTTAATTTAAGTGCACCGTGGCAAGCCTTAATTGCCACACTATTTACATTTTTAATAACCAGTGCCGGAGCATCTATTGTCTTCTTCTTTAAAAAAGTAAATAAAACTTTAATGGACGCCATGTTAGGCTTTGCCGCCGGCGTAATGATGTCAGCATCCTATTTTTCTTTATTAGCTCCCGCTATAAGTGGGGCCGAAAGCCTTAACTTAAACCCTTGGCTTATTGCTACAACCGGCTTTCTCTTAGGTGGTTTACTACTATATCTAAGTGATAAAATATTTGATAAAATCTTAGCAAAAAGTAGGAACTCTAGTAAAAAGAAAAGAATATTCTTGCTAATTAGTTCCATTACTATCCATAATATTCCAGAAGGTTTAGCTATCGGAGTAGCATTTGGTTCAGCCTTATATCATATCGAAGGCGCAACAACCCTTGCAGCCTTAGGCCTTGCTCTAGGTATCGGATTACAAAACTTTCCTGAAGGGTCTGCTGTATCACTTCCTTTAAGAAGAGAAGGCATGAGCCGTAAGAAATCCTTTATCATAGGAGCCCTAAGCGGTATAGTTGAACCAATAGCCGGTGTAGTTGGAGCCATACTTGCCTTAAAGGTTAGAACTATCTTACCATTCTTACTATCCTTTGCAGCAGGTGCCATGATATACGTAGTCGTAGAAGAACTTATCCCAGAATCTCAAGCTAACGAAAAAAAAGATCTTATGGCCATATTCAGCATTATCGGTTTCTGCGTCATGATGATATTAGATGTTGCACTAGGGTAGTGTTTGTGATACCATTAATGTGTTTTGGTGGTAATTATGATAACAAGCAAAAAAGAATACTTAGAATATATTTCCTATGAAAAAGAACGATACTACGCCTGCTATAAAGTAAATAACGAACATAAACGTATCTTAAAATTCTTAAAACTCTATCGTAAAAACGAATATTATCATAATTGCCATAAAAATAAACTTTTAACCTTTATCCTCGATAAAAAATTAGAATATTACATGGTAAAATATGGCTTTCATTTGTCTATCAACACTATCGACAAAGGTCTAGTCATAATCCATATTGGTCCTATCTATATTAATAAAAACGTCAAAATAGGGAAAAATTTCAAAATCCATCCTATGACTACAATCAGTTCTAAACTAGGTAGTGATAAATATCCCACCATCAAAGATGGGGTTTGGGTTGGCCCTGGTGCTAAAATATATGGCGATATAACCATTGGTTCAAACGTCGTAATTGGAGCTAACAGTGTTGTTAATAAATCAATAAAAGATAACGTCACCGTAGCTGGTGCTCCTGCAAAAGTAATAAATACCAAAGGCTATCACCAATACTTCATAAAAAAAGATTAGGAAAATAGCATATTTTGTAGTATAATTAGGAAGAAAGGTTGTGTAAAAATGAAACTAAAGAAAATACTAATGGGCCTACTACTAGCCGTAATTGTTTTTATCCCTGCATTTGCAAACGTTAAAGCTGAAGGAAACAAAGTAACAGTTCATGTCTTCAAAGGTAAAACTTGCCATTATTGTCAAGGATTTCTAACTTGGGCTAATAGCTTAAGTGATAGTGAAAAAGAAAAATTTGAACTTCATGAGTACGAAGTTTGGTACAATGAAACCAACAGTGCCTCTATGAGTAAAGTTGCAACTATCTTAGGTGACGATCCAACTGCTTCTAACTTCGGGGTACCATATATTATTATTGGTAAAAAAACTTGGAATGGTTTTAGTGAAGAAGCAACAGCGCCTGAAATATTAAGTGCTATTGACGAAGCCTACAACTCTAACGAAGAGCTTTATGATGTTATTAAAGAAAACAATATTGAAGTAGTAGAGGAAGTAAAAACTGAAAGTACTGAAAAAACAAATACAGCTACAATCGTTTTAATGGTTGTTCTAGTAGTTATCGGTGGTGCTGGTTTATTATATTTAGTAAGTAAGTCTAGTAAATAGGCTTCTTTTTATTTCTTCTGCTTTACAAACTTTACATTACAAAATAGTATAATGAATGTCAATCTAAGTAAATATGATGTATACTAAAATTGTGGTGAAATTATATGAAAAAAATTAAAGCAATATTTATCGATATCGATGGAACTTTAACTAATGACCAAGGTATCATTCCAGAAAATGTTAAAGATGTAATAGGAAAACTAACTGCCCAAGGTATAAAAGTTATTGTTACATCGGGTAGAAACTATAATTATACAAAGAAAATAAGCCAAAGTATTAACGCTAGCAGTATTATCATTGCTGCCAATGGTGCCATAGCGGCTAACTACGAAACCAAAGAAATAATTGAACAAGTAATCATGCCTCGGGTATCAGTTCAAAAAGTCTTACACTACTGTACAACCCATGATGTTGGCTTTACCATGCATACTAAAACTAGACAAGTAAAAATCAACAATCCTAAAGACATTATTGAAGACGTCCTAAGTCTAACCTTAACTTCAACTAACTATGAACGTATGAAAATAATGAAAAATATGTTTCATGACATCATTCCCGAAGTAAGAATTGCCAATACTTCTAAAGCCTTAATCGAAAATCGTCGTATGCCAGGTAGTGAATACTTCCATGATATCGTCATGGGTAATGTCTCTAAAGGTACTGGTATCGTCGAGGTTCTAGACTACCTAAACATATCCAAAGACGAAGCCATGTCCATAGGAGACTCCGATAACGATATTGCTATGACCCTTGTTGTTGGTACAAGTATTGCCATGGGTAACGCCACAGAAAACCTAAAAAAATGCAGCACCCAAGTAATTAAATCTAATACTGAAGGCGGCCTATACTTATTTCTAAAAACTTTAGTTGACAATAACTAAAAATTCGCTTATTCTAAATTGGAGGTGTTTATTATGAAATATAAACAAAAAGTTGACGTTGTAATTGAATCATTATTAATCTTACTAGGAGTAGTCCTACTACTATTACCAATTCTAGGTTTTTACAATATAAAACATATCTTCTTTATCGTCATGATAATCTATGGTTTCTTAAACCTGGCTCAATTTCTTTTAACACTAAAATCTAAAGACTACGAAGGCCTATATACTTTCATTGTCTGCCTTGCCTTTGCTATAGTAGGTATTTCTTTTGATTTTAGTAATCCTATCCAACTATCTTTATCTTTAGTTGCCTGGACTTTCTTAATGTGTATAATCAAACTTGTTAAAGCCAGTTACTATAACGATCTTAGAGATAGAATGTACAAATTACGTTTATTTACCTTATTTATCTTTATGGTTTTAGGTGTTTTATGTAGTATTAATATCTATCAATCACCAGACGTTCAAGTATTAATATTAGGATTTTTCTTCTTTAGTCATGGTATCCTAGAAACCATTGACCCAATTGTCAAATATTTAATATAGGGGAGAGTAGTTATGAAATTAGTTAATGATTTTAAAGAATATCAAATTTTAGATATGAATAATGGTTATAAAACGGAAGAATGGAATGGTTATACTCTAACTCGTCCCGACCCCCAAATTATCTGGCCTGGTAACAACCAAAATATCAAAGTAGACGCTAAATACTACCGCAGTAACTCTGGTGGTGGCTCATGGCAAATTCTAAATAACAAATTACCTAACTCCTGGCCAATTCACTACCATGATTTAACTTTTAACCTAAAATTAATGGGCTTTAAACATACCGGTCTTTTCCCTGAACAAGCCTATAATTGGAATTTAATTATGGAAAAAGTAAAAAATGCTAATCGAGAGGTTAAAGTTCTAAATCTTTTCGCTTATACTGGTGCGGCTTCTGTAGCCGCCTTAAAAGCTGGAGCATCCGTCGTTCATGTTGATTCTTCTAGAGGAATGGTTGATTGGGCTAAAGAAAACGTGGCTTCTTCTAATTTAAGCGACAAACCTATAAGATTTATAGTCGACGACTGTCTAAAATTCGTTAAAAGAGAAATTAGACGTGGTAACAAATACGATATAATCTTAATGGACCCACCTTCATTCGGTAGGGGTAGTAGTAAAGAAGTTTGGAGTATCGAAAAAGACTTATATAACTTAGTTGATTTATGTAGCCAGATTTTAAGCGACGATGCAATAATGTTCTTAATAAATTCATATACTACCGGACTATCTAAAAGTGTTTTAGAAAATATTTTAAAAATTTGTGTTAATTCGAAACATCAAGGTTTCATTTCTTCCGATGAACTAGGCCTTCCTATGAAAAACAGTGACTTAGTTTTGCCATGTGGTATCTATGCTAGATGGGAAAAAGAAAAGACCTTATAAGGTCTCAAGAATTAATCTAATAGCGGTTTTTTCTTCACCAGCGATTAAAACATCGTTGAAAGCAGGAACAACCGCTAAATTTTTGCCCGAAGGAGCTAAAAAGCCACGTGCAATAGCCACCGCTTTAATCGCTTGATTTAAAGAGCCAGCTCCAATTGTTTGCAACTCTACATTACCATTTTCACGGAAAATATTTGCAATAGCGCCTGCTACTTTACTAGGATTAGATTTTGACGATACTTTTAAAATTTCCATATTTTTTCCTCCTAACAAATTATATTGAAAGGACTAAAATAATATGCAACTATCTTATTATAAGAAGCATAATACAAAGTACTATTCCTAAAAGTAAAGTACTAAGAATAACCATAAAAGCATTACTAAAACCAGCTAAATTATTCATTCTTAAAGTTCTTTTTAACGCCTTATCTTCTTTTCTTATTTTTTCATTCATTTCACTCTGTACATTGTGCACCATATCATTAAATATATCTAACTCACTACTTTGATTCTGACTTAAAACATCAGTTTCTTTTTTAATCTCCAGATTATACATTGCTTTTTCAAAATTATCTAAAGTCTTACGTGTTTCATTATCTAGATAATCTCTATACTTAAGTAAATCATATATATAACTATTAAAATTGTCAATAAATGCCTTATTTTCTGGGTTATATACTTGATTAGAATTGATAAGACCCCAAGCCCTATGCAAAGTATCTAACGACATCATTCTTTTTCTTTGATAAATACTTACAATATTAAAAATATCCATCTCGCTCATTTCTTCGATATTATGCACAATATCTGATTCATTATTAAAAATTGAGCGCAAATCAAACCCTGTTAAATCAATACTTTTACCATTCAAACTCAAAACATTGTTACTAATACTTATCTTTCTTAAATTACCATTCATTTCGCCTAAACTTTTCAAAAAACTTTCATTAATATAACTATAATCAACTTTCTCGTTCATATATAATCCTTCTATTCTAAATTAATTTTAACAAAATATTTTAAAAATGACAAGTTTATAGTATAATATCAACGTGATGTTTATGGAAAAATTAAATGAAGAATTTGTTATAAATTTATCTCACAAAAAGGGCGAACCAGAATGGATGACCGATTTTAGAGTAAATAGTTATAAAACTTTTCTTAACTCTAGTGAGCCATCATTTGGCCCTAAGTTAGATATTGACTTTGATTCTTTATGTTATTATAAAGATAAAACAAAGAAATTAACTAATAAGTGGGAGAATGTTTCTTGTAATATTAGAAATACTTTTGATAATTTAGGGGTTATTGAAGCGGAAAATAAATACTTAGGTGGTGTTACTAATCAAATTGAAAGTGAAGTATTCTATCATAACCAAGTAGTTGAAGATAATATCATATTCACTTCTAGTGATGATGCCCTAAAGAAATATCCTGATTTATTTAAAAAATACTTTAATAACTTAGTTAAGTATGACGAAAATAAGTATACCGCTTTAAATGGTGCCTTATGGAGTGGGGGTTCTTTTATCTATATTCCTCCTCATACTAAGGTCGATAGACCACTTCAAAGTTATTTCCGTATTGAAAGTGCCTCTTTAGGTCAGTTTGAACGTACAATTATTATCGTTGATGATTATGCTGAACTATCTTACATTGAAGGATGTACCGCCACAGCTTACTCCACAACATCCCTTCATGCTGGTGTTGTTGAAATATACGTTGGTAAACATGCTAAATGTCGCTATTCTACTATTCAAAACTGGTCTAACGATGTATATAACTTAGTAACTAAACGTGCCATTGTTGATGAAGACGGACTTATGGAGTGGGTTGATGGTAACATTGGTAGTGGCGTAACTATGAAATATCCTTCTTGTATTTTAAAAGGTGATAACTCAAAAGGAAACTCCATTTCTATTGCGTATGCCAAGACCGGCCAAGTATTGGATGCCGGCGCTAAAATGATTCATCTAGGAAAAAATACTAAGTCAACCATTATTAGTAAGTCTATCGCCGCTAATGGGGGAATTGCTAACTATCGTGGAACCACAAAAATTACTAAAAATGCCACTAACTCTGTTGCCGAAGTAAAATGCGACACCATTCTTTTAGACGATAAATCAAGAAGTGATACATTTCCTAAAAATATTGTGGCTAACCAAAGTTCCCGTCTAGCCCATGAAGCTACAATACAAAAAATCGACGAAGATAAATTATTTTACCTAGTAAGCAAAGGCCTAACCGAAGATATGGCCAAAGAACTCCTAATTATGGGCTTTATCAATGACTTTAAAAAGGAGTTACCAATGGAATATGCGGTTGAATTAAATCGTTTAATAAAAGAAAATTAAAATTTTTGAAATTTGTGCAAAATTGAAAAACTGCAAAAAAAGCAGTACAGTTTTTGAAATTCTACGCAAAAAGTCGAAAATAAACGCAAAAATGCTGCAGAATTTATAACTTTTGCGTTTTTGCATTAAATATTTATATATGTTATATTCTCCCTCGAAGGGAGGTTTTGTAATGAACCAAGTAGTTCTAGTCGGTCGTATTGCTAAAGATATTGATATCCAAATAATGCCTAACAACAAGAAAAAAACATCACTTATCTTAGCAGTATCTCGTGCTTATAAGAATAGTGAAGGCTACTACGATACTGATTTTATTAGAATTACCTTATGGAATGGAATTGCATCTAATACCAAAGAATTCTGCCATACTGGTGATTTAATTGGCATCAAAGGTCGTATCCAATCTAATTCTTATGAAGATACCGATGGTAATAAAAAGTATAGTACGGACATTATTGCTGATAAAGTTACATTTCTGTCTAGCAGAAATATACTTGAAGAAGAAAATGATGACGATGATACTTTAGATGAAGAGAACTAAAAAGTTCTCTTTTTAAGATATTTTTGATTACATAAATGATATATATAAATATAAATATATGATATCAGTTTACAATTGGCAAAGATAGAACTAAAAGTAAACTTTAAACTATATAATATGCGATAAGGAAGTGAAATTTATATGATTAAGGGAGACAGATTAAAAGCACTAAGAAAATCAGTAGGTTATACACAAACTGAACTAGGGGAATTGCTTGGAGTAAAAAAATCAGTAGTATGTTTATATGAAAAAGAATTAAGAAATCCATCTATTGAAAATATTGCTGAATTAGTTCAAATCTTTGGCGTTGACGCTGACTATCTTATTGGTACAGACTGTTTAGTAAAGACCAAGAAAAAAGGGGAAGAAAAGATATATGCTATGACTAAAGAGGAAGTAACATTTATCAATGAATTAAAAAAGAACAAAATGTTATATGACATTTTATTACAAGACCCTAAAAGAGGTATTGACTTATTAAAAACTAAAATTGGTTAGTTTATGAAAGTAGAATTATCTACTTTTTTTCTTTGCCTAAAAAAAGCCTCTACCCAAGAGACTTATCATTAACATAACTATCAATAAAATATAGGGGATTACCTTTCTTCAAAGTAAGACTTTTTTCTTTATCACCTAAAACATAACTGCGTGCTTCCAATCTTTTTATCTTATTTTGACATAACTGTAAGAAAAGTTCCATTATTGCATTCATTATATCTTCATTAAGAGCTAACTTATAACAATCATGCTTAATTGCATTATCTAAAAACACATAAACATTTTTATACTTATCTATATTCTTACTACCAATATAAGCTAAATACTCATAAGTATCACAATACATTAACCTAATAAAATAATCACTATATCTATTTATTTCAAATACTTCTAAACACTTAATTGCTAAAATTCTACTAAAAGACGAATCATTATTTAATAAACCATATAACACATCTTTAGCATCGTCTTTTAAAGTAACAGCTAAAATATACGCTAACCCTCTTAAATAATCATTAAGACTCAAAGTATTATCGTTATAAATATTATAATAATCACTTTTTCTAATATCTTTATCCTTACTCATTTCTTCATTACTTGTAAGAAGACTTTCCTTATCCTTCAAAGTCATTCTAAAATATTCTCTAATTAAATAAGTGCATAACTTCTTACTAGAAATTATTCTCTTTTTAAACTCTAAGAAATTTTTTTCTGTAATATAACTTTTAAATTCTTCACCACTAGCCAAAGCATTAACATAAATTATTCTCTTTAAAACTTCATCAAACTCCGGTAGTTTAGCAATATTTTCATAAAAATCTTCATAATTCTTTTTATTGTTATCTAACTTTTCAAATTCTAATTTCACATTATTATCAAGTGATATATCTAAATTTTCATTAAATAATTCACCAATGTTATTCATGGCGTAAACATCAAGCATAACAGTATATAAAATACTATCTAACATAAGTATCCCCCTTCCAGCACTTAGTATTATAACAAATGGTAAAATAAATTCAAGAACAAATCATATATTTTACTAGGTGATTATTTTGAAAAAAATTTTAAAAGTAGCATGTTTTTTAATCTTAACTGGTTTTAGTTTTTATTTTACGGAGAAAACTGCCATTCTAGTTCGTAACCAAGACCCTATTATGCAAGCTATAAAAGAGGCTAGTGTAGAAATGAATCATGAAGCTGTTAATGCAAGTATTACTAAAGACTATATTATTCCTGGTATTAATGGCCGTCGCATTAATGAAATTAAAAGTTTAATGCAAATGAAAGAAAATAATGTTTTTAATTCTTTATTTTTAGTAACCGAATCTGTTAAACCTAAAGTTTCTTTAAATGATAACAAAGATAAGATTATTATTAAGGGTAATCCTAAAAAAGGAGCTATATCTTTTATTATAGAATCTAAAGACACTCCAAGTTATACCTATTTAAAAAGCCATAATATCCAAGCATCTCTTCTTACTAAAAGCGATACTTACATTAAAGACGAAACCTTAGAACAATTAAATAACGACTTTGAAAACTATAAAAAATTAGAAAATAAGTTAAATAAAGCCAAAACTAACACTAATATCTGTATCTTAAATAACTATAATAAAGAAATCTGTTTAAAATATAATAAATACCTAGTTGAACCTAGTATCACTCTTAATAAATCTAACTTAGTAGATAGTAAATCAAAAATTGAAAGTGGTTCTATAATTCTTTTAAGTAAGAGTACCACCACCGAAGAGTTAGAACATATAATAAACTACTTAACTTCTAAAAATTTAAAAATTGTAACTTTATCGTCCCTTATTAGTGAGTAGGGTAACTAAAAAAATCATAGGATGCCTAATTTACAAAATGGTTTGATTTATTATTCGCCAAAACCACCAGCGAAAATATTTACTAAGTTAGTACATCCTTAATATATCATACGCTTTTCTAATTATAAATAATTTAGCTTTTAATTTTCTAAATGAGAGAATCTCTTTTTATCCTTAAGTTTTCTCTCTTTTTAATTCCAATAAATTTGTACTCCGTAAAGCCCCAACAAAAATTTGCTTTTACTCAAATATTTTGCTATAATACAACTAGTTATGCGCCTTAATATATAGAAAGAAGAATTATAATTATGAGTAAAATAAAAATAATGGGTCTAGGTGGCCTTGCCGAAACTGGTAAAAACACCTACGTTATTGAAGTAGATGATTCAATTTATATTTTTGATTGTGGCTTAAAATTTGCTACGGAAAACCTTTATGGAATTGATTATATTATTCCTGACTTTGAATACTTAGTAAAAAGCAAAAAAAGAATAAAAGGTTTATTCTTAACTCATGGGCATTATGAAAACATGGGCGCAACTGCTGATTTGTTAAGACTTATTCCTAATTTAAAAGTATACGCTACTAAATTTACTAAATATATCTTAGAACAAGATGGTGTAAACCCTAATAATATTATTGAAATTAAATCCCATAAAAAAATAAACTTTGGTGAATGCAGTGTCTTCCCAATCAATGTCTCTCACTCAGCTCCCGATGCTGTTATGTACGTATTAAATACTAAAGACGGCGCTATTTGCTATACTGGCGATTTTATTATCGATCCAACCATGAGTGGGGCTTACGATATGGACTTAGGAAAAATTGCCTACGTTGGAAAACAAGGAGTACTAGCTCTTCTAAGTGAATCATCATTTAGTGAAAAAGCTGGTCATACCTCACCAAACCACCGTTTAACAGGACTATTTAAAAGTGCTATAACCCATAATAAAGATAGAATGATATTCCTAGTCTTGCCAACTCATCTATATACAATTCAAGAAATATTTGATGCTGCAAAGAATACTCACCGTAAAATAGTTCTAATGGGTAAACAACTTCAAAACATTGTTGATATGGGCTTAAAAGAAGGCTACCTAACTATTCAAGAAGGACTCCTTGGCGACCTATCTAATATTGAAGATAAGGATTCTATCCTAATAATGGCTGATAATAAAGAAAATCCTTATGCCTGCATTAGCAAAGTAATAAGTGGTTATGATAAATTTATTCACCTAAAGAGTAGTGATACTATCTGTTTTGCTGAACCACGTTATGATGCTACCGAAAAAATGCTTGTTAAAATTGAAAATGACTTAGCTATGAATGGCTGTAACATCGTATCTATTCCTAAAGATAAAACTATTTTACACCATGCTTCGCAAGAAGACTTAATGTTAATGATTAAACTAATTAATCCTAAGTATTATATGCCAGTTAAAGGTGAATATCGTTATATGGTTAATAATGCTAACTTAGCGTCTCGTCTAGGTATCCCTAATGAAAATATTATCCTAAAACAAAATGGCGATATTGTTGAAATCATTGATGGTAAACTTCAAAATAAATTTAAAAGCATTAAAATTAACGATGTTTTAATTGATGGTAAAAGTAACGACGACGTTGGAGAATTAGTAATCAAAGATAGAGAAATGTTAAGTGAAAATGGTATTGTCTTAATATCTGCTACAATAAGTAGACAAACAAGAAAAATTTTAGTTGGACCAGAAGTAACAACTAGAGGATTTATCTATATTAAAGATAGCAAAGAAATGATTAAAGAAATTAAGAATATCTCTTTAGACGTTATTGAAAGAAATATTACTGATAAATCTATTGAATATAATAAAATAAAGACCGAAATCAGAGAAGAACTTGGCAAGTATTTATATGCTGAAACTGAGTGTAAACCAATGATTATTGCGGTTGTTCAAGAAGTGTAGGTTGCAATAACTTACCTTTTTTCTTATAATTTTTTAAGAGGTAATTATATGGAAGAACTTTTAACTAATATTTCAACCAATTTAGGAATATATGGACCTTTACTAGCAAGTTTTCTAATTATTTTAGAATCTATTATTCCTATCTTACCATTATGTCTCTTTGTTACTATGAACTTCCTAAGTTTTGGCATCATCTTAGGGTTTATTATAAGCTATATATGTACAATTATTGGCTGTAACTTAGCATACTTCTTAGTTCGTTTATCTAAAAACTATGTTAATAATAAGATACTAAAAGCTCCAAAGGCCCAAAAACTTATAAAAAGATTCTCTAAGATAAAATTTACTAATTTAACTTTAATAGTAGCCATTCCATTTACTCCAGCATTTTTAATTAATATCTGTGCTGCAATAAGTAATATACCCTATAAAAAGTATTTACTAAGTATCATAGTAGGAAAGATATTTATGGTTTATTTCTGGGGCTTTATTGGTCTAACTTTTGTCGAATGCCTATCTAATCCCTATGCTTTAATTAAACTATCAATCCTCCTTCTACTAGCATATATATTAAGTATCATTACTAAAAAAATTATGAATATAGATTAATATATTCTTTTTTTGACGTTGTTTTTAATATTTTTAGGGTATGATATAACCGTTTAGATTAATTTAAAATCTAATGTCGAAATATCAGGAGGAATAGGTACAATAAACGACCCATACATAGTAAAAACAAATTAGATTACATAAATTAACGATGTAATTTTTTTAAAGACTTGATAAACAAATAAATGTACGATATAATTAATAAGAACATAGGAGAAAAAAATATGGAATATATAATAATATTATTACTAAGTATTCTAATAATACTAGTAATATACTTAATAACTAAGATAAATAAAAATAAAGAAAATAACACTAATGTAGTAGAAAGACTAGGTAAACTAGAAACAACTTTAACTAAAGATATTGGCGACTTTAAATATGATTTTAGTAAAATAATAACTAATGATTTTAATACACTAAATACTAATATTACAGATAATTTAATTAAAATAAATGATAAAGTAAATGAAAGATTAGATATTAACTTTGATAAAACTAATAAAACATTTTCTAATATCTTAGAAAGACTAAGTAAAATAGATGAAGCCCAAAAGAAAATAGATAGTCTTAGTAGTGATATAGTCTCATTACAAAGTGTTTTAACAGATAAAAAAACAAGAGGTATATTTGGTGAAGTAAATCTAAGCTATATTTTAAGTAATGTCTTTGGTACTAAGAATGATAAAATATATGAACTACAACATAAATTTCCTAATGGTTATATAGTTGATGCTATACTATATGCTCCAGAACCACTAGGTACAATAGGTATCGACTCTAAATTTCCCTTAGAAAATTATCAAAAAATGACTGATAAAACTATTTCTTTAGAACTAAGAAATATGTATGAAAAAAACTTTAAATTAGATGTTAAAAAACATATTGACGCTATTAGTAGTAAGTATATTATTCCAAGTATCACTGCTAATCAAGCTATTATGTTCTTGCCAGCAGAAGCTATATTTGCTGAAATTAATGCTTATCATAGTGATTTATTAGAGTATGCCTATAATAAAAGAGTATGGATAACCAGTCCTACTACTTTAATGAGTACTTTATCAATCATTAACATGATATTAAAAAATATGGAACGTGATAAATATGCTAAGGTTATCCATTTAGAATTAAATAGGTTAAGTGAAGAATTCAGCAAATATCGCTTAAGATGGGATAAACTATCTAGAAGTATTGATACAGTTACTAAAGATGTTAAAGATATTAACATTACAACTGAAAAAATTACTAAGCGTTTTGAGTCAATAAACAGTGTAGACTTAGATAAAATTGTGGATAAGCATGATTAATTTAAAAATTATTAAAACTAAATTCATATCACTAGTGCCAACACCATTATCAATAATAACTTCTTCACAATTAAAACCATAAATTTCCAGTATTAAGTAGCATAAATCCCCTTAATTTCATAAATTATTAGTGAGAATATATGAAAGGGTGAAATATATGTGTAATAAAAATACTAACTCTAATTGCGTCGCTGAAATATTAAAAGTAATCTTAGTATTACAACAAAATGCATGTCCTGAATCATGCTTAGAAACTTGCGATCGTCCACTTTTAGGTGGCGGTCCAAACTGCCTTATTTGCAACACAAGACCAGTAATGCTTTATACTTGTAGTGGTAATGGTACACCATGGTCCATGCCTACCAGTAAAGACGTAACGGCAACATGTACTGATACTTCCGGAAACTGTTCTAAAATATTTAGAGTAGAAAAACTAGAAGGAAATTGTGCTACATTTAGAGTATTAGCAGATAATCCAGATCAAACTAGTCTAAATCCATACGTTGCAACAAATTCTTTCTTCACAATGGACTGTGATTGCTGCTGCGTCATTCGTTGTCTTTCTGATACTTACGTTGAATGTGTTTAAAACACTAAAAATGGAATGCCAAAGCATTCCTTTTTAACTGCTAATTTTTAAAAGAACATATTATAAAACGGCGTTCCAATAAAAGAAAAACGATAATTTTCAATATTAAATTCATTTAAATCCTTAGGGCTACTAATATCAATATCCCCAATACTTTCTAAATTTTGATAATCTCCCTTAATACTTAAACTAATATTACTTGTATCTTCGTCATCAACTATACTAACTGCAATATTACTACTCATAGAAGTACCTAAATCACTATAATCAGCCGTCAAATTAATATTAATAAGACTTGAAGTAACAATCATACTCATACTAGCACTATTACTACTAGTCTTAATAGACATTTCTACCTTCGAACTATCAGCATTATTAGTAAGACTCAAAGTTAAACTATCATTAATAAACAAAATATCACAATCATAATCATTATTTACATACCCAATCTTTATTGGATTATCCGTCTTTTTATCTACATAAAAATCAATAACTACATTATCACTAAAAGTAATATCTTCAAGTAAATCTCTATAATTTTCATTACTATCCATAACATCATTTAAAATATTTTGCAAAAGAGTAGGTGTTAAAACTAAAGACTCCTTCTTAGTATCATACGTAACATCATTAATCATAATTGACTCAGTACCTTTAGTAACTTTTGCATTTTTAAGATTCTTCTTAAACGAAGTAGTTAACGTCTTAACAAATTCCTCAATATCAAAATCAGATAACTCATCAGTATTAATATCAATCTTATTATCTACATCAATATCATTACTATCACTTTCAGTTACATAAGTATTCGCATCAACCCCATTAAATCTAATATAAGTCTTATTATCTTTACCTAAAGCATCAATATTAACAACATTATTTTTAAAAAGATTATCGACAACCTTCAAATTGTACTTAGAATTTTCTTCATTTAAATAAGTAAAATGATAAGTATAATTAGTTAAATTCTTAAAATCTTCTAAGTTAGTATCCAATTTTATTTCATAACTTCCACTTTTTAAGCTAGTATTACCATTTTCGCCAGAAGTTAAACTTCCAATCCCTTTCGATAAATCATTTAAATGCAGATTATTATTTATTTCATATATCTTCGAACTTAAAGTATTTATTCCTAGTTCAATCGCTGACTTAGTATTTTTACTAAATACAAAGTAGTAGAGTAGACCAGCTATCCCAAGTATTACCAATAAAACCGCTATTAAAGTTATAACTATATCACTTTTATTTTTCTTCTTTTTTTCTGGTACAGGCGTATTTTCTTGCTTAGTATTTTCAGAAATCTCTTTGTTTTCAGTCTTTTCTTCATTACCTGAAGTTATTACGATATCATTATTATTTTCTTCTTTTACTTCGTTATTTTCTGGAACTTCAGTAACACTTTGTGGTTCAACTTGTAAATTATCCTGGGTATTTTGGTTAACTTCTATATTTGTACTAGGAACATCTTCTAAAGTAGTAGGGTTATTCTCACTATCAGCTGGTGTACTAACATTTGATGTATCAATACTATCTTCATTATTTTGATTTTCCGTAGTAGTATTTAAATTACTTGGGTTAGCCACAACATCATTGTTCAAAGTATCACCCACACCAGCAGGAGCATCAAAACTAAAAGCTGGTTCCTCTGTAACTTGTGGAGTATCACTAACTACATTATTACTTTGATTTTCTATGTTTTGAGCAGGAACATCCACATTAGAAATATCCTCAACCGGATTAGCATCAACTCCAGTTGTATTAACATCATTATTTAAAACCACTGGCTCACTAGGTACCACATCTAAAACTTCTGTTTTATCTAAATTATCTACAGGCTCCACAATATCAAGCCCATTATTTGCAGGTATCTCTGATTCATTATTATCTAAAGTATTTTTCCTAGTCTCTATCTGATTCCTATCAGGGATATCACTTGGCATGTTATTTCCAATATCATTATTAGTATTCTCAACATTAATCTCACTACCAAGTGATGTAATAGGGGTATCTTGCACCAAAGTAATCTTATCATCACTATTGTATTTATCTTCCATAGTCCATCTAAACTCCTTTTTACTTTCTACTATATTAAAATTATATCATACACCCACGAAAAAAAGTGCATAATTTTGCACTTAATCATTATTAATAATAAAACCTAAGAAATTTATTCCTATCTGCGTCATCTCTTCATCAGATAAATCATATACATCCATACTATCAGTAGTATCAAATTCATAAGTTTTTTCCTCTTTACTCTTAGTATAATTCATATTCAAAGTACCATTAACACTACTATCATTCTTATCAATAAATGTTAACATAACCTCACTATTACTATCATTACCATTAACAAGCAACTTTCCACTATACTTAGCAGTTATAAGATTAGCTTCATAATCAATATCTATCTTTTCTTTATCAAAACTATTAATATCTAAACTTAAAATACGGACATTACTATAAGATAGTTCTAACTTTTTACCATATAAAGTCATATAAATCTCTTGATTATCTTCATCAATAACTTTTACTTGGTAATCTTTATTATAATTAATTATTCTAACTACTTCTTGATTATCCCTTAAGATACTTATTCCTAAAATATCATGCATAATACCCTTAGTATAAACATCAATACTTATATTATCACAATCAATTTCACTAGTCTCATTTAAATAATCATTAACTTTATCTTTAGCAATACCCGCTGAAGTTGCAATATCATTTACTAAAGTATTATTTTCTAAAATTCTTTTTTTAACTTTATTAACTAAGTCATTAATATCATCCTTAGTATAAGTTATTCTTAATTTCTTAACTTTAATATCTTGATTATTAATTGATATTGTATCTTTAATCGTCTCACTCTTAGGAATACTAATTTCTTCTAATATAATATCTTTAATAATTACTAAATCATTTTTTAAAAGATTATAATCAATGTTAGAATTCTTACTATCAAGTTTAACACTTAAAGGATAATATGCTAACTTATTAGATCTTAAATACAACGTATCATCAGTCTCTTTATAAGAAATATCTAAACTATTATTATCTAAACTATTAATCATAGTAATATTACCAGAATTAATCTTATCTTTTAAATTATGACTAAAATTAAATTTATACTCATACTTACTTAAAAACTTCAAATAATCAGTTGTTGTACTAAATGAGGCCCCACCACTCATAATATAAGATTCATTATTATAACTACCAATATCACTAATTACTTTATTAGCCTTATTAAATAGAGTAGTAATACCATTATTTAATCTAGCCCTTGAAGAAGACACAATTACAAAATACGCTATATAAAAGCATGCTAGTAGTAAAATAACTACAATTAAAGGTTCAATAACATTAGTTTTCTTCTTCTTTTTTAAAATTTTCTGTTCTAGCTTTTTATCTTCTTCTTTTTCTTGTTCTTCTTTCGTTGGAATATCTTCTAAAGAAACTTTTTCTACTAATATGTCATCATTCTTAGAACTTACCACATATTCTTGTTCATTTTCTAAGATAATTTGTGGTTCTTCTATGTCTACTTTTTCTTTTGTCTCTTCTTTTTTACCATCTTGAATAATCTCTTCATGTACTTCTTTTACTTCAACAACATCCTTATTACCAGCCTTAACTTCTTTTTTTACTTCTGGTATTGGTGTAGGAATGCCTTCCGTTACAGCCTTTGCATCAGCATTTTCTATAGTCTTTTCTAACTTATTATCTATCTTCTTAACGTTTTTAACATTATTCTTCTTAGCTACATTATTCTTATTATTTCTTTTATTTTTCTTAGGATTATTATTAGTTTGATTACTAACTTTTTTAGTATTATTTTTCTTACTACTATTATTTTTATTCTTCGTATTTACGTTCTTCTTATTACTTGATTTAGTCTTTGTATTACTAGACTTATTTTTCTTACTATTATTTGATTTCTTTTTATTTATATCTTTTTTACTATCAAGATTACTCTTAGTAGTATTAGGCTTTTTATCTTCCTTCATTATATCACTCCTATATATGTCTTATTTTATCATATTAATCTACCAAGGAAAATATTAAAGTCTAAATTTCTTTTAAAATCATATTAATTAAGTAAGAGGTGTCAAATGAAAAAAATTTTATTATTTATCTGTTTATCTTTAATGACTATTCCTATATTAGTTAGTGCAGAAGACCTAGCCAGTAACGCCACCAGTGCTATTTTAATGGAGTATTCGACAGGAAAAATACTTTTTGAAAAGAACGCTAACGAAGAATTACCCATGGCCTCTATGACCAAAGTTATGACATTACTTCTTACTATGGATGCCATTGAAGAGGGAAGAATATCCTATGATGATATGGTAACTATTTCTAAAAATGCAGCATCTATGGGTGGCTCCCAAATGTTTTTAGAAGAAAATTCGCAAGTTAAATTAGAAGAATTAATTAAAGGAGTATCAGTTGCTAGCGCTAATGATGGAGCAGTTGCCTTAGCAGAGTATGTCGGTGGTAGTGTTGATAACTTTGTTAATCTAATGAATGAAAAAGCCAAATCCTTAGGACTAGAACATACCCATTTTGCCAATCCCCATGGCCTAGATGCCCAAGACCACTATAGCAGTGCTTACGATATGGCCATTATGGCTTTAAACTTAATACATCACCAAGATATTTTACGCTTTACATCTATTTATGAAGATTACTTTAACAAACCTGATGGTACTAGAACCTGGTTAGTTAATACCAACAAATTAGTCAGATTTCTTCCTGGAGTAGATGGCTTAAAAACCGGGTACACTGAAGACGCCGGCTACTGCCTAACAGCAACTGCCAAAAAACAAGACATTAGATTTATTTCCGTTGTAATGGGTGAACCAACCAGTGCCATTCGTAGTAAAGAAACAACCGCCTTACTAAACTACGCCTTTAATTCATTCAAACTAAATACTATCATAGAAGAAAATAAAGAACTAGGTACCATTGAAATAGAAAAAGGTATGCAAGACAAAGCTACATTAATAGTAAAAAAGGCTATAACTGAACTAATTTCTAAAAGCGATAAACCTGAAGAATATTCATATAATATCAAAGTTAATAAAGTAAAAGCCCCCATAAATAGTGGCCAAACAGTAGGTATAGTTGAAATATTAGATAACGAAGGCTTAGTAGTAAGAGAAGAAGAACTAACCATTAAAGAAAACATCAAAAAAGCCACCTTGTGGCATATATTCAAAAACAATTTTAAAACTATCTTATCCGGAAAATAAAAACAGCCCTATGGCTGTTTAATCTAAATTATTAATAGACTTAGCTAAGGACTTCTTATTAACTTCAAACAAATATAAATTACTATCTTGAAGAATATAAAACTTAGCTTCCTCCCGTTTCTTATCATTATAAAACATTATAGGTAATCTTAAATTATCTCTAACATCTACTAATTCACTAAAACTTTTAATATTTAATACATTATAATCATTAACATTAGGTTTAGTTGAAGTATCAACAATTAATCTATCATATTCTCTTAATAACGTATTAATATATTTATCATACTTACTTAACTTCTTCCTATTTTTAATAACCCTATATAATACAACCCCCAAGCAAAAACATGCCAACAACGTCCAGAAAACCCCAACTGCCATTTTTGCCCATTGTCCCATATCAAAACTATAATTAGTAATATTCTTTTCAATACTTTTATTTACCTCTTGAGTTTTAAGATTTATTTCTATAGCTTTCTGTGATAAAGGAATTTGTACTAATAATTGAGATGAAGTAGGGATATTATCATACTTAGAATTAACCTTATTAGAAGTATTTAAATAAACCTCTAAGTAACTCTGAGAATTAATTCCATACATAGCTTTAAAACTATTTGCAATTTCATTGTAATAATCATAATTAATATCGATACTTTTATTTAAATTATAAAAAGTATTATTATTATCAATTACATCTGTTGTTTTAGAAACTAAATTATAATCTTTTTCATAATATTTTGTTGAAGTATCACCATTTTTTATTATCAATTTAGCCGTTATTTCATAATCAACAGCGTCAATTAAATCATCAATATTACTATTAAGTTGATAATTAAAATTTAGTGATATTTTTTTTATTAAACTAGCTACATATGACATATTAGATGATAAACAATTATCTTCAAAAAAATCATTTTCTTTTAAACAAACACTATATTTAATACCACCTTTTTCTAAAAATATAAGCTTATCTTTATTAGTATCTTTTAATGCTAAACTAATGAATTTGATTCCCACAAGTAATGATATTATAGAAACTAAAATATAAAACCAAGTACTATTTAAAAAATCAAATTTATTATTCTTAGCTTGATAATGCTTTGTAAAATTATTTTTCTTAGCCATAATATTTACCACCTCTCATTTAATAATACTGTAGGATAACCAATTAAAGGTAACTTTGATTTAACTATTCCTACAAACATATCCTGGGTAATTTTATATTTATCATAATCTTGATTAGCGTCTCCCTTAGTATAAATATAATATTCACCATTAGTATTAATAATTTTATAAACTCGATGAACAACTACCTTGTTATCATAATTATAAGCTAAAATATCACCTTGTTTAATATCTTTAAAATATTTATCTACAATTACAACATCACCCTTATAAATATTAGGTACCATAGAATTACTAGCAATAGCAATAGCATAATATCTAAAATATCCTGAAACAAAATATATTAAACAAAAAGCACAGATAATTAAAGGCAAAAATATTATCAAAGTTTTTTTCCTTTGATGATAATATTCTCGTTCAAGAGCATCAGTTCGATCACTTTTATACCAGTTAATTATCTTTTTTAATAATAATAGAGGAATTATTAAAAAGATCAAAGAATACAAATATTCACTAGGGTTAGGAACAATTGGCATTAAATACTTATAAAGATTTATTATTAATAAGTAGACAATTCCTGGTTTATAACCTTCCTTAATTCCTAAATATGTACACAAAATATTTTCTGTAATAGATGGCAAAATACTTACCGCAATTAATAGAAAAGTATCTCTATTAAAACCAAGAATATGAGATTCTAATGCAACAACATTATCCATTATTATAAAAAATACACACGTTAATACAATTAATATCCACGACTCACTGGATTTTTTTAAAAGTTGATATCTTAAAAATTCTTTTATAAAAATATATAATATTATAGGAATAATAATATTTAGAAAAGACTTTATCGTAAAATAACTAGTATTTTTGGCAAATCCAATTATAATGCCAAATAAGTAGTAAATAAGAAAAAAAGCTATTAAAAAAATAACAATTTCTAAGATAACATCCTTAACATAGCGATGTCTATCTTTTTCAAAACCTAGTATCATATAAAATACTACTAAGGATAGTAGCATAATTATATTTAAACCAGTAGTTTCTAACTTTCTAAACACAAAACTATTTGAAAGAAAAATAAAACTTAAGATTGAAATGAACAATATTATTTTTATATAACTTTTTTTCATTTTTACCTACCTCAATTAGTCTACTGAACTATAATTTAAAGCTATATTACCAAAAGAAACACTAAAATCGCCATCAGCACGTTCTGCATTTGGCGCATATTCTAAAGTAACAGTAACAAGTTCACCAGTTTTTTTAGCTAAAGAATGTCCAGTAATTGATGCTTTACCACTAGAAGTTTCAAGCTCATTTCCAACTTTTACTTTAACAGAAATATTTTCACAAGCTTTTTGAACTAATTCATCGGTTGTTCCTTCATTAGCAGTACAAATTTTAGCTTGAGTTTGATTAGCTACATTTTCATAAACGATACTCTTTAAATAAGCATTTAATTCCCCAGCATTGTATGCATAAAATTTATATACAACAGATTGTCCTGGTTCAGTAAATACCGCGCTTAAATTGGATATAACTGGATCATTACTATTATCAATAGTACCATTAGTAGCAGTAACACTATTTGGCGTAGAAGTTGGAACTATTTCACTAAGTTCAACACTATCAATTGAACTAGAAAAATCAACATTCATAGTACTACTATCAGGTTTAACATTCGCACTAGATTGAATATTCAAAACACTAGAAAACGAAGCAAAACCGATTGATAATCCCGCAATTCCAACAACTAAAGCAATCATAGCTATTATTTGTGCAATTCTATTCTTTTCCATTTTTTATCCTCCTATGTTAAAAATTATATCATACGTTAGCATAAATTTAAACATAAAAAAATATATATCCCATCATTAAAATTTGAAGCTTTTTTAAATCTTTGATACAATTATATTGGTGATTATAATGTCCAAAGTAGTAAAAAAATATAAATACGAAATCCTAGCGTTTTTATTTTCCTTTTTAGTTGGATGCTTAGTAATTTTACCCAATACAATTTTAGGAAAAGGTCTATTTTTTCTAGGTGCCGACTTAAATTTACAACAAATGGTATTCGGTGAAGTTATTAATTATTCATTAAAAGAGGGTAGTTATCTATGGACTTGGTTTAATGACTTAGGAAGCAACTTTATAGGAACATTCAGTTTTTATAATTTATTTAGTCCTTTTAATATTATTACATATTTATTTCCTGCAACCTGGTATCCCTATTTATGTCCATTTTTAATGATTATTAAATTCGGAGTATCTGGTTTAACTTCCTATTTATTTTTAAAACGCTACGTTAAAGATAAAAAGTTAGTAGTACTAGGATCTTTATTATATTCTTTTTCAGGCTTTCAATTTACCAACATGCTTTTTCATTTTTATGATTCCGTCGTTTTATTTCCTTTGCTTTTATATAATCTAGACAATTTAGTTTATGATAATAAAAAAGGATATTTTTCTTTAACCGTTTCTTTATTAGCGTTTACCAACTGGTTTATGTTTATCGGACAAGTAGTTTTTATTGCTATTTACTATCTTATTAAAATTATTTGTAAAAGTTATACTTTCAATGTAAAAAAGTTCTTTTCCATTTTATTTGAAGGAGTACTAGGAACTTTAATTGCCAGTGTTGTTTTAATACCTTCCTTATTATTTACCATTTCTAATCCTAGAATCAATAATAGTTTTACTTTAATTAGTTCATTAAAATATAGTAGTATAATCAATTATATTGAAATATTTAGAACATTTTTCTTTCCCTCAGAAGTAATGAATCCAAGAGCATATTTGAATCTTGCTAATTACGATAGTATTGATTTATATCTTCCTTTTGTTGGCTCAGCTTTAGCAATTTCTTATGCGTTTAAAAGAAGAAAAAACTGGCTTAGTATATTGATATTTACCTGTATTTTATTTATGTTCATCCCGATACTTAATAGTTCGTTTTTCTTATTTACAACCAAATACTATGCCAGATGGTTTTATATGCCAGCTCTTATTTTGTCTTTACTTTCCATAAAATGTATAGAAGAAAATCTTAGTATCAAAACAGGTATTATTACTTCCTTTTTAAGTTTATTAGTAATGATTTTAATTTACTTATTATTAACATATAAATATCCCAATACTGAGTATATCCATGATATTAACTATCTAGTTATGATAATTAGTTTTATGATTATTAATTTAATTACACTCGCAATTATATATAGATCTAAAAATAGAATTAAGTATTTATATATCTTTGTTACACTATTTTCTACTATCTGGTCCAATTACTCAATTTATAAATATCGCAATAACAATCTTGAATATAACCAAAAATATTATGATTATATAAATAGTTATAAAGAAATAAAATTTGATAACTTAGTTAGAAGTAATTCATTTTCTAATTGCTACTATAATCAAGGAATGATTTTTAAAAATAGCAACTTATGGTCTTTTAATACTAATATATCTGGACAAGCATTTGAATTTTATAATAGTGTTGATTATCCAAGAGTTGTTTTGACTAATATTGAAGTCGATAATCCTTTGAATGATTTTTTATCAGTAAAATATTTTATTTCATGTACTAATGAAGAGAGTGAAGGTTATGAACTTTATAAAAAAACTGATAATTATCAAATATATTTAAATAATAATTATAAAGACCTAGGCTTTGTATTTAATAATTATATAAGTAATGAAGAATTTCTAAGTAAAAGTACCACCGAAAAATATCAAATTATAAATAACACAATTATACTTAATAATAACCAAATTAATAAGTATAAAGATCTTTATAATGACGATGTTGAAGTATTTTCCAATACTTTTAAATTTGTTAATAATGGTTTTAATTCTAAAATTGACGTTTCTAAAGATACTTTAGTTTTATATACGATTCCTTATGATAAGGGATGGAAAGCATTTGTTAATGAATCCGAAGTTGCAATTGAAAAAGTCGATAATGGTTTAATAGCAATCAAAATAAATAAAGGTCTTAATAATGTTAAATTTACGTATTATCCTCCTGGCCTAAAGCTTGGATTAATATTAACCATTGTTTCATTTATTATTTTACTTGCCTATATTTTTCTAAACAACAAGTCTTTGATTTATAAGAAAATTTTCTCAGTATTTTATAAAAAACAATCTTTATTATGATATAATACACTTAGAATATAAAAGTAAGGAGAGTAGCGATGAAGAAAAATGGTTATACATTAGTCGAATTAATTATTACAATGGCATTACTTGCTCTAGCATCAACAGTTATCATTGTTAATATGCAAGGTGTAGAATCTAAACAAAATAAATCCTTGAAAGAACGTCGTATTGCTGAAATTGAAAAAGCCGCCTGCTCGGCCATTGATTCTCTCCAAGCCGAAATAATAACTGGTCAAAACCGGGATAATTGTCTTGCCAATGGCTGCAAGATAAAATTATCTAAATTAGTTAGTGAAGGTATCATTGATGAAGATTTAGACTTTGACTCTGATGGTACAAAAATAGTTGATATTAAAGATCTTTATTCAGTTGGTATTAAATGGGATACCACAAGTGATGGTTATAAAGAAAAAAAATGTGAATTTGAACTTCGTGATCTTGATACTGATCCAATTGATCCTGAACCAACGCCGGATCCCAATCCTGACCCTGGCCCAACGCCGGATCCTAATCCTGACCCTGACCCTAATCCTGGCCCAACACCAGAACCAGATCCTGTTTCTTCTAGTTTTGGTTATACCGGTTCAGTTCAAAAATATATTGTTCCCAAAACAGGTGTTTATAAACTTGAAACTTGGGGTGCTCAAGGTGGATCAACATCAGGATGTATAGGAGGATATGGGGCTTATAGTACGGGCGAAATAACTTTGAAAAAAGATGATGTAATTTACATTACTGTTGGTGGGTCTGGATTAGGCTACACAACTCATCGCCCTTTATCTGGAGGTTATAATGGTGGCGGTGGTTCTAGTCCGACAAGTGACACTAATGAAATAACTGCCTCTGGTGGTGGAGCTACTCACATTTCCAAAACTAATAAGGGCACTTTATCAAATTATTCTAGTAATGATGAGATTTATATCGTTTCTGCTGGTGGTGGCGGTGCTGCTGCGAATAAAGCCATAATGTGTGTTAATGGTGGTGCTGGTGGTGGAATATCTGGCAATAATGGTGGACGTTATGAAGAAAACACTACCGATGCTAGAATTAGCGCTATTGGATATGGTGGCACCCAAAATCGGGGTGGCTCATATTTCAATCAAACAACAAGTGGTAGTGGTGGTATTGCATCTGGAGTATTTGGCTCTGGGGCTAGTGGAAATTATACTGGCGCTGGTGGCGGCTACTATGGTGGTGGCGTCAGCCATTGTTCCGCCGGCGGTGGCTCAAGTTATATAGGAAATTCGGACTTATCCAATAAAGCCATGTACTGCTATAATTGCGCTACTTCAAATGCCGCAAATACCAAAACAATAAGTGTAACATGTCATAGTGATACAGCAACATCAAACTGTGCTAAAGAAGGAGCAGGATATGCTAAAATATCATATGTTAAAGCTTCTACTGAAGATCAAGAAATTTCTAATCCAAGTCCTGCTAAATTTGACTATACAGGTTCAGTTCAAGAATACACAGTTATCAAAACTGGCAAATATAAACTTCAAGTTTGGGGAGCCCAAGGTGGTAGTGACAGTCCAAGCGATGGTGGTGTGGGTGGTTATTCGGAAGGCAAAATTGAATTAACCAAAGGCAGCAAATTGTATATTGCTGTCGGTGGCCAAGGCTCACCATACACTAGAAAAGCCAAAAGCAATGGTGGCTTTAATGGTGGTGGATATGGTGGCATCGTTAATGCCTCATCAAATCCTCAAGGAGGCTCTGGCGGTGGTGGAGCAACCCATATTGCATTAACTAACCAAACTCTTAACAATTTACAAGACAAAAAAAGTGATATTTTAGTTGTCGCTGGCGGTGGCGGTGGCGGTGCTATGGTCCCTGGTGGAGCTGGTGGCGGAATATCAGGAAATAATGGAAATTATGCCGACGATTATCCAACATATTTTGGTAGTGGTGGAACCCAAACTAGTGGTGGATATGATAACTACTTAAAAGATAACAAAGCCATCTTTGGCAAAGGTTCCGATCTTAACGAAGTAGGATATGGTGGCAATGGTGGCGGTGGTGGCTACTATGGCGGTGGCGGTACCAATCGTGCTCACAGTGGTGGTGGCGGTGGTTCTGGATACATAGGAAACCCTAAATTGACTAACAAAATGATGTCATGCTTTAATTGCCAAGAATCTTCATCGGTTGATACGAAAACAATATCAACGACTTGCAAAAACTCATCACCCCTTGATAATTGTGCTAAAGTTGGTAATGGTTATGCCATAATATCTTATATAGATGGCACAAATACTGAAAAAACTACTGAGAGTTTTCAAACTATGACTTATGACTTTACTGGTACGGAACAAACATTAAAGATTCCTGCCACTGGAACTTATAAACTAGAAATATGGGGAGCCCAAGGTGGTAATTCATATGATGGAGTAGGTGGCTACGGCGGTTATTCTGTTGGAACTGTAACTCTAACTAAAGATAGTACACTATATATTCATGTTGGTGGTTCTGGATATGATAGTAATTCTCCAGGCTATAATGGTGGCAAAGCCGATAATAACGCCAGTAGTTATAATAGTGGTGGTGGAGCTACTCATATTGCCTTAACTAACAGTACCCTTAACAATTTACAATATAAAAAAAGTGAAATATTAATTGTCGCCGGTGGTGGCGGCGCTGGAGAACGTGTTTATGGTGGCTCTGGCGGTGGCTATATTGGGGCTGCTGGTTATACAATTGGTACTAATACTTATCCTTATTATGGGACAGGAGGAAGTCAAACCCAAGGCGGAAAGGGTGTTGTCATGTCATCTCATGCTTCATCAGGAGTAATCAATGGTTCATTTGGCTTAGGCGGTTCTGGTTATAGTAGTACCGATACTGGAGCTTATGGCGGCGGTGGCTTCTTTGGTGGCGGTGGTACAACATATGCTGGCGGTGCCGGTGGTGGTTCTGGATACATTGGAAATTCGCTTCTGAAAAATAAAGCTATGTACTGCTATAACTGTGCTACATCCAATGCCGCAGCTACAAAAACTATAAGTGTAACATGCCATAGTGCTAGTGCAACATCAAATTGTGCTAAGGAAGGCAATGGCTATGTAAGAATAACTAAAGTCTCATAACGAGACTTTTTTAATGTATTCCCTTGACAGGTATACCCCCTATACCCTATAATGACATTGGTGATGAAAATGGAATGTGAAAATTGTACAAGAATGAAACATCGTACTGAAGAAGAAAAGAAAAACTTAAATAGACGTCTAAAAATAATTGCCGGCCAAGTAAATGGCATCTCTCAAATGATCGAAGACGATAGATATTGCAATGACGTCCTAATTCAAATATCTTCCACCATAAACGCTTTAAAAAGTCTTGGTACCGAAATGCTCAAAAGCCACTTACGTACTTGTGTTGTAAAAGATATAAAAGATAATAAATTAGAAATCTTAGACGAAGTAGTAGACCTCTTTGGAAAAATTAAATAATGGCTAAAATCTATGTAAAAATCAAAGGCATTCACTGCCAAAACTGTGAAACAACTATCCAAAAGGCTTTATTAAAACTACCCTGTGTTAAAGAAGTTACAATCAAAAACTTTATTGCCCACATAATTTATGAAGAACCCTTACTAACGATGAAATTATTAATGTTTACCCCAAGCTGGCTATATAGCCAAGGCTTCGTATATTAGAACTAACTTAAAAGAACTAAAAAAAACCCGACTTAAACCAATTATTTTTAATACTTACTATCATAATCTTAATTATTTCTCTAACTTACAAAATATTTGGGTTTAACGTATTCAATGTCATTCCTACAATAGATAGTAACATTACTTATAACGGCTATCAAGATATCAAAGTAGAAGTAGCCAAACCCGTTAAAATGATAATCCATGTTGATAAAAAATACTTAACCGGCTGCAACAATTCTCTTATAATTCCCAAATATAATATTAACCAAGAATTAAAAACTGGCGATAACATAATAGAGTTCTATCCAACCAAAGAAGGTACTTTCATTTATACCTGTTGGATGAACATGTTAAAAAACAATATCAAAATTGTAAATAAACTATAGAAAGGATTTTATATGCAAAAAATAATTTTAAACATTGGTGGTATGACTTGCAGTGCCTGTTCTTCATCCCTAGAAAAATATCTAAAAAAACAACCCGGTATCATTGATGCCAGCGTTAATCTTGTCCTAGCGCAAGCTCTTATTACTTATGAAGATAACCTAACTTTAAATACCATCGAAAAATATATTAAAGAAGCTGGCTTTAAATCTCTAGGTATATTCGACGAAACTAAACTTAAGAAAAATAAACATTCTAAAACTCCTTTAATAATTTATGGTATCCTAGCATTACTAGTGTTATATATTGCTATGGCTCATATGTTAAAACTCCCCGTAATCTCATTCTTAAATATGATTAACCATCCTATAAACTATTCTATATGCCTTCTTATATTTTCTCTTATCTTCTTATTTTATGGTAAAGACATTATCCTAAATGGTTATAAAAATTTAATTCATAAAAGTCCTAACATGGATACTCTAGTAACAATTGGTGTTCTTTCTAGTTTCTTTTATAGTCTTTATAACACAGTTATGATTCTTAAAGGACACTCTATGTACGTAGAATCTTTATACTATGAATCTGTTTGTATAATCATTTACTTCTTAAAACTAGGTCGTTTCATTGATAATATAAATAAAGAAAAAACTTATGACGCCATTAAAGGATTAGTAGAAATAACACCTAATAAAGCCATAAAGCTTACTGATGGTAAGAGAGTAGAGATAACTTTAGATGAAATTCAAAAAGGTGATACTCTACTATGTCTTCCTGGTATGAAAATTGCTTGTGATGGTATTGTTAGTATGGGTACTACCTACGTTGATGAATCTTTTATTACCGGCGAAGCTACTCCTGTGAAGAAAGAGGCTAATAGCAAAGTCGTAGCGGGCAGTCTAAATATTAATGGAGCCATTGAATACATTGCCCAAAACATTGGCAAAGATTCTACTATTTCAAAGATCGTTAGCTTAGTCGTTGAAGCTACCAACACTAAACCAAAAATTGCCTCCCTAGCTGACAAAGTAAGCGGCATCTTTGTTCCTATTGTTATTATCTTAAGTATTCTAACATTCATTTTCTACATGATTTTCACTCATGATTTAAACCTTGCTCTAACTCATTTTGTAACCATCTTAGTAGTGGCCTGTCCTTGTGCTCTAGGGCTAGCAACCCCTTTAAGTATAGTCGTTAGTGAAGGCAAGTGTGCTAAAAATGGTATCTTAATCAAAAAAAGTCAAATCCTAGAAGATGCCAGTAAAATTGATACAATCGTTATGGATAAAACTGGAACTATAACTTATGGCACATTAAAAATATCCAAACTTTATAACTATAGTACTTATTCTGAAGATAAACTTTACTACCTTGTTGGGTGTATTGAAACTAACTCCAATCACCCCATAGCTAAATCTCTAATCAATAAAGATACTAAATATGAAAAAGTAACAAACTTTAAAAACCTCGATGGTCTTGGACTAGAAGCTACTATAAATAATAAAAAATATTACCTTGGTAACGCTAAGTTAGTGGCTAAGCTATCGATTGAAAATACCCATTTTCAAGATGAACAAACCCTTACCCAAAATGGTTCTAGTATTATCTATGTTATTGAAAACAATATAATAATTGCCCTAATAGGTATAAAAGATATAATTAAAAAAGATATGAAAGAAGTAATATCTAAGTTAAAAGATTTGAATATCAATACTATAATGTTAACTGGTGATAACAAGACTACTGCTAATCTAGTAGCTAAAGAACTAAATATCAAAGAAGTAATTGCCAATGTTTATCCCCAAGATAAGACTAACAAAATCAAGAGTCTTCAAAGTAAGGGTAAAAAAGTTATGATGGTAGGAGACGGTATTAATGATGCGCCAAGTCTTGCTACAGCCGATATAGGAGTAACTGTTACTAACGCTACGGATATTGCTTCTAAATCTAGCGATGTTATCTTACTTAATGACTCTCTAATGAGTCTTGTAAAACTAATAAATATTAGTACTAAAACCCTAAAAATAATTAAAGAAAACCTCTTCTGGGCTTTCTTCTACAATATTATAACTATTCCTATTGCCATGGGCTTACTAACTAGATTTAATATCACCATGAACCCTATGCTAGGATCACTAGCTATGATGCTTAGTAGTCTTACCGTAATATTAAATGCCCTAAGACTTAGAAAATAAAAGGAGAAATAATTATGTTTAATAAAGAAAAAACTATCATTAAAATTGAAGGTATGAAGTGTCAACACTGTGCCGCTAAAGTAATCAATGCCTTAGAAAATATCGAAGGTGTAAAAAAAGTAAAAATAGATTTAGATAAGAAAGAAGCTATTATAAAAAGTAAAGAAAAACTAGATATAAATATACTTAAGAAAGCCATTACTGACTTAGATTACGAAGTAATAAGTATTGTAACCAATCATGAATAAGATATTATATTACCTTATTATAACACTAGGTCTCTTCTTTTTATCAGACTGCGAACAAACAACCAGCAAAGATAAAATTATTATCGAAACTCAAGATGTTACATCCAAAGCGGAATTTCTAAATTATAAAGTTGATGATGTTACTATTCAATTAATCGTTGTTCGTGGAACCGACGGCAAAGTAAGAATTGCCTTTAATACTTGTCAAGTTTGTTCACCATCTCCTAAGGCTTACTTTATTCAAAGTGGAGAATACATTATCTGCCAAAACTGTGGCACTAAGTTCCATATTAATAAAGTAGGAGAGGAAAAGGGCGGTTGCAACCCAACACCAGTAGAAGAACAAATTATTGAGGGTAATAAAATTATTCTATCTAAATCCTATGTTGAATCTTTCAAAGATAAATTTGCTGATTGGCAAGGCCCAACAAATTAGTTGTGCCCATATAAAAAATGAGGATATTACTTGAAAAAGTCCTCATTTTTGCTTTATAATAAAAGAAGTTTTAAAGAGGTGAAGAGTATGGAATATTTAGATTATGCAGCATCTACTCCTGTAGATAGTAAGGTTTTAAATACTTATGTTGAAATAACCAAAAAGTATTATGCTAACCCTAATTCTAGCCATTATCTAGGTTTAGAAGCTAAGAAACTAATTGATACTAAAACCAACCATATTGCCTCTTTACTTAATATAAAACCAACAGAAATCATTTATACCAGTGGCTCTACTGAAGCCAACAACTTGGCTATTAAAGGTACTGCTCTTCGTTATAAAAACTATGGTAAGCATATTTTAATCAGTAGCTTAGAACATAACTCCATAGTATCATCCGCTACATATCTCCAAACTTTAGGCTTTGAAATAGAACTAATCCCTGTTAATCAAAATGGCTTAATTGATATCGAAACTTTAAAAAGCATGCTTCGCCCCGATACCATTTTAGTAAGCGTTTGTACTGTTGATAGCGAACTAGGGCTTAGACAACCCGTTGAAGAAATTGCTTCTTTGTTAAAAGAATATCCTCATATCGTTTTTCATACAGATGCCTCCCAAGCCATCGGCAAAGTGCCAGTTAATCTAAGTAACATAGACCTCGTAACAATTACCCCACATAAATTTTATGGCCTACCAGGATTTGGCATGTTAGTAAAAAAAGAAAATATTTCTCTAATCCCACAAATCCTAGGAGGTAAATCAACTACCATTTATCGCAGTGGCACCCCAGAAACTGCAAACATTGCTGCCCTAGATTGCGCCCTAACAATTGCCCTCGAAAATATGAATACTCGTTATGACTATGTAAAAAATTTAAATACCCAAATCAAAGATTATTTAAAAACTAAGAAAAACATTGTAATCAACAGCCGAGATAACTCTCTACCATATACTATTAATTTTAGTATTAAAGATAAAAAATCTTTAGATATCCAAAAATCCTTAGAAAAATATGATATCTATGTTTCTACTAAGACTTCATGTTGTCCCATAGAAACACCATCTAAATTAGTATATGCCCTAACCAAAGATAAAAAAATATCTTCATCGTCCATAAGAGTAAGTATATCTCATTTAACTACCAAAGAAGAAATAACCAAGTTTTTAAATACCTTAGATATAATATTAGAAAGTGAATAATTATGGAAAAATATCAAGAAATAGAAAGAAGTATTATTAAAAAATATCGTAAAGAAATCTGGCGACCTTTCGTCAAAGCCGTGAATGAATATGAACTAATTCAAAAAAATGACAATATCATGGTTTGTATAAGTGGTGGCAAAGACTCGTTTTTACTAGCTAAATGTATCCAAGAGTTACAACGTCATGGTAAGATTAAATTTAATGCTCACTATGTTGTTATGGATCCCGGATATAATGATTACAACCGCGACTTTATTTTAGATAATGCCAAAATATTAAACGTTCCAATTGAAATGTTTAAAAGTGATATCTTTGATGTCGTTGCCAAAATAGATTCTAAAAGCCCATGCTACTTATGTGCTAGAATGCGTAGGGGATATCTATATAATAAAGCTAAAGAACTAGGATGTAACAAAATCGCCCTAGGACATCACTTCGACGATGTTATAGAAACCACACTTTTATCAATGTTCTATGGTGCTGAAATTAAAACCATGATGCCAAAACTTCACAGTGATAACTTCGAAGGCCTTGAACTAATAAGACCCCTATACTTAGTTAAAGAAAGTGCCATAATAACATGGCGTAACACCAATGAACTAACCTTCATAAACTGTGCCTGCCGATTCACAGAAGGCTGCTCCTTAATAAATGATGGCACTAGTAAACGTAAAGAAATGAAAGAACTAATCAAAAAACTCCGTCAAGTAAATAAAGACATTGATTATAATATCTTTAAAAGTATGGATAATATTAACTTGAATTGTGTTCTAGGAACCAAAGAAAACGGTAACTACCAAAGCTTTTTAAAAAACTATAATAATAATTCTAAATAAGTTAGGAGGTCGTTATGAACCAAGAAAAAATTGGTGAGTTTATAAAAAAATTACGTCAAGACAATAATCTAACCCAAAAAGACCTTGCCAATAAATATAACGTTACCTATCAAGCCGTAAGCAAATGGGAACGAGGTCTAAATATACCTGATATTTCTCTTTTAAAACAAATGAGTGAAGATTTTAATATCTCTATTGAAGAGCTTTTAAGTGGTCAACCAACCGAACCTAAATTTTTCCAAACCAAAAGAAAGAAAATTCATATTATTGGTCTTGTACTTGATATCATTGCCTTACTAACTTTAATAATTATGTTACTTCTTGAACATAATAGTACTTACCATTTTCGTAAAATAACATCTCCCAGTAATGACTTTAACATAACTGGAAGTATTGCTTATGATGATAAGAAAACATCCATCTATATTTCTAATATTGAATATACTGGTACTGAAGAAGAAAAATTTTATAAACAAATAGAGTGTTCTATCTATCAAAAATTAACTAACTATGAATTAAACTTAGGTAGTAAAACTTATAATATGGATACTCCAACCACTTTAACTAACATAATTAATGAAATATCTTTTAACTTAGAAAAATTAGAAAATAATAATAAATCTTTTTCTAGTGATTCTTTCTATCTTTTAATCACTGTAACAGATACTAACGATAGAGAAATAATCTTTAAAGTACCATTATTCCTATCTAAAGTTCATAACTAAATATTACCCTTACAATCTAAAGCAATCCCTTTATTAGATAATATTATCTTTAAAATATCTCTCATTCTATCATAATCATCAAAGTTAAAACTATTAAACGAAGTATCATAATAATATGTATTACTATAAATATGCACCTTATTTCTAAGCCTTCTCAAACTATGTATTACTAAACACTCTTTACTAGATAAACTAAGTAAATTATTATCTAATACTAACCTAATCAAAGTATCAAAATGGATACTTTTTTTCTTTACAATTTTCTTATTTTTACAAACCATATAAAATATCGCTTCAATAATGCCCGAGGCCACTATTATATAATTTTTTATAATTTGTTTTTTAATAACCATAGTAAGATTATGCGTCGCAAGCTCATGACTTAAAAACTCTAGGTATTGTATTGAGTAACAAACATCACTTACTACAGAGTATTCATCACTAAAAATAAAGTTTTTTCTTAATTTCTCAATAGGAGTAGGAAACCATGTATCATTCATATAAAGCCTTTCATGTATTTAATATATTAACAAATAGTTAACTTTATGGCAAGCAAAAATATTTTTGCATCAAAAAACGAACTTCATGGTAGCTGTCTATCAAAGCCGATATTTACAAAAAATGATTCAAATTACCATACTTACAAATCGTAATAAAAAGCGATAATTGCTACTTAACATAAGTGAAGAAAAACGCAAAGTTTACTTGATTTAAACTAATTATTATTATATAATCTTAATAGGAACATTTAATAAGTTGGGTGGAGCCAAACTTCTTAAAAGAAGGGAGGCGAGAATATGACCAAGAAAGATTTTTTAATTCTATCTTTAATCATAATTATCTTCCTTTTATTATTTTTACTTTTTATAGTTTTAATATAAAAGAAAACCACCTAACTCTAACGCAGATTTAGGTGGAAACTAATTTAAATTGGCAACACTCAACACGTGATTATTAAATGTTCCTTTTTTATTTTATGCCAAACTTCCTTGACATATTCATAATAACATGTTTTTTGATATTTGTCAAAAGTCAATTTTTTAAGTTTTTATTACAATCTTTTAAGAAATTAAATATAAAAAAGAATTAATATATTTCAATTAATTCTAATGTAAGTCTTACATATGTTTTCCAGTTTCATCTGTCTTAGCATGCACTTTAGCAAGTAGTTTATTTTCTTGTTTTTGTGCTTCAAGAGTTTGTTTGTTTTTTAAAGATATTTCTCCATCTGCAGATGCTTCCCAGAATTCTGGGCCTTTACTAGAAAATGAAAAAATTATGCTTCTAATCGTTGACTTTGGCACCTCGGAATTATCTTGACCATTTAGAATTTCAATTGCTTCTTCCATAGAAACACCTTTATCTAACGCTTCCATTATTTCTAAAGCATAATCTATATCCTTACCATAATAACCACGATATGAATCTATCACACTGTATTGAACAAGTCTTTTCCAATCTTCATATCTCTCTGGAAATATTAGTGCTTGACCTCTTTCAATCCAAGATGGAATATTATCTTTTGCTTTTTGTGAAGCCATTTTTTTCTTCTTTTCATATTCTTCACGCCAGTTTTTCATTTGTTGTTCATGCTCTGCTTTTGTACAGCCCACTACTTCCATATATGCTGAATCCATTGACACCGTATCAGAATGTAATTTATGTCCATTAAAGTAACAATAAACATGTTCTCCTCTTGCTTTAGCCGCTAATAAAGTATAAACAACACTTTCAAGATTCTCACCTACCATAATTTTAATTTCTCTTTCCATATCTTGACCTCCTTTGCCACCATTATACATTATTTTAAAAAGAAATACTATATTTTGACAAAAAAACAACCTTGCAGTTGTTTAATGATTCACCTGGTGCCAAAGGAAGGAATCAAACCCTCAACCTACTGATTACGATTCAGTTGCTCTATCAATTGCGCTACTTCGGCATGGTGTCCCCTTAGGGATTCGAACCCTAGACCCACTGATTAAGAGTCAGTTGCTCTACCAACTGAGCTAAGGAGACATTAACTGGTTACATCGTTAATTCTAGCATAAATAAAGCTGCTTTTCAATACTTTTTTCAAAAAAAATAGAAGCAGTTGCCCGAAGGCCTGCTTCAAAAAGAATAAAAAGGGGTTGGCTAGTGTGATACTAGCACCAATTCGCCGTTAAGCAAATTGGTAATTTATATACTAATCGAATTTCTTGCTTTTGTCAACACTTTTTTGTATAATTTTAATAGTGATTATTATGAACTTAGAAAGCCTTAAAGGAGTAGGGGATGAAACCCTAAAATTACTAACCAAATTAAACATTTCTACTATCCAAGAACTCCTTGAATACTATCCTTATCGCTATGAATTTATTCGTGTTGTAAGACTTCAAGATTGTGTGGAAAATCAAGGTATGGTTAATGCCCAAGTCATTGAAAACCCCAAAGCAATGTTTTTCAAGAAAAACTTAAATCGTCTAACTTTTAGATGTATGTGCGACGGCAAAATCATAAACGTTACTATTTTTAACCGTAGTTTTTTAAAAAACAAATTAATACCTGCTAAACTAATAACTTTAGTAGGAAAATATAACCCTAAAACTAACACCTTCACCGCTAGTGATATTAAAATTAACATGGTAACTACAAACTATATCGAACCCATATATCACCTTGTATCAGGTATAACCAATAAACAAATAAATACCATAATAACGAATGCCCTTACTAGTCCTTTTGACTTAGATGATTATATTCCTAACTATTTAAATGAAAAATACCAACTAATGCCCAAAGAAGAAGCCGTAAGACAAATTCATATTCCAACCAATGCTACTCTAATCAAAAAAGCCAAACTAAAATTAATCTACGAAGAATTCTTTATCTTTATGTTTAAAATGAATTACTTAAAAAAAGAACGTGAACTTCATAATCAAGGTATTAAAAGAGAGTTAACTAAAGAAGATTTAGAAAACATAATTAATAGCCTGCCATTTACCTTAACAAAAGATCAGCTATCTACTATAAATGATATTTACAATGATTTTATCTTACCAAAAAGAATGAACCGCTTAGTTCTAGGAGACGTTGGTAGTGGTAAAACTATTGTAAGTATTGTAGCCATGGCCTTAAATAAACTTTCTAACTATCAATCGGCCCTAATGGCCCCAACCGAAGTACTAGCGCTACAACATTATGATACAATAAAAAAAATCTTACCCCAAGTTAATGTAGGATGCCTAGTAGGAAGTATGACTAAATCAGCTAAGAAAAAAACTATTCAAGGTTTAATTGATGGTACTATTGATATCCTAGTTGGTACCCATGCCATTCTAAGTGAGAACGTTACATTTAAAAATCTAGGCCTTGTTATTACTGACGAACAACATCGTTTTGGTGTCAATCAACGTAATATCATCCAAAATAAAGGTACCATGGTTGACGTTATCTACATGAGTGCTACCCCAATTCCTAGAACTTACGCTCTAGCACTATATGGTGATATGGATTTATCCATGATAAAAACTAAACCAAGTGGTCGTAAAGAAATTATTACCAAAGTAGTATCCGAAAAAAATATTAAAGAGGTTCTAGAAAGTGCTTGGCAAGAATTAAAAAATGGCCATCAAATTTACTGCATAGCGCCCCTAATTCAAAACGAAGACGAAGAATCTAATTTAAATGATATCTATAAGTTAGAAGAAAACTTTAATAAAGCATTTAACCACAAAGTACCCATTGGCATTCTCCATGGTAAAATGAAAAAAAATGAAAAGAATGAAGTTATGGCATCTTATGCTAGTGGTAAATATCGTATTTTAATTAGTACAACAGTCATTGAAGTAGGAGTTGATGTTAAAAACTCTACTATGATAATTATTTATAATGCTGAACGTTTTGGACTTGCTACCTTACATCAACTTCGAGGCCGAGTAGGCCGCAATGACATTCAAAGTTATTGTTATTTAATTGCTAATGCTGATATTCCTCGTCTTCAAGTACTAGAGTCTTCTAACGATGGCTTCTATATAAGTGAAAAAGACTTTGAACTACGTGGAGAAGGTGATTTATTTGGTATTAAACAATCAGGAGATATGAAATTTAAACTAGGTGATATTAATCACGATAAAAAAATTCTTCTTCAATGTAAGAATGATTCTTATGAGTACTTAGAAAACTTTGATAATAATCCTCTATATTTACGTATAATTGATGATATAAAGTTTCATAATTAATAAACATCTTGTTAATCAAGATGTTTTTAAACAAAAAAGGAGCCTTTTGGCTCCACAGGGGGTTTTGGTTTTTTGATTGTATAAATTCACTATGTAAAATCGTAAAATATACAACCGGCATGACTTATATTATCATGCTATATTCAGTTTATAATGAATTTGTAAATTTGTCAATTGCCTTTTTTACAATTTTAAAAAAATTTACAGTGCTAAATTTTCTGTTTCTTTCTATATGCCTAAAATAAAGCCAAAATCCCACATGTCAATGCTTTGTAAATACATCAATTAGTTCAAAAACTTAACAAATCATTTACACCCCACAATTAAATCTAGCTATCTACTATTTTAAGTTGTATAATATAAGCACTAGGAGACCTAATATGAAAAATAACTTAAGAAATTGGCTTTCAATTTTAATACTTATTGTTTTAAGTGCATATCTAAAAACGTATACAATTAATCATAACTTAGTACTATCTAATCTTTCTAAAACTATTATTTTAGTAATAATGATTTTCTTTATTATTTATAACACCATAAAATATACCTTGTATTATAAACACAAAATTAATATCATAAGCATCTTAAAAATCATATTATTACTAACTATTATTCTTATTCTTAATGTATGTTTTAAAGAAACCATTGAAGACAACTATCTTAAAATAACTGATAATCTAAAAAATACCGAAAAATTTTATGAAACAAACCATTTTGTTCGCAATTACTATCCAACTTATATCAAATATTATAATAATACAATTTCCTTAGATAACTATATTTATACAACCTATTATGATATCGTAGGTAACCCAACTAAGACCATTAATGAAAAAACTCACGAACGTATTTCTACTATCAATAAACGCCGAGTAAAAATGAATTTACCAGAAATTATCTATACTACAAATATTGATAACACAATCTATCGCATCGTTAGAACAGATTATATTCTAGGTCAAAAACAAATAATTAAAGTTCAAAAATTAATTAATAAAACTTTTAAAGATATTACTAACCAAGTTACCATAAATAACTCAGCATCATTTAAATTCCTAACAAAAGATTTAGGTTACATCAATAATAACTCTAATATCAAACCTTTAAAAGTAATTACAAGTACTTCCAAAGATATAATTGATGCCCAAATTAATTTAGATAAATATCTTCTAGAATCATTAAATATCTTAGATTTTCCTACTAAGAAAGATAATATATATATCATGAATGTCTCCGTTTATGAAAATAGTAAAATAAAAGAAATAACCTTAGAAAGTGAGAACGGTATAACATGGAACCAACAACAATAAAAAAAGTAGAACTACTAGCACCCGCTGGTGATATAAATTCCCTACGTGCCGCTATTGAAGCTGGCTGCGATGCTGTATATTTAGGCGGCAAACAATTCGGAGCTCGTGCATACTCCAATAATTTTACGAAAGAAGATCTAGTTGAAGCTATAAAACTATGTCATTTATATGGCGTTAAAGTCTATGTAACTTGTAACACTATAATATATGAAAACGAAGTACCAGACTTTTTAGACTACGTTAGATTCCTCCATCAAAATAACGTCGATGCTATCCTTATCCAAGACTTAGGAATGCTAGACTTAGTTCATAAAAAATTTCCTAACTTAGAAATCCACTCCTCAACCCAAATGCATATCCATAATTTAGACGATGTTAAACTAATGGAAAGACTTGGTATTAAAAGAGTAGTTCTAGCCCGTGAAACTTCTATTACAGCCATTAAAAATATTAAAACACATTCTAACATTGATTTAGAAATCTTTGTTCATGGATCTTTATGTATCTCATATTCTGGTGAATGTTTAATGTCCAGTCTAATTGGAGGCCGCAGTGGCAACAGAGGAATGTGTGCTGGAACTTGTCGCTTGCCATACAATGTCCTATCTAATCATAAAATAATTAATAAAAATGAACCATATCCTTTATCTACTAAAGACCTAAACTCCCTAGAAAACTTAGAAGAATTACTTAATACTGGCATAACTTCTCTTAAAATAGAAGGCCGTATGAAATCAAGTGACTATGTCTACTGTGTTGTCAAACTATATCGCCAAGCCATAGATAGCTACTACAAATATGGTAAAGTAATTATTAATGAATCTATCCTTCATGACTTAAAAATAATCTTTAATCGTGGTTATACCAAAGGTTTTCTCTTTAATACTGATATCCATGATTTTATCAATGGTAAAAGACCTAACCATGAAGGTGTTGAAGTAGGTACTATTATGGCTTGTAAAAAGAAAATTGCTACTATAAAATTAAGTGATACAATAAATATTGGTGATGGCATAAGAATACTAGGTGAACATGAACAAGGTTTAATAGTCAATGACTTTTATATAGATAACAAACTAAGAAAAAAAGCTAGTAGTGGTGATATCATAACAATCAAAGTCCATGAAGCCGTAAAACCAAATAGTAAAGTTTTATTGACTAATTCAAGAATTATTCATGAAAATATTGAAGAAACATTAAAATTAAACCCCAGAAAAGTACCAATTTCTTTAAAACTAACAGCTAAGTTAGATAGACCATTAACATTAGAAGTAAGTGATTCTAAAAATATAATTATTCTAAAGGATAATATCGTTGAAGAAGCCAGTAACCTACCAACAACTAAAGAAACATTAATAGAAAAACTATCCAAAGTAGGTAATACTATATATAAACTAGAAAATATAACCTTAGAATGTGATAATAATATCTTTATTCCTTTAAAAAATCTAAATGAACTACGTCGTAACACCCTAGAACAACTAAATGAAAAACGTTTATATCAAATACCATTTAAAGAAGAAGAATATAGTATTGAAGTACCAGATTTTAAACAAACTAAATTAAAAACTTGCTTAGTAAATTCTAAAGAAGAATATAACCAAGTTAAAAATGAATCTTATGATATCATATATAGTACATTAGATATCCCTAATACAATAAAAAAATATCCCAAAGTTATGAACGACTATCCTGATAATCTAAAACAAGCCCTAGTAGGTGAAGTAGGGGTATTCAATAAATATCATCAAAATATTGATACTGACTATTCTCTAAATGTTGTCAATTCTTATACTGTGGCATTTCTTCATAACTTGGGCGCTAAGAAAATAACCCTTTCTTATGAACTTAATGAAACTCAAATTATAGAACTTATCTCTAACTATCACCAAAGATATCATAAACATCCTAACTTAGAAGTAATAGTCTATGGCTATCCTGAAATAATGATATCTAAGTTTAGTCTAAATAAATACTATAATAATAATGACTTAAAATTAGAAGATAGATATCATAACTTGTATAAAATAGAAACTACTAATGATTTAATGACAATCTATCATTGTAAACTATTAGATAATAGAAATATTGATTACTATAAACTAGGTATTAATTCAATACGCATAAATCTATAAAATAATATAACCAAATGATTATATATATTTTAGCTATAAACCAAATATTAAAAGTTTCTTTAAAAACAACAAATGTGTTGTATGACTTAAAATGTCATAAAAAATGTTTGATTTTTGTGTTGAAATATATCTTAACAATGTAGTATAATTAAAATAACATAGGCGTATAGCCAAATAGTTATGAAGTAGGATGGTATTATATGAATAAAAAATTAAAAATAGCCTTAGCATCTGTTGGAGTTTTATTAACCATTTGTATTTGTATAGGAATAAGTTATGCATATTGGTTGACAGCAAAAACACAAACTGATGCCAACGTTGCTAAGGCTAACTGCTTTGATACTGTGTTTATCGAAAACAGTAGTGCAATTAACCTGGAAAAACAATTTCCTATAACGGATGAACAGGGAGAAGCACTAAAACCCTATTCATTCACAATTAAGAATACTTGTACATATTCTGCTAATTATCAAATTAATTTAGAAACCTTAGCAAGTACCTTAAAATTAAAAAATCTTCGTGTTAAAATAGGCACTAAAGCTTCTAACCTTTTATCAAATTATCCAGATGCTAGTGCATCTAAAGTTATAAGTACTGCTACTGATGCTAGAAGATTAACAGTGGGTACTCTTGATACAGGAGATTCAATGACCTACGAATTAAGAGTATGGTTAGATAAAGATACAACATTAGATGATATCAATAATACAGTTGGTGCAGATAATAGTTGGCAAGGAAAGATAACTGTTACAACAACCCTTGCTACAGATATAACCAACTTTGATGATGGTGTTATAGCGTCATACCCTAAATTATATCAAGGTTTAATTCCCGTTCGTTATGATGACTCGGGAAATGCTGTAGTAGCATCTTCTACTGAAGAATGGTTCAATTATGGTAAACATAAATGGGCTAATGCTGTTTTAGTAGATTGCAGTGACAATACAATAAAAAATAAATACTTTAATAGTGATATGCAACTACGTGAAGACGCTGTAGGTAAGACTATTTCTATGGATGAAATACTACAGATGTATGTTTGGATACCAAGATACAGATATAAATTATTTAATGCCGCAAATGGTACAGCAAATGAACAAGCTGTTCAAATAGAATTTGAAAAAGCTAGTGCTGATAAGTCAACTGGTACTAAAAATGGCGAATGGCTAACTCATCCCGCATTTACATTTGGCAATACGGAATTACCTGGTTTCTGGTCTGCTAAGTTTGAAGCCTCAGGCTCAACTGATAATTATCAAATTAAACCAAATCAAAAGTCTTTAACAAGTATTAACCTAGCTACAATGTATAATACATCAAGAAGTACTATTTTAAATGCTTCAAAATATGGTTTAAATAATAACGTAGATACTCATATGATGAAGAATATGGAGTGGGGAGCCATTGCCTTCCTAACAAACTCAATTTATGGACGTTATAATGATTCCTCAACTTGTATTGCATCTGGCTGTGAAGTATGGATAAATAATATAAATACTGGTTATGGTAATGGTACTGAGGTTGATGGTCAACCACAGTGGGGTCCATCAATAACAGGCTGTGCAGGATCATCAACTAGTGCTGGTGTTTCAAATTCTCCAACGGCATGCGCATCAGGATATGATTGGAAGACAAAAGGTGTTAATGCCTCAACTACAGGAAATCAATATGGAATATATGACATGTCCGGTGGAGCCTGGGAATACGTAATGGGTGTTCAAAAAGATTCAAGTGGCAATGTTCAAGTTGGTTCATCTGGTTTTAGTACTTCAAGTCTTCCTGATAGTAAGTACTATGACTTATATGATTACCAAGCAGAAGATGGAGTAGGTTATACTAGATATCATCTAGGAGATGCAACTAGAGAGGTTCTAAAGAATACTTCTAGTCAAGGAGGCAATGCTTGGTGGAGTGATTATTCTTATAATATATACAGCTCTTACCCTTGGGTGGATCGTGGTGGCCGTTACAACGATGGCTCGGGTGCGGGTGTGTTCCACTTCGCTCGTAACGCTGGGTGGGGCAATACCGATGCTTCGTTCCGCTCCGTGCTTTCTGCCGGGTAGTTGCGAAGCAACACTCCAAATTTGACAAACTAAAAGCAAAGGAATATGAAAAGCATATTCTTTTTTTGTGAGAGCCTCCTCACGCCCTTGAGTACAGCGTGAGGAGGCAGCGCTTGGTGCTAAAAAAACTTTTTTCTTGTCCTAAACAAGAAAAAAGTTTAACAATTTCAAAAAAATATGATAATATTAAATTGCCTACAATGGCTGGGACTAGAACTGTAGACAACACCTTTTCGTAAGCTCTAACCCTTGGGTGGATCGTGGTGGCAATTACAACAATGGCTCGAATGCGGGTGTGTTCAACTTCAATCGTAACAATGGATGGGGCAATACCAATAATTCGTTCCGCTCCGTGCTTTCTGCCGTTAAACTATGGATTAAAGATAGTAAAAAAATATTTCTTCAAAACACAAAAGAGGTTCTTAATTAAATATTTATATCATAATTCATTGAAGTTCAGTTCCAATCTGGAATATCCAGGTTAAAAATTAAATTGAAAATATCTAATTAGTAGAACTCGAATTTATAGATGTTTTCTTATAAAAGTACCACTTAAAACGTGGTATTTTCTTTTGAATTTCCAAATTTAAATATAATTAAAAATTTCAATATTAAAATGTCACAATTTATAATTCATTTATGTTAAAATGAAATAGTCATGAAAATGACTGGGACTAGAACTGTAACATCAACCCATTTATGTCCGAAACAGCTCTGAGCCTTGGGTTATTCGTGGTGGCAATTACAACAACGGCTCCAATGCAGGCGTGTTTGCCTTCCACCGTAATAACGCAGGAGGTTGGACGAATAATTCGTTCCGCTCCGTGCTTTCTGCCGTTAAACTATGGATTAAAGATAGTAAAAAAATATTTCTTCAAAACACAAAAGAGGTTCTTGCTAAAATATTTGTATCATAATTCATTGAAGTTCAGTTCCAATCTAGTAATAGGTTAAAAATTAAATATGAAATTATCTAACTAGTAGGTAAACGAATTTATAGATGATTTCCAGAAAAAAAGAGTACTTCATATTTGTTATAAAGAAGTACTCTTTTGTTGAGAGAGAACAAGATAGAATTTATGGTGAAATTACTTTAGACAAGTGTCAAATAATAAGTTTTTTCTCTCTCGAGTGATAATATACAATAAATAACAATTTAGTTCCAATTACAGAATTTAAAATTTTGCATAGTTAAATATATCAACTTAGATATAGAAAAGCAAAAAACGGCGCAAAAACTAAGAATTTGCCACTATTATTTTGCAGTTTTTCAAAAAACATAAAATTAACAATATTCCAAAAGATTATGTTACAATATAAAAGTCTTTAAAGACTGGAACTAGAACTGTAATAATCATACACGCGGTAATCAAGGGCTCTGAGCCTTGGGTTAATCGTGGTGGCTACGCTAACAACACTACTGATGCGGGCGTGTTTAGATTCAGCCGTGATAACGGAGGAGGATGGACGAATAATTCGTTCCGCTCCGTGCTTTCTTTGTAAACTATGGATTAAAGATAGTAAAAAAATATTTTTTCAAAACACAAAGCAGAGGTTCTTAATTAAATATTTGTATCATAATTCATTGAAGTTCAGTTCCAATCTGGAATATCCAGGTTAATAATTAAGTTGAAAACATCTAACTAGTAGGTATTCGAATTTGTAGATATTTTCTTTTAAAGTGCCAGTTATTACATTGGCACTTTCTTTTATTTTTAAGAAAAAAAATTTAATTTTTAAACCTTAAAAGATTTTTGAAAACTAAAAACTCATCACTCAAAAGTGTCAAATTTGCGTCAAATTTTATCACTTTTAAAAAAACTTTGCCTAAAATGCAAAGAAAAAAAAGAAAATCAGCACTTTTCCGGTAATAAAGAGTAGTAGAGGGAGTAAGTTTTCCCCCTCTTAGAAAGGAGGTGATCCTCCATGAGAAAAACTCTCCAAAAAATGAATGAAGTTTCAGTGATTATTACTGACTTTGTATTCAAAAAAATACTTCTTGAAAATCCAAAATATGCCGCTAAAATCATTTCTTGGATTTGCAATCTTGAGTATGAAAAAGTAGTTAAGGGTCATTTTATTGATCCAAACCTATCGGCAAGAAAGTCCATAGAAGTACATCGAGTTGGCGATTTAATCTATAAAATTGACGATAACACTTATGTTGATATTGAAGCATACAACAAATATTCAAGAAACACTGATTTGAAAAATTTAGACTATCAAAATCGAGCTGTTTCTAGATTTTCCGTAACGATGGATAAACGAGGTAAAAAAACTTATAATACTGATATCAAAATATACTTTATTGCCATATATGGTAGTTCGCTAAAAAGTATGCCGTTTATAAAATATGATTTTACTTTTAGCCAAGAATTTAATAATAGTCAATTTGTGAAAATTAGTTATGTTTGTCTTGAAAAGTTAGAAACTATCAAATATACTAAAGGCAAACAAGAAATGCACGAGTATTTTAAAGCTTTAACTAGGATAAGCTTGAAAGATATTGAAAATATTTTGGCAAATAGTCGTATAGTAAAAAAAGATAAAACATTGGAGGGAGTGTATCAGAGTATGTTAATGTTTTACAAAGAAGATGGAAGTTATGATGTAAAGGCTTTTTATGAGCATAGACTTATTGATGAGTATCAAGAAGGATATGGTGTTGGCGAAGATGTTGGACAGGCTAATGGAATAAGAATTGGCAAGAAGCAAGGTATAAGTATTGGCGAAGCACGTGGAGAAAAACGTGGTCGAAAGCTTGGAATAAGCGAAGGTCAAATGTTAGAACGTGAAAATATTATTAGAAAGTTATCTAAAGCTGGTATGTCTAACGATACAATAGCAAATGGTTTAAATATTCCGCTTGAAAAAGTTGAAGATATATTAAGCCAAAAAAGTCTAAAACTAAAAAGAGTACATTAATGAGTACTTTATTTATGCAAAAATACTGAATTGTCAGTATTTTTTTGGTTGTTTACATAATTTTTTTAATGTATAATATAAAGCACTTTGGAGGGATACAGATGTATCAAAGCGATATCAATTTAAACCTATATAAAATATTTTATGAAGTTGCTATGTGTGAAAGTATATCTAGAGCAGCTAAAAAGTTAATTATTACGCAGTCAGCTGTTAGTAAGGCTATAAAAAAGTTAGAAGAAGATTTAGATACAAGCCTTTTCTATCGTACGACTAAAGGAGTAAAGCTAACTGAAAAAGGAGAAGAATTACTTTTTTATGTGAAAGAAGCTTTTAATAACTTAATAACAGCAGAAAGAACTATGGTTGAAAATAATAATCTAACTAAGGGAAAGTTAGCTATTGGGGTTCCTTCACAAATAGGGTCATTTTATATTTTTGAAGATATTACTAACTTTCATAAAGAATATCCTAATATAGAAATAACTATTATAAGTAAGACAACTACACAATTACTTAAATTACTTGAACAACATGAAATTGATTTTATTATTGATACATCTCCTATTAATACTAAGAATAGCGATATTGTAATTAAATCACTTATGGAAGTAGAAAATTGCTTTGTAGTGAATGCTAATTCAAGTTTGAAATATTTAGATATTAAAAGCGTTAAAGACTTAGAAAATTATCCATTGGTGTTGCCTATAAATGGGACCAATAATAGAAGAGAGTTAGATGTAGTATTTGATAAATACAATACGAGGGTGAGTGATGTTATAAATATTCATACTAGTGAAATGATAGTGGGTGCCGTAAAGAAAGATTTAGGAATAGGATATATAATTAAAGATGTAGTTAGAGATAATTTATTAAATAAAGAATTTATCTTAGTTGATGTTAAAGAAAAACTTCCTAGAACAGAGATTAATTTAGTATATATAGAAAGATATTTAACTGTGGTACCAAGATACTTTATTGAAAATTATTTGCATATTAAAATTAAGTAAGTATGAAATATATTCATGGGTGATATGAAAAATTAAGGGGTTCTAAATAAAAATGAGGATGTTATAATCTAAGCCGTGAGGAGAAAAATTATGAAAAGTTTAAAAACAACAGATATAGCTTTATTAGCAAAATCATTTTATTTATTAGGAGATTCTTTAAATCATTGTTATGATTGTAAGTATTGTAGATTAAATGGGGAGAAGTGTGAGGAAAGACATTATGATGTTTTACCTAGTGAAATAAATCCAGTATTTACTAATATACCAGTAGCGGTTAATTTATTTTATGGAGACCCTTTATTACAAATAGATAATACAATTAATTATTTAAGAAGATTGGAAAAGGCTGGGCATAAGGGCCCAGTTGTGATAGTAACGAAGGGGGATTTTTCAAAGTTCCCGGATGTAAGTTTTGATTTGGATTTACATGTAGCGTTTTCTACTTTTGGGGTTAATTCTTACTTAGACGGAAGTAGTATGGAAAGATTTGAGAATAATTTAAAACAAATTGAAGTACGTAAGAATAACTATAAGTATTCGATTGAATATAGACCAATAGTATATAATGTTAATGATACTTGTGAGGCGTTTGAAAGAGTATTTACTTTGGCTCAAAAATATAATTTAGCGGTTGGGTATTCGGGATTACAAGGAAAGCCTGAAAGTGTTGCTATATGGAAGGAACAAAATATTGATTTAAAACCTTATCCGGGTTATAGTTTTGGTCATAAAAAGATAATTGATGAGAAGGTAGTGGAGTTATTTGAAAAAATGGCTAAGTATTATAATGTACCAATATTTAGAAAGACTTCATGTTTATTTTCTTATGTTCATGGGTTAGATAGAGATTATAATGCTCATTATTATAGACCAAATGAAATGGGTTGTAGTAATTGTGTGATGAGAGATAAGTGTATGCAGTTTAAAGAAAGTCTGCCTCTTGAGAATAATTTAGACAATATTATTCCTTTTGAATATGAGATTGTGGCTAAGAAGAAACATGAATGTATTTTAAAAAAGAAGGGGATTTGTGAGTATCCAACGGAAGATTGTAGTAATATTAGTGGGAATGTTATTAAGATAAATAAACCAATTACGACGAGTGATGTTAGGGTTATTAAATGGTTAACAGGGTATACGGTTGATGCTAACTTTGTGGAGTCTTATGCTATTAGTGAAGATTGGGTTAAAGATAAGTCTTTAGTATTAAGGAAGAAATAATGAAGATTGGGTTAGATATTGATGGCGTAATATTAGATTTTGAACGGACTATGAGGTGTTATGCTGAGGTTTATGATTTATTGATATTAAAGAAAAACGGGGTTCAAAAAGATACTGAGTTTGATTATTTAAAAAGGTATGATTGGACGCCAGAGGAACGAAAGAATTTTATTAATGATTATTTGGTGTATGCTACTTTGAATAAGACGTCTTTAATGCCGCTAGTTAAAGAAATGTTAGAGTTCTTTGAAATTGAGGGTTATGATTATTGTTTTATAACGGCTAGAGGGTTAATAAAAGAAGAAACTAAGTTAGCAGTAATAGAGGTATTTAAAAGATATGGTATTCCTACAGATAAGATATATTTTGCAGTTAGAGATAAGGTTTCTAAGTGTAGAAAGTTAGGGATTGACTTAATGATAGAAGATAATCCTTATACTTGTAGGGAGTTAGTAAATAATAAGATTAAGACTTTATATTATCGAGATAATGGTAATGAAAAATTAGAGAATAGTGCTTATTTAAAGGAAGTATCGAATGTAGGGAATATTTTAAGATATATTGTTAATCTTAATGGCTATAATAATTCAGTAGATATTTATAGAAAGATTTTGAAAAATAAAAACTTCTAATTATCAAAGAAGTTTTTAATATCAACTTTAAGAGTATCAGCGATACGTCCTAGGACGGCGAGACTGAAACTCTTTTTTCTTTTATCACTCTCAATTTCAGCTAAGTAATCTAAAGAAATATCAGCTTCTTCCGCAAGTCTTGCTTGAGTATATCCTTTTTCTTTACGATATTTTCTGATATTTTTTCTGACAGTATCATAATAATATGTATCATTGTTAAGTGCCATAAGTACCAACTCCTTAACAATATTTTCTATTATATCTTAAAATAATAATATGGGCTTATAGCACTATACTTTGACTTGAAATTATGCTAAACTTATTATAGTGCTTATAGCACATAAAGAGGGATAGTATGAAAAATAAAAAAGTATTATTGATATTGGGAATAATATTAACAATTTTGTTATTTATGAGTTTTAGTTATGCTTATTATATTAAATCTCATAGTCAAGAAAATAGTAATATTGTTAAAACTAAATGTTTAAATTTAAGTATTACTAATGAGAAGAATGATATAAAGTTAGATGAACAATATCCTATACCAGATCGTGAAGGTAAGAAATTAACACCATATCAATTTACCATAACTAATACTTGTGAACAATTTATTAGTTATAATGTTAACTTAGAAGCTTTAGAAGGAACTACCATGGATAGTAATGCAATTAAAGTTATGGTAAATAATGAAGCACCAGTTAATTTAGCCACTTTAAATACAACTCAAACATCAATAGATAATTCAGTAGAAGCAAGAACACTAGTATCTGGTTCATTAGGTAGTGGGGATAGTGTAGATTACGCCCTAAGACTTTGGATGGATTATGGAGATAGTGTTGATTTATCTAGTATGAATAAAGTATTTAATAGTAAGGTAGTTGTAACAGCAACATTAGGTATATATAAACCAAGTAATTATGTAACAACATTACATGACGCCATTTTAGTTAATGAATATGGTGTAACTGATGTAGATAATGCCATTAGTAAGATTGAAGCAAAAGGTGAACCGGATTTAAAAAACACTGCACCAATAATTGAATGGGTGGAAAAGGAAGGCTCCCAAATAAATGTAAATGTAGTTAAAATAAACAATTCCTTTATAAAATCAGATGATAAGACTAGCAATTTAACTGAAAATGATTCTTTGATGAAATTGTATAGAGATAAAGAATTTGATTCGCTAACTGGAAAATATAAATTAACTAATTATATATATGCTAATCCGGCAGATGTAAATTACGATAATGAACCTTATTATTTTATTAGAGATAGCATTAATTATAATGCAGCAAGTGGAAAATTTTATAGTGAGTCAGAATCAAAAGATACTGAAATATATAGAATACTTACTGCAACAAGTAATATTGAACAAAGAGAGTTAAGTGGAACTATATATGATGTCAATGTATATACTTTGACTGTTATACCTATGAGTGAAAGTGAAGTTGTAAGCGATAAGTCTGATAAGGGCTTGTATGCTGATGTTGATGATTATGGTAAAACATATTATTTTCGTGGAAATGTTACAAATAATAACGTATATTTTGGAGGTTATTATTGGCAGATAGTAAGAATAAATGGGGATGGTTCGATAAGATTGATGTATAACGGAACTGAAAAGAATGCTAGTGATAAAAATCAAGGAATAGGCATTTATAGTTATAATGCGATTTCAACTAAGCCTGCATATTCTGGCTATATGTATGGGAATGATGTAACAACTAGGGAAAGCTCATTAAAGAATGAAGTTAGTTCTACTGTGAAAAATGCTGTTGATAATTGGTATGTAAAAAACATTTTAAATAAAGGACTAGAAAATTATATTAGTGATAGTGGTTTTTGTAATGATAGAAATATAACTTTGGGAGACGGGGTATCAACTACAGCAACCACTAATTATGCTGCTTATGCTAGGAGTTATAGTAATAAAGCAACATTTAAATGTACTGAGTTAAAACGGGACTTATTTACTGTTAATAATTTTGTTGGAAACCAAGCCTTAACGTATCCGGTCGGAATAATTACATATGACGAACTTGCCTATGCTGGTATGGATACGAAACATTTAAATAAAATGACATGGGTATATTCTTCACAATTATATTGGACGATGTCACCATCTTTCTTTTATTCTGAGGCCGGGTTAGTTGTTAATTTATTGCAATATTCTGGGTGGTTAGCTTCTAATAGCGTAGATTATGGTAGAAATGTAAGACCTGTCATTAATCTAAAAGCCGATGTAGAAATAAGTGGAGGAATAGGGACAATAAATGATCCATATACTATAAAAGAAAAGAGTTAAACTTCAAAATTGAGGTTTAACTCTTTTAACTAGGAAGAATAGTATTATCTAACGTATTATCATTCTTGGTATCTTTGTTATCTTCTTTAGGTTCATTATCTTCCTTAGTATCATCTTTATTATCAGTACTTGGAGTATCTTTAGTAGTATTATTATCGCTACTACTATTATTGTTATTGTTACTTTGATTATTATTATAGTTAGTGTTGTTATCATTTATGTAACTAGTACCATTAACATATAAAGTTAGAGAGTTACCAGTAGCAATAACGGAGTTAGAATGGATAGATTGATTAGTAACCATACCACTACCTAGAGAGCCATTATAGTTTTCTTCACCAGGATAGACTGTAATTACATTGACATTTAAGCCCTTACTGATAGCCCAGGACTTTGCAACTTCTTCACTCTTACCAACTAGGTTATCCATTAAGATAACACTTTTATCAGCATCAGTATTGGCAGTAAGTCCTTTACCATAGTACTTAGTAGTGTAATCTTCATTATAATCAATAGAGAATGTTTTGTTTATAGTAGCACTTTCTAACTCTAAGTTAACACGCATCATTTTAGTTATTTCTTCTAAAGATGGTTTAGAATATCCTAGAGCGGATGTAGTGGAATAACCCATAAATACTGGTAGACTGTAAGTTTGCAAGTAAGTTTTATTCATTGAGATAGCAATATCGTTACCATTAACAGTATTAAGTAAGATTGATTTGGCAACGTTATATAAAGATAAGATTTGTTCAGTAGTCATGTTGGTATCCATGTTTTTTTGAACGGCATTTAAGATTGCTTTGAAATCATCAAATGAATGAATATTTTTAGCCTCGGATGCAATTGCAGCGACAACATCTTGTTGATGTCTAATACGATCTAAGTCAGAGCCGATATATTGATGACGGTTTCTAGAATATGCTAGGGCTTGTTCACCATTTAATTTTTGCATTCCAGGGTTTATACAAATAATTTTATTACCAAATTCACGGTTAGAATTTTGTTCACAGACTTGACCATGATAGTCAACGCCAGCATTAACATTAAAGTAAGGTTTTTCAACATTAACAGTAACTCCACCTAGAGCGTCAACTAAATCAACAACACCTTTGAAATTTATTTTAACATAGTAATCGATATCTATTCCGGTTAGGTTTTGCATAGTAGAAATAACACAAGATGAACCATAAGCGGCAGAAGAATTTATTTTAGCTAAAGCATTATTACGACAACTGATTGGTACCCAAAGGTCGCGGGGCACACTAAACATTGAGGCAGTTAAGGTTTTAGGGTTAAAAGTAACCATCATTAAGGTGTCTCCGTTGAAAGCTTGATTAGCTTTTAAGCCATCGTCCTCGGAGTCAACACCCATAACAAGGATAGTAAATGGCTCAGTAAGTTTTTTATTTGTAAGAACAACATTGTCCTTATTTTTCATATCTTCACTATATTGTTTTATTACTTTGGTTTCACTGGCAATATTAGTGAAGGGATCATCGCCACCAAATAAGACAACGAAATTACCAGAGACAAAACAAGCGTCGATTTTGTGATTATATAAGTCTTCTAACATAACATAGAAGTCATCATATTGATATAATTTATTACTTAGATTTTCTTTTTCTATTAGTTTCTTAGCTAGAGTATATCCTTCAGTATTAGAAGTATCATTTATAATACCAATAGTACTAGATGAATTAAATTCAGTATTATTTAATGTAATAAGGTTAGTGGTATAAGTAATAGTATCTTTACTCATATTGTTTATCTCACTATAGATAGAATGAATATAGTAAGATCCAAAACCAAATAAACCAGTAAATAAGAAAGTAAATATTATCATACATATAAAAGTATTATATTTTTTGGTAAATAAAGTTATTAAACCGGTTATTAACCAGACTAGAAACCAGATACCAAATAGGATAATAACAATAATTCTTATTAGGGTTTCAATACCTGATAGGCTTAATAGGTTAATGGTAAACCAGATATAAAATCCTAGGTATAAAATAAGGGATATAATTAATAAACTTAAGTATATTTTATTGCTTTTTTTTAATTTATGGATGAATGCTTTCATATAAAACCTCTTCTTATTTTTTATCTATTATATTATATCCTAAATGTGTAGGATAATCAATGTTAATATTATGTAAATTAATTGGAGGGTTATTCGCTAAATAAAAATTAAATGATATAATTAGTTTGTGTGGTGATGTTATGGCCAGTGCGATTATTCATATGTGTGTTGCTAAGAAAGTTAATGAAGTATTGAAAATGGATGAGAATATGATTTTTTTAGGTTCGATAGCGCCAGATATTTCAAAGATTGTTGGCGAAAGTAAAGTGGTTTCGCATTTTCTAGACGGGGTGGATGAAGATTGTATTCCTAACTGTGAGAAATTTGTTAATAAGTATAAAGATAGTTTAGATAAACCTTTTGAAGTAGGATATTTAATACATTTGATAACTGATAAATATTGGTTTGGGAATTATGTATATCGTTATATTAGGAGATATATGAATACTAGTTTAGTAAGATATATACAAGTTAAAGATATTATATATAGGGATTATACGAGATTAAATATGAAGTTAATTGATGAATATGAGTTAAATTTATACTTTATGTGTAATAATATTATATTACCTAGTAGTAAAATAGAAGAGATACCTATAGATAAGTTACAGTTAGTTATTGATAAGATGAGTATTATAATTAAGGAGTTAGATGATAGTAAGACAGTGATGTTTGATATGGATGATATAAATGAATTTGTTTTAGAATGTAGTAAGATGGTTATAAGGGATTTGAAGTGTTATGGAATTGAGGTTAGATAATGGCAAAGAAAGTTAAAAGAACAATTAGTAAGAATGCTAAGAGGGGTAAGAAAAATCATTTTTGTGCGATTGTTATTGGGTTGTTGGTTGTTATTAGTGTTGTTTTAGGGGGATTATTATATCGGTTAAATGTCTTACCTTCAGGGTATATTGTGATTGTAGTTTGTGCTTTGATTGTGATTGTTGGCTTGTTAAGTATTGGGGTTTTGATAAAAAAATCAAGGATAGTATGTAGTATTTTAAGTCTTATATATATGCTTTTATGTTTATTTGGAATATTTTATGAAGTTCATACGATTGGTTTTTTAGATAATATTGGTAAGAATGATAATATTAGTACAGAGAATTATAAGTTAATTGTTTTAAAGGATAGTAGTTATCATGATATTAAAGATTTAAAGAATAAGAATATTGGTATTTTAAGTACTAAGGAAGAAGGTTATAGTAAGGCTTTAAGTACATTAGAAAGTAAATTTGATTTTAAAAGTAAAACTTATGAGGATGTTATAAGTTTAGCTGAGGCACTTATTAATAAAAGTGTTGAGGGTATTTTAATTGATGAAGCGGGTAATGAGCTTTTGAAAGAAAATTATCAAGGGTATGATAAAGTAATTAAGATATTATATGAATTTTCAATTAATGTTAAACAAGAAGATATAACGAAGAAGAAAGATGTTACGAAGGAAGCTTTTACTATATATATAAGTGGTATTGATACTTATGGGAAGGTTACTTCGGTATCAAGAAGTGATGTTAATATTTTAGTAACAGTTAATCCTAAGACTAATAAGATATATATGGTCCATGTACCAAGAGATTATTATGTTACTTTGGCGGGAAAGAATGCTAAGGATAAGTTGACTCACTCAGGTATTTATGGAATAGATTGTTCAGTTAAGACTTTGGAAAATTTATTTGATACGGAGATTAATTATTATGTAAGACTTAATTTTACTTCGTTAATTAATGTGGTTAATGCAATTGGGGGAGTAGATGTTGTTAGTAAGTATTCTTTTAATACAGGAATATATGATGAACATATGACAGAGACTTATCATTTTAATAAGGGTAAGAATCATTTAAATGGTAGTCAGGCTTTATCGTTTGTTAGAGAACGTCATACGTTTAATGATGGTGATAGAGTTCGTGGGGAAAATCAAATGCTAGTACTAAGTGCTATTATTAATAAAGTTATATCACCTTCAATATTAAATAATTATACTAAGTTATTAAATTCTTTAAGCAATGCTTTTGTAACTAATTTAACGGAGGAAGAACTTACGAAGTTAGTTAGAAAACAATTAGATAATAATAAGAGTTGGAGTATTGAACAGACGGAGTTAAATGGAACGGCGGCGTATCAATATACGTTCTCGTATCCAAGACAGAAGTTGTATACAATGGTTCCTGATGAAGAATTAATTAATAATGCTAAAGAAAAGATAGATGAAGTTATAAATGAGAAATAGAGGTTTTAAAGAACTTCTATTTTTTTTGTCAAATATTTGACAGAAAATTCTAAGTATTTACGTTTAGACTTGAAAAAATGAAAGTAAATATATATAAATGATATTGACATAAAACTTTACATATATTATAGTTAGGATAGGATGGTGATAATGGTGAGACGAAAATATAAGATTAGATTAACGATTCTTGCTATATTACTAGTACTAAGTTTAACTGTAGAATTTGATTACCAATTATGGAAAATAGATAATAGACAAACTGATTTAGCTATTACGGAGTCAGGTTGTGTAGAAATAATATATAGTGATGATAAATCATTTAATTTAGTAAATCCCGAGGCGACTAAAGATAGTGATGGACCTAGAACTATACCTAAAACTACATCAATTAGTAATAATTGTAGTGATATAAAAACTATTAATGTAACTATGGATGTCTTAAATACTAGTAGTATTGAAAGTAATAAAGTAAAAGTATATATTAATGGAGATGAAAATCAGGAACCAACGTTATTAAGTGAATTAAAAGAATTAAAAAATAGTGATGAAGAGATAAAAGAAAAAAGATTATTATATAAGTATGATATTGGCCCTAATAGTACAACAAGATTAAATATTAGAATGTGGTTAGATGAAGAATATGCTATTACTAGTGATAAAAATAGTTTTAATACTAATTACTATGTGACAGCACAAGAACAAGTTATTAAACCTACTATAGTAGAAAAAATACTAAGTGATAATCAAATACTTAGTAATATAGATTATAATGATTTAAGTACTAGTGGGTTATATAAAATAGATAATAGTTATTATTTTAGAGGGAATGTTAGTAATAATTATATGAGTTTTGCTAATAAAGTATTTAGAATAGTAGGTATTAATAGTGATAGATCATTAAAGTTAGTATATGTTAATAATGAATTAAAGAGTAGTTATAATGATAATAATTATGCAGAATCTAATTTAGCTTATGAAGATTCTAAAATGGAAGAGTATTTAAATACTTGGTATCAAGATAATTTATTAGATTATGATAATTATATAGTTAGTTATAATTATTGTAATGATACTTCTAGTACTAGTTTTTATAGTAGAACTGATTTTGGTTCTAGTACGAGGGTATTTAATGATAATATTCCTAGTATAGAATGTCCTAGTAGTAATAAAGAATATGGTGGGTTATATAGTGGTAAGATTGGGTTATTATCTTTAGATGAAGTAAGTATTGCTGGTGGTTCTAAGAATATTGTTAATACTAATTTTTATCTATATAATGGAGAATCTTATTATACAATGAGTCCTACTAAGTATTATTATGGTGCTTATATGGGTATTATGGATAGTACGGGTAAATTAGGTGAAGTTATGGTTACTAATGAACGTAGTGTATTACCAGTTATTAATATTAATGGATCTCTTAATTTAGCAGGTAGTGGTACTTTAGAAGATCCTTATGTTTTAGATTTAGAAGATTAAAGAGGTATTTAGGTACTTCTTTATTTTTATTTTATTAAGGTTTAATGGGGATAGACTTTTTTTAATAAATTTTATTTTCAAACATGATAATTTGTGGTATTATGATATTGCAAGCATATGACATCATAAGTCGTATGTAATAAAATTATTTATTTGGTTTAAAATAATGGAAAAGAGGTTTATATGAAAGATAAGAAAATAATAATTTTATCAATTGTTGGGGTTTTGCTGTTAGTAAGTATAGTAGTAGCTACATCTTATGCTTACTTTGTTGCTAATGTATCTGGTAATAAAGATACTAATAATGTAGTTGTTACTAATGGGGTTATGGCTTTAGAGTACAAAGATGGAGACGAGATAACTCTAGCTAATGCTGTACCAGGTAATTCTGTTACTAAAACATTTACTGTAAAGAATACAGGAAATGTTAGTACTAACTATACTATTTATTTTAGTGAGTTATCTAATAAGTTTGTAGATAAAACTGATTTAGTTTATACTCTAACTAGTAGTGATGGTGGTAAGAATGTTGCTCAAACCCAAGTTCCAAGTAAAAATGAGGCTATGGTAAGTAATTATGCTATTGATGCTAGTAAGACACATACTTATACCTTAACTATTACATTCTTAGATAAAGATGAGAATCAAGATGATAATCAGGGTGTATCATTTAGTACTAAGGTATCTATTAATGAATCAGTAGAGTACAAAGAACCTAGAAATGCTGATCAAATGGCAGAGCTTGCTGCTAAAGATACTACAAATTTTGCTACTGACGATCCAGATAATAATATAAGATATATTGGAGCAAATCCAAATAACTATGTATATTTTAATTGCAGTGATTATTCAAATCAAAGTGATAGTACGTGTGAGAAATGGCGTATCATTGGTGTGTTTAAAAATATGACTAAGGAAGATGGCTCTAAAGCAGATTTAGTTAAAATTATTAGAGATGATAGTTTGGGAGAATTTGCTTGGGATAGTAACGGTGTAAATGATTGGTCAACAGCAAGTTTACAAAAAACATTAAATGGTGAATATTATAATGGTGAGCCTGTTAAGATACTTGGTACAACTTATTTTACATCAACTGGTCTAAAAAATGATTTAACAAGAGATGCCATCGAAAGTGTAGTATGGAACTTAGGTGGAAGTGGTACAAATGAGGATGTAACAGCTAGTATGTTTTATGAAAGAGAAAGAGGAACAACAGTATATAGTGGTAGACCAACAACATGGCCAGGAAAAATAGGTTTAATGTATCCAAGTGATTATGGCTATGCTACAGCTGGTGGAACAACTACTAATAGAGCAGCATGTTTATCAAAAAAACTTTATAACTGGCATAATGTCAGTGATTGCTATAACAATGATTATTTATATAAGTCAAGTTATTATCAGTGGACATTAACGCCTTACTCGTCTGAGTCTAACTATGCGTTTCTCGTGCTCGCACTGGGGGAGGTCACCGCCAAACGTTACAACGGCGTCTGCAGTGATGATGGGGTTCGTCCTGCTGCTTTTCTGAAATCTAATATCTTGTTATCAGGAGTAGGAGATGGTTCTTCAAGTTTTCCGTATCAGCTAAAAGTAGGGTAGTCGCCTAAGCACCGCTGCCTCGGCAGTGTGAGGCCGGCGCCGCCACCGGACTTATCAACAGAAAAAACTATATATGATGATATAGAGAAAGGTTAATAAGATACATGATAGATGTATGAAGATGCTATAGAGTGAGAAAAAAGAGGATATGTCGGCTGTAGCCGATCGCACAACCTTGTATAATATGGTGTAACAAATACATCATATTTTTTATAGGCTACTTTTATAAACAAAATAACAAATAAAACATCTAATAATAGTAAGATTGGTGGTAATATGAAATATATAAAAGAACTAATAAAAACAATAAAACAAAGAGACCCAGCAATAAAAAGTAATATTGAAGCAATATTATATCCATGTTTTAAAGTATTAATATATTATAAAATAGCGCATTTTCTATATGAACATAAAATATACTTCTTAGCAAGATTAATAAGTGAAAGAGCTAAAAGAAGAACTGGTATAGAGATACATCCAGGAGCAGTGATAGGAGAAAGATTATTTATAGACCATGGGTGTGGGGTAGTAATTGGAGAGACTAGTGTAATAGGAAATGATGTTTTAATATATCATGGTGTTACTTTAGGTGGGGTTAGTAGTGAGAGTATAAAAAGACATCCAACAATAGGGAATAATGTTATTATAGGGTGTGGTGCTAAAGTACTTGGTAATATAATGATAGGAGATAATGTTAAGATAGGTGCTAATAGTGTAGTTTTAAATGATATTGAAAGTAATAAGACTGTAGTAGGTATACCTGGGGTAGTGGTAAAATAACTTTACAATAAACAAGTATTTTTCCTAGAGTTTAAGCATAAACTATGATACGATAAAGAAGTAAAATAGAAAAGAGGATATAAATATGAGAATGGTTGGTACAACTTCAAGAGGTATTAGAACACCTATTATTAAAGAAGGAGATAATCTTGCTAATATTGTAGTAGATAGTGTTATTAAGGCTTCTAAGAATGAAGAATTTAAGATTCATGATAAAGATATAATTTGTGTAACAGAGGCTGTGGTTGGTATTAGTGAAGGTAATTATTGTACAGTTGATGATATAGCTAATGATATAAGAGATAAATATGTAAATGGGGAGGTAGGAGTAGTATATCCAATTCTTAGTCGTAATAGATTTTCCCTTATATTAAAAGGTATTGCTAGAGGTGCTAAAAAGATAGTGATGTTATTATCTTTTCCAAGTGATGAGGTAGGTAATGGAATATTAGATGAGAATAGGCTTAGTAGTTCACCATTTAATTTAAGTAGTATTATAACGGAGAATGATTATAATGAATACTTTGGAGATTTTATTCATCCTTTTACAGGTATTAATATGGTATCATTCTATCGTGATTTAGTTAAAAGTGAAGATTGTGAAATAGAGTTTGTGTTTTCTAATAATCCTTTAGATATCTTAAAATATACACCATATGTATTAAATTGTGATATTCATACAAGAGAACATACAAAAGAGTTATTTAGTAATACAGGAGCTTTATGTTATAGCCTAACGGATATTATGAATAAGAGTAATAATGGTAGTGGGTATAATCCTAAGTATGGTTTATTAGGGTCTAATAAGTCTACGGAAGAAAGACTTAAGTTATTTCCTAAGGATGGAGAAAAGTTAATTTTAGATATTCAAAAGAAAATGAAAGAGTTAACAGGAAAAGATTTAGAAGTTATGGTGTATGGAGATGGGGCTTTTAAGGATCCTGTTGGGCATATTTGGGAGCTTGCAGACCCAGTTGTTAGTCCTTTTTATACGAGTGGGTTAGAAGGTACTCCTAATGAGATAAAGTTAAAGTATGTTAGTGATAATAAGTTAGCTGATTTAAGAGGGGAAGACTTGATTGACGCTATGAAGAAGGAGATTAGAAGTAAGGATAATAACTTAGTAGGTAAAATGGTTACTCAAGGTACGACACCAAGAAGAATTACAGACTTAGTTGGGTCTTTAGCTGATTTAACTAGTGGGTCTGGTGATAAGGGTACTCCTGTAGTGTTAATTCAAGGTTATTTTGATAATTATGCTAATGAGTAAAATAAGATTAATTTAGAAAAAATTAGAAGAAAAATTTAGTTTAAGAAAAAGAAAATTATGAGAGAAAAAGTGTCAAATTTGCGTCAAATTTGGCACTTTTTTTAAAAAAATTGCAAAAAATGCAAAGAAAAAAAGAAAATCGGCACTTTTCCGGTAATAAAGAGTAGTAGAGGGAGAGAAATATTTAACCTTTTTCCTTAAACTAAATTTTGGGGGATAAAAATGAATAAATTATACACAAACGAAATAAAAATTAATCCCATGAAAGACTTTGATTTTAAAAGAGTTTTAAGAGATAACAAAGAGTATGTAGCAATGTTTATTTCTTTGATTTGCAATTTAGATTGTAAAGTAGTAGTTAAAGGTAATTTTATCGATCCTAATTTACCAGGGCCTAAAAAAGATACAGTCCCTAGAATAGGGGATTTAGTTTATAAAATAGATGATGATACTTATGTAGATATTGAAGCTTATACTAAGTATAGTAAAATTACCAATTTAAAGTCTTTATACTATTCAAATAGAATGGCTTCAATTTATGGAATAGAAATTGATAAGAATGGTAAGAAGAAATACAATGTGAATATAAAAATATATTCAATAAGTATTTATAAAGAATCTAATAAAGGTAATTTTGATTTGATAAAACATGATACGACGTATGGCACAGATTTCAATAAATACCAATTTATTGAAACTTATCATATATATCTTGACAAATTAAAAACTAATGGATATACTGAAAGTAAACGAAAGATATATGATTATTTATATCCTTTAGTACCTAAAACTTTAGAGGATATGGAGAGTATATTAGAATCAAATGGTATCGTACAAAAAGATAAAATATTGAGAGGAGTGTATCAAAGTATGGTAATGTTTTATAAAGCTGATGGAAGTTGGGATAGGGAAGCCTACAATAGATATATGTTGGAAGAAGAATTTGATGAGGGTTATGGTTATGGTGAAGAGGTTGGAGAAGAACGTGGTAAAAAGCGTGGTATTGCAATTGGAAAAAAGCAAGGTATTGCAATTGGTAAAAAGCGAGGCATCTCTATTGGAGAAAAACGATGTCTAAAAAATGCAATTAAATCGTTATCCAAAAATGGAATGACTAATCATGAGATAGCAACTGGCCTAAATATTAACCTTGAAGATGTTGAAGAAATACTTAACGAAAAAGAACTTAAGCTTAATAGAAAAGTACATTAATAGAGATTTATGGAGGAAATATGGTTTATATTACGGGAGATAAACACGGAGATTATGACCAGGTAATTGAATTTTGCTATAAAAATAATACATCAAAAAATGATATTATGATAATTTTAGGTGATGCTGGAATTAACTATTATTTAGATAGCAAAGATTATACTTTGAAAAATCACTTGAAAGAGGTGCCAATAACTTTATTTTGTATTCATGGAAATCATGAAGAACGACCTTATAATATTGCTGGATATAAGTCGAAAATATTTAATGACGGAATTGTATATTATGAAGAGAATTATCCTAATATATTGTTTGCCAAAGATGGTGAAGTATATAACTTTAATGGGGTCTCTACTTTAGTAATTGGTGGAGCTTATTCTGTTGATAAGTATTATAGGTTGGCTTTAGGATATAACTGGTATGAAAGTGAACAACCAAATGAAAAAATTAAAAATGATGTTAGAAAAACTTTAAAGAATTACAATAATAAAATAGATGTGATTTTATCGCATACATGTCCATTTAAGTATATGCCTTATGAAGTATTTTTAGAAAATGTAAACCAGTTAGACGTTGATAAAAGTACGGAAGAATTTTTAGATGAAATAGAAAATAATACCCAGTATCAAAAATGGTATTGTGGACATTATCATACGGATAAGCAAGTAGATAAAATTAGATTTATGATGAATGATATTGAAGAATTAAAATTATAGGATTTATGAGGAGTTGATATAAATGAAATTGATGGGAGGATTAAGAAAGAAAAAGCATAGAGACGAAGCGTTAGAAAAAGAATATCAAGCCGGATATTGTAATGGTGAGTATGTTGGTAAAAAGTTGGGATATAACTTGGGATTTAATGAAGGAAAAATACATGGATATAATGATGGTAGAATGCAAGAACGAAGAAAAGTTATTATGGCATTGAAAGATAATGATATATCTAATGAGAAGATAGCTATGATATTGGGTATATCTTTAGAAGAAATAGAAGATATTCTTGTTACTCAAAAGTTAATATTAAAATAATTTTATGTTAATTAATGTTAAGATGGGTATTTAAGTATTAATTATTTATTGGATTGTATGGTATACTACAATAGTAGAGAGAGGATAAAGTGATTGATATGAAAGTACAAGTAGGTGTTTCTAATAGACATTGTCATTTAACTAAAGAAGTTTATCAAAAATTATTTGGTAAGGAAGATTTAACATATTTAAGGCCGTTAAAACAAGGTGGTCAATATGCTTCAGCGGAGACATTAACTATTAAAGGACCAAAGGGGTCAATAGATAGAGTTAGAGTTTTAGGGCCATTTAGAGATTATAACCAGGTTGAAGTATCAAAGACTGATTGTTATAAATTAGGAATAGATGCTCCAATGAGAAAGAGTGGCCATTTAGATGGTGCTGCTGATATAACTTTAGTTGGGCCATTAGGAGAAGTATGCGTTCCTGCAGCAATAATTGCTAATCGTCATATCCATATTTCACCGGAAGATGCTGAAAAATTAGGAGTTGTTGATGATGAAAAGGTTATTGTTAGAATAAATACAATAAAACCAGGAACAATTGAAGCTCAATTTAAAGTAACTCCAAATGGATTTTTTGAGTTACAGTTAGATACTGATGATGCGAATGGGTTCTTATTAAGACAAGATGATTTTGTTGAAATTGATTTAGAAAAAAAATTATAGTGAAATCCCTATAATCATGGTGTATAATAAGATTTGTTTTGGGGGTAAACTATGTTTAAAATAGGAAATGTTGAAATAAAAAATCAAGTTGTTTTAGCGCCAATGGCCGGAATTTCTAATACTTCGTTTCGGAAGATTATTAAAGAAATGGGTGCTGGTCTTATGTATGCGGAGATGGTTAGTGATAAGGCAATATGCTATCAAAGTAAGAAGACTTTTGATTTGTTAAAAATGGATGAGTGTGAAAGACCAATTGCTCAACAAATTTTTGGCAGTGATGTTGAGGATTTTGTTAAAGCCGCTAAAATAGTTGTTGAAACACAAAAGCCTGATATCCTGGATATTAACATGGGATGCCCTGTACCAAAGGTTGCTATTAAAAATCAAGCGGGGAGTGCCCTTTTAAAAAATCCTGAGAAAATAAAAGAAATCGTAAGTCGGGTTGTAGCGGCTGTTGATATTCCGGTAACCGTAAAAATAAGATCAGGCTGGGACGAAGAACACATTAATGCTGTAGAGGTAGCAAAAGCTTGTGAAAGTGCAGGAGCTAGTGCAATTGCAGTGCATGCGAGAACTCGTTCTCAAGGATACTCTGGTCATGCTGATTGGAATATAATAAAACAAGTAAAAGAAAATGTTAGTATTCCGGTTATTGGTAATGGGGATGTAACTAGTTGTTTTCTAGCTAAAAAGATGTTAGATGAAACTGGGTGCGATGCAGTAATGATAGGTAGGGGTCTTTTAGGGAATCCTTGGTTAGTTAGAGAATGTGTTGATTACTTAAGAGATGGGACTTTACCTAAAGAAGTATCTTATAAAGAGAAGATTGCAATGATGCGTCGTCATTATAAATTATTATGTGAAGATACTAATGAAGTTAGTGCTTCGTTGGAAATTAGAAGTCATGTTCTTTATTATTTAAAAGGAATGCCTAAGAGTAAAGAAATGAAGAATAAAATATGTCAATGTAAAAACGCCCAAGAAATATTTAGTATTTTGGACGAGTATGAACATTACTTAGAAAGTCTTATAGTTTAAGGCTTTTTTTATAAGCTTGTAAATCAAAGTTAATATCTTTTTCAATAGGTTGAAAGTACTCAAGACAATCTTTAGTACTGTTTAAGTGAATGATGTTTTTGAGGATACTTAGAGCTTCTTTGGGGTTTTCTTGATAAATTGAATATAGCTTTAGGGAATAAAGATAACTTATTGAATAATATAAATCGCTTTGAACAGAAGTATCAAATACGTCAATTATGTAGTCGATTGTATATAAAGGATTGATTGAGCTTAAATTTTGAACAGCAATATAAAGAGGTAAGTTTAATTTTTTTAGTTCGGCAATGATGTTTTTCTTTTCATAGACTGTATTTATACTGTTGATAATAGTAGCGTGTAAGAATCTTTTTCTGTTTAGAGCTTCACTTTCGTTAATATTCTTAAAGAAATCACAGGCTAGAAGTTCTATAAATAAACTATCAAATTCTCTAAAAGCTGTTTTTGATGTACTTAGTAAGTGGTCTTTGTTTTCTACTAGAGAAGTACCATGAGTTAATTCATGAGCCATGATAATGCCTTTTTCAATACTTTGATAATTAGGAATAAAGGCAATATATTTATTGTATTTTCTTAAATAGTAGAAGGCTCCACAGGAATCATCATAAGTTTCATTAAAAAAATTAAGAGTAAAGTGATTACTTTTAAATAAAGTTTTTAGATTATTATTAAGATAGTCCTTATCTTTGAAGAACTCTTTAACCATATCGATATAGTCTTGATTAGAATAGGCTTGGTTTTGGTATTTATAATATAATTCGTAGAAACCAGGATTAAAGTAATAGTTATTTAAAACTTTAAAATATTTTTTGCAATTATTTAGAGTTTCTTCAGCATCAGTAATTTTATCGATTAAAGTAACTAAATAGTCAAAGAAAGTTAGTTCTTCATTAAAAGTAGGTGGGATATAATAACTATTTAAAATATTATCAACAGTAATAATATCACTATAACAATTAATTAATTCTTTCTTATTCTTTAATGGTATTTTATCGTATTTCTTATTTAATTGGTTTTTAATATCGATTAATTGTTTTTGAGTAATACTATTTAGTTTCATGATATCCCCCTTGGTATTAAATATTTTACCATTAAATTGATTTCTATGGTACAATTATGCATGAGGTTTTATGAAAAAGTTAGATATTATATATGAAGACAAAGAATTATTAGTCGTTAATAAGCCAAGTAAGTTATTAACAGTAGGTACAGAGAAGAATAAGGAACATACTTTATATCATGAAGTAAGAGAGTATATTAGAAAGAAAAATCAAAAGGTTTTTATTGTTCATAGATTAGATAAAGATACTTCGGGTATTGTATTGTTTGCAAAGACTGAACGTATGAAAAATGAATTGCAGAAGAACTGGGATTGTTTTACTAGAGAGTATATTGCCCTAGTTGAAGGTCATATGGATAAACCAAAAGACACGATTACTTGCTATCTTAGAGAGACTAAGAGTTTGCAGGTTTTTGTAACACCAGATAAAAATTTGGGTAAGAAAGCGATTACATCTTATGAAGTTATAAGTACTAATAAAAGTAGTTCGATGCTTAAGATTAATATAAAAACAGGAAGAAAAAATCAAATTAGAGCAACAATCAGTTATTTAGGACATCCAATTATTGGCGATAAGAAGTATGAAGCAAAGTCTAATGGAATTGGAAGATTGGCATTACATCATTATCATTTAGTAATAGTGCATCCTTTTAAAAATATAAAAATGGAATTTAATTGTAAGGTGCCAAAGCAATTTTATTTGGGATACAAAGAGGTGAAGTTTTAACTCTATGAAAAACAAGGACATAGTAGAAAAAATAACTAGATTAAAAAATAATGATTATTTGATAGAATTAGGTGTGGAAAATGATAATCAAGTAGTTGGTTTAGGTAAGGTTTTGATATCACCAATTAATTTAGTTACATATAATACTAAGGATAATGCTTTAGTACGTAGTTATTTAGTGGGAACGGGAATAATAAATGACAAAGTAGAGATACCTTTTTTTGGATATTTTTATGAGGCATTTATATCCGGTTCGTATGAAAGTTTCAGGAAATACTTAGAGGTTAATAGAATTTGTTACTTATTAGAGGATATAAATGAGATAGATAATTATGATTATCCTGATAAATATGGTATTAAATTAGAAAGAAAATTAAAAAAGTAGCAAAAATTTTAAAAAAATCACTAATTTTGTATTGACTAATTGAATGGGTTTTTATATAATTAGTGAGTAAGTTGCCTGATTAGCTCAGTCGGTAGAGCGCACGGCTGTTAACCGTTAGGTCGTAGGTTCGAGTCCTACATCAGGCGCCATTTATGTTTATTAAGCGAATCTAGTTAATGGATTTGCTTTTCTTTTTGGTTATTTTTCGATATAATGATAATGGAGATGAAAAAATGGACAATCAAGTTAGTATTTTAGATATATATGGACAAAATTTAATTGAGAAAGAGTATGTAACTGATCCGGCAATTGGTAGAGAAGAAGAAATAAAACAAGTTATTTTAATCATGCTTACGCCAGAAAAATCAGCACTTTTAGTTGGTAAACCAGGTATTGGTAAAACTGCTATAGTTGAAGGACTTGCTTATCGTATTAAAAATAATATGGTTCCTAATGCTTTATTTGGCTATGATTTATATAAACTTAATGTAACTTCTTTAATGGGCGACTATAATGTTGCAGGTCAAAGTGAATCACGTGTGGATTTATTAGTTAAAGAACTAGCTAGTCGCCAAAAGACAATTGTGTTTATCGATGAAACACACCTTTTAGTAAAGGGTTCAAGTACTGCTTCAGGTATGGATTTTGCTAACATGTTTAAGGCTGGATTAGATCGTGGTGAAATTAAAATGATAGGAGCTACGACAACTGAAGAATATGAACAATATATATTAAGAGATAGGGCGTTTTTAAGAAGGTTTCAAAAAGTTGATGTAGTGGAAGCAGATAGAGAAACAACCATTAAAATTCTTATGGGTACTTATCCTAAGTTAGAAAAACAAATTGGGGTAAAACTTAATTATACGGATTTTATTAAAGAAAAAATTATGGCGTTTATTGTGGATATGACAGATGAGTATAAAAGAGTATATGAAATTGCGTCGCGTTATCCCGATATTTGCTTAACTATTTTATCAAATGCCTTTACATATGCTTTATTTGAAAATAGTAGAGAAGTTAAAATGCGTCATATATATCAAGCTATTGCTAATTGTAAAAATGTGTATGAAGATTCAAAGAAAAAGGATATGGCTCGATTTAAGGTCGAATTTGCCGATATCCTTAGGGAAGAAAATACTAATTTAGACGAAGTTATTTAACTTCTTTTTCTTTGGCTAAATGGTTTTGATAAACAAATTTAATGTATAAAACTAAGTAGACAGCAGTTATACTAAAACCACCAATAACATCTGTAAAGTAATGGGCACCAAGATAAATTCTACTTAGACCAATTAAACAAACAATGATACCTTGTAAGATGATTAAGAAGTACTTAGTTGGTTTCTTTAAATTACTATGATAAATGTAGTAAGCTAGAAAACCATAGAAGGCAAAGCTGACCATGGAATGTCCTGAAGGAAAGCTGAATCCTTTTTCAACTATCAAGTTAATGTCAACTGGACGCTGTCTTTCGAAAATACTTTTTAAGAAAACGTTGAGTAACGCGACTAGGCCGTAGTTAATAGTAAAATACTTTTTAAAACTTTTATCCTTACCAGTAATTAGAATAATTATTAAAATGAAGGTCATGATATAAAAGTTACCAAACTCAGTTATTACTTTAAATACTTGGGTAAGAGGAGGACAAATAAGCCATTTGATGTGATCATATACAAATGAATCTATATGGGATATGTTATTAGTAAATAGTCTTCTGACAATAAATGTAAATATGGTTAGACCAGCGAAAGCAATTAACCAAAGAAAATTCTTTTTAATAAATTTTAATGTTTTTTTCATGATAATAAACTCCTTTATTCTAGTAGTATAGCATTTATATTTTTAAATGTAAAATCTTTAAATTATGATATAATACGAAGTGAAAAGGACTGATAAATATGAAAAAAGTACTTATTACAGGGGGAACTTCGGGTATTGGTTTAGCAACTTTAGAAAAGTTAGTTTTAAATTATGGGGTTGTATTTACTTATTGTAGTGATGAAACTAAGGCTTTAAAGTTAGAAGAAAAATATAATATTAAAGGATATAGACTTGATTTGAATGATAAAAATTCTATTGAAGAGTTAGTATCGAAGTTAGATAATATTGATATTTTAATTAATAATGCAGGTATTGCTTTGGATAATGATTTTAACTTAAAAACTTATGAAGAGTTTAGTAGAGTGGTTAACACTAATTTGACAGGTACTTATTATTTGACAAAGCTTTTGGTAAAGAAGATAAATCATGGTGGGGAGATTATTTTTGTTTCGAGTACGAATGGGGTAGATACACCTTATATTGAAAGTATTGACTATGATGCTTCGAAGGCTGGGGTTATAACTTTAATGCAAAATATGGCAAGTATGTTGGCTCCAAATTTACGAGTTAATGCGGTGGCACCGGGGTGGGTTAATACGAGAATGAATGAAACTTTGAGTGAAGAATTCAAAAAAGCTGAGGAAGAAAAAATTTTACTGGGACGTTTTGCGGACCCAGAAGAAATTGCCAATGTTATTGAGTTTTTATGTAGCGATAACGCTAGTTATGTAAATAAAACGTTAATAAGAGTTGATGGAGGTTTGAAGTAATGATAGAAGATTTAGTTTTAGAATGTGAATTAAATAATAAAGAATTATATAGTAAACAAGAAGATATTTGTTTATTTAATAGTAAGAAGGTATTGGATGCTTTTAAAAAGGAAAATTTAAGTGAAAGTGACTTTAATACGACTAATGGGTATGGGTATAATGATACTGGAAGAGATAAGATAGAGCGTATATTTGCTAGTGTTTTAGGAGCGGAAGATGCTTTAGTTAGAACGCAGTTAATTAGTGGAACGCATGCTTTAACAGTTACTTTATTTGCGTTACTTCGTCCGGGGGATAGGTTGTTATCAATAAATGGTAAACCATATGATACGTTAGATGAGGTTATTGGGATAAGAGAAAATGCTAGTTCATTAAAGTCTTATAAGATAGATTATGATCAGATTGATTTAGTTGATAATGATTTTGATTATGATAAAATTGCTAAGTATTTAAAGATACATTCCGTAAAAGTAATTGAGATTCAAAGATCAGTAGGGTATGCCAATAGGGATACAATTAGTTTAGATAAAATAGAGAAAGTTACAAAATTAATTAAGAGTATTGATAAAAATATTATTATTATGGTAGATAATTGTTATTGTGAATTTGTTAATACGAAGGAGCCTTTGGAATGTGGAGCGGATATTATAGTTGGTTCGTTAATAAAAAATTTAGGGGCTGGTATTGCTAGTACGGGAGCTTATATTGCTGGTAGAAAAGATTTAGTGGAACTTTGTGTTGAGAGGTTAACGGCTCCGGGGGAAGGTAAGGAAATTGGACCTTCATTAAATAATAATCGTTTATTTTTACAAGGACTTTACATGGCACCACAGGCTGTATGTGCGGCGGTGAAAACGGGTATTTTAGCAAGCTATATACTAGAAAAAATGGGAGTAGAAGTGTATCCTAAGTATAATGAGGCTAGAAGTGATATTGTAACGAGAGTGGTATTTCATGATAAAGAAAAGCAAATTAAATTTATTCAAGGAATACAGCTTTGTAGTGCGGTGGATAGTAATGTTTTACCAATACCGGTTAGTACACCTGGGTATGATGATGAGATAATTATGGCAAGTGGATCGTTTACTCAAGGAAGTTCGATTGAAATTAGTTGTGATGGCCCAATAAGAGAACCTTACATTGCTTATTTGCAAGGTGGTATTACTTATGAATATGGGAAGCTTGCGGTTATAAATGCGATAAAAAATATTCAAAAATAAAACATAGTGGAGTGCTATGTTTTTAATTTACAATTTGCTTGACGTCAAGTAGAAATTTAGAAATTTCATCTTGATATTTTAAGATATCTTTAAAATCTAGGCAATCATAAAATTGCTTGTCTAGGACAACATCCATTTTGGCGGCTTCAGCAAAGCTGATTAAGTCACTAAGACTTGATTCGGTACTGTAAAGATCACGAGATTTGGAACCAATAGATACTGCAATTAGTTTTTTACCACGAAGTAGGCCTTTGGAATATAGTGGATTTAGACGATCCATAAATATTTTTAAATCTCCTGATAGGAGGTTCCACCTTGTAGGGGTAATGAACATGATTACATTGTCATTTTTGATATCTTCAATATTTTGTTCCATATCGTCTTTAAAATCACAAATACCGTCTTTATCACAATCCATACAGCCTGTACAAAGGTGTATTTTTTGATTACCAGGTACGATAATTTTAGAATGAATTCTATCTTTATTTAACATATCTTGAACTAGGTGGGCTAGTTCTTGGGAGTTACCATCTCTTCTTGAACCAACAACAATTATCATAATATCAAATCCTTTCAAATTTATTATGAACAAAAAATTAGTATTCTAAACGTTAAATTTATGATATTATATAGATAGTAGAAAGTGGGATTAGTATGAAATGTGTTGAACTAGTAGGACCAAAGAAGTTAGAAGTTAAATCGAGAGTTGCTCCAACAAGTAAAGATGGCAGTGTTGTTTTTAGAGTTAATACTTGTGGAATATGTGGCTCGGATATTCATTATTGGGATATGGGGGCACCAGTTGGTTTAGTTATGGGCCATGAATTTTGTGGAACGGTAATTGATCCGGGGGCTCGTAGTGATTTAAAAGTAGGAGATAGAATTACGGGGTTGCCTATATCAGCATGTGGCAAGTGCGATGCTTGTAAGCATGGAAATCCTCAATATTGTAAGGAAACTTGGAGTCATGCTGTTGGGTTGTCTTTGGATTATAGTGGAGGGTATGCTGAGGTTTCGGCGTGTCATCCAAATATGGTAAGGAAATTACCGGATATTATTTCAAATGAAGAAGCTTGTATGGTGGAACCAAGTGCGGTGTCTTTACATGCCGTTAATTTGGCTAATGTCAAAGTTGGCGATAAAGTTTGTATTATTGGTGGGGGAATTATCGGGTTAATGGCAGCGGAGTTTGCTAAAATGAATGGAGCTTCTTATGTTTGTATGGTAGAGGCTAATCGTAACCGTGGGAAAAAGTCTTTAACTTATGGTTATGTTGATGAGTATTTTAATGCGTTAAATAAAGATACCATTCCTAATTTGGTTGCTATGACTAATGGTTTTGATGTAGTAATTGAAGCTTGCGGTAATAGTGCCGCTGTTAGTGAAGCTATGATGTTAGTTAAAAATGGTGGTATGATAGTATTAGTTGGTGTTTCTATGGCCCCTATTAGTGTTCCGATGATTATGCCAGTAATGGGCGAGGTTAGTATGAAGGGTGCTATTGGTTATAAAGAAGAAGAGTTTGATGATGTTATTGAATTATTAAGACTTCGTAAGTTAGATGTTGTTAAATATATTGATGATATAATTCCAATAGATGCCGCAAATAGTGCTTTTGAACGTTTAACTAATATGGATAATGATGCGATAAAAATAATTCTTAAACCTAATAACTAAGTTGTAACATTGTTATGACTTTTTCTTTTTCTAAATATAATGTATTATGAGAAGATTTAAAAGTAAGAGAAGTTATTTAAAGTTAGAATTTTATATTATTGTTATAGGTATTTTGGTGTTGACGATTTTTATGGTGAACCGATTAGGACTTAAGATGTCTAATAAGTTAATCTTGATAAGTAAAAATAATATTAAGATGTATAATGATAAGCTGATTATGGATTATATTGATACGGAGACTTTGAAGAAGGATATTATTGATAATATAATTGAGATTGTAAAGAACGATAAGGGGGAGATTATTGCGGTTGATTATAAAATGACTAAGGGTTACCAAGTTATGGAAGAGATATCAAATAATGTTAAGGCAGGTATGAGTGATATTAATTATAATGATTTTGCTAATTACCATGGTAGGGGTAAGAGTGATCCTTCAGGGTTTATTCTTTTTTACCCTATTGGTCTTGCTAGTGATAATATTTTTCTTAATAATTTGGGATACAAAGTACCAGTTAAGATAAGGTTAAATAGTTCTTTATTAACGGGTTTTAGTACGAAGGTTAGTAATTATGGGATAAATAATGCTTTAGTAGAGTTATATTTAAATGTTGATATAAAAAGTATGATTATTACTCCGGTAGTAAGTGAAGAAATTAAAGATAATTATAGTGTGTTAATAAGTGCTAAATTGATTGTGGGTAATGTCCCTAGTTATTTAAATGGTACAATTGAAAATCAAAGTCCCGTAGTAGACAATTCGTAAAAAATATCTACTAAAGTTTTTGAAAAGTAAGAAAGTTTGTGATATTATATTAATATAAGAAGGAATAATATGAATAGCGATATATTTATAAAAGTTAGTTTAGATGCCGCAATTAAAAAATATTTGTTGTTTAGAAATAAAAAAGACGCTTCTTTAGCAAGTGATTTTTTAGTATACGTTATTTGTATGTTAATCTATATTTATAGTGAAACTGATATTTTAAATCCTTATATTAATAGACAGAATAATGGCGAAGATGGGTTTAGAAATAATTTAGGTAAGTTTGGGTTACAGCCCGCTAAGATAAATAAGTTTTTTAATGATTTAGAAGGATATTATGAGATAGATCATTATAATAAGGTTAATCGTCTTACGAAGAACGAGTTTTTTAGTTATTTACAGGAAGATATTATTGATATGTTTTTAGCTAAAGCTTCTAGTACTAATTTGGATGAGGCAAAGTATAAGGAATTTGAAAATTTATTGTTTTCACCAAATACAACTAATGAGATGCGAAGAAAGATAAATGAGTATGTGGCTGTTGATAGTTTTGAAGTTATTAATTATTATAAAGAATGTTTATATAAGAAAGAACATGAGGTTAGTTTTAAACAGATTAAGAATAATTTACTAAGTTATGATGTTTATGATGTTTTTGGAATTACGAAAGATAATTTAGAATTGATTAATCAAGAGACTTTAGATGAGATAAATCGTAGTATTTATGGGTATTTTAATATTAATCCAATTTCTTTTAATGCTAAATCAAAGCTGGCTAAGGAAGTAGAGGCACTTAAGACTCCAAAATTTAGGCTTAGTAGTCAAAGTGGAAAGACTAATATTTTGATATTTTTGGTTATTTTTAGTGCGACTATTATTGTAGGAATAGTTTTAGGGGTTATTATAATGGGGAGATTATAAATGAAGTTTAATGGTTTTAAATATAGTATTGTAGATAATTATAAAGACGCTATTGATGAAGAATTATTAGGTAGTAAGATTACTGATTATTACAATGATTTTGATTATATTGTTGGGGATTGGGCTTATAATAAGTTGAGGTTAAAAGGATTTTATGAAGATAGTAATCCAAAGGCTTTAAGTTATAATAAGATTAGTACTTTAGATAATTATTTGAAAACTAAGTGTGCTTATGGGTGCAAGTGGTTTTGTTTAAAAAAAGAGATTGAAAAGTAGTTTAGGGTTTGTTATAATTGAATAGAATAAAAGAATAAGAAAGTAGGGGTTATTTATGCTAGAAAAGCTTGAAATAACAAAAGAAAATGGTGAAGTATTAAGTGTTGATATTATATCAGCGTTTAAGATAAGTGTTGATAATGGGGAAAAAATATATTGTTTAACAACTGCTAATGAGTTAGACCAAAATGGTTTAGTGAAGATTTTAGCTAGTGAAGTTACGGGCGATAGATTAGTTAAGATTACTGATGATAAAGAATGGATGAATGTTAAAAATGTTATGCGTTCAATAATATCTAGTAGTCCTGATTCATATACTTATGTTAATGTTGCAAAGCATTTTAATGCGACTGTTGATTTTGCAAGAGTTATTGCGGTACAAGATTCGGCGAAGATGCAACTTATTAATGACTATAATGCAAAGAAGCCAGTAGAGGAAGAGCATGTTGCTCCAGCGGCTCCGGTAGTAGATGAGTCAGTAGCGCCAGCTATATATCCTAAGGAAAATCCAAGTGTAGCGATTGGGTCGGAGATTGTACCAGGTATTTCTATTGATAACTCTAGTGTTTCTTCAGTTAATGATATTCCGATAAATAATCAAGGTATAGCTTTAAATGCTGCAGCCGATAGTCCGGTAGTACCTACACCAGATGTGGCAGCACCAACGGATGAAAGTGCTAGTCACCAAATTAATGATGAACCAGCATTTAGTTTTCCAACACCTGGGGATGTAGTTAATAATTTAGCTGATGATGTAGAACCAGTTGTTATCGAGAAGTCAACTACGGTTGATGTTCCTACTTTTGAAGATGCCAGTGTAGTTCAACCAGCGGTAGAGGCTCCTAGTCCCGTAGTTCCTGAAGCAAGTGCTGATGTAAATATAGATAATGATAATGCTAAACAAGTTTTAGTTGATAAGATAATGGCTGCAGTTAATGAATATATTGCTAGTATGCCAAAGAGTTTTGATACTAAAGATAAAGACGAAAAAATAGCTAGTTTAGAACAAGAACTAACGGAGAAAAACAAAAAGTTAGATGAAATACTAAGTTTATTAGGTAAAAATTAAGATTTCTAGATAGAAGTCTTTTTTCATATATTTATAATGGGATGAATATGGAAAATTATATACTATATTATTATAACTTGAATATTAAGAATGTGGTTAAGTTAGATAATTGTTATTATTTTACGTCGGATAGTGATACTTTTTATTTTTGTAAGACGGAGTATGGGGAAAAGGAGTTAGAAAAGTTAAATGAGAATGTCAGGGTTAATCCTAAATATCATTTGATGATAAGAAATCGTTTTTATAAGTTTTTAAGTAGTTATGAAGATAGTAGTTATGTACTTGTAAGAATTAATACATTGTTAAATGATTATGTTTTGTTTGATGATTTATTGTATGGTAATAAGATTAGAATGGATAAACCGATGGTGGAGTGGCCTAGAATATGGCAAGCTAAAATTGATTATATGGAAAAGCAAATGAAAGAGTTGGGTGTGGGGAAAGAGGTTTTAATTCATAGTTTTAGTTATTATATTGGGTTAGGAGAAAATGCAATAAGCTACTACACTTACAATAAGCCAGTGTCTAAGAATATATCAATGTGTCATTTTAGAATGAATAATCCTATTTTGCCAGTTAATTATTATCATCCACTTTCGTTAATTTTAGATTATGATGTAAGAGATTATGCTGAGTATTTTAAGGTGTCGTTTTTTAATGAAATGTTAGATATGAAAGAAGTTAGTAAGTTTATTTTTGATAATAGGTATGATTATAATGATATGATTTTATTTTATTCAAGGATGCTTTATCCAACGTATTATTTTGATTTGTTTGAACGTTCAATTACGGATAATGTTTTAGAAAAAAGAATTATGGATGTTATAACGAAATCGGATAAGTATGAGATGTTGCTTAAAGATATTTATTATGAGATTAGAAAAAAATATAATATTCCGGGTGTTGATTGGTTAATAAAAAAGAGTAATTAAATTTCTAAGTTAATTACTCCTAAACAATCAGGAACTTCACTTTTGATAGATTCAAAGATGCCATCTTTAATAGTTACATCGGCAAAATCACAGTGAGAGCAAGCTCCTTTTAATTTAATATAAACATATTTATCTTCGTATTTGACAAATTCTAGGTCGCCACCATCGCCATTGATGTAAGGACGAAGCATGTCGATAACTTCTTTTATTTTGTCAATATCATTTTTTTGGTTGTCCATAAAATCGCCTCTTTTTCATTATATATTAAAATATGGTTTTTAGTAAAGAGAAAATGTGGTATAATGGGTTGGTAAAGGAATTTTTATGGAAAAGTATACAATCGGCCAAATAATTAGATGTCAAGTTAGTGGAATTGTATCTTATGGAATATTCGTTAGTATTAATCATTACTATAATGGTTTGATTCATATTTCAGAAATATCTTCAGGTTTTGTTAGAGATATTAATGATTTTGTAGCAATTGGCGATGTTATTTACGCTAAGATTTTGGATATTGATGATGAATATGGTCAAATGAGTTTATCTATTAAAAATATTGATTATAAGAAAAAGGGTAGGATAAAAAAGATAGTAGAATCTAAAAATGGTTTTAATCCTTTGAAGGAAAATCTAAGTACTTGGACTGAAGAAAAAATAAAAGAATATAATCTTAAGTAGGTTGTATTCTTTTTTCAATATGGAATATGTCATAGATTTATGGTATTGTTAAATTAACATTGTGCCATGAAAAAAGCCCGTATATACGGACTAAAAATTCATAATGGTGCCCAAGGCCGGACTTGAACCGGCACGAGGGTTAAATCTCGCAGGATTTTAAGTCCTGTGCGTCTACCTATTCCGCCACTTGGGCATAAACACCATGTCTTTTTCCTCAAGACTTCTTAAGTATATCGCATAATTTTAAGTTTTGCAAGATATTTTTGCAAAAAATATTGACTTTAATAAATTTAATGTGCTATAATCAACTTGTCGTTGAAGAAATGACATGGAGGAATACCCAAGTCCGGTTGAAGGGACTGGTCTTGAAAACCAGCAGGTCGTGTAAGCGGCGCTAGGGTTCGAATCCCTATTCCTCCGCCATTCTTAATTTTATATATCGCGGAGTAGAGCAGCCCGGTAGCTCGCGAGGCTCATAACCTCGAGGTCATTGGTTCAAATCCATTCTCCGCAACCATGGTTCGTTAGTCTAGAGGCCTATGACGTCTGCCTGTCACGCAGAAGATCACGGGTTCAAATCCCGTACGAACCGCCATGATGGCTTCATAGCTCAGTCGGTAGAGCAGAGGACTGAAAATCCTTGTGTCGCTGGTTCAATTCCCGCTGGAGCCACCAGTTAGCGATTTTAACCCCATTAATTGGGGTTTTTATAATTTTAGAAGTACACCTAATGACGTACTTTTTTTTGGGTAAATTTTTATTAACAAATATAAATTAATGGTATAATAGACAATTAGAAGAAAGTAGGAGAGATAATGGAAAAAATTAGAATAGATATTTTACCTAATTTATATTTAAATGAAGATGGTACTTTTAATACTAAGGAAGTACTTAATTTATCAGGAAAGATTGCGGGAGTTTGTTATGATAAAGAAGGATTTAATCATTTAATAAACGAACCTCAAGAAAAGACTGATAGAAGAATTTTTATGACGTTAAATAATGGACATCATAGTGTTTATGATCATACTTATATAAATTTTAATATTCAGAATATTCCTAAAATATTGGCGATGGTTTTAAATAATGAAAAACAATATACAACTAGTGAAAAATCAGCTAGATATACGAAGATAACACCGGGAGAAAACTCAGTAATTACTAAGGAGGAAGTTAATTTATATAATAAATGGTTAGGGTTATTTGAAAGTAAGATTGCTAAAGAATATGGAAATGTTTTAAGTAGTTTAAAAATAAAGAAGTTAGCTCAAGAGAATGCTAGATATTTAGTTACTGTATTTATGCCAACGCAGATGATTTATACAACTTCGTTAAGACAAATTAACTATATGGCCTCATGGATTGCATCGTATATTGAAGATAATAAAAATAATTTAAATGACTTTGAAAGTAAGTTATCTAAGGCTATGGGGGAGTTTTTAAAGGAATTAGAACGTTTAAATGTTTTAGTACCAGAACTTATGAGTAATGAAAAACATCGTAAGTTATCTCTTTTTGGTTCTAATTTAGAACAAATTTCCGAGTTATTTAGTAATGTTTATGAAACAACGTATATGGGTTCTTTTGCGTCGCTTGCGCAAGCTCAAAGACATAGAACATTAGATTATCAAATGGAAATGTTAGATAAGAAAGAGTATTATGTTCCACCAATTTTAGAAAATGACAGTTATTTGAAAGATGAATGGTTAGAAGATATAAATAAGGTTGGATGGGTTATTCCTCAAGGAGAATTAATTTTAATTAGTGAAATGGGTAAATATGAAGATTTTATTTTAAAATGTAAGGAAAGACTTTGTTCGGCGGCTCAAGTAGAGATTATGCATCAAACAAGAGATACTTTGGCAAGATATAAAAAGTATTTAGAAGATCATAATAATGCGTTAGCTAGTGATATTATAAAGTATTCGCATGGACCAAGATGTACTTTTCCTGATTATGAATGTCCAAGTGATTGTAAGTTAGGTCCAGTTAAGAAACTTGATAGGAGGGTTTAATATGGGAAAGTTAGTAGTTATTGAAGGGGCTTGCGATGGAATTGGAAAGTCAACTCAGTTTAATTATTTAAAAGAGCATTTGATTAAGGATGGATATGTTGTAGATTCTCATCATTTTCCTAGTTATAATACTTATCAAGGGGTGCCAGTAGAGAAATATTTAAGTGGTGAATATGGTTGTGTTAGTGAGTTATCGCCTTATTTTATTCATGGGTTGTACGCTATGGATAGGGCTATTACGTGGCAGACTTTGTTAAAGAATAAGTATAATGATGGACATGTTATTTTACTTGATAGGTATACGACTTCGAGTCTTTTATATCAAGCAGCTTTAATTGATGATATTACTGAGCGATTGAAGTTTGTTTCGTATGCCGAGGATTATGAGTATAATAAACTTGGTGTACAAAGACCGGATAATGTGATATTTTTAACCGCTCCTTTTGACTTAGTAACGAAGATAAGAAGTAAAAGAGTTGATAATGAAGGGGTAGAAAATGATATTCATGAACGAGATATAGAGTTTATGAAGAAAGTTTATGAAAATGCTTGTATGGTGGCGGAATATTTGAATTGGAATATTATTGAATGTAGTAAAAATAATGAAATGCGTACGGTTGATGATATTCATGAAGATGTTTATAAATTGGTGAGGATGAAGTAGAATGGAAAATATTGTTTATCAAAAAGAGTTTAAAGTGGTTGGTATTAGTTTTAAAGATAGAATATTAAATTTGAAACAAATCATAAGTAATGGGATAGAAGTTGGGGCTTTAAGACCTTATTTAGATAAAAGTATTTTAGATATGAAGGAAAGTAAGTTATATCAATTAGGTGAATTTGATGAACAAAAGTTAAGTGATATTAGGTTAGAAAGAATAAAGTTTGAGGGTAAAGATGCGATAAGAGTGTTGGTTAATGATTATCGGGATAATTATTTGGAAGTTGGTTTTGTTCCAGATGGTTTGGTACTAGAGTTAAGTAAGTATTTGGATAGTAATTTAGAAATTACGGGATATATTACAGGTGGTAATTTTAAAAATATAACGGATGATGGTGTGGTTGTAAGAAGTCTTGCTTATGGCATTAGACTTCAAGTTATTGCTTATGGTGTATAAGAAATTTGTTCTTGAATAATTTTAAATTTGTAGTAAAATGTTAGTTCTGGTGGTTAACAATGAAAGTGGTTTTAGATGATTGTATATATATGAAACTTAATGATGTTAGAGACTTGGTACATTCGGGTATTTTACCGGCTTACTTTTTGAATGATATAAGTAAGAGAAAAATTGGATATTATAATAATGAACAGTATTTAAGGTTTGATAATAGGGATGAGATTAATGAGTTAAGACACTTAGATTTTATAATTGATTATAATGAGTATGTAGATGTGCCTATTGAGAAGGTTGAAATGCAGATTGCTAAGTTAACGATGCGTAGAATTGAGTTATTAAAAAAGTATCAAAGTTGGTTAAGTTTTGAAGAACAAATTGATAAGAATGCGATACTAAAAGAATGTAAAGCTTTGGGATTGCAGATTTCTTCGTTAAATAGATTGTCAACAATTAAGAAACAAGAAGAGTTAGCTTTGGTTAAGAAGAAAAAAGAGGAAGAAAGTTTTGGTCAAAAGTTAAAGAGAACTATTAAAAAATTCAAAAAAATAAAATGAAACTATTGACATATAATGAAAAAATGATAAGATATAAGTACCTTGATGAAAAAAAGGTGCTATTCTTTACAAAAATTTATTGACAATTGAAAGCTGTAATGATATACTTTGAATTGTTGAAACGGACGCTTAGCTCAGTTGGTTAGAGCACCTGCCTTACAAGCAGGGGGTCATAGGTTCGAGTCCTATAGCGTCCACCATTTTTGCCGACTTAGCGTAATTGGTAGCGCAACTGACTTGTAATCAGTAGGTTGGGGGTTCGATTCCCTCAGTCGGCACCATTTATTTTTGGAGGGATAGCGAAGTGGTCAAACGCGGCAGACTGTAAATCTGTTCCTTCGGGTTCCATGGTTCAAATCCATGTCCCTCCACCATTTCTTGATTGCCTCGTAGCCAAGTGGTAAGGCATCAGACTTTGACTCTGACATTCCGATGGTTCGAGTCCATCCGAGGCAGCCATCTTATGTTTGAAAATTAAATATGTCCTGTTAGCTCAGTCGGTAGAGCATTTGACTTTTAATCAAAGGGTCTGGAGTTCGAAT